>WBZO01006346.1_pt1 | contig 11518 bp, 10 predicted proteins | sample 5204261 | NCBI WGS metagenome assembly WBZO01 (sample SAMN12412400, study PRJNA552823) | activated sludge metagenome | isolation source: activated sludge from anammox sidestream of wastewater treatment plant... | place: USA: North Carolina | collected 2017-09 | reverse complement strand
AGCCTGCTCGCCGCGAAAGCGCAGGGCTTCGGCGCCAACTGGGCCGGCAGCCGCATGGCGAGCTTGGCCGGCCAGTTCGCCGGGATGGTCCATTTCGAGGTGCCGCCCGCGCACGCCGATGCGCTCATCGCCGCGCTGCAGGAACTCGAGACCACCGGACTCAAGATCGCGATCGAGAAATGCGCCGGCGCCGCGGCCCCCGAGGGCCGGCGCCTCGTCAAGCTCGAGCTCGTCGGGCACGACCGGCCCGGCATCGTGCGCGACCTGTCGACCGCGCTCGCGCAACGCGGCGTCTCGATCGAGGAGCTGCACACCGAGATCGTGAGCGGCGCGATGAGCGCCGAGCACCTGTTCAAGGTGAAGGCCGAGCTGCTCGTGCCGAAGGTGGTCAGCAACGACGACGTGCGCCGCGCGCTCGAAGCGCTCGCCAACGAGATGATGGTCGACGTCGAGTTGGGCGGCGCGGACTAACCTTCGCCGCGCTCGACCTCGGACTCGTCGTACTGCTGGAGCAGGTACAGGCGCTGGTAGATCCCGTCCGGCAGCGCCAGCAGCTCGTCGTGCGTGCCGCGCTCGACGATGCGCCCGTGGTTGAGCACCACGATGAGGTCGGCCGCACGAATGGTCGACAGCCGGTGCGCGATCGCCACGATCGTCGTGCCGCCGCCCAGGCCGGCAAGGGCTGCCTGGACCGCGCGTTCGGTTTCGCTGTCGATGCGCGACGTCGCCTCGTCGAGATAGAGCACCGCAGGCTGCCCGGCGAGGGCTCGGGCGATCGCCACGAGCTGCTTCTGCCCCGCCGACAGGCGGGCGCCGCCTTCGCCGAGCAGCGTGTCGAAGCCTTGCTCGAGACGAGCGATGAAGCCGGCCGCATGCGCCGCGCGTGCGGCGGCTTCGATGCGCTCGGGGGGCAGGCCGCGGCCCATGTCGATGTTCTCGCGCACCGTTCCGGCGACGAGCAGCGGCTCTTGCGGCACGAGTCCCACCTGCGCACGAAAGTGCGCCTCGTCGAGATCACCGATCGGGATCCCGTCGTAGGCGATGCGGCCGCGCTGCGGTGCGTAGAAGCGCAACAAGAGCGCGAGCAGCGTCGACTTGCCGCTCCCCGTGTGGCCGACGATACCGACGAAGCCGCCGGCCGGAACGGCGAGCGACACGTCGTGCAGCACCGGCGTGCTGGGGTCGTAGCCGAAGGTGACGCCGTCGATGTCGATGCGCCCCGATCGCAGCTGCCCGCGGTCGGGCCAGGGCGCCTCCGCGGCTTCGTGCAGCAACACGTCGACGCGCGCCGCCGCGACGATCGACTGCTGCAGCACCGCGAACTGTGTCGTGATCTGGATGAGCGGCTCGATCACGCGCGCGACGTAGGCGATGAAGGCATAGAGGAGGCCCACCTCGACGACGCGCACCTGCTGCGTGCCGACCGCGATCACGATGACGCAGATGAGCAGGATGTTGACCAGGTCGAGCGCCGGGCGCAGCAGCCACGCGTTGGCGCGCAGGATCCGACCCCGCGCCTCGTAGTGTGCGTCGTTGGTGCGGCGAAACCGGTCCGCGAAGTGGGCCACCGCGCCCGCGGCCTGCAGCACGCCCATCCCGGCAATCGCCTCGGCCATCTGTGCGTTGATGTCGCTGCGCAGCTCGCGCGTGCGCGCGACCGCGGCCGCCGACAGCCGCTCGTAACCCCAGACGATGGCGATGGTCGCCGGCACGAGGAGCAGCACGATGGGCATGAGACGCCAGTCGAGCCAGAGCATGGCCACGACCACGCCGAAGAGAACGGTGAGCCCAACCAGGATCTCGAAGAGCACCTGCGTGTAGAGCTGCTTCACCGCCTCGGTGTCGTTGGTGATGCGGCTCACGAGCTGCCCGGCGATCGCGCGATCGAAAAAGCGCATCGGCATGCGCAGTACGTGCCCGTAGACCTCTTCGCGCAGACGCTGCACCGAGCGCGTGGACAGGCGCGCGAGACGCAGGAGCTGACGGTAGCGCAGGACGCTCGCGAGCGCGGTGCAGGCAAAGGCGCCGGCGATGAGCGCGACGATCGTCGGCACGTCGGCGATGCGCGGCACGAGGTAGTCGTCGATGAAGCGCTTGCCCAGGATCGGGCCGAGCGCCTCGAGGAGACCGGCGATGACGAGCCAGCTCGCGGCGCGGATGGCGTCGTCGCGATCCGGCAGCGCAACGCGCCACAGGAGCCGCAGCGCCGCGCCCGCCGCCTTCGGGTGGCGCGCCACCACGGTCAGGCCGCCTCCAGCGTTGCGGCGAGTTGCTGGTAGCGCCACTGCGCCGCGTACCAGCCATCGGCGCGCACGAGCGCAGCGTGGTCGCCGCGCTCGACGATGCGCCCGGCCTTCAACACGATGATCTCGTCGGCATCCGCAACCGCCGACAACCGATGGCTCACGATGATCGCGGTGCGCCCCGCACGCGCCGCGCGCAAGTGCGCGAGGATGCGTGCCTCGGTCCCGGTGTCGACCGCCGATAGCGCATCGTCGAGCAGGAGCAGCGGCGCATCGGCGAGCAGCGCGCGGGCGATCGCCACGCGCTGGCGCTGGCCGCCCGAGAGCGTCACGCCGCGCTCGCCGACGCGCGTTGCGTAACCCGCGGCGAAGCGCTGCACGTCGGCGTCGAGGTCGGCCAGGCGCGCTGCCTGGGCGATCTCCTCCACGCTCGCCGTGGTCCGGGTGAGCGCGATGTTCTCGGCGATCGTCGCCGAGAAGAGGAAGGGCTCCTGCGGCACCCATGCGATCGCGGCGCGCAAGGTGGCGAGCGTGAACTCCGGCAACGGGGCATCACCCCACGTGAGGCGCCCCTGCGTGGGCTCGGCGTGACGCAAGAGGAGTTGCAGGAGCGTCGACTTGCCCGCGCCGGTTGGGCCGACGATGCCGAGCGTGCGCCCGGGGGCCAGTTCCCAGTCGATGTCGGCCAGCGCCGGCGCAAGTGCACCGGCATGACGATAGCTCAAGCGCTCGGCACGCAGCACCCCGGCCGGGGCTCCGGTGCGCGTTCCCGTGTCGGCGACGGTGAGCGGCGCATGCAGCACCGGGTGCAAGCGCGCCCACGCCGCCTTGCCGCGCTGCACGAGCGAGAGCACCCAGCCCGCCGCGAACATCGGCCAGATGAGCTGCACGAGGTACATGGTGAACGCGGTGAGCGTGCCGATCGTGACCTCGTCGCGCCAGGCGAGGAAGCCGCCGAGCGCAAACGTGAGCAGCGTCGCCGCGGCGAGCGCGATGCCCACCGCCGGCTCGAACGCCGATTCCCACTGCTGCGCCCGATACGCGGCGTCGGTGGCGGCTTGCGCCCTGCCGGCGAAATTCTGCGCCGCGCGTTGCACGAGCCCCAGCGCGCGCAGCGTGCGCACCGCGGTGATCGATTCCTGCACCTCGCCATTGAGATCCGAGAAGCGGTCGAGCGCTTGTCGCGACGCCTCGTACACGCGCCGCGAGATCACGAAGAAGGCCCACGCCATGAAGGGGAACGGCAGGAGCACGACGAGGCCCAGCCGCCAGTCGATGCCGAGCGTCATCATCGCCACCACGAGCACGAGCGTCAGCGTGCCGTCGAAGCCCGCGAGAAACGCTTCCCCCGCCGCCATCTCGACGGCATCGACGTCGTTGGTTGCGCAGGCCATGAGCTCGCCGGTGCTCACCCGGTGGAAGTACACCGGGGCTTGCAGCGCGAGGCGCGCGAAGAGCGCGGTGCGCAGGTCGCGGCCCATCTCGTACGCGGCGCGGAAGAGCGCCAGGCGCCAGCCCACGCGCAAGAGATAGATGGCGATGCCCATCGCCAGCAGGATCGCGACCTCGCGCCACAACGCGCCGCCGACGAGCGCGCCGGCGACGAGCGCGTCGATGATGTGCCCCACCCGCCGCGGAATCCAGATCGTGAGCACGGCGATCACCACGAGCATGACGCTCGCGCCGGCGTACGCACGCCAGTGCCGCGCCGCGAAGCGCGCGATGAAAGCAAAGAGGGACACGGCGGTGGGCAAGGCGCGGCGGACCCGCGATCCGGGTCCCGAGGCCGTGATTGTACGGGTCAGGCGAGCGGCAGGCGCAACTCGAAACGGGCGCCGCCGCCCGGGGCGTCGGCGATCACGAAGCTCCCCGCGTGCGCGAGGGCGATCTCGTGGGCGATCGCCAGGCCGAGCCCGGTCCCTGCGCTGTCGGCGTGATCGCCGCGGTTAAAGCGGCGGATCACGCGGCCCCGCGCCTCGACCGGAATCCCGGGTCCGGAATCCTCGACGACGATCGTCGGCTCCGGCAGCATCTGCACCGCCACGGTCACCCGCGTCTCGCGCGGACAGTACTTGAGCGCGTTGTCGAGGAGGTTGTTGATCGCCTCGGCGATGAGCGCGGCGTCGACGTCGACGGCCACGTGCACCGACGCCTCGTCGAAGCCCAGGTCGATGCCCGCCGCGACGGCCTGCGGCACCCAGGCGCGCGCGGTCTCGAAGGCGAGCTCGTAGAGGTCGGTGCGCACCCGGTTCGCCTTCGATTGCGCCTCGGGCTCGGCACGCGACAGGAGCAGCAGCTGATTGGCGAGGCGCGTCGCCCGCTGTACCGCGGCGCGCACATCGTGCACCGCCGCGCGCATCTCCGGCAAGCTCTCGCGGTTGAGCGCATGCTCGGCCTGCAGCGAGAGCGCGGTGAGCGGCGTGCGGAGCTGATGCGCAGCGTTGGCCACGAACGTCCGATGCGCCAAGGCGGCGGCGTCCAACTTGCCGATGAGCGCGTTCAGCGCCTCGATGAGCGGCTGCATCTCCTCGGGCATGTCGGCGCCGGACACCGTGGCGAGCGACCGGTAGCTCATGTCGCGCAGCGACACCGACAGCGCGTGCAGTTTTTGCGTCTGCACGACGATGGTCCGCCACGCGAAGCCGCCGGCAAAGATCAGGAGGACGATCTGCGGCAGCCACACCGCGAGCATGATCTCCTCGGTGAGGCGATCGCGCTTGCGCGTCGTCTCGCCGACGACGATCGTCACCTCCTCGCCCACCGGCGGCAACGGTGAGGTGAGCACCGCCCAGCGCATCAGGTTGCCGTCGACGGCGGCGTCGAAGTAGCGCAGGTTGAAAAGTTGGACGGCGTTGCTGCCGTGCAGCGGCACGGCGCGGCCGGCGATGAGACCGCTGCGCGAACCCTCGACGCGGAAGATGACGCGATCCTCGGCATCCCACTCGAACATCTCGCGCGCGACCTCGGGCAGATGCAGCGCGGTCGAGTCCTGCGTCAGCCGCACCTGCTGCGCAAGGCTTTGCGCCGAATCGTAGAGCCAGCGGTCGTAAACGTGGTTGGCGTAATGACGCGCGGCCCACGCCGACAACGCGCCGTCGAGCGCGAACAGCGCCAGCAGCGGCAGCGCGAGCTTGAGCAGAAGCCGGCGGCGCAGCGAGACCCCGACCGGCACGCGCAAATCCATGACCGTCGCGACCGGTCGCCGTCAGCCCGCGACGCGAAGGAGGTAGCCGAATCCGCGCACGGTCACGATCTCCACGCCGTGACCGTGGATCTTGTTGCGAATCCGGTGCACGTAGACCTCGACGGTCTTGTCGCCGATGTCCTCGTTGAGTGCGGCGAGCGTCTCGGTGAGCTGCGCCTTGGTCACGACGCGCCCCGCGTTTCGCATGAGACGGCGCAGGACGTGGAGCTCGCGCGGTGTCAGCGCGATGGCGCCGGCCGGGCCGAAGAGCTGCGCCTCGTCGGCGGTGAGCCGCAGCGCACCGACGACGACTTCCTGCGGCGCGTCCCGGTCACTGCGCCGCAGGACGGCCTGGATCCGGGCGTCGAGCTCGGCGACGTCGAACGGCTTGATGAGATAGTCGTCGGCGCCGGCGCGCAAGCCGCCGACGCGTTCGACGGGACGATCGCGCGCGGTGAGGCAGATCACGGGCAGCTTGTTGCCCGCTGCGCGCAACTCGCGCAATAGATCGCTGCCGTCGCGATCGGGTAAGCCGAGGTCGAGGAGCAGGAGGTGCGGCGTCTCCCGCTGCAGCTCGCGCGCGGCAGCGGCGGCGGTGTCGGCGCGACGCAGCACGTAACCCAGGCGACCCAACTCACGCTCCAGGAGGCGCGCGATGTGCGGGTCGTCTTCGACGGCGAGAAGGCGAATGGTCACCGTGCGACTCTACCGCATCGGGTGCCCACGCCCGGGTCGACGGGGGTGCCACGTTGCGTGCGTCGCGACCGCACCGGAACAACGCGGCGACGAGGGTCGCTCCCGGGAGGGAAATCCCGCGCGGTGAAAGCAAATTGAAAGGTGGCGCCCCTAAGCTTCGGCGTCGTCCCCCACGAGGACGGGTCGGAGGTTCGCGCACATGCTGTCGATACGCAGTCCCAAGGATTTCTGGGCCGGCATCCTGTTCATCGGCCTGGGCGTCTTCGCCATCGCCATCGGGTCGAACTACCACCTCGGCACCGCCGCGCGGATGGGACCGGGATACTTCCCGCGTATCCTCGGCATCCTGCTCATCGTCCTCGGCGCCATCATCGCGATCGGTGGCTTGCGCGTGCGCGGTGAGGGCGTGCCGCCGTGGAACTGGCGGGCGACCTTCGTCGTGCTTGGCAGCGTCGTCGTCTTCGGCTACATCGTCGAGAAGGTCGGTGTTGCCATCGGCACCGTCTTCCTCATCGTCGCCGCCAGCGCGGCGAGCCACGAATTCCGCTTCTGGGAATCGCTGGTTGCCGGCGTCCTCTTGAGCCTCCTCGCGGTCGGCGTGTTCGTCGAAGCGCTCGGCTTGCAGCTGCCGATCTGGCCGCAGTTCCTGCACTGACCCCCGGAAGACGTCGATGGAACTCGTCAGCCACCTCGTCACCGGCTTTGGCGTCGCACTCACGCTCGCCAACCTCCTGCATGCGCTCGTCGGCTGCCTCCTGGGTACGCTCATCGGCGTGCTGCCGGGCATCGGCCCCGTCGCGACCATCGCGATGCTTTTGCCGGCGACGTACGCGCTCGAACCCGTGTCCGCGCTCATCATGCTCGCCGGGATCTACTACGGCGCGCAGTACGGCGGCTCGACGACGGCCGTGCTCCTCAACATGCCGGGCGAGTCGTCGTCGGTCGTGACCTGCCTCGATGGCCACCAGATGGCCCGGCGGGGACAGGCGGGTGCGGCGCTCGCGACCGCGGCGCTGGGCTCGTTCTTCGCCGGGACGGTCGCGACGTTGATCGTGGCGGGCGTGGCCACGCCCTTGTCCGAGCTCGCGCTCAAGTTCGGCCCCGCCGAGTACTTCTCGCTCATGGTGCTGGGCTTGCTCGGCGCGGTGGTGCTCGCGAGCGGGTCGCTCATCAAGGCGATCGCGATGATCATCACCGGGCTCCTCATGGGCATCGTCGGCACCGACGTCAATTCCGGCGTGCAGCGCTTTGCGTTCGGCATCCCCGAACTGTCCGACGGCATCGGCATCACCGGCGTGGCGATGGGGCTTTTCGGCTTCGCCGAGATCATCGGCAACCTCGAACTGAAGGAGAAGCGCGAGCTCGTCACGAGCAAGGTGAAGGGACTGTGGCTGACGCGCGAGCAGTTTCGCCGGGCCTGGCCCGCGGTCCTGCGCGGCACCGGTCTGGGCTCGATGCTCGGCATCCTCCCCGGCGGCGGCGCGATGCTGTCGTCGTTTGCGTCCTACACCATCGAGAAGAAGATTTCGAAGACGCCGGAGGCGTTCGGCAAGGGCGCCATCGAAGGCATCGCCGGCCCCGAAAGCGCCAACAATGCCGGCGCGCAGACGTCGTTCATCCCCCTGCTCACGCTCGGCATTCCCGAGAACGCCGTGATGGCGATGATGGTCGGCGCGATGACCATCCACAACATCCAGCCGGGCCCGCAGGTGATGACCTCGAACCCGCAGCTCTTCTGGGGGCTCATCGCCTCGATGTGGGTCGGCAACTTCATGCTCGTCCTGCTGAACCTGCCGATGATCGGCATCTGGATCCGGCTCCTGACCGTTCCGTATCGCCTTCTCTATCCGGCGATCCTGCTCTTCTGCTCGATCGGCGTGTACACGGTCAACAACACGTCGTGGGACGTCATGATGACCGCGTTCTTCGGCTTCCTTGGCGTGCTGTTCGTCAAGCTCGGGTGCGAGCCGGCGCCGTTGCTGCTGGGGTTCGTGCTGGGGCCGATGATGGAGGAGAACCTGCGCCGCGCGCTGCTGCTCTCGCGCGGCGACGCGACGGTCTTCCTCACCCGTCCGATCTCCGCGTTCATGCTCGCGATGGCGGTCTTCCTCCTGCTCATCATCGCGCTGCCCAATATCCGCAAGACGCGCGAGGTGGCGTTTGCCGAGGAGACGTGACCGGACGTCACGCGGACCGCGGCGCCACCTGTAGCGGCGCCTCGTCATCGTCGTCGTCGTAGTCCTCGTCGGGCCCGTCGTCGTCCTCGCCCGGATCGCCGATCGGCAACTCCTCCTCGTCGTCGTCTTCGTCGCCCGGACCGACGTCAAGGCGCGAGCCACGCTGCAGCAGCGGCGGCTTCATGGCCCGCGACGCGCTCACGACAGCGGCGGAATGCGCAGCACCTGCCCGGGATAGATCTTGTCCGGGTGCGTGAGCATCGGCTTGTTCGCCTCGAAGATCACCATGTACTTGTTGGGGTCGCCGTAGTTCGCCTTCGAGATCTTCGACAGGTTGTCGCCCGACACCACGGTGTAGTACTTCGCCTCGGGCGCGCTTTGATCCACCGTCATCATGTTGTTGACCGCGACGACCCCGGCAACGTTGCCGCAGCACAGCGCCACCTTCTCCTTCGTCGCCTGGTCCGCGGCCACACCGTAGACCGTCGCCGTGGCGGCGGCACCGTCGAACGTCACGGTGAGGCCCGTCGTGGTGAGGTTTTGCGTCTTGATGTAGCCGACGATGGCATCGGCGGCGGCGTCGTTGGCCGCCTTGATCTTGGCATCGTTGGCGGGGTCGGCCTTGACCTCGGCCATCGCCGCTTGCGCTTGCCCGCGGCCGAAGAGCTTCTCACCGGCTTCCTTGACGAAACTGAGTAGGGACATCGGATCACTCCTGGTGGTTATGGGATCGGGCGACGGCAACCCGGTTGCCGCCGGCGACAGGGTACACCAGCCCGGTGGCCTCGCGTGGACATGGCGGTGGCAGCTTGCGATAGACTGCGCCCCATGAAACGACTCGCCCTCCTCATCGCTCTCGCGCTCGGCGTCCCGATGCTCGCAAGCTGCATTCCGATCGGCATCAGCGTGCAGAACATGTACACGCAGACGCCGGCGAGCGCGCCCGCGCCGCGCTGAACTGCTGCGCTGCGAGCCGGCGTCGCCGTGTGGGGCACTCGCCCGCACGCGAGCCCGGCGGCGCGCACCGCCTGCGTCGCGCCGAAACGCCGCAGGCGTGCGCGGTTTCGTCGAGCGACCCCGCGCGCAGATCCCGGGTTTCACCCCCCCGGCAAAACCCGACTTGCCAAGCGGCCGTCGCCGCGCTTATGATCGCGGCTGTAAAGCTGCATCTGTGATACATGTTTGGACCCGTCTGTCGGTGTGACCGCCAGACCAGGCCATCCACAGGATGTCGGCAACGCGCGACGCGCCGTCCCACCGTCCCTGCGGTGCGGGTGGCGCGACAGCGGATGTGGAGGTGGCATGTCGGCACGAGTCGTGATCCGGTTGTTGGTGGCTGTTTTGGCCAGCATTGCAAGCGTCGCGCTGTCCTGGCCGTACTGGCGGGACTTCGAGTACTGGGCGGAGGCGCCGTCGCTGTGGGTCGTGTACTTCGTGGTCGGCTTCGTGCTCGCCATCTACGTCTTCTACGTTTTCCTCGGCTGTGTCGCGACGCTGTTCGAGCACGACGCGCTCACCGGCCCCGACGCGGCCGCCGAGCAAGGGCGCGCGGAGCCCAACTCGAGTGAGCGAGGTGCATCGTGAGCTGCGCTCCCGGCCAACCCTGCGCGGAAGGCGTCAAGCGCCGCCGCGCGCTTGCCATTCTCGGCGTGATGGCGGTGATCTTCATCGCGTTGTCGGTCGCCTCGTTCCTCGACTCGCGCGGGCAGGTGGTGCCGTCGCACGTGCGCTACGCCGACTTCGGCGCGGTCGAGGGGAAGCGCGTCTTCCAGGCGTACAACTGCATGGGCTGCCACACGATCGTCGGCAACGGCGCGTATTTCGGCCCCGACCTGACCAAGCTCTACGCCAAGGTCGGTCCGGCGTGGCTCGAAGCGTTCCTGCCGTCGGCGGGAAGCTGGCCGGCCGCCGGCGCGGTTCGCTTGCAGCTCCAGAACAAGGCAGTCGTGACGGAAGCAGGGGTCGACACGCTCGAGGCGTATCTCGAGAAGTACCCCGGCGCGGCCGAGCGTATCCAGCGCCGTGGCGGCCATTCGACGCTGATGCCCAACCTGCCGTTCACGCGCGAGGAGGTGGGCGAGCTCATCGCGTTCCTCAAGTACACGTCGGCGATGAATACCGAGGGCTGGCCGCCCAAGCCCAAGGTCGACGGGCTGCGCTTCCCGCAGGCCACGCCGCTGCCCGTCGCCGCGCAGCCCGCATCGGCGAGCACCGCGACCGCGCCGGGCGCACCGGCGCGAGGCACGCCGGTCGAGGCGGGCTCGCCCGCAGCGAAGATCGCGCTGGGCGCCGCCCTCGTGAAGGACAACGGCTGCACCGCCTGCCATGCCGTCACGACGCAAAAACTCGTCGGCCCCGGCTGGGGCGGCCTGTACGGCTCGACGGTCAAGCTCGCCGACGGCTCGAGCACCACCGCCGACGACGCTTTCATCGAAGAGAAGATCGTCAAGCCCGAGGCGCGGGTCGTGGCGGGATACACCGCGGGCGTGATGCCGTCGTTTGCCAACGTGCTCGATGCCGCGCAGGTCGACGCCATCGTCGCCTACATCCGCAGCCTCAAGGAAAGCAAGCCATGATCCGGATCGAGTACGAAACGCAGCGCTTGAGCCTGCGCTTCTTCATCGTGATGCTGGTGCTGTTCTTCTTCCAGACCGGCTTCGGGCTCCTCCTCGCCGCGCAGCACATCGACCCGACGCTCCTCGCGGGCACGTTCAACTTCAACGTCGTGCGCGCCGAGCACACCAACCTCGGCATCCTCTGGGTGCTGTCGGGCTTCATCGCCACCATCCTCTTCGTCGGACCGCTACTGTCCAAGCGCGAACTCGCCGCGCCGTGGCTCATCAAGTTCCTCTTCTACGCGCTGCTCGCCGCGGTCGTGTGGAACGTCGTCACCCAGATCCTCGCGCAGCGCGGCATCGCCGGCTGGTGGCTGGGGCAACCGTGGCTGCAGGAGGGTCTCGAGTACCTCGAAGCGGGCCGCGTCGTCGACGTCGTCCTCCTGATCGGCTTCGGCATCGTGTGCTACGTCGCACTGCGCACTTTCCCCAAGATCTCGCAGTGGAACGAGATCCACTGGGGGTTGGGCCTGGGCGTGCTGGCGCTCACCGGCGTGTGGATCTTCGGCATGTTCTTCGTCGGCCGGCTCGACCTGCAGGAATACTTCCGCTGGTACGTCGTGCACTACTGGGTCGAGGGCGTGTGGGAGGTCATCCACATCG
>WBZO01006344.1_pt1 | contig 11522 bp, 7 predicted proteins | sample 5204261 | NCBI WGS metagenome assembly WBZO01 (sample SAMN12412400, study PRJNA552823) | activated sludge metagenome | isolation source: activated sludge from anammox sidestream of wastewater treatment plant... | place: USA: North Carolina | collected 2017-09 | reverse complement strand
CACCATCAGCCACACCGCGCGCGGCTTGCGCAGCTGCGCGGCGAGCTCCGGCAGCGACGCGGCGCCCGCCACGCCTTCCCGGGCGAGCGCGGCCACCGCGACCGGCGACCGGTCGAACGCCACGCATTCGTGCCCGCCGCGGACGAGCCGCCGCACCATGTTCGCGCCCATCCGTCCGAGGCCGATCATTCCGAGCTGCATGCCGCCTCCTATCGCCTGAGCTGCAGGTAGCGCCGGATCAGGGCGCTGGTCGAGCTGTCGTGCGCTGGCGCGCCCGGGGGCGCGGCCGCGAGCTCGGGGACGATGCGCTGCGCGAGCGCCTTGCCGAGCTCGACGCCCCACTGGTCGAACGGGTTGATGTCCCAGATCGCGGCCTGGGTGAACACGCTGTGCTCGTAGAGCGCCACCAGCCGGCCGAGCGCGGCCGGCGTGAGCCGCTCGAGGAGCAGCGTGTTCGAGGGCCGGTTGCCCTCGAACGTGCGGTGCGGCACGAGCCGCTCGGCCACGCCCTCGGCGCGCACCTCGTCCGCGGTCCTGCCGAAGGCGAGCGCCTCGCCCTGCGCGAGCACGTTCGCGATCAGCAGGTCGTGATGGTCCCCGAGCGGGTTGAGCGGCTGCGCGAAGGCGATGAAGTCGCACGGCACGAGCCGCGTGCCCTGGTGCAGCAGCTGGTAGAACGAGTGCTGGCCGTTGGTCCCCGGCTCGCCCCAGTACACGGGCGAGGTGTCGGCCGCGACCGGCGCGCCGTCGAGCGTGACGTGCTTGCCGTTGCTCTCCATCGTGAGCTGCTGCAGGTACGCCGGGAAGCGCGCGAGGTACTGCTCGTAGGGCAGCACCGCGACGCTCTGCGCGCCGAAGAAGTCGGCGTACCAGACCGCGAGCAGCCCCATCAGCACCGGCAGGTTGCGCGCGAACGGCGCGCTGCGGAAGTGCTCGTCCATCTCGCGGAACCCGCCGAGCAGCGCGCGGAAATGGTCCGCGCCGACCGCGAGCATGGTCGCGAGCCCGATCGCCGAGTCCATCGAGTAGCGCCCGCCGACCCAGTCCCAGAACTCGAACATGTTGGCCGGGTCGATGCCGAAGCGCGCGACCTCGGCCGCGTTGGTCGACACCGCCACGAAGTGCTTCGCCACCGCGGCCTGCGTGCCGAGGCCGCGCACGAGCCACTCCCGCGCGCTGCGCGCGTTGGCCATCGTCTCCTGCGTCGTGAAGGTCTTCGACGACACGATGAAGAGCGTCTGCGCCGGGTCGAGGTCGCGCGTGGCCTCGACGAAGTCCGTGGCGTCGACGTTGGACACGAACCGGAACGCGCGCGTGCGGTCGCTGTAGTGCGCGAGCGCCCGGTAGGCCATCGCCGGCCCGAGGTCGGAGCCGCCGATGCCGATGTTCACCACCGCGGCGATGCGCTTGCCGCCGTGGCCGGTCCACGCGCCGCTGCGCACGCGCTCGGCGAAGGCGGCCATGCGATCGAGCACCGCGTGCACCTGCGGCACGACGTTCGCGCCGTCCACCAGGATGGCGGCGCCGGCCGGCGCGCGCAGCGCGACGTGCAGCGCGGCGCGGCCCTCGGTGGCGTTGATCCGCTCGCCGCGGAACATCGCCTCGATGCGCGCGCGCAGGCCGCTCTCGTCGGCGAGCCGCACGAGCAGCCGCAGCGTCTCGTCGGTGACGCGGTTCTTCGAGTAGTCGAGGTAGACCCCGGCGCCTTCGGCGGCGAGGCGCTCCCCGCGTCCCGGGTCGGCCGCGAAGAGGTCGCGCAGGTGGACGCCCCGGACCTGCCGGTGGTGCGCCGCCAGCGCTTGCCAGGCGGGCCGGGCGGTGAGCGCGCTCATGCCCGGCCCGGCGCGCGCCGCCGCCATTGCGGCGCGGCGGCGCCCTGTGCGCGCAACGGCGAAGCTTCGATCATCCCGGTCCTCCTCGTGCCCCGGGCGCGCTCACTGGTCGAGCACCGCGAGCGCGTCGCGCAGGGGCGCGCTCGAGATGGCGATCACGCCGTCGAGCGGATGGCCCATCTCCTCGATCAGGAAGATCGCGGTCGACACGGCCAGCGCGCCGAGCGCGAGCGCCGCGAGCGCGGTCGCGTTGCGCGGGGCGAACAGGCCGAACCCCGCGAACATCGCGGCGAGCCACGATATCAGCACCACCAGGAACGCGGGCGGGGTCGGGCTGCTCGCCTGCTCGTAGCCGAGCCAGCGCGCCTGCGCGACGTCCCCGATCAGCGCCAGCACGCGGGACTTGAGCCCGCGCTGGAGCTCGGTCCGGGGTGCGAGACCGTCCACGCGGCTCTGGATCTCCTCGACCGACGATTGGTGCCGCAGGGCGTCGCGTCCCGCACCGGGTCCGCGGCGCTCCGGGAAGAGCTGCCCGAGGCGTGCGGCGAACGCGGCGCGCACCAGCACGCGGATGTCCTTCGCCTCGGGTCCGTACCGCGCGAGCGCCTGGTCGATCACGATGATGCGCGCGGCGTTCTGCTTGAAGCCGTCGTTGACCTCATCGAAGGCGGTCTTCGCGGAGGCGACCAGCAGGCCGAGGACGAGCGCCGAGAGCGTGGCGAGCAGCCCGGTGACGAGCTTCACGACGTCCTTCGACGACTCCTGCAGATGGTGCTCGGGCAGCACCCACTGGAGGCCGAGGCCGAGCAGCGCCCCGCCGTAGACGCACCCCAGCGCAATCAGTCCGATCGCCCACGCGCTCACCCGCGTCTTCCCCTTCCGCCCGGCCGGTCCGATCGCATGCGCGGAGACGCCTCAGGCGACACGGTACGACGCGAGCTCGTAGTGGTCGCGCGCGAGCGGGTTGAGGCGCTGCGCCTGGCTGAGGAAGTCGAGCTTGATGATCCGCTTCACCGCCGGCGCGTACCACGCAGTGGCGAAGATCCGCACCGGGTCGGCGGCATCGTCCATCCCCACGAACGGCCGGCTGCCGTCGAGCTGGACGCGGGTCGCGGCGAAGCGCCCGGCCGCGGTGATGACCTGCTCGGTGCCGACCACGCGCGCGGTCCCCGACCAGGCGGTGCCGAACTGCGCGGGCGGCATGGCCACCGCGAAGGTGCCCGGCCCCGGCGGCCCGAACGCCTCGAGGTAGGGCGAGAAGTCGCGCACGACCAGGCCCGGGAACGGCCGCTCGACGAGCGCGAATCCGGATCCGAACAGGTGGTCCGCCGAAGGTGACGCCGCGCCGTCGAGCGTCAGCCGGTCGCCGATGCCCTGGTCGGTCACCGAGACGATGGCGTAGTCGACCATACGCGGGGCGTCCTGCCTCCAGCCGCTGCGATACGCATAGCGCCAGGTGTCGCCGACGCGCGGCGCGCGCGCGCGATCGACCGGACGCGGGGGAAGCGCCGCCGCGCAGCCTCCGAGCAGCGCGCCGAGGGTGCCGGCGCCGAGCGCGGCGACGGCGCGGCGTCGCGGCAGGGAAACCGGATCGTAACGGGCAGGGTCGATCATCGCGCCGCCTTCGCCTCGAGTCCTCCAGCGCACATTATCGTCGCAGGCGGCCGCGCGTGCGACAATCGCGCCCCACGCCCAAGGGAGAACGCGACATGACCCGCTCCGCCGCCACGCTCGCCGCACTCGCCACCTTCGCCGCGGCAGCGCTAGCCGGGTGCGCGCCGGACGCCTGGAAGCCCGCCCCGGGCTTCGAGGGCTTCCTCAACCAGGTCCAGAACGCCTGCTATTACCGGCCGATCGGCATCGTGAACGTCGGCGACATGCTGACCAATCCCGGCAACATGCAGTCGACCTACTTCATCGACCAGACCTCGCGTCTCTACTACGGCAAGATCACCCGCGGCCAGTGGACCTCCGGCGTGACCGGCTTCATCCAGGGCCGCGCGAGCGATCCGGGCGTGCAGTGCGTGCTCGACCAGCTCGACCAGGCCCAGGCCGCGCAGGTTCCGCCGCCGCCGTCGAAGTAGTCACTGCGCCCGCGCGCCGGCGCGCAGCTGGCGCGCACGCTCGTACGCCTCGCGGCACCCGATCCGGCCCTCGGTCAGCCGGCCCTTCGCCCCGACGAAATCGAGCGCGAAGCCGGCGAGCGGCGTGGCGAAGCGCAGCGGCGCGAGCACCACGTTCTCCGGCGCGACGCTCACGCGCGGGTCTCCGATCGTCCCGCCGATCAGCATGGTCGGGGCGACGGTGAAGAGCTCGGGCTGCTCCGACACCGGGCGGATCCGCCCCGACAGCGCGCGCGTCAGGAGGTTCGCCTCCACCTGGCCGACGATCCGCACGCGCGTCGTGTCGACGAAGAAGGCCGAAGTGCTCGCCACCCCGGCGGCGACGTCCAGGCTCGCGGCCGCGCACTCGACCTCCGAGCGCGTGTTCGGATCGAGCGAGCGCAGCAGCGCGCTCAGGAGGCCGGTCCCCCAGAAGGCGAGCGCCCCGGCGCTCAGGTCGTGCGGGAACACCGCGACGTCGATGGTTCCGCCGAGCGCGGGCAGGAGCTGACCGGGCGGCCCCTGCGCGGCGAGGTCGGCGTCGAGATCGAGGCGCCCGCCGAGCTTCGAGGCGGGATCCAGCACGCGGACGAGCGGGCCGAACTCCAGCCCCGCGACGCGCGCACGTACGGCGACCTTCGGTTGCGTGCTGTTCGCGTCGACGCCGATTTCGCCGTCGATTGTTCCGCCCGCGGTCTTCACGTCCTCGAGCCGCGCACGCAGCACGCCCTTGGCGAGGCTCACGCGCAGGCGCCCGCTCGCGAAGCGCTCGGCCCCGCCGTGCAGGGCGTCGACTTCGATCGACGCATCGACGTCGGCCGCGCGCAGCAGATCCAGCGCGCGGGCGAGCTCCGCCTCTCTCCGCTGTGCCGCGGGCGCCTCCCCTTCCGCCGGGCGCGCCGGGCCGCCCAGCCAGCGCGCAGCGCCGATGTCCTCGAGGTGCAGCGCCGGGGCGCGCAACGCGGTGGAATGGACGGCGCGGCCGGCGCGCCGGATCTGAAGCTCGGCCTTGCCCATCAGGCGGCTCTTGCCGAAGCTCACGTCGAGGTCCGACGCGCGGATCGCGTCGGCGGTCACGACGACCGTCCCGCGCGCCGCGTAGGGTCCGACCGCCGGCAGCTCGACCCCGACCAGTTTCCCGAGCCGATCGACCCGGTCGCCCGAAAGCGCCACGCGACCCTCGCCGGTGCCGTCGCGAGCGACCTTGCCCGTACCCTGGAGACGCGCGTCGCCGAGTGCCGCGCGCAGGCTCACGGGAAGCGCTTCGCCTGCACGTGCAAGCCCGGCAAGGCTGGGCAAATCGAGCGTCACATCGAACGGCTCGTCGCCGAGCGTGCCGCGCGCCGTGGCCGCGGCAGGCTGGCCGGGGGCCGCCTTCAGCGTCGCCGCGAAGTCCGCGCGCTGCGCGAGGCCGGGCGCGGGGCGTTGCGCAAGGTCCAGCCGCGCGCGCTCGAGCGTCGCGTCGAGCGTCGCGGCGGCGAGCAGTTCGCCCAGCCTCTCACCTTCGCTGCGGGCGCGGACCGTGAGCGCGCCGGCGCGCAGTCCTCCTCCTTTCCAGCCGAACCGCGCGAGCAGCCCACCGAGGTCGGCGTTCGAGGCCTTCGCGTCCACCTGCACGCGCGGCGCGACGCCGCTGAAGTCGGCACCGAGCTCGCCCGCCACCGCTGCGCCGCGCCATGCGAACCGGTACGCGGCCGGCGGCAGCCGGCCCGCGCGGATCGCACCCGCGAAGTGCCACTTGCTCAGGATCTCGCCGGCCACCGCGACGCGCTCGGCGGCAATGTCGAAGTCGGCGTCGGGCAGGCGCAGGTTTTCGCGCACGACCTCGCGGTCGAGCGGATGGGCGGGCGCCGGGCGCGCCTCCCCGAGCGCGTTCAGCTCGTCTACGTTCATGCTCGCCAGCGCGAGGCGCACGCGTGGCGCCCCTGCGCCGAGCGGGAAGGCGATCTCGCCTGCGCCGGCGGTGCCTCCCAGCCGGAGCGCGTCGAGCCGGACGTGCGCGAGCTGCTCGTCGACGGCGAGGCGGCCGCGCGCGGCGAACGGGTGCGGCGCGGCCGGCGCGACCCCGAACGCCTGCGCGATCGGCCCGATGCGCGCGGCCGACGCGTCGAAGGCGAGATCCGCCGCGACGTGCCGCTCCGCGAGCGTGATCCGCCCCTGCGCGGTCAGCCTGCCGCCCGGGCACACGCCGGCGAGCTGAACCGGCCAGGCAGCGCGCTCGAGGAGCGGCGCCAGCGCGCCGCCCGAGACCTTCAGCGAGCACGTCGCGGCGCCGAGCCGCCCGGTGATCTCGGCGGAAGAGGCGCGGGTGCCCTGCAGCGCGATGCGCACGGCATCGAAGCGGCCGGACAGCGGTCTTCCGTCCCGTCCGGCGAGCGTCCAGCGCAAGTCGCGCGCCTCGAGACTGGCCTGCGCCGACGCGACGAGCGCGCGCGGGTCGCCGCCCGCGGCGCGCAGCTGACCGCGAATGCCGCCGGTGGCGCCCGCAATGGCCGGCGGCCGTTCCCCCGACGGCAGCCGCGCGGTCGCAACCGCGCCGCCGTCGATCCGCGCCGCGAGCGTGCGCTGCGGCTTGCGCGCATCGTAGTCGAGCGTCGCTTTCGCGCGCGTGCCGGCGATCGTGCCGTCGGCGCGCACGGCGATGACGCGATCGGCGCTGCGCCCCTCGAGCTCGAGCTCGCCCAGCGCGATGGGCGTGCCGGCGAGCTCCCCGATCGCAAGCGCGACCTCGGCGTCGGCGCCGGTCGCGGCGCGCTCGAGCAGCTCCGCAAGCGTCTCGGCGACCGTCTTGTCCGTCGTCGGCTCGGCGCCGAGGAACGGCCCGACGTCCACGCGCTTGGCGGCGAGCGCCGCGACGATGCGCGGCCGCGCGCCACCCCACGCGACGCTCGCCCGTCCGGTCATCGCGCTGTCGCCGAGATGCAGCGCGAGATCGTCGACGCTCGCCTGCGCGGCAGTGACGGCGAAGCGTCCGCGCGCGTCGAACCGGCCTGGCTCGCGTGCCGCCACGCCCAGCGCGGCGAGGAGCGCACCCGCGTCGTCGGCGTTCGCCTGCACCCCCCCATCGAACCGGCTGCCGTCCGGCGCGACGGCGCCGTCGACCGCGATCCGCACGCCGGACCAGTCCAGCGTGCCTTGCACCGGCGTCGCCGCGCCGGGCGCGCCGAGGTTCGCGAGCGGCGCGGTGCGCAGGTCGAACGCGACGGTCTGACCGGCGAGCTGCGCGCTGCCGCGGGCGGTCGCCGGGTCGCGCAGCGGCAGCGTCCCGTCGAAGTTCGAGATGCCGAACGCGAGCGGCGCGGCGCCGGCGCCGCGATAGCTGCCGACCACGGCGCCGATCCGCAGCCGCCCGATGCCCGCGAACGTGACGGGCGGGGGCCCGCCCCCGGGCGTCGTCGCGAACACGCTCGTCCAGTTCGCCCGCCCGTCGGCGGCCCGCACGAGGTCGATCTCCAACCGCTCGCCGGTGACCTCCTCCAGCATCACCGCGCCCCGCAGGAGTCGAACGAGGTCGATTCGTACCGCGGGACGGAGGCCGCGCGCCAGCGTCGCGCCGGCCGGGCCCGACGGATCGGCGAGCACCAGCGCGTCGGCGCTCGCGGTCGGCGAGAGACCGGTGCGCAGGCGGAGCGGCCCCTCGATGCGCGCCGGAACGCCGAACGCCGCGGTGAGCGCGCGCTCCAGGCGTGCGCGCAGGAACTCGCCGGGAACCGCGACGCCCCACAGGAACGCGGCGGCGAGCCCCGCCGCGGCGGACACGAGCGCGACGCCGGTGCCGGCCGCGACCCGCCCCCGGCGCATCACGCGCCCGCAGCGAAGGAGACGAGCTCCGTGACGCTGTTGTTGCTCTCGAGCCGGCCCTGCGCGAAGTCGACGCGGTGGTGGAAGACCGCGTTGCGCACCTCGGCCGCGAACCAGAAGCGCTCGCTGCTGTTGCCCCAGATCGTGGCGTCGTCGGTGTCGCGCCAGTCGATCGCGAGGTCGACGCGCAGCGCGGTGAAGGTGCCCGCCGGGACGGTCACGCGCTCCCACCCGCGCACCGTCGCGCTCACCTGCTGGCTCAGCGTGCCGTAGCGCACCGCCGGCACCGCGCTCGATGTCACGTTCGCGCGCCAGGTCTTTCCGATTTCGAGCGGGAACGCGAAGCGCGGATACGCGGGCGTGAACACGCGATTGCGGCTGCGCAGCAGGTTGAGGCTGCGGTCGTAGCGCGCCTCGAATGCGCCCACGGACTGCGACGTTTCCGCGAGCGAATAGCCGCCCGCGTCCGCAGCGATGACGCGGATTTCGGCGCGATCGCTCGTCAAGCCGGTCATCGCGTCGCGCATGGCGTAGCGCCAGGTGTCGCCCACCCGCAGCGCGGGCGCCGGCACCGCGCGCGGGAGGCCGTCGGGCGGCACCGGCTCGAGGCCGGCCTGCCGCAGGACCGAGGGCCCGCCGCACGCGCCGAGGAGCGGGGCCGCGGCCAGGAGCCGCAGCGCGCGGCGTCGGCCAGGGAACGAAGCAGCCGGAGTCGAGGACGATCGCATCGAGCTTCCTTTCTAGAGGGGCCCGCCCCACGGCGAGCCTAGCAGCAGGTAGAAGGTACCGCTGTTGCTCACGTTCCCGCCCCACCCGTAGCCGTAGCCGAAGTACGCGGGCCCGAGGAAGGTCTCCGCGCCGATGAAGACCGACCCCGAATACAGCGTCCCGGTCGAGCCTCCCGGCGGAAGGTACAGCCCGTTCATCTGTCCGGCCTCGAGCGAGCCGCCGGCGAAGACGCCCGAGCCGAGCAGCGAGGGGAGGCGCAGGATCTGGTTGTAGTACTTGAGCGAGCCGAACGCGACCCTCTGTCCCGAGAACTGCCCGATCTGGTACCCGGAGAGCAGGAACGGTCCACCGAGGACGAACGAGTCGTAGGCCGGCAGACCCGACCCGAGATCGGTGCCGCCGGCGGCGTTCACCTGCACCGTGTGCCGTCCGAAGCTGTGGGCGCTCGTCCAGCGCGCTTCGACCTTGCGGTACTCCTCGCTCGCGCCGAGCGCGCTCAGGCCCTCGAACGCGGAGACCGTCAGGCGATGACCGGAGCGCGGGAAGACCGCCGTGTCGAGCCGGTCGCCGAAGAGCCGCGCGCGCACGCCGCTCGCGTTGTTGCTGGTGTCGGGCAGGACCGGCGACCCGGTGTCGACCTCGGCGTCGAACCGGCGCCAGACCGGACCGACCCGGACCTCGCCCCAGGTGCCGAGCGTCGCGCCGAGGTCGACGCCGGCGAGCAGCTCGCGCACGTCGTACTCGGCCACGCGGTCGTCGCCGATGAAGACGCCGCGGGTGTACTCGCCGGCGCGCGCGTAGGGCGCGACGAACCCGCGCGCGCGCGCCTCGATCGGCTGGTAGAACTCGGTGGAGAGGTAGGTGTTCTGGCCGACCTGCGCCGCGGCCACAAACTCGCCGCCGAGCCGGTTGAGCCAGGTGCGGCGGTACTGCACCAGGGCGTTGAAGTAGTTCTCCCCCTGGAAGTCCGAGGTGAGCCCGAGCCCGAAGCGCAGGTACGCCGGGCCGATCTCCTTCTCGCGCACGTGGAAGACCAGCGCCGGGCGCGGCCCCGGCTGGATGGTGTAGTCCACCGCCTCGAAGTCACCGCGCCCGTAGATGCGGCGCAGGTCCGCACCGAGCTTCTCCTCGGTGAGCGGCTCGCCGGGCTTCGACTCCACCAGGGCCTCCAGCACCTCCGGGTTGGTGCGCTCGATGCCCTCGAAGCGGATCTCGTCCACCGTGCCGAGCCCTCCGCGCGCCACGACCTGGCGCTTGCGGAGCGCCGCGTACTCGGCCTCCGGGAGGCTGTACCGCTGCAGCGCGTCGACCGCCCGGCGCGCGGCCGCCTCGCCGAGCGCGATCGCCTCGAGCTGGCGCTCGAAGCTCGCCGAGGAGATGTCGCCGAGGTCCGGCGCGATCAGCACGTCGCCAGGGGTGAGCGTGGCGAGGTTCCGGTCGACGGAGTCCTTCCCGAGCAGGTTCACCAGCTGCCCGACGATGCTGAGCGCGGAAGTGATCTCGTCGCGCTTGAGCGGCGGGGTGCCGATGTTCACCGCGATGATCACGTCGCCGCAGAGCTTCCGCACCACGTCGATCGGCAGGTTGTCGGCGATCCCGCCGTCGACCAGCAGGCGGCCGTCCAGCTCCACCGGCGTCACCGCGCCGGGGATCGCCATGCTCGCGCGCATGGCGAGCGCGAGGCTCCCGTGATCGAGCACCACCGCCTGTCCGGTCGCGATGTCGGCGGCGACCGCCCGAAAGGGGATCGGCAGCCGCGAGAAATCGTGGACGTCGCGCGCCTGCTCGGTCAGCAAGCGCAGGAAGCTCTCGATCGTCACTCCGGTGACGACGCCCTTGGGCAGCAGGATGGTGCCGTCGCGGAAGCCGAACTCGGGGGCGAAGAGGGGCTTGTAGTCGTCGTGCTTGCGGCGGATCGCGATCTCGGCGCGCGGCGGGCGGTCGGTGAACACCTCCTTCCAGTCGGTTCGGGCGATGACCCCCTCCATCTCGGCGGGGGTGGTCCCCGCGGCGAACGCTCCCCCGACCACCGAACCCATGCTCGTGCCGGCAACGCAGTCCACCGGCACGCGCAACTCCTCGAGCACCTTCAGCACCCCGATGTGCGCCGCGCCGCGCGCGCCGCCGCCGGAGAGCGCGAGGCCGATGCGCGGGCGCTTGGGCGTCTCGGCGCCCGGGGTTTGGGCGCCGGCGCTTGCCGGCGCCAGCGCCAACGCGACTGCGAGGACGAGCAGGACGAGCGCGGCGCGGCGCGCCGCACGATCGATGGAACGCATCATGGAGCTCCGTGACTTCCCGGAATCGTCAAAGGACCGCGTCGGTGAGGCGCGCGAGGTTCTCCAGCACCCGCCGGCCGCGCCCGCGCGCGGCCCATGCGCGCGCGTCGATCGCCTCGCTCGCCCCGAGATGGCGCGCTTCCACCCGGGCGAGGTCCGCGGCGACGGCGCGGTCGTAGATCAGCACGCTTACCTCGGCGTTGAGGGCGAAGGAGCGGATGTCGAGATTGCTCGAGCCGATCAGCGCGAGCTCGCCGTCCACGCTCATGTGCTTCGCGTGCAGGAAGTTGCCGTGATAGGCGTGGATGCGCACCCCGGCGGCGAGGAGGTCGTCGTAGAAGGACTGCTGCGCGAGCTGCACGAGCGGCTTGTTCGACGCGCGGTCGACGATGAGCGTCACCTCGACCCCGCGGCGCGCGGCGCTGCGCAGCGCCAGCGCGAACGGCTCGCTCGGGACGAAGTACGGCGTGGTCAGCACGACCCGGTCGCGCGCGCCGTACAGCAGCGCGATCATCACGTCCTCGGTGGTGCCGGCGTTGAAGCCCGGTCCGCTCGGCAGCACCTGGGCCCGCACCCCGCCGGCCGGCGCCGCGATCGGGTCCGCGACCCGCGACTCGGGCGGGAGGTCGCCCGTCTCGAGGTAGCGGTCGGCGACCAGCAGCGCCTCGAGCTGGCGCACCACCGGCCCCGTGGCCCGCACCATCATCTCCTCGTTCGTGAGCCCGCGGTTGGCGTGCGCGCTCACCACGTTCTGCGAGCCGAAGAACGCCGCGCGGCCGTCG
>WBZO01006343.1_pt1 | contig 11523 bp, 10 predicted proteins | sample 5204261 | NCBI WGS metagenome assembly WBZO01 (sample SAMN12412400, study PRJNA552823) | activated sludge metagenome | isolation source: activated sludge from anammox sidestream of wastewater treatment plant... | place: USA: North Carolina | collected 2017-09 | reverse complement strand
CTACTGCCTGAGCCATGTGCGAATAGGACAACGCCGACGGCTTGCGCTGGTATGACGAGTCTGCCTGGAAGCTGGACTGATCCTGCAGGTATCTGAACCTCGGTGTCGACGCTAGCCGCGGTCTTCGCTGGCTTCTCTGGCAGTTCACGCTGAGCAACCGCCAGCGCGTCGGTCACTTGATCGTCTGTAACCTGTTCGAAGTCTTCGTAGTGTTGCCCAACCGCGCGAAACGCGGACGGTTGCTCCACCACGACGACCTCGTCAGCCACCTCACCCAGCATGCGCACCGCACTTGGAGCCCCAACAGGGGCAGCCACGATGATCCGGCGCGCTCCGCGCTTGCGCACGAGTTCGACTGCAGTCCGGACGGTCGCGCCGGTCGCGATGCCGTCGTCAACGACGATCACTGTTCGCCCACCGAGGTCGGGGGCGGGATGGCCCACGCGGTACTTGGCGACTCGGCGGTCGACCTCGAATTCTTCGGCGCTTTGAATCCTGTCGGTAGTGCGTTCATCAAGGCCCAGCCGGGCGACCAGATCGTGGTCAACGACCGCAACACCACCTTCACCAACTGCACCGAATCCGAATTCCGGATTCCCAGGCACACCCATCTTTCGCACGACCAGCACATCAACCTGAGTTCCGAGTGCTCGCGCTACCTCGACCGCGACAGGAACACCGCCCCGAGGCAGTCCAAGGACGATCGGCTTCTCTTTCGCCAGTGGCATCAACCGCTGTGCAAGCACGCTGCCGCCCTGTTCTCTGTTTACGAACATCGGTCGACACCCACTTTCGTATTCAGAGGCCAGTTGGATATGTCTCAGGTGGTTCGCCATGGTCCCACCGACTCGTGCGGTCCAGTGGTGTCAGCGCGGTCGTCTTGTCGATGTGAATCACTGCGTCAAACTGTTTGGCCATATTCGCCGCAAACCAATGACTGGCACGCTCGGTCTCTGGCCGGTAGATGACTCCGATCGCGCGCTCAAGCATTACAGCGTCGGCTTCGATGGAATCTTCGCTCATCAACGCGTAAAAGGCAGGGACGCCACAATCGTGAAACACGCGTTCAAAACTGCCCTCACGTGCGGGACGCACTGTGCGTTGCAGGGTTGGGCCACCCCAGTCAGATGCAGCGGTCACCGATCCGTGGCTGGTTGTCAGACCGATCACGAAGCTCTCGCGCGGCCACCGGGTTCTCACGAGCTGACCGACGTTGTGCTGCTGTTCACCACCCCGTTGATCAGGTCGGGACAGTTCCGTCGCGCGTGCGTCTCCGACATGCGAATTGTGGGCCCACACAACGATCTTTGGACGTTGGACTCGTCGACCGAGGTGTTCGCGCAATGCGGCGAGCGTCTCCACCATGTGACTGTCACGGAGGTTCCACGACGATGCGCGGCCCTGATACATCGCGCGATAGTAGAGCTCGGCATCGTGCACCAGCGCGGCATTGCGTTGTGCTGCGAAGAAGGCGTCCTCCGCGACCTGACCGTCCTGCGCGACCAATGCAAGTCGACGGCTGTTCAGATCAACGAGTTCCGCCACCACAGCGTCCTCACATGGATCGAGTGAGCCCGACGTGACCGCGTATCCATACTCTTGCCCCAGGTGGGCAGGGTCGGAAATCCCGACCTGGTCAAAGCATGCGTAGCGATGCTTCGCGGCTGCCGCTGCGGGTGGATCCACTCGATCCAGATAGGCCACGACAGCTGCCATGGACGTGCGCATGCTGTACAGATCCAGACCGTAGAAGCCAACCCGATCCGCCTGACTGCTGCATGTCGCGTTCCGAAACCTCAGCCAATCCACCCATTCAAGGATCACTTGATTGCGCCACATCCAAGCGGGAAATCGCTGGAAGCCAGCGAGCGCCTGTATTCCAGTAAGGTCACCAACGTCTTCCAGATCGTTACGAACGTAGCGATCCACGCGGTCGGCGTCTGGCCAGTCCCCCTCAATCCCAACCGCATTGAAGCCCAACTCCTCGATGAGCCGCCTGGTGATGACCGCACGTTGCTCATAGAACTCAGCGGTGCCATGGCTTGCCTCGCCGATTAGCACGATCGACGAGTCCCCGACGGCTTCGATCAAACTGTCATAGTCCTCGGGCGAGCCAGTGACGGCCTTCAACTTCTCGCGAGCAAGTACCCGCGAGTCGGTTGTGGCGTTGCCACTCGTCTGATCCACGGCGATCACCTCACCGCCATTAGCTTCCCGCTAATGCCAGGACAGCACGTATCTGCCCAGTAATGAAGAGTCCAATGACCTGAATTCCCACCGTTCCGTCGGCCGCACCGTCGGCGATCTTCGAGTAAGCGACCTAGCAGGACTATTGGTCCTTGCCAGTGCCGGTCAGGCGCGCTTGACTGAACACATGTTCAGGAGGTCATTCCTCGCGGTGGGTGCAATCGCGACTATTGGTTTGGCCGCCTGCAGTCCGGTGGGTCCCAGTGGTGGATCTGTGACCGCCGTGAGCGAATCCGAGACTCACGGCTGCGCGCTGGTGGCCGGGAGCGCGTATTGCTGGGGTAGTAACAACCTCGGACAGTTGGGCAACGGCACCACCACGGACTCACCGACACCCGTACGAGTGAGTGGGCTGCCGAACAACGTGACGTCAATCAGTACGGCGTGGGCCGCGACGTGCGCGATTGCCAGTGGCAACGTCTATTGCTGGGGTCAGCAGCCCAGCGCGAGTTCGCGCACTACCCAAAACGAATCTGCCGCGCCCGCCCTGGTGCCCCTCCCGCCAAAGGCGCAACCAGTGCCACAGAAGGTAGAAGGCCTGCCGGGGAATGTGACAGACGTTGACACCTCAATGAACAACGCATGTGCACTCGCCGGAGGAAGCGCCTACTGCTGGGGAGTCAACAACGTCGGACAGCTCGGCAACGGAACCACCGCGACGGCCTTGACGCCGGTGCAGGTGACGGGGTTGCCGGGGGCGGTTACCGCGATTTCCGTCGACAGAAGTGCGAGCTGCGCGATAGCGGGCGGAGTCGCATATTGCTGGGGTGCAAACAACGCCGGGCAGTTAGGAAATGGGCAGACCACCAACTCAGCAGTTCCCGTAAGAGTCGTCGGATTGCCGGGCGCCGTTACCTCAATCAGTACGGGAGAGTCAGTTGCCTGCGCAAACTCGGCGGGGTCTGCGTTCTGCTGGGGGACGCACCCCGAGAAGACGCAAGCAACCCCGGCGAAGGTCACACCAGTGCCTGAACGCGTCGAAGGATTGCCCGGCGAGGTAACTCGTGTCAGCACCGGATGGGCCTCAACCTGCGCCATATCCAACGGCTCGGTGATGTGTTGGGGTCGAAATGATTACGGACAGCTTGGAAACGGTTCGACCCAAGACTCCGCAACCCCCGTCCACGTCCGGAACTTGAGCAGTGGCGCAACCGCGGTCAGCGCAGGCACAAACAGCGCGTGCGCCCTCGCTGAATCGAAGGCGTGGTGTTGGGGTAAGAACGACCGCGGCCAACTCGGCAACGGCACGACGACCGATTCGACGTTGCCGATCAGTCTCAACTTTCCATCAGCGTCTCCCTAGGTCGACGCCACCAGCGCAGCGCGGAGTTCAGCATCTGCCCCTATTCGCAAACTCGCACTGGCACTCACTGCGCGCACGACTTGAGCCTCCCGGCCAGACGCCATCGGATTGGTTCCCATCGCATCCACGTCGGCTGCTACGGGTGCGAACACAAATACTCGAGTTCCCTCGGCACGCAGCCGTGCGACCTCACGGTCGACCTGTCGCCGCACAGCCCGTCGGACAGGAGTATCGGCGGCCAGGCGAGGGCCGGAGTGGATGGCCATGGGTGCGCTGACGATCACGACGTCCAGACCATGACCCGACAGCGCATCGACATTGCACACCGATGTCGTTCCGCCGTCGACGTAGCGGTCGTTCGCAATTGTGACGGGGGTGAAGTAGCCCGGAATGGCACACGAAGCCGCAACCGCAGCTCCAATCGGTGGTCGCGACCCAGAGTCCTCGCGACCGAACACGACCCGCTCCCCGTCGGACAGCCGCAGTGCAGTGATCCACAGTGGCGCTGTCGGCCACACGTGCCCGCACAGTTCACCCATACCGGCCTCGATTCCCAGTGTTGACACCCGACCTTCCGGCAAAGCCGCCGCTGCGACACGGCCCAGGTGCGCGGACCCGAGGTCTCGTGCGATGGAGCGCAGAAGATCCGGCGAAGCAGGCGCAAGCTTGCGCTCACCAGGCTCTGGCAATTGGCGGGCATCTCTGCTGATCCGGTTGATGAGGAGCTGCCCCTCAGCGGAAAGTGGCTCCCCCTGTTGGCGGCGCAGAAGATCGTTCGGTGGCATGCCCGCGCGCAGGGTCGCGGCGGTAATTGCCCCGGCCGATGTGCCCATGACAATCTGTGCGTTGCGTGCATCCCAGCCTGCAACCTTAGCGAGGGCACTAAGAACTCCGGCATGGAACGCGCCGCCGGTTCGTCCACCGCCGCCAAGGGCCAATCCAATGTTCGTCACAAGCGTGATTCTGCCGTCGATGACGCTCTGGTGCGAGGCGCGCGAGGACTCAAACCGCGTCTGGCGGACGCGTCGGATCGTTGCCAGTCAACTGCGGGAAGAGCTGCGCCGCTACTGCGTTCAGGATGTCCATTGCCTGCTCGGGGCTGATCTCTGCTTTGGGGTCAGTCGGCAGATCAGGAATGTCGAGCTTGTGCTGGATCGCGTAGGCGGACAATCCGGCAAAGGCGGCCTTGCCAAGGGTGGAGATCCCCTTGAACATCCCGAGTTTGTCCGCGTGCGACTCCGGTGACTTCCTCGCATCAAGAGCAGGCCAGCTTTCCGGGTCGCGGGGTTTGTCCAAAGTGAATACGCCGGAGAAAGTTCGCGCGGCAGCGTCTCGCCCTGTCAGCGGATCGCCGAGGTCCCACTGCTCCCGCAGCGTCGCGATCATCGATGTGTGGCGATACTCCTCGTTGAATACCTGTCCTTCGGCAATCCACGGGGAAACCACGATGGCGGGTACCCGGTACCCCGATCTATCAAATGTGAAACCGCATTGTCCGGTTGGGCGCGATGGATCCGGCGGCGGCACCGGGCCTGGAGGCACATGATCGAACGTCCCGCCCGGCTCGTCCCAACCGATGAACAGGGTTGTGTTCCAGACGTTGGACCCAGTGGGTGAGGTCATCGACTTGTAGGCGTCATAGAGGCGAGAAAGAAACACCTCACCAGCCAGAATCGATGACGGGGCATCCACCGGAAGGTCGAGGCCCGGGAACAGCGCGCGCCCGCATGCTGGGTGGTAGTCGCCATGACCTATCTGCAGGTTCGGTTCAACAAAGGAGAAGTGCGGCAACTCCCCATTCGCTGCGTCCTCTTCGAACTGCGTGAACGGTACGAAGTGGGTCGCGAAACGGTCCTTCAAGCGAGGCATGTGGCACAGGCCAGTGAAGGAGACGGAAGCAAGATCCGAAACGTAGACCTTCCAGGTTTTGCCGTGCGCCTCTATCCGGTCAAAGATCGTTTCCGCGTCGTTGTGCAGCAGGAAGTTCGTCAGCGGTGCATTCACACTAAAGCCCGATGATGTAGCCGCCGTCCAGAACGACCGGTTCGGGAACGTTTGCGAAGGAACTTCGCAGAACCAGTGATCAAAGACGCCGAAGCCCCGGGCAAGGCCGTTGAGGATCGGCACCTGCTCAGGAGTGAAGCCGGTCATGACCTGGCTGTATTCCTCGTAGGTGGGCTGTCGCCCAAGTTCTGTGGTAGCTGTGCTGATGTAATCAGTGACGAAGCCATCCATCGTGGGGGTCTGACCAGGTTCGGGTGCATTCCATGGCTCACTGATATCAGGCCCAAGTTTGAACCGGTTCTCCTCACTGAGGATGTTGTACAGCTGAGTGTTCGTGTGCGGGAACTCCTCACCCGTGTCCGGGTTCGGGCTGTCCATGTCTGTGGCAACGGTGTACGGAACAACCTTTCGATCCGCGCCGTGTTCCGCCCATTCGGGGATCGGATTGCTCAGATCCTTGCCGAGTACGCCTTCGTATTTCTTTCCGTCCTGCGGGCCGTAGAGACGTCCCAGCAAGTTGTCCAGCGACCGATTCTCGAACACAACCAGGACAACGTGTTCCATAGCCTTTGATCGGTCGTGAGCCATATCTGTTCCTCCAATGCGTGCGGGCATCCCGCGTTGAACAACCTATCGGCTTTGGGTCGCCGACCACACTCGATCAATACGGCAATGCGCCGCGTACGTGAAATGTTCCGACGGACGGGTCCGGCGAACAGATACACCCAGATGAGTCTTGACCAAGCACTGCGAACAGCGAGTAGGGTCTGATCATGGAGCCGTTCGGTACGGTGCTCGGGATCTGGGCTCATCCCGACGACGAGACGTACTTGTCCGCAGGGTTGATGGCTCGTGCAGCGGACATGGGACGCCGAGTCGTTTGCATAACGGCGACTCGTGGCGAAGCAGGTTCTACGGATGCTCAGCGTTGGCCCCCCGGACCCCCGTTGGCTCAGGTGCGGACAGCTGAATCCGATGCAGCTTTCGAGTTGCTGAAGGTGAAGGAACACCACTGGCTCGACTACCCGGACGGCGGTTGTGCGGAAATCGACCAGGGCGCTGCGATCGCCGACATTCTGGCGATCGCCCACGACGTTCGGCCAGACCTGATCGTGACATTCGGACCCAACGGAATGACCGGACATAGCGACCATCAAGCAGTCCATCGGTGGGCAATCGCCGTTGCCTCAGAACTCTCACCACAGCCACGACTGTGGCACGCAGTCCATACCGACGACTTCCTTGAGAAGTACGGACAGAAGCTGACCGAGCTCGGCGCCTTCATGGATGGCGAACCCGACAGTGCATCCGCAGCGGATGCGATCGTCTTGGATCTCAGTGAGGATGAACACGAACGGAAATGGCAAGCGCTGCTATCCCAGACCAGTCAAACCGAAGCGTTCTTCGCCGCCTTTGGGCACGAGGAGATGCGCGCTGGAATTGGTCGTGAATCGTTCGTTGAGGGAAGAGGGTAGAACCATGTCGGAACAGTCCACGCGCTTCGGGCAAGCTGCGGATTTCTTTGGTTCGGTTGTGGAGCAGATCGACGACGGTCAATGGGGTGACCCGACACCTTGTGTCGAATGGAATGTTCGTCAACTGCTGAATCACATGGTTGTTGAGCAACTCTGGGCTCCGCCGCTCCTCGAAGGCAAGACCATCGCCGACGTCGGAACGAGGTTCGACGGCGATCAACTGGGACCGGAGCCGAAGGAGGCATGGCGCGAGTCCTCACTCGAATCGCGCGCGTGGATTGGCGCACCGGACGCCATGGAAAGAACGGTGCATTTGTCATACGGCGACGATTCCGCCGTGAACTACTGCGATCAGATGACCGTCGATGCGTTGATCCACGGATGGGATCTGGCTCGGGCAATTGGTGCAGACGAATCGTTGCCAGCAGAACTCGTTGACTGGGCCTACGGCGCCCTCTTGCCCATGCAGGAACTCTTGACGGCCAGTGGGGTATTCGGGACACCAGTTGAGGTGTCGGACTCGGCCGACCCGCAGTCACGACTGCTGGGGCTCCTCGGAAGGAATCCCCTGCGGGACAACTAGACGCGGCCACTCAACCATGAATCCCGCAGAGTCAGTTGCCGAGGTCTACGACGACTTCGCCCGGACGTACGAAAGAAGCCGCGGTCAGTTCGACATTTCAGAAGTCCTCGAAGACTTCACTGCGAACTTGCCGCAGCGCGGCAGCCTCCTGGACCTTGGCTGTGGCGCGGGAGAACCGGTTGCCTCGACATTTGTGTCGCGAGGCTGGCACGTTACGGGCGTTGATGTCAGCGGCTCGATGTTGGCTTTGGCCGAAACACACGTCCTAGCGATGACGCGCATCCGAGCAGACATGGCCACCGTCGAACTTCCGTCAGACGTGTTCGACGCGGTCACCGCCGTGTACAGCCTCTTTCACGTCCCGTCGCAACAACATCCGACCGTCTTCGCCAGCGTGCACCGATGGCTGAAGCCGGGCGGGCAGTTTCTCTTCACCTACGCGACGCAGAAGTACACCGGGTGTAAGCGCTTCGACGGGACGAAGGATTTCCTGGGCCAGGAGCTGTTCTACAGCCACACCACTCCAGCGGAGATGTTCGGCCAACTTGCCGATGCTCAACTGCACGTCATCTCCGCCATCGACCGCACTATCGGAGGGGAGACCTTTCTTTGGGTGACGACTCAGAAGGTCGGCTGAAGTTGTACTGGCGCCAAAGGACTGCCCGCGGATTGCCCCGACTTAGCCATCCGTTGACTCAGGAGTGCTGGGCTCAAGGAAGGGTTCGGGGGTTCCGTAGACCTTGTTGACAAGGATCCCAAGCAACACGGACACCACGAAGAAGGTCGCAACTGCGGCCACCGTCGAAATGAACGCGATCGGGATCGCAACAATGAATGATGCCACCGGAGTGAGAGAGCCGATGATCGACATTCGCCTGAAGCGGGCGTTGAGCGGTGCGAGGAACATTTCGTCACGATCCGCCACAACAAAGAGCACGACCTCCATGCCGCTCATCATCGCTCCGTACACCGCGAAGACGACCACCGCGATGGGGTTCTGCCAGTACTCGCCCAGCATGCCTGCCGGGAACGGGAGGATGGCGATGAGGCCCAGGTAAATGAGCACGAACCCGATGTATTGCGAGCTCATCCGGCGCAACGAACTTGTGAATTTGTGGTTGGCCCGCCAGTAGATCGCCACCCAGGCGAAGGCGACGATGAAGCCCCCAACCAGATTGCCCTTCGCGCTGATTGCCTGCCAGAGTTCATGGACGGAGCCAGGATCCTCCACCTCAGGAGTGCCGATCTCGAGGGCCATCAACGTAATGGCAATGGCAAACACGGCATCAGAGAAGAAGACGACTCGGTCGAAGCCGACGCCTTCCCCCTCGCGCTGATAGAACTTGCGTGCCCAAGGATTCACTGGCATCCCCGTGCCTGCTGAAGGCTCTGGACTCATGGGGCGACGCTAGCGCGCAGATATGACCGAATGCGACCAGACACTCATCTATGATCACCCGGTGAGGATGATTCGGGTCGCGGTTGCGTGTGGGCTGGCGGGAATCCTCGCATCGTGCTCGATATCGGCAGCACCCAATGAGTCAGCGCCGCCGACGGCTGATGTCAGCCCCCAGCCGATCGCCGTGAGCAAGGTCAAGCCACGCACAATCCGACATGGGCCGCGTTCGGTGAATCGCGTGGCCATCACTCTCGACGCCGACTATTCCCCAAGCGCCGCGGAACACGTGGACAACGGTACCTATCCGCGCCAAGTGAACACCGCTGCGATCAAATTCCTTGAGGAATCGAAGACCCCTGCGACGGTCTTTGTTACCGGAATGTGGGCGCAGAAATACTCCGAATATTTGCAACGCCTCGCCCGGAATCCGATTTTTGAGCTTGGTAATCACACGTGGAATCACGACGCTTGGACCAGGACGTGCTATGGACTGCCGTACGTCGGATCCGAGGAAGCCAAGCGAGACGGCTTGCAGAAGACCAATCAGGTTGTCAAGGATCTGACCGGAAAGACGCTGTTCTACGCCCGCCTGCCTGGGCTGTGTCACACCAAGTCCGACGACCAACTCATTGCCAGCGAGGGGCTGCAGTCTGTCAACATGGATGTGTCCACTACCGACGCGTTCGCAACCAACGCGCAGGAGGTTGCGAAGGGGATGCTGAAGCAGGCGAAACCTGGCTCGATTTTCCTCATGCACCTCAACGGTGCCCCAAATGCCCCAGTTACCGCCGAGATACTCCGGATTCTTGTTCAAGGGCTCAAGGCAAAAGGGCTCGAACCAGTTACCTTGGAAGCGCTGCTCCAGAAGTAGTTTGGAGCGCGCCCTCGGGGGGTCCGACGCCTCGAAGGAATGAATTTCAGAAATATCTACGGCAACGTAGGTTACGCAAACGTAGGTTGGGTACACTAGCAACATGACACGGATAGCGTCGCTGGCTGCGAAGTTGACCACTCCCCTGCTGCCAGATGACTACCTCACACTCTTCAACCCGTTGTTGACGTTCGCGTCCTATCGGGCGCGCGTCGTGGAAATCCACCAGGAGACAGCTGACTCGAGAACGCTTCACCTGCGGACCGGTCGCGATCTGCCCGCACACGTTGCGGGCCAGCACCTACGCGTCGGGGTGGACCTCAACGCAGTGCGCCATTGGCGTTCGTTCTCCATCACCAGCGAGGCTTCCGGTAGGCCAAGCCGCGATATCACCGTCACCGTAAAGGCAAGCGGGAACGGCCTGGTTTCTGATCACCTGGTTCACCGCGCCAGGGTGGGAGACATCGTTCATCTTGAAACACCGTCGGGTGAGTTCACGCTCCCCGATCAAACCGAGGACGACGTGCTCATGATTGCCGGCGGCAGCGGTGTCACTCCACTGCTCGCTATGGTTCGCACGTTGGTTCGACGCGACCAACGACCTCACGTCACGTTTGTGCTCACCGCCCGCACGACCCAAGAGATGATTGCCCGGCGGGAGCTCGTGACGTATTCCCGTGAACACTCCTGGTTCGACCTGATTTTGTGGCCCACTTCGGCGCTTGGTCACTTTGACGGTTCTGCACTCACTGACCAGGTGCCCGATTGGGCGGGTCTTGACGCTTACGTGTGCGGACCTGCGGGAATGCTGACTGCTGTTGATGGCATCTGGCGCGGCGCGAACGTGATCGACAAACTGCACCTCGAGCAGTTTCAGACACAACTCACCGTCATTGAGGGCGAGGGTGGATCCGTCACCTTCGCGAAGTCAGGACGGACCGCACGAAGTAATGCCGGGACACCTTTGTTGGAAACCGGGGAAGACGCAGGCGCACTCATGCCCAGCGGCTGTCGGATCGGCATCTGCCATACCTGCGTCGTGCCATTGCGCTCCGGCAAGGTTCGGGATCTTCGCACTGGTCTGGTCCACGGCGAGGCTGGGGATCCGATCCAAACCTGCATCAACGCCGCCGCCTGCGATGTTGAACTCGATGTCTAGTACGCACGCCACCTCATTCATTCTGGCAACTCACTCGACCATCCACCCTTGGGGGAACAATGACCGCCACAAGTGAAAGCTTCCCGTTTGACGATGCCGCCCAACGACCGAAATTGCATCTGGTCAACAACGATTTGACCGAGCAGGATATTGAGGAAATTGGCCGACGGTTCGACGCAATTCGCGAAAGCGTCGCGTCCGACCTCGGTGAAGAAGATGCCGCGTACATCCACCGAATCATCCGAATCCACCGCTACCTTGAGCTGTCCGGTCGAGCTACGTTGATGGCGTCGATTCTTCCGCCGGCGTGGTTCGCCGGAACTGCCCTCCTGGGGACCGCCAAGATCCTCGAGAATATGGAACTCGGTCACAACATCATGCATGGGCAGTGGGACTGGATGCGTGACCCGGCAATCCACTCAACCACGTGGGAGTGGGACAACGCGATCAGCGCGGACGACTGGAAAAAGGGCCACAACGAC
>WBZO01006073.1_pt1 | contig 11523 bp, 10 predicted proteins | sample 5204261 | NCBI WGS metagenome assembly WBZO01 (sample SAMN12412400, study PRJNA552823) | activated sludge metagenome | isolation source: activated sludge from anammox sidestream of wastewater treatment plant... | place: USA: North Carolina | collected 2017-09 | reverse complement strand
CCTCAGCGGCGGGCCTTCATCAGTTGCGGATGTTGATGACGGTCTGCACCATCTTGTCGTCGGTGGAGATCACCTGCGCATTGGCCTGGTAGTTGCGCTGCGCCGTGATCATGTTGACCAGCTGCGCGGTCAGGTCGGAGGTGTTGGACGCTTCCAGCGCGCCCGACTGCACGTTGCCCAGGCTGGACGATCCCGGCGCCGAGACCACCGGCTGGCCGGACTCGAAGGACTCGGCCCAGGAGGTGTCCCCCAGTTGGGTCAGACCCTGCGGATTGCCGAAATTGGCCAGGGCGACCTGGGCCAGGGTGCGCGATTGTCCGTTGGTGAAACGGGCCAGGATCACGCCGGTGTCGCTGATGTCGATGCCGCTCAGCCGGCCGGTCGCATAACCGTCCTGCGACAGCGAGTTCACGTTGAACCCGCCGCCGTACTGGCTGAGCGAGGAATAGTCCATGGTCAGTGTCATGGGCGCCGCGCCGCTGCCGGGCGCATAGGGCGCCAGGATGTAGTTGGACGGCGGCGTCGTCACCCCGTTGATCGCGGACAGCTCGCCGCTGTTGCTGAACTGCAGCAGATCGGAGCCGTTGGGCTGGGCGCCGGCGATCTGGTTCCCGTCGACGAAGACATAGCTCTCCCACTGATTGGGGATGTCGGTCTTGCGATAATACACCGTCGCCAGATGGGCCGAGCCGAGCGAATCGTAGACGGTCATCGTGGTGGAGTTGTTGAAGGTGGCCGCGTCGGTCGGGTCGAAGTTGCCCTGTACCGCGCCGGTGGCGACCGCCGTGAGGTCGGTATTGCCGCCGCCGGTGGCCTGGGTCAGCGCCGAGGTGTCGAAGGTCAGATCGACAGGACTCTGCGTCCCCGCCGCGCCGTCCGGATCCCAGGTCAGCGTGACGCTGCCGGTGGTGCCGACCGTCAGCGAGGCCGTGGTGGTGGTGCCCCCGGCGCCGGTCATGGTGACATCCCAGTTGTTGCCGCCGGTATTGGTGAACTGCAACTGGGCGGTCGTCACCGGCTGGCCGTAGTTGTCGACCAGGTCGAAGGCGGCGGTGGTGACGGGAGAATCGCCGTCGTCCAGCACCTGGGTCGTGCCGGCGCTGCCCAGCGTGATGGTGGCGGACGTCACCGCCGAGCTCGGCACCGTGGCCGAGGCGTTCAGGTTGACGCCGAAGGTCATCTGGGTGCTCGCCTGCGGGGCGATGTCCGAGGTATCGAGCTGGATGTCGCCGAGCGCGCCCGTGATGTTGCCCGAATTGTCCGCCAGATAGCCGGTCAGGCGCTGGAGCTGGGGATTGACGATGAAACCGTTGCGGTCGACGCCGAAGGTGCCGCTCCGCGTGTAGACGTTGTTGCCGTTGTCGTTCAGCACGAAGAACCCCTGGCCGCTGATCGCCAGATCCAGGTTGTTGTCGGTGAATTCGATGTTGCCCTGGGAGAACTGCTGGGTGACGCCGGCGATCTTCACGCCGCTGCCGATGGCGTTGGAGGAAGAGCCCAGGTTGGAGGTAGCGAAGACGTCGGCGAACTGGATGGTCGACTGCTTGAATCCAGTGGTGCTCGCGTTCGCCACATTGTTCGAGATGACGTTGAGCTCCGCCGCCGCCGAGTTGATTCCGCTTAATGCCGTTTGAAATGCCATGTGGGTTCTCCTGTGTGATGCGTTTACATGATCTGGACGACGTCGGACAACGATACCTGATCGTTATTCGACAGATTGAGCATGATGCCCTGCCCGCTCTTTCCCATGACGACGCTGTTGACCTTGGACGTGACCATAGTATCGAGGGCGACCGCCTCTCCGTCGTAATCCATCTGCGCGACGAGATAATAGTCGCCGGAAGGCATCGCGGCCCCGTCGCCGTCGAGACCGTCCCAGGTAAAGGAAAGATTGCCTCCGGACTGCGGACCGAGATCGAAGCGGCGCACCAGCTGCCCGGAATCATCGACGACGCCGACGACCAGATTGGCGGTGGACGCCGGCAGCGCCACGCCCGCGGTCATCGACTCGCCCGCGGTCAGGGTGACCGCGTTGCCCGGAATCAGGACAGAGCGCCCGACCATCGCGGAGGCCTGCAGGCTCTGAGTGGAATACATCGCATCGGCGACCTGCTGGAAGGAGGTCTTGAGCTCCTCCACCCCGGCCACCATGCTGAACTGCGCGATCTGGCTGAAGAATTCCCCGCTCTCCATCGGCTTGGTCGGGTCCTGATTCTGCAGCTGGGTGGTCATCAGCTTGAGGAAATCGGACTTGCCCAGGTCGCCGCTGCTCTGGGTCGTCTGCGACGACAGGCTCAGGCCGAGGTTATCCAGTACTTGTGTATTTACGGTGGTCATTCGATCACTCCTCCGGTCGGGTCCGCCTTACTGACCCAGGCGCAGTACGTTCAGCAGCATCTGTTTCGAGGTGTTCACCACCTCGACGTTGTTCTGATAACTGCGCGAGGCGGAGATCATGTCCGCCATTTCGGAAACCACGTCGACGTTGGGGCGGTAGACATAACCCTCGGCGTCCGCCAGCGGATTGTCCGGTTGATATTCGCGCTGCGCCGGCGCCTGGCTCTCGACGATGCCGTCGACCTTGACGCCGGCGGTGCTGTTGTCGAGCGCGTCGCGGAAGGCCGAGAACACGGGATGGCGCGCGCGATAGGCCTCCGCCTCGCTGCCGCTCAGGTTGTCCGCATTGGCCAGGTTACTGGCGGTGGTGTTCAGGCGCACGGACTGGGCGCTCATGGCCGAGCCGGCGATGTCGAATATTCCGAGCAGTGACATGATCATTCTCCTCGAATCGCGCTGAGCAGATTCTTGATGGTGCCGTCAAGGAAGGTGATGCTGGTCTGGTAGCGGATCGCGTTCTGCGCGAACTGCGCCTGTTCCATCTGCATATCCACTGTGTTGCCGTCCGCGGAGGGTTGCAGGGGAACGCGATAGAGCAGTTCCCCGTTCGACAGCCCGCCGCCCGCGGTCGCCATGTGCCCGCCGGCGGTCTTCGCCAGCGGCAGCTCGTTCTTCATGACGCCACCGAGGACCGATTTGAAATCGATGTCGCGCGCCTTGTACCCCGGCGTGTCCGCGTTGGCCATATTGCCGGCGAGCACTTCCGCGCGCCGCCCGAATGTCTCCAACGCCTTGGCATTAATCCCGAATGCATCGTCGATCCTCGAAACCATGTCGATGTCCCTGCAGAATTCCTCTGGCAAGTAGATAGCAATCAACATGCCAAGAATGCGCTTTGCCCGCCGGGAGGCGATTCCCGCGCGCCGGACCCGGCGTCTGTGCCCCGCCCCCGGCAAAATACCTCCGCCGGGCGGCAAGACCTTTTGCCGCGGCCCGGCCCGCCGCCCCGCGCTATATATAGGTTCGAATCCCGTGCCCGAGGGCTGGGCCGCGATGGGCCCTCCGTTTGCATGGGGCAAGACGCAGACCGCCCGGACCGGCCTGACGCAGGTGGACCGCCCTGACGCTGGCACGCTTCTTGTATTCATACAGGCAGGAAAAACGGCCCGTTTCCGGCCGCCACGGCACTGGAGGACAGACATCTTGAACAGACCGGCCATTGCCCTGCTCGCCGCATTGTCCATCGTGATCGCGGCGTCGCCGAGGATCGTCGCCGCCGACGCCGTCGAGGCGCCCGGAAACATCCTCGCGACGGCGCGGGTATTCCTGGAGGAACAACTCGCCGCGCAGGACGCCCGGACCGAGCTGCGCCTCGGCGGGGTGGACACGCGCCTGCGCCTGCCGGCCTGCGATCTCCCGCTGCAGGGATTCCTTCCGCCCGGCGGGAAGCTCGGAGGAAACACCAGCGTCGGCGTGGAATGCCGCGGAACCCGGCCCTGGAAACTCTACGTCCAGGCCTATGTGGGCATGTTCAGGACCGTGGCGGTCGCCTCCGGCTATCTTGCGGCCGGCACCGTGCTGAACGCGGACAACGTCCGGATGGAGGAACGCGATGTCACCGCGAGCGGTTACGGCTATCTGACCGACCTCGAGCCGCTGCAGGGCATGATCGTGAAACAGCCGCTGCAGGATGGCCGCGTCATCCCGCCGCAGGCGGTGGGCAAGGCCAGGCTGATCCGGCGCGGGGACTCGGTCGTGCTCCTGTCGCGTAACGGCGGGATCGAGGTCCGCATGAACGGCAGCGCGATGATGGACGGGACGGAGGGCGACCGCATCAAGGTCAGAAATGCGAAATCCAAGCGGGTCGTCGAGGGTCGGGTCGAGGCCCCGGGCCTGGTGATGGTCTCGATGTAATTCCGACGCCCCGCCGGAAAAGTCAAAATTCCGTCACCCAGGCCGCTAACGAATCCAAGCACAGAGGAGTAAAGGAAATGGCTATCGAAATCACGGGTCAGACCACCGCCCACACCGGGACCGCCGGGGAAGGCGCATCGGTCCGGACCGCCCCGCTCGGGACCCCGGCCGGCGCCAAGGCAGGCGCGGACCGGGAGGCCGCCGGCGCGGACATGCTGAGCCTCACCGGGACCGGAACCCTGATGCAGCGGCTGGACGCCGCCGTCGCCGCCGCGCCGGAGGTGGATATGGAACGTGTCGCCCGCCTCCGGCAGGCGATCGAGGACGGCAGCTACGAGATCGACCCGGCGCGGGTCGCGGAAAAGATGCTGGCCTTCGAATCCGCGTTCCAAAGCCGCGGCCTCTGACGGCGCCGGACATGAACGGAAACGGACTGCTGAGCGATCTCGCCGCCTGCCTCCAGCGCGAGATCCGCCTGGGCGAGCAACTGCTCGAGGCCATGCGGTGCGAGCACAAGGCACTGACCGCCCGCGATACCGCCCTGCTGAACGAGGCCGTGGCGCGCAAGGGCGAACTGATCGCCGCGATGCAGGCCTGCGGCGGCGAACGCAACAGCCTCCTGCGCGAGGGAGGCCTGGGCACCGATCGCATGGGCATGGACCGCCTGCTCGGCCGGCACGATATGCAGTACCGCGGCGGGCTCCAGCGCGACTGGGCCCGGCTGCTCGAGATCGGCGCCGAGTGCCAGCGCCAGAATCTGGTCAACGGCGTCATCATCCAGGCCGGACAGCAGCAGACCCGGCAGGCGCTCGCGATCCTGCGCGGACAGCCGGTCGTCGCCGGGGGAGAATACGGGCCGGAGGGGATGCGTCCCTCCGTACCAAACTCGCACCCGCTCGCCCGGGCCTGATATCCCCGAAGACAACCGCCCGTGCACGGAATCTTTCCGTCACCCCGGCTGGCCAAAGGGTGTCGGCAATGCTAGAATCTGCCCTCCTCTCGAAGAGGACGCGCAGTAAACCAATCGTGGGGCGGTAGCTCAGCTGGGAGAGCGTCGCGTTCGCAATGCGAAGGTCGGGAGTTCGATCCTCCTCCGCTCCACCACTCCAAGGTCCAAGGAAGTCCAAAGAAGTCCAGAAATCCATATTAAACATCTATTTTACAGTTACTTACTGTACGTCAAAATCCAGACTAGTCTATTGACATCTGCGCGAACTGTCGGTATTTTCGACGGTATTCTATGCTCCGAAAACTGGAGATACCGTCAAAATGGCGCTTTCAAATACTACAATTAAAAACGCCAGATCCACAACCAAACCTTATAAACTCTCCGATGAAAGAGGGCTATATTTACTCGTTTCCACGACTGGGGGAAGGTTGTGGAGATTCGATTATAGATTTGGTGGTAAACGCAAAACGTTAGCATTCGGCTCCTATCCCGATATTTCACTCAAAGATGCAAGAGAAAAACGCGACGAGGCCAGGAAGCAACTTGCAAATAACATCGATCCTAGCGCGATAAAAAAAACGCTTAGCGGGCCACTAAACGGTGAATCTTTTGAATCAGTAGCACGTGAGTGGTATCTCAAGAATTCACTAAATTGGGCGGACACTCACGCGAATAAAATCATCCGAAGGCTCGAAGCTGATGTATTTCCCTGGATTGGTACTCGACCAATGCGCGAAATCACTGCTTCTGAGTTGCTCACAGTACTTCGCCGAATCGAATCACGAGGTGCATTAGAGACCGCACATAGAGTCCATCAGAATTGTGGCCAAGTATTTCGCTATGGCGTTGCCACTGGCCGTGCAGAGCGAGATCCATCTGGTGACTTGAAAGGCGCCCTAGCTCCATGGAAACCGAAACATTACCCCTCGATAACTGACCCCAAAGAGGTGGGAAAACTACTGCGAGCAATTGATGAATATGAAGGGGGTATTATAGTTCGCTGCGCACTTCAGCTTGCCCCACTCTTGTTTGTCAGACCTGGTGAACTTCGGCGTGCTGAATGGCAGGAAATTGATTTCAGCTCATGTGAATGGAGAATTCCTGCCGAGAAGATGAAAGCACGCCAGAAGCATATCGTACCCCTATCAAATCAGGCTATTGGTATTCTCAGGGAATTACATCCGGCAACGAAATATAGTCGGCGGGTATTTCCAAGTGTGCGATCTACGGATTCTTCGATGAGCGAAAACACCATTAATGCAGCACTTCGCAGCCTTGGCTATGAAAAGGAGGTAATAACGGCTCATGGCTTTCGCAGTATGGCGTCAACATTGCTTCATGAACAAGGATGGTCCACTGATGTGATTGAACGTCAGCTCGCTCATGCCGAGCGCAATAGCGTGAAAGCTGCGTATAACCGCGCTCAGCATTTACCTGAGAGACGAAAAATGATGCAAAGTTGGGCTGACTACTTAGATAAGCTGAAAAAAGGTGCAGAAGTTATTACATTGAGACAGAAGTCATAGCTGTGGGATGATTCAAGCAAGAATATCAAGAGTGAAGCGGGAATTGGTTTTCACGAGCTACGGCATAGATACCCATCACTACTCGCTCAAGCCGGCGCGGACCTTCTCACAATTTCTAAGTTACTGGGTCACGCGGATACTCGAATCACCAGCCGCCATTATGCGCATCTATGCGACAAGACTTTGTCGAATACAGTCAAAAGCCTCCTCCCAGGATTCGGTCACAAACCGACCAAGAAAGTTGTTCAGCTATATTAAACTGATCCGATAATCGTACTTGCAGATCAGGTCAGTCTTTTTTGTCCCGGCCAAGCGCGACTTGGTATACCGACGCCTTGCTCCTGGGTTAATTCCATCTGCCTTTCGTCATATACTCTCTTTAAACACCTATAGCCCGGAGAAAATCTCACTCGGCCGGCAGTCTTGATGGGGTGTAAGTGTATATAAAGTCGTAACTTCCACTCCAGACTGTACTAATTATCTAGAACTTCAACTTTAGCTCCTCTCCCATATCAGTAATAACCATTCCAATACCAGAAGGCTTCATCCCTGGTATAACATCCATGCGGGCAAATGCTTTTTTCCCAGACGCTGAGATTACCTCGCCGGCTATATCGGCTATACTATCGCCCCTCGATATCAAGCGCCATTCCCCTCTATATTCCTCATCGTTAAGCACTAGTTGTAGTTCTCCTGATCGTTTCCCTAATTCGATTTTCATTGCTGATTTATAATCACTGTTATCTGAATAAATAATTCCATCAACATATATGCCAGCAGCTTTCTTTGGACGTGATTTAATCTCTTGGATTACTGGCTTGGTAAGTCCGTAGTTGCCCTTTATCGTGTCAAAAAGCAGTTCGGAAGGTATCGCTTTTAATTCAGGATAGTCATCCTTGTAGTTCATGTACACAGCCACCAAGGAGCTTGAGGGAAAAAATGCCGGCAAGGATTGTCCCCCTGTTACTGTTGTATTACTGTGAACTGTTGATGTGTTTCCAAATTGGGTCACTGTTGCTGTAGTAGTAGCATAAGTGGGCATCTGAATGTTTGTACTATATCCGCCAGATTCGGCATTTGTGAAGGCAACATATTCATAATCGTTCTCAATGGCTAATTCAGCAGCCCTTAATCGAGCAAAGTCATTTGCCCGCTGTCGATCTGTATAACCATTACCTTGAAAGTTTACATACGCAACATTATATGCAAGCCACCCTTCTGAATAACCTCCACCTAATCCTGAAGTTTTATACGGCGTCGCACATCCGGAAAGAAAAAGAAGGAGAGATATGCATGCAATGTTAGAACCAATTTTTATTCTCATGTTTACCGCCTTTATTTTTGTTTGGGTTGAATTCTTAATCATTAACTCCCAATTAAAATACTCCTCCTAGAATTAACATTTGCCTCTATACCCTTATGCCACTAATGGCGAATAACAGAATTTACCCTCAAACTGATGCATGGTTATAAACAATATCCCTAATCTGCGCTGGCTCATAAGCCACATCCCAGCACCATAAACCGAAACCTCCATTCTCATTCACACCCTTCACCCAAACGTCGAGAGCTGAGCGTTTGGCTCGGTTCTGCTCGGAGTCGACACCCTTAATCTCCAACACCAGCGTCTTTCCATTTGAAAGCCGAACTAGAAAATCTGGAATGAATCGCCGACGAGCACCGTTCCAGAGATAATAGATTTGAAATCCCAGATGATCGTTTTTGGCGTAGGCGGTAACTTGGTTGTTCTTTACGCTATCGAAAATATTTGCCGCGTACTGCTCCCAGGCGCTGTCGGCGATCATATGACTGATCTGTGACCGTTGCGTGGGAAGACAAGGCTTGGTGGTATACCAGGTCCGCATATAACGTGTGGAGCCGATGGGATTCTCTTGATCGAAAACAGGCTCGATCCGCTCCATGTTCTGCTCCTGCACGTGGCGCTGGAGATGCTGAACGATCAGATCGATATTCATGGACATCAGGATGCGTTTGCGCAATGGCTCCTGATGAAACAGGGTCGGTATGTTCAGTCTATCTGACTCGATGAACTGCTCCACCAGCTTGATGAGTTGGAATATCAAATATTCCCGTGTTCCGGTGAATCGGCCCTGCATCGCCGCATAGGCCTTGCGCGCGGCTTGAAACGTGAGTCGCTGCAGGCGAAACTCTTCCGGCAGCTTCTCCAAATCGATCACATGGATCTGATTCCAGTCGGTGGCACCGCCCAGGGCAGGCGCGATCTCGGCACTGATCGGGGTTTGCGCAGGATCGATCGTCAATGGCTCAACCTCGCCCCAGTCAACGGTCAACACCGGCCGGACGACCACATCAACCCGCAGGACGTTCGGCCAGCGTATCTCCAGCTCATTCCGCACAGGCAATGACTCAATCTGCGTGCTTGGCCGTGGCGGCGGCGGTGCCTCGCCGGCCTCGCCGACGTCCTGGAAGATAGAAAGCGGCACGCCGAAGACGTTGACGTATTCCGAGACAAACAATCCATCCTCATTGGTCTCGTACGAGACACGCCGCAAACCCCGTCCGATCACCTGCTCGCACAGTAGCTGCGAGGTGAAGGCGCGCAGCCCCATGATATGGGTAACGTTCTTGGCATCCCAACCCTCGGAAAGCATCGCCACGGAAATCACGTTTTGCAGATCCTGCCCTGCGGCATCTCGCTTGCCGACATTGTCCACCAGATCGCGCAGCAGCTCCTCCTTTTTCAATCCGCGCAGTCGCTCCTTGCGGATCTCAGGGATGTTTGCCGCGTCTACGATCTGAGCCAATCTGGCCTCATACGCCTTGTCCGAAGCCGCCGTTTCGCCGACTTCGGCCTTTTCCAGCACCTTGGAATCGACGCGCAGGGTACGTGCGGGCGCATGCAATTCCGGCCAGTGGGCATCGCCCTGATTGAAGTAGTATTCTATGCGCGCCGCCGTCTCGGTCCGGTTGCACACGGTCAGCATAACCGGTGGAGATATGTGCCCCCGGTCTCGCCAGTCCTGCAGCGCCGCCCGCCAGTCCGCGCCCAGCAGCGTGTAGGCGTCCTGTACCAGTCTGGGCAACGCCTCGTGCGGTTCCGCGCCTCGCCGATTGAGGTCTTGGGCAACCTCGGGCTCACGGTAGATGTGATACAGCTTTGACCGTAGGGTGGCGGTATTGGGCAAGGCGTCGTCGCGCACAACCACACGCGGCGTTTTCACTAACCCCGCCTCAATGGCGTCGTTCAAGCCGAAATCCGACACGATCCAGTCGAACAGGCCTTCTTCTGTGCTCACCTTGCCGGTGGGCGCAAACGGCGTGGCGGAAAGGTCGAAACATCGCTGAATTCGGCGCGTCTTGTGGACCCGGTCCAGGCCTTCTATCCAGCGAGTGGCCTCGTCGAGATCCAGTCCCAGCTCTTCCGCCTGCTTCTTGCTGATCTTGACTTCCGCCGGCTTGCGGTACGCATGATGGGCCTCGTCATTGATGACAACGATGTCCTTCCACGCGGCGAGCTTACCCAGCACCCGGCGCGTAAAGGCCTCGTCGCTCTCCTTGCCCTTCTTGACCACCGACTTATTCTGGTCCTTCAGCGGCATTAGGGTGTGCCAGTTCTCGATCAGGATATCCATCTGATTGAGCTTCTGGCGCAAAGCCTCTGATGGGCACAGACAGAACAGATCATAGAAGTTATCCGGCTCGCCCGGATACAGCACCCGCAGCCGGTCCTTGACTGTCAATCCGGGCGCCACGATCAATACGGCACGCGAAAAATCCTTGTTACGCTTCGGATAGGTGAGTGCATTCAGCACCTGCCAGGTGATGATCATCGCCATCAGCGTGGTCTTGCCCGAGCCGGTGGCCATTTTGTTACACAACCGTTCCCACGGCCCACCGTCGCCTGGGATGGCAATCCCCTGTTTGTATTGCGCCGCCGCCTCCACCCACCAGATCAGCGTCTCAATAGCCTCGATCTGGCAGAAGTAGAACGGATACAGCCGTACCCCCTCTGCCCGGTCGTGCCAATGCTCAAGCAAGCTACGGGTGACTGAGGTAATGCCGGGATACTCCGCGGCCCGCCATTCATCAATGCGCGATCGGATCTCGTTGACTAAGGCCAGCGGCTCAGTGCGCAGGGTGTTGTTGCGTACGTCGAAGATCTCATAGCCAGCGGATCGGCGGCCGGAAACAAGGCTAAGCGTGCCGTCGCGACGCTGCTCCCAGTGCTGTTCAGGCTTAGCGTAGGGCGAATTGATGATAAGAGACTTCGGTGCAGTCATCGCCCGCACCTCAAGTCAATGGAATGATCTTCAACGACTCGATCCCCCGATCATCGACTATCTTCACCGCAACCTTGCGGTTTTCACCCGCCTCGAAGGGGACCGACTTGGTGCCGTGGAATTTTTCCAGCAAGCCCTCGTTCAGCTCGGCACGGATGTCCTTCTTGAGCTTCCCCCAACCCTCACCCTTGCCGGCCATGGGGAAGAACACCTGGCGCGGGAACAGCGAGCGCTCGTCGTAGTCGGTATCCAGCAACCACATGGCGATCTTGCCCTTGCCACCGGAGACCAGCTCGCCCTTGGCGGTGTCGAAGTAGTCGAAGCCGTGCACTTCCACCACATAGCGGCCGTCCTTCTGTTTGTGCACCTCAACGTCCGGCTGTCCCATGAGCCAGAAGCTCTGGTTGCTGGTGCGGCCCTTCTTGAGGTCGTCGGTCAGCAGGTCAGCGTTCATCTTGGCCTTGAGCAGGGTCACGCCCGGCCAGTTGGTTTCTTCGATGTCTTTCGCCGCTTCAGGATCAAACTGGAAGGCCGC
>WBZO01005082.1_pt1 | contig 11523 bp, 7 predicted proteins | sample 5204261 | NCBI WGS metagenome assembly WBZO01 (sample SAMN12412400, study PRJNA552823) | activated sludge metagenome | isolation source: activated sludge from anammox sidestream of wastewater treatment plant... | place: USA: North Carolina | collected 2017-09 | reverse complement strand
CTTTAGCCGATTCATTAAAAAATGCAGGGCATAGTATTAAAACTAAATTATTTTTTGATACTATTGTTGTGGAATGTGATGCTAACAAAGTAATTTCAGCTGCCGAAGCTAAAGAAATTAACTTTAGAAAAATAGACGATAAGCATATTGGTATTTCATTAGATCAAACTGTTGAAGACCAAGATTTGGTTGATGTTTTAAATTGCTTTGGAAATTCGTCCTCAACTATTTCAATCCAAAACTCATCACTAATTGCGCAATCAGATTTTAATCGCACCTCATCTTATTTAACGCATCCAGTGTTTAATAGTTACCATAGTGAGAGTGAAATGATGCGTTATATTAAACGTTTGGAGAATAAAGATTTATCTTTAGTACATTCCATGATTTCACTTGGTTCTTGTACGATGAAACTCAACGCTGCATCAGAGTTATTACCGATCACTTGGCCAGAGTTTGCTAATATTCACCCATTTGTTCCTGTTAATCAAGCGCAAGGTTATGCCGAATTAATAGAGCAGTTAAATAAAGACTTATCAGAAATTACTGGATTTGCTCGTATGAGTTTTCAACCCAACTCAGGTGCACAAGGCGAGTACGCGGGTTTAATGGTAATTAGAGCATATCACATTGCTAATGGACAAGCACAAAGAAATGTTGCATTGATTCCTTCATCGGCGCATGGCACCAATCCTGCATCGGCAGCTATGGCAGGCATGAAAATTATTGTAACCAAATGTGATGAAAAAGGTAATGTGGATGTTGCTGATTTAAAAGCAAAAGCTGAACAATATAAAGACACTTTATCGTGTATTATGATTACTTATCCTTCTACACATGGTGTTTATGAAGAATCTATACAAGATATTACTAAAATCATTCATGATAATGGTGGCTTAGTATACATGGATGGCGCCAACATGAATGCACAAGTAGGTTTAACATCGCCAGGTAATATTGGAGCAGATGTATGTCACTTAAACTTACATAAAACATTTGCAATACCTCATGGTGGAGGTGGCCCCGGCATGGGACCAATTGGTGTGGTAGAAAAATTAGTTCCTTTCCTTCCATCACACTCCATTGTAAATACAAGTGGCGACAAAGGCATACATGCTGTATCGGCTGCACCTTACGGAAGTGCTTTAATTTTATTAATTTCTTATGGATACATAAAAATGTTAGGAGGAGAAGGTTTAAAACAAGCTACCGAAATGGCTATTTTAAATGCTAACTACATGAAAGATGTATTAAAAGATCATTACAAAATTTTATACACAGGTAAAAATGGTCGCTGTGCTCATGAGATGATTTTAGATTGCAATGATTTTAAAATGGCTAGTGGTGTTGAGGTAGCTGATATTGCTAAACGCTTGATGGATTATGGATTTCATGCACCTACAGTAGCTTTCCCAGTTGTAAATACATTAATGGTAGAACCGACAGAGTCGGAGTCAAAAGCGGAGTTAGATCGTTTTTGTGAGGCTATGATTTCAATCAGAAAAGAAATTAAAGAAATTGAAGAAGGTAAATTTGACAAGACTGATAACGTAATAAAAAATGCACCACATACGTGCAAATTTGTATTAAATGATGATTGGAATAAAGCCTACTCACGTCAAAAAGCAGCTTATCCTTTAACGTGGATTAAAGACAATAAATTTTGGCCGAGTGTATCAAGAGTGGATAATGCTTATGGCGATAGAAATTTAGTTTGTTCATGTGCGCCAATTGAGGCGTATATTGAAGAAAGTGTAAATGCATAATTTAAAAAAGCCGTAAGAGAGATTTCTTACGGCTTTATTCTTTTAAAGGAAAAACGATGTCAATCCGACACTACAATATTACAGTAAAGGGCAAAGTGCAACGAGTATCTTACCGATTTAGTACGCAAGCTATTAAATTTAACTTAACTGGTTTTGTGAAAAATTTACATAATGGCGATGTATATATTGAAGCAGAAGGAAAAGAAGAAGATGTAAATAAACTGATTGATTGGTGTTATGTAGGTTCTCCACTTTCACAGGTAAAAGAAGTAATCGCTCAGGAAGACAATCAGTTAAAAAACTTTGAAACTTTTGAGATAAAGAAATAGATTTCTATAAAGTGATTTATAAAAGAGGCTGTCTTATTATGGACAGCCTCTTTTTAAATTATTGAATTACAATCTTTTTAATACTTGTTTTTTCTTTTTCAATAACCTTTATAAAGTATATGCCATGAGGGATATCTAGATTTATTGAAGACACAGATTGCTGAACCGGAATAAAGTTATTGTAAATAACTTGTCCGCTTAGATTTATAAGTTCTATAGTTACTTGATGGGTTTGAGTATTAGGGAAATAAAAATGAATAATTCCGTTAGATGGATTAGGATATAATTGTATTTCATTTGAACTAGTTAATTCATTAATTCCTGTACATGAACCAACATTCATCACATCAGTAGCTGAATTTGTACAGTTATTGGCATCTGTAAAAGTATAAGTTAAAGTATATGAACCTACACCAGCTGATAATGGGCTAAATTCCCCAGATGTAACAGCTGTTCCACTATACACTCCACCAGAAGGCAAACCTCCTACTAATGTAACGGATGATACGGTTACACATTGCATATTTATAGGTGATAAATCTAAAGTAACATTAGGCAAAGGATTGACATTAACAGCAACTGCTGATGAATCAAAGCCGCAAGCATTTCCAACCAATAAAGTATAAGTTTGTGGGGTTGAACTTATAACAGTGGTCGTTTCAGAATTTACAGAACCAATTATACCACTACCGCTAGTTATCCAAGTATAGGTAAATGGTGCGGTACCCATAATTGTTGGAACTAAGGTAGATGTTTGATTAGCACACACTACACTATAAGAAATAGATGTGATTGTAGGTGAGTTACAAGGCGAACTGCCATCGGTTGCACTACCCAAAATATTTACGTTATCAATACTAAAAGTACCACCGTTAGCTTCTGAATTCCATCCATAAAAACGAATAGAGATGCTATTAGTAAACACTGTATTGCTAAATGTAATCATACTTCCATTTTGATCAGAACTTGTAGAAGTAGCATCAAAATTCCAAAAGAATTCATTTGTCCCAACAACTGAAAGATTTGTATTAGTTCCAACTGATGCAGGTAAATTAACAGAATACGAATCTAAACTATAACGAACGGCATAATTTCTAATGCCAGTTCCAGATCTTCTAATTCCAAATTTCAACGAGTCAAGTGTTACAGTATATCCTGCTTGTGCAGTTAATGTAATTTCGTAATATTCGTTAATGTCTAAAGATGCCGTCATAGTAGCATGTACATCATTTCCGTTGGTTGCTCCAATGGGCCAACCTACAAACGAAAATCTATTAGTCGCATTAGGATTAGCAGAAGGAGTTCCAACAGCGGTAAACGAACCAGAAGTTACACCGGTTGCAGTTGGTGATGGCGTGGGGTCAATTAATCCAGTAGTAGATGTTACAGCGGAAAAATCGTAGGTTAGATTGAAATTTTGAGAATTTACTAAGTATGAGATACAAAGTAATGTCAAAGTAAATAAATGTTTTTTCATAATTTTAATTTTTACCAAAAATACAAATAAAACAATAGTGTAGCGTTAAATAATAGTTAAATCAATAGATGTCAATTTTGTTTTACATATTATTTAAGTTGTCGTAAAAAATGAAAAGTTGTAAGAAGCCATCTTTTTATCATGTTACTATTTCGTTTATCAATTCCAAAACAGCTATTTGTATTCAACTGTGCCTTAACATTGCTTCAAGCTAAAGTGTTTTCTCGATTCTATTTAATGAAAAGATAAAATCATTCATTAGCTATAAAGTTTTTAATAAATACTTGTTCTTATGTTGATTTCAAGGCTCATCATAAATCTAAGAGTTTGTTTTAAGATTAAGCTTTTCGATAAAAAACTATACTTAAAACAACGTATAGTATAACAATAAGTGGAATGGCAATAATCTTAAAGGCTATTAATAATCCTAAACTTAATAATATAAAGATATATTTTAGTTCATTGCCTTTCCATGTAAAGGACTTAAATTTTAAGGCAAATAATGGTAATTCAACTAGCAATAAAATAGCCATAACAACAGCTAAAATAGCTAAACGAATAGGTTCTAATATGATGCCGCCTACAACCACTTGATCATGTTGTAATAATACCAGAGGCAATATTCTGTTATCTTGCGCTAAATAAAAATAATCATAATGCAACCACAAAATTAATGGTAACGAACAAATTAAAAGTGCATTAGCTGGTGTTGGTAATCCAATAAAAGAAGTAGTTTGTCGGGTATCGTTATTAAATTTTGCTAAACGAATTGCCGAAAAAATAGGGATAATTAAGCCAATGTATTTAATAGATTCAGGGATTGACAAGCGTCTGTCGTTTTTTATTAATTCATCAGTTACCGAGTTAGGATAAACTAACCAACCTTGTTTCATACCATCAGTTGCAATCATATCCGTAAAACTCATTTGTATTAAATGATACATAATTAATCCTGGCACTACACCAAAGGTAACTAAATCAGCTAGGCTATCTAAATCTTTACCAATTGGCGAAGTAACTTGGAGAGTACGAGCCGCAAAACCATCAAAAAAATCCAACACTACCGCAATACCAACTAAATATGCAGCCCATACTAAATTTCCCTGAAAAGTTTGAATAATTGCCAAGCATCCACACAATAAATTCCCGCAAGTAATGGCATTGGGTATATGTTTTTTAAGACTCATAAAAAATGAAACAAATATATAAAAAGCAAATGAGTATGTGTTTAAAAAAATAGTATTTTTAGTAAGTGAAGAAAATCAATATATACATTGTTGTATTAGCAATTGTGCACCTTTTACTTTTGTATTTATTGTATCGGCAATTTGGATTTAATACATTAAATGAAGGTGAAAAATATTTATCACGTGCTCAATTGTTCGCTAATGGAAATTTTGTGAATGCTACGCAGTATCAAACTTTCTACTTGGCTTTTGTATCATATTTAGCTTTGTTTTTGCTACTAAAACTACCTGTAAGCATTATTTTTTTAAGTACCTACTGCTTGAGTTTGTGGGCTTATTTTAAGTTTTATCAATTTATTAATGTACGATTTAATAAAGTAACAGCTCAGTTGTGGTTGTTATTTGTGTTGTGTAGCCCGCTAATTCAGTATTGGCAATTTAATTTATTTAGCGAAACATTTTTTATTGCCATCAGTCTTTTGTTTGCTTATTACACTCTTCAACCCGAAATAAATAATAGACTTCTAAAAGTTAGTATTTTTTTAGTTTTAGTTATTTTTTCAAGACCTTCGGGTATATTTACGGTAAGTGTTTTATTATTTTATAAATTATTTCAAGATGGTGTGTTAAGTAAAAAACAAACCCTCACGTATCTTGCATGTAGTTTACTCATTATGTTTTTAGGCATTTTCTTTTTGTTTCAGTTGCCTTATCACGATTTTGCACAATACATTTCTAATGGTTCTATTTACTATGGTTTTCCTTCTTGGATTTATCCACAGTTAGAGCCAGGCACTTATTCATTATGGGATTGTTACCAATTTTTGTATGAACAAAAAGGTATAAAAACTATAGCGTATTTATTTATTAAAAAGTTTGATTCTTTTTTTGTAACCACTCGTTCGTATTATTCCAATTTTCATAACCTCATCAACTTGGCACATGTTGTTTTTTACCCATTTGCTATTTTGGGAATTTATTTATCGTATCGTTTTCAGAAAAAGATGTTTTCTATTTTAATGGCATTTTTATGTATTATATTGTTAAATGCGCTCATGATTGCTCTCATTTTTAATGAGTGGAGTGAGCGACACACCTTGCATGTTTTCCCTTATATTATGTTACTATCGGCTTATGCTTTGAGTTATTTATATCAAAATTATAAAACCAAGAACATTAAGTTATGGTTTACGAAAAAGCAATAAAATTCTGCATATTGCGTTATATGGTATTAAAAAAATAGCTACATTTAGATTGAATATGAAGCACTTAATATTTTTATTTTTCGCAGGCATAAGTTCACTATCGATTGGGCAGATTGCAAAATATAGTAATGAGTTTTTAAGCGTTGGGGTAGGAGCACGTGCGCTTGCTATGGCTAATGCTAATGTAGCTTCAGCTAATGATGTAACAGCAGGCTATTGGAATCCAGCAGGATTAAATTTACAAACCTCTAATGTGCAAGTGGGTTTAATGCACGCTGAATATTTTGCAGGCATTGCCAAATACGATTTTATCGGCTCTTCTAAGCGTATTGATAGCAATAGTGTGGCTGGATTAACTTTTATACGTTTTGGAGTGGATAATATTCCTAATACAACAGAATTAATAGATGCCAACGGAAATGTAGATTACTCCAGATTAAAATCATTTAATGCGGTTGATGCTGCAGTATTGTTATCTTATGCTAGAAATATCATTAAAGTAAAAGGATTAAAAATAGGAGCAAATGCTAAAATTATCAGACGTAAATTGGGCGAATTTGGTGGTGCTTGGGGATTTGGGTTAGATGCAGGTGCCATGTATGATTACAAGAAATGGCGTTTTGCAGCCATGGCACGTGATATTACAGGAACCTTTAATGCTTGGTCGTATAATTTATCGGATGATGTAAAACAAACCTATGCCATTACGGGTAACGAAATTCCAAGTAATTCAGTTGAGGTAACAGTACCTCGTCTTATTTTGGGTGTTACACGTAGTTGGGATGTGTGGAAAGATAAAATTTCTATTGGTGGAGAAATAAATTTGATAAATACTTTTGATGGAAAACGAAATACGGTTATTAAAACGAAAGCATGGAGTATGGAACCTGCATTTGGGTTAGAAGTGGGTTATAAACATTTTATTTATTTGCGTGGTGGGATTGGTAATATTCAAAAAGCAATGGATGTTACTGGAAAGAGTATTACTACGATACAACCTAATATAGGTGTGGGCATTAAATATAAAATATTTGCGCTTGATTATGCTATGACCAATATTGGCAATGTTTCTACTTCGTTGTACTCTCATATTTTTACGGTTAAAATAGATATAAATAAAAAAATACTTAAATGATAAAACGTTTATTATTCATTATTCTATTGCAACTATCTGTTACTGTAGTGTTTTCTCAAAACTATGGTAACGAGTGGATTAATTATAATCAACCCTATTATCGTATTTATATTCCTACAACGGGTATTTATCGTATTAGTTACAATACTTTAGTAAATGCAGGAATACCAGTTTCGACAATTAACCCTAAAAATTTTCAGTTGTTTTTAAAAGGTCAGGAACAATACATCACCGTTTTTGATGAAAGCGACAATGTATTTAATCCAACCGACTATATTGAGTTTTATGCTACTAAAAACGATGCCCTTAGTGATTCTTCACTTTATGAAGGTATTAACCGCTTGCCAAATCCTTACATTGCTTTGTTTAATGACACCAACTGTGTTTTTTTAACATGGAATAATTCGGTTACTAATAAACGAATGCAGATAGAAACCGATATTAATTTTACAGGCTACACACCCGCTGATTATTTTTATGCCGAACGTCTTGAAGCGTATAACTCGCATTACTCACTTGGAAAAACTTACCTCGATGTAGTGTCTGATCCGCGTTATGTAATGAGTGAAGGCTTTGGAAATAATTTAATTGCAGGCACTTCACAACAAACTTCTTTCTCTAATCTTAATGTGTATCAATCAAGTAGTTTACCTGCTTATATTAAAACTCATGTTTCAGGTACTTCGGAACGGTATATTTTTGGAATTACGTATGATCATGAAGTGAAAGTAGAATACCTTGACAATAGTAATAACACTACGTTATTAACCGATACCACTTTTTTTGGCTACAAACAAATATTTGTTGGAAAGCAGATTCCATCAACTCAGTTACAAGACGTTTCACAAATAACAGTTTCCAATATTTATAATCCATTATTTAATACCTATGCTCCACAACTAATTACATCTAATGTGCATTATATTTCATTAAAGTATCCTCAAAAAACGGATTTAATGGGGCAATCTCAACAGCAGTTGTATATAGGCAACAACCCCCTCGGATCAAAATCGTATTACAAAATTAAAAATGTAAATATTGGTTCTAATCAAGTGGTGTTATATGATTTAACGAATCATAAAAAGATAAATACTGTAACCTCTGCCGATACTTTAAGTTTTTTAATTCCTAACTCTATACAAGAAAAGGTTTGTTATTTAACTACTAGTAATAACATTATTAATGTTAATACTATTTCGGCGGTTAACCAAACAGGTTATTTTACTAATTATAAAACTACCAATACCGATTCGGCTTTTGTTATTGTAACGCATACTTCATTAAAAGATACCGCATTGATGTATAAGCAATACCGCGAAAGTACCTTGGGTGGAGCAAATCATGTAATCTTAGCAGATGTAAATGATTTATACGATCAGTTTGCTTACGGGAATTTAAAGAATCCAATTAGTATTAAAAACTTTTGCCATTTTTTAAGCGATAGTTTACCTGTACCGCCAAAGTATTTATTATTAATAGGAAAGTCCATAAAAAACACAATGGTGCGTAGTTCTTCATATAATTGGAATGCTTGTAAAGTGCCAAGTCTAGGCACACCACCATCAGATAACTATTTTACTACACGAATTAAAAATGCAAATACAGCTACACCTTTTATTCCAGTTGGTAGAATTTCAGCCTCTACGGGTATGGAAGTGTATCGTTATTTGAATAAAGTAAAGGAACAAGAGGGTACATCTATTAATGGATTAGCTTATGCGGGTGCTCCACCCGATTGGCACAAACGCGTATTGCACTTTAGTGGAGGTGAAGATGCAGCACAACAATCACTTTTTAAATCGTATTTACAAGTCTATGCAGATACTATTGAAGATGTATTATACGGTGCGCGCGTATTTCCTTTTCAAAAAACAACCACAGCTCCTATACAAATTACAATTAGCGATTCCATTAAACAACTAATAGATTATGGATGTTCATTAATAACATTTTTTGGGCACGGTTCTACAACTGGGTTTGATCAAGCTATTGATAATCCTTATGCATACGACAATTTTGGGAAATATCCACTGTTTTTAGCTAATTCATGTTATTCAGGTGATATACATCTACCTGTGGCAAATAGTGCCAGCGAAGTTTTTACTTTAATTGAAAATAGAGGAAGTATAGGATTTTTAGCATCTTCCTCAGCTGGAGTAGTAAATACACTTCAAATTTTTTCGAAAGGTTTTTATAGAGCATTGTCTCATAAATCATATAATAAAGGTATAGGAGATGCGATAAAACAATCCTGTTCAGAAACTTCTGTTTTAGTAGATCAGTTACAAATAATTACAGGTTTAGAAATGACATTAGAAGGAGATCCTTCTATTAAATTAAACGCCTTTAGCAAACCTGATTATGTAATTAATAATTCAAGTTTGTTTTTTGACACAAATACATATCAGGATTCAATAGGTGTTAATCTAGTTATAAAAAATAATGCAAGAGCAATACACGATACGTTTATTGTTCGAATAGCTCATAAATTCCCTAATGGAGATTCATTGGTTTATTTCAAACCGTTTAAAGCACCATTTAATGAAGACACGTTACGTTTTTATATTTATAAAGATTTATCGCTTCATGTAGGTATTAATCATTTTAGCGCTATGGTTGATTGTATTTATGAAATATCAGAACTATCAGAAAACAACAATTCAACTTCTGGTACAGTTGATTTATTTATCCCTGGAGGAGATATTATACCTGTATATCCCTATAAATATGCAATTATCCCAAATGCACCTCAGGTTGTTTTAAAAGCATCTACTGCTAATCCGTTTGCCTCGGCAACTAATTACCGGTTTCAATTAGATACTACTGATTTATTTACAAGTCCAATAAATAGCGCTATTATAAACAGTGTTGGCGGTGTAGTGCAGTGGACAGTTAATTTGCCATTTGGTGATACTACTGTTTATTACTGGAGAGTGTGTAAAGATACATTGTTGCCCGATGGCAGCTATAATTGGAAAGAAAGTTCGTTTGAAGTACATGGAAATAAAAATGGTTGGGGGCAATCCCACTTTTTTCAATTTAAAGAAGATAAATATCAGTTTGTAAACTGGGATAGACCTACTCGAAAATTTAATTTTAAAAATACCATTAGTTCATTAAATTGTAGAAATGCATTTCAATCGGCATTACCATGGACATCTATTAATTACTCTATCAATAATTATGTGATGCATCTTCATCCTTGTGTAGCATTTGGAGGATGGTCGGTGGCTATTTTTGATTCCATCTCAGCACAACCATTTAAGAGTTTACCGCTTCCTACTCCTTCAGGTACTGGTTTAACTCCAATGAATAATTGCCAATGTTATAATTATACTTTATATGCTTTTGACTATGGTGTACCTTCATTTTGTGGCCCATTACCTAATTGGAAAAATGATTTATATAATTTATTAGATACAATTCGTCATGGTTCAATGGTCCTTGCTTATTCAAATCAAAATCATGAAACATCTACTTTTTCACCTGCACTAAAATCTATGTTTAATAGTATCGGTAGTCAGGAAATTAATACGGTTACCGATACAGTTCCTATTATTATTTTTGGAAGAAAAGGGATGACGGCAGGGCAAGCGCATGAAATTGTTGGTTCGCACAATAGAAGTATTATAGAGTTAGATGACTCATTAAAAACAAGTTGGGATAATGGTTTTATTGCTTCTGAAATTATTGGTCCTTCTTCAAAATGGAATAGTTTACATTGGCGTCAACAATCTGTTGAAACCGTGAGTACAGATAGTTTACACCTTAAAATTGTAAGAATAAAACTTGATGGTACACGAGATACAGTTCCAGTTGTCTTCCCAAAAGATAGCACTGATATTTATGATTTAGCAAATTATATTGATGCCAGCATCTATCCAAAAATTCAATTGGTATTATTTGCTCGAGATAATATTTTCAAAACATCCGTACAACTTAAATCGTGGCGTGTGTATTACGATCCTGTTCCTGAGTGCGCTATTAATCCACAAGTTGGTTTTGCTAATAATGCATCGTTACAGGCAATTCAGCAAGGAGATAATTTAATTGTAAAAATACCAATTGAAAATATTGGTCAGGTTCCTTTTAATGATAGTTTAGTAGTAACCTATTGGATTGAGGATGCAAATAGAAATATACATCCTATACCACAACATTTAAAAGCAAAACCATTTGTGCCAGCACAAGTTATAATTGATACAATTTCTTTTAATACTTATGATGGAATAAATATCAACACGTTTAGGGGTTATAATTACTTATGGGTAGATGTTAATCCGGAAAACGACGTAAAACATCAATTAGAACAGTATCATTTTAATAATATAGCTCGAATAGGTTTTAATGTTAGTCAGGATAAAGTTAATCCATTACTTGATGTAACATTTGACGGATCGCATATTTTAAATGGTGATATTATT
>WBZO01006339.1_pt1 | contig 11526 bp, 7 predicted proteins | sample 5204261 | NCBI WGS metagenome assembly WBZO01 (sample SAMN12412400, study PRJNA552823) | activated sludge metagenome | isolation source: activated sludge from anammox sidestream of wastewater treatment plant... | place: USA: North Carolina | collected 2017-09 | reverse complement strand
GCAGAAAGTTCCGGACAGCAAACCTTTCCTGGAAATCAATCCACATCACCCGATGATTCAGCGGTTGAAATATGAAGAAGCCAAATTTGCCGACTGGAGTCATATTCTGTTTGATCAGGCTTTACTGGCCGAAGGGGGGCAGCTTGAGGATCCGGCCGGTTTCGTCAAACGACTGAATGATTTACTACTGCAAAACATCTTGAGCGGAAAATGAAGTAGCAGGGAAGCCCACACACTTACCGTGAATCCACTTAAGGAACCTCAGATTAACGCTGGTAAGTTCAACTCATAAATTTCAGGAGGAGAAATAGAATGAAGGCGGCTCTATTTCTCCGGCTTGACATTCCAGTAATTCATCGTATACCTTCTCAATCTTAAAAAAAGAGAACGATTGGTTTACTTTTATCTGAAGAAGAGGAGAAACAGAATGAAAGACAGCTCTGTTATGAAATTGTGTTCCACAATACCGGTTTTAATGCTGGCAAGTCATCTGTCTTATGCCATGCCGGGTATGCACGGAACTGAAGGCAGCGGAGCGACTGAGCCGCCGGCTGCATCGAAAGATATGGGAGCACCCATCAACTCGTCAGGTTCGGAAATAGAAATCACCTATAGTGCAGATGGCAAAACGGCTATTTTTGTGTCAACCCGCGCGGGCAGTGTCGAATCACCTGGTACCCCTTACAATTTTGATATATGGATGGCGCACAATGTAGATGGGGTGTGGCAGGAACCCGTCCATCTCGGTGCTGATATCGATCCGGCCGTAGGACCCAATATCAATACAACAGCCTGGGAGCTGGAACCCAGTTTCTCGGATGATGGCAATGTTATCTATTTCACGCGATATGAACCGGGTAACCTGCTGTCGGGTGATCTTTATGTCGTACAGAAAGTGAATGGTGTATGGCAATCGGCCAAAAACTGGAATGACGTGCCGGAACTTCCCAGTATCAATACCCCGACCGGCGAAGAGCATTGTCCGATCATTGTTTCTGACAGCCTGATTTATTTCAATTACAGCCAGCCAGGCGTCACTCAGGAGAGTGATATCTGGAAAGTCGAGAAAAAAGATGGGGTGTGGCAGAAACCGGTGAGCCTGGGAGCGAAAATCAATTCTCCGCAACGTGACCACATGCACTGGACCGGAGTGTCAAAAGACGGCAAAAGTATGGTCATCACCAGTACGCGGATCGATCCGGATTCCCGCGGTGGACATGATATGTGGATTTCACATCAGGATGCCAAGGGAGAGTGGCAGAAACCGATCAATCTCGGTGACATCATCAACACTCCGGGTGAGGAAATGTGCTGGACTTTCACGCCTGATGGCAAGAAATTTACCGGCAGCTGGGGGCCTCAAAACACATTTGATACCGATATCCGTTGGATAAGCAAAGAGGATATTCCGCTGTTGAAAACATTCGAGCCGATCGGTCCTCCCCCCAACCTGCTTGTCAACAGCAACAAAGGCTGAATCGGAATTTAAAAAGCAGTTGAAAAAAATAGATTCACGGTTAGTTTTCCGGAGCTGATCAGCCTTTAAAAATGCGGGGAATTCTGGATTTTTTCCGGATTCCCTGCACTGACGCCACTGTCAGTGCATAGCGAGATTGAACACCTGATTCATTCTGCATTTTCCGAGTATTCTCGCGCCAACTATTCTCTATCTGTATTGCCTGCACTTGTTCTGTGCAGCAGTCATCAGATATCTGACGGTATTTTCACCCCAACTGCTCTAAAATACTGCCCGTAATGAGAAATCTGAAATGCAATATACGATCTGGAGCCAGGGCAGGGAACAATGAAATTTTCACATAACTGTACTTACAATCTTTTCGCGTTTTGTACCAGCTTCAGTTACCGCTATGCTCCCTGGGTTCTGCTGATTGCATTGCTTTTTACCGTGGCAAGTGCGGTTTATACCGCACGCAATTTGGGCATGAATACCGATACTACGGATATGCTTTCCGAGCATTTGCCGTTTCGTATCAACAGCGTAAAGTACGACAAAGCATTTCCGCAGGATTCGGGCATTCTGCTGCTGGTGCTGAGTGCACCGACTCCTGAACAGGCTTATTCCACTGCAAGCCGTCTGGCGGTATCCCTAAAAAAAGACAGTAAAAACTTTTCTGATGTTTATGCGCCCGGTACGGATGATTTTTTTGGGCGTAACGGACTGCTCTACGAGGATATTCCACAGCTTAATCACATTGCAGATCATCTGGCTGAGGCACAGCCACTGATTGCACAGATCAGCCGTGATCCGACACTGTATTCCTTTATTGGACTGCTCACGCAGGCGGTTGATGAATTGAATAAAGGCCAGTACCTGGAACTGGGGCCGGTTTTCAACGGTGTGAGTGAAACGATGGATGCACGGCTCGCCGGGAAATCACGACCGTTGTCGTGGCAAACATTGTTTCGTGGTGAGCCTGCCAAAGCCAGCTATCAGGAAATAATCATCGTCAAACCCAGGCCGGATTATTCGGAGTTGCTTCCGGGTAAGCAACCCATACTGGCAGTGCGTACGGCAGCAGAACAGATCGGTTTGACAGATGATGGTCCGATCCAACTGCGTATTACCGGAGATGTGGCACTGGCGGATGACGAGCTCAAGAGCTCGCTGGATGGTATGGAAGTCGCCGGGGTAGTCACATTCATCATGGTGGGTGCGGTACTTTACTCAGCCATGCATACGGTGGGCATGACTCTTGCCGTGCTGATCTGCCTGGGAGTGGGCCTGATTCTGACAGCCGCTTTTGCAACGGTTGCAATTGGCCAGCTGAACGTGATATCCATCGCTTTTGCGGTGTTATATATCGGCCTGGGTGCGGACTTTGCCATCCATTTCCTGCTTCGCTTCCGGGAAATGCTGGAGAATGGGCTATCCGCGAACGACGCGATATACAAGGCTGGGGGTGAAGCCGGTGTTGCCCTGACTGCCTGCACCGTTGCAAATGCGCTTGGTTTCTACGCATTCATACCAACCAGTTACAGCGGAGTGGCAGAACTGGGCATCATTTCCGGCACAGGCATGCTGATCAGCCTGATCGTCACCTTCATCATCGGGCCTGCACTATTGCGGTATTTGTCAGGGAGATCAGCCGTTGAACCCAACGGTAGAAAAACGTTGGGCAAGGCGCTCGAATTTTCGCTCAAGTGGCGGAAACTGACGCATATCTCGGTTGGTTTGTTACTGTTGCTTGCCATCGTACTGTGGCCACAGATCAGATTTGATTACAATCTGCTCAATATGCAGGATCCAAAAGGAGAGGCCGTGCAAACTTTTCGTGAGTTGCTGGCATCACCCGATCATTCACCGTGGTATGCAGTTGTGCTGACTGAGGATCGCAAGGAGATTCAGCAGCTGCAGAACAATCTGATCAAGCTGCCCGAGGTAAGCAAGGTGGTTTCGATTCTGGATCTCGTGCCATCAGAGCAGGAAGCGAAACTGGCAGTCATCGAAGAAATGTCGCTGATCATGGGCCCTGAGTTGTCCGTCACCAGATCAGCTGCGCATGAACATACCGTATCTCAGCAGACGCAGGCGCTTTCCACCCTGAATAAGACACTGGATCGATACCTGGTCCAGCACCCTGATTCGGCCGTATCGACTGCTGCACAGGTGCTCAGAGATTCAGTCAGATCATTGCTCGATCGGCTGGATAAAGCAGATGCGGGCGAAAGGCAGAAATTGTTGCGTTCATTAGAGGAAGATCTGCTTTCCACGCTATCGGTCGCGCTTCAGCGTTTATACAATCTGATCGAGGCGGTGCCTTTCAGCGAACAGGAATTACCGGAATCGATTGCCGGCCGCTGGCACAGCCATACAGGAGAATATCGTATCGCTGTGTATCCATCGGAAGACATTGGTGATAACGGATCACTGCGCCATTTCGTCAGATCGGTACAGCAGGTGGCTCCCCAGGCGACAGGGATGCCGGTGATCAGTCTGGAAGCAGGCGATGCTGTAATCGATGCTTTCATCCAGGCATTTTCACTGGCACTGGTGGGGGTGGTGGTTGCACTACTGATCATGCTGCGCAGTATAAAATATACCGTACTGGTGCTGATCCCGCTGTTGTTATCCAGCATATTTACCGGGGTTTTCACTGTTCTGCTGGATATACCGTTCAATTTTGCCAATATCATCGCATTACCGCTTTTGTTGGGCCTGGGTATCGACAGCAGTTTGCACATGGTCCACCGCAGTATGGATAACAGGGTCGAGAATGAAATCCTGATCCATACCAGCACGGCACGGGCTATTTTCTACAGTGCCCTGACCGCTCTGGTTGATTTTGCCAGCCTCATGTTCTCATCGCACAAAGGTACTGCCAGCATGGGGGCGCTGCTTACGGTCGGACTGGCGTTTACCCTGATCTGTACACTCATCATTCTGCCCTCCTTGCTGAGAAATCCTAATCGGCAGCGGGTAGTGGCGTAAGATTTCTGTCAATCTGACATGTCCGAATAAAGCGGATCAACTCAGGCCTGGCCTGTTTTTCCCGAAACGGTGTCTGAGATATTCGATGAGCGGAGGAGTGATCGATAAAATGATGATTGCAAGAATGACGAGTTTGAAATTTTTTTGTATCAGTGGCAGTTGCCCGAAATAAAATCCGGCATAAACGAATATGCCGACCCACAGAACAGCGCCGATGACGTTATAAGCAATGAATTTGCGATAAGGCATCGTCCCAATACCTGCGACAAACGGGGCAAAAGTACGGATGATGGGGATGAAGCGAGCAATGATGATGGTCTTGCCACCATATTTGAGATAAAAAGCGTGAGTCTTATCCAGATGTTCCTGTTTCAGGAAACGGAATTTCCCTGGAGTAAAAACGGTTATTCCGAATTTCTTACCCACCCAGTAATTGACGCTGTCTCCCAGAATACCTGCCAGCGTCAGTCCGACAAACAGGAAATGAGGGTCGAGCTGCGATCCCTGCAGGGATGCCAGTGAGCCTGCAGCAAACAGCAAGGAATCTCCAGGCAGAAAAGGAAATACAACCAGCCCGGTTTCGCAGAATACGATCAGAAAAAGAATACCATTCACCCATACACCGTATTCCGTGACGAGTTCCTGCAGATGGCTATCAATATGAATAATGAAATCAACAAGAAACATGAGTGGAGGAAAAGTGGTTTTCTCTGCTGACGGGGTCGATCGCGTTACAATCAGTGTGAAGTATGGTCCAGATCTGATCCAAACGTCTTAAAAATCTAAGCAATAAAAAAGGCACTTGGTCATATACTGATCAAGTGCCTGTATCTGGTAGGCCGTGCGCGATTCGAACGCGCGACCAACGGATTAAAAGTCCGCTGCTCTACCGGCTGAGCTAACGACCCGAAGGCGGCAATTATACCAACACATCTCCCATTGGGAAACATTTTATCAAGATTTGTCATGCAGTATTGCGGGTACGGTTGCCAGAAAGAAGAGGTAGCGGGTGTGTATCGGAAATCAACCCGGTAATCATCAGCAGGTAAAACAAAAAAGCAAGTCGGGGTTCATCGATCAGACTATCGACAATGCCAATAGCGAGGAACGCTCCCAATGATATGCATAAAACCAGATGAAGTACATCATTGTGCCATGTACGTATCAACCCGCGTGTCAGCAGGTAGCCTGTCAATACGATGAAGCAGGCGAGGCCAAACCAGCCCTGTTCGAAGAAGACGTGTAAAAAAAGATTTTTGATATGCCAGGGAAGATGGCTGTCAGTAGAAAAAAACCAGTGCGACATTCCATCGGAGAAATCGCCGTTGAGAACCAGGTCATTACCTTCTGCATCTCTCAGAGAAATGTTATCGATGTCGACAGTAGTGTCAGGCTGTCCGTTATACAGAGAAAGTTTTGCCGGGCGTCTGACCCGACTGTTCTCCGTATTGAATTCACTGGTAGAAATTGCAGTTTCGTAATAGCCCCATTTTCCGGGCGGTACTTTATCGAGCCTCAATGAGAGCCAAAAGCATCTGAATGAATACAGCAGGGCCTTTTCGCAAACAGGTGCTGTGATTGCGGCATTGGGCGCCTGACTGCGCAGATTCATCGTAAGCATATAACGCTGTCCGGGCTCAATGGCTACGAGTTGTTCAAAATATAACGTTTCTCCGCTGCCTAGCTGCAAATAGGTATTTTTGTCTTCTGTGGCAAATGTATAGGTTGAAGGTCGTGCGGGTACGCTCGAGTACCAGAAGAAGGCGTAAGGAAACGAGCCTGAGCCCATTCCGAAAACAGGGTTGCCTCGCGCTAGTGCGATATCGATTGAATCTCGCCAATGATCTGCACGTGTTACGGCATCTTTCTCAACTGTCGCAAAACGTGACTGACTGTACGAGCCGCTGAGTATCGGCCAGGCGATTGTTCCTGCCAGCACTGTAATCAGGATTGTAATACTGATACTGGAGAAAATACGTGTTCGTCTGCGTAAAACAAAACCTGAAAAACCGGTTGCCAGCAATACTGTTACCAGTCCGAACGCAATCTGACCCCCACGGGAGAAAGTCACCATGACGCAGTAGGCACCCAGGCAATATAATCCGATAGTTAGTAATGTTATTAATGTATTGCGTTGCTGCCAGGCCCAGAGCACTGTAAATGGCGCGGCCAGCACTAAAAATCCCTCGATATATGCTCCACCGGTATGCATACCATGGAAAGAACCTGTAATGCGGTAATCAGTTTCGAAATTGAACAGACCCGGGAAAGTTATCCTTTCCCAAAGTACATACAGAATTTCTGCAGCAAACCCCAGTGACATTCCAAGTGCCAGTCGTCGTGCAGCTGTTTCAGGTGCGTTCCACTCACGTGCCAGCAAAGGAATGAAGAGCAATGCGAATAAAATGCCCTTTACCGAACGCAGTCCGTTATAGGAACTGTAGTAGCTTGTAAACGCATTCTGATCGAGCGGACTTAAAGGGAATAAGGTAATTCCGAGGCTGATGGCTGTCGAAATGACAAATAGCGCCAGTGTCAGAGCTGCCGGACGGCGCAGGATGGGTTGTGTGTAAGGACGGAAACATAAACGGAGATAGCCGATACCTGCTGTAGCCAGTAACAGAGTGTCGTATTCTGTCCAGTACAGCCGGCCGCTCCATGGTGTCAGATCCAGCAGAGGCAGAAATGCAAGCATCCAGACCAGCCATAAATCGGGTCGCCACCAGAGCAGCGCCGAGTAAATGATGAGGGGAAACGAGACCCATAGCGCACCCAGCGGGCTTGTGATAGCAGCAATTCCTGCCAGAAGAAGCGCAATCGTTCCTGCGATGGCCGGCCAACCCGGGCGACGGGAAGGGGAAGGCAGTTGTTCTGACGCACCGGTAAATGCGCTGGTTTCTGTTCGAGAAAGTGTCGCAGAGAATATCGGTGGAGGAGATTGCCGGTTATGTTGGCTGGTTATCTTTGCCGGATCATTGATCTGGTCAGCAGCTTTATCATTACTGTCTGGTATGACTTTGTAATCGGAGTCAGTTGTTTGAGGGATGTTTAATTTGCCACTGTTTGGGCTGACTTCCGATTTTACTGGAAACAGTAAATTGAGCAGATAGCAGGCCAGTGATGCAGATACTGCTGCTATCAGAATATTGGTTGGATCGGGGTGTGTGTCAGGCGAGAAGAGTTTTCCCGCTTCAACTACACAGGACAATACGCCTGCAGTAACGCCTGGACGTGAAATACAGTAGTGTTGCGAGTTGGATGACAGTTCCGTCCGATGCCAAAGCCAGAAACCGATACCAACAGGTAGATAAGCACCGGTCTGAAGCAACAGACTCGTCAGTGCTGCCAGCTCCGTTGTAAAGTAGTGGTAGTAAAAAGGAAGGAAGTGTATTTCTTTCAACTTCTCTATTCCTTCAGCCAGCCCGAGCCAGTTACCGGAGGGCGGGTAATTTATACGGACGAGAACACCCAGATAGGGTATCAACCCTAACAGCAGCAGGGGACGTATATACGGGTGCAGCCAGTACCAATTCACCCTGGGCGATATCTGTATCAGGGCAGTGCAGAACATCATACCTGCCATGCGGGAGATGATTGATGCACCCTGGCTGATACCGGATACAATCGTCAGTTGCAGACCCTCGATGAGCACACCCAGCATGATTCCAGTCGTTGCGGCTAATATGAGTGATGTCCGCTGTAACGGCTGAAACAGAAATATTGCCAGTGGAGCGACCAGGAGTGCTTCCGGGATCAGTTTCCATGCGCAACTGTTGCCGCAGGAAGGTGCAAATAACCATCCCATTTGTCCGGAGGTCAGTTTCTGCTGCCATTCATCGTATGACAGCAGTAAATCGTAAGGAAAGAAGCTCAGTATCAGATAGGCCAGTGTATAGGTCAGCAGAGCGGCATGCCGTGCATTTTTGCCGCCATGGAGTATATCCAGTGTAATTTTCTGGAGGCGCATGCCAATCAGAGGCCATAATAAAGCCCCTGACAGAGCTCCGGCGAACTCGGCATAAAGATCGTTCAACGAGACGGTACGAGGGCTGAAGAATTGCTGAGTGAATTCCACAGCTAGTGCAATGACTGTGGAGAACAGCAGTGATAGGGCGATACCTGTTGCCAGTATCAGCGGGTCGCGACTCCGCCCGGTGAATAAGCCGCAGGTAAGCAAACCAAGAGGAATGTAGAGCAGTAAATTGGCAACCAGGTCAGCACGGCTGGCTACTCCAAGTTTCAGAAGCGGGATGTGCTGAAAATTTTCCCACGCGGTATCGAACGCCAGTCCATTCCAGGAAAACGGAACCAGGCTGCCATAAATAACGAAGAATAAATAACCTGCAACCAGGTAAACGGGAACGGCCTGGTTACCTGTATCAGGCTGGGAAAAATCGTGAACAGATGGCTTATGCAATTGATCCCCTGCTTATCTGATTACACCTGAAAGAATCGGGTCTGAATGATCCATCTCGTCTGACATGCTCAATATCCCAATGTTCTTGGAGGAAGGAATCGGACAAGCAGTCCGCTATAATTGCCGAAATCATAGTCACACACCAGTGAAAATCTTCAAATGGATTAGCAATACCTGCCAGCGGTTCTCAAGGATTGTGTAATTGTGCCGGTCGTTTGAAACTTTTTTGATTACAAGACTCGATATCTCACTATGCTCTGGATAAAATCATTACATATCATTTCCATGGTGACCTGGTTTGCCGGGTTGTTTTATCTGCCCCGGCTGTTTGTCTATCATGCCATGTGCACGGACCGGGCAGGTATAGACCGGTTCAAGGTGATGGAGCGTAAGCTCTATTACGGCATTATGACTCCCGGCGGACTGCTGACAATCATTTTTGGTACATGGTTGTGGCTGGGCTACGGTTTTTCCGGGGGGTGGCTGCATACCAAGCTGGCCCTGGTCGTGTTACTGGTTGCCTACCACCTCTATTGCGGAAAGTTGCTGATCGACTTCAAAAACGACCGTAACCGGCATGGCCACGTGTACTACCGTTGGTTCAATGAATTGCCGGTGCTGGCATTGTTTGCGATCATCATACTGGTTGTGGTCAAACCGTATTAATCGCGCAGGCGCATGTGATGACTCAGTCATCCACAATTGTCTGGCCCGGGAACAGCGTGTCGGTATAGCCGAATTTGCGTAAATCGTTGATCCGCATGGGATAGAGTATTCCGTTCAGATGGTCGCACTCGTGTTGTACTACACGTGCATGAAATCCTGTGACGGTTCTGTTGATGGAAACACCCGCTGCGTCCACACCCTGATAACGCAAGCGGGTATAGCGAGGAACCAGCCCGCGCATTCCCGGAATACTCAAACAACCTTCCCAGTCTTCTTCCATCTGTTCAGTCAGCGGCGTGAGTACCGGATTGATCAATACGGTAAACGGTATGCATTCTGCATCGGGGTAACGGGGGGTGTGCTCAATCCCGAATATGACTACTTGCAGGCTGACTCCGATCTGCGGGGCGGCCAGTCCGGCACCATTGAGTGCGGCCATCGTATCCTGCATATCCTGCAACAATTCTTCAAGCTCCGGTGTGCTTAACTGATCGACACGGCGTGCGGGTTGCAGCAGGCACGGGTCGCCCATTTTCAGTACAGGTTTAATCATCGTGATTTCCCACCAGCTGTTCCAGTATATTCCTGATGCTTCCCATCGCATTCTCCAGTGCCAGATGGGCAGCCTGCAGCGGGATGGCTTGTATGCTTTCTCCGCGTCCGGCTGCATGATTGGCAACGGCAGCAATGGTCGCGTAGGAAATGCCCAGCTCTCTGGCAAGGATAGCTTCCGGCATACCTGTCATTCCTACTAAATCTGCACCGTCACGTTCCAGGCGGTTGATTTCGGCGGCAGTTTCGAATCGGGGGCCTTGGGTGGCAGCGTAAACACCACCATCGATGACTGATTCACCCGCATCCCGGGCTGCCTGCAACAGATTTGCCCGCGTTCGGGGACAGTAGGGCTGCGTGAAATCAGTATGGATGATCGTGCCATTGGAGCGGCCATGGAAAGTGGCTTCCCGACTGTGGGTGTAATCGATGATCTGATCAGGAACGACAATTTTCCCGGGGCCCATGTCTTTGCGAATACCGCCAACTGAAGCGACAGCAATGATCGTTTTGATTTTCAGTGTGCTCAAGACCCAGATGTTGGCTCGATAGTTGACCGCATGAGGGGGAATGGTAAGGCCGTGCCCATGTCTGGACAGGAAAACGATTTCCCGTGTACCGATCATGCCAAAAATCAATGCACCGGAAGGTTCGCCGTAAGGGGTTCGCATGACCTGACGGTGTGTGACTTCCAGGCCGGCAAGTTTATTCATACTTCTGCCGCCGATAATTGCAAGCATATCGAATTCAATAGTAGAAAATTTAGAGAGTATGGTCAGAGCTGATTTATACCGAGTGCATTATATATAACTGTGAGGTGGGGCAGTTTAGTTACAGCTAATTTTGGAATACTGCCCAGATAATGTTGTCATGAGAGATTGGGCTGAGAGGTGGTGTATCTGATCCGGATGGCAATAAAGAGCGATTGGTTGTTTTTTACGTATCTTGCAGGAATGCCGTACCAGTGTTCCGGGTAAATGGAAGTACCCTTAATTGATCGTTAGCTGTTTGTCATTTAGTTTGGATCATGATCTTGTGAAGTTTTTCCATCCTCTTGTTCCGCTGTCAGATAAAGCGTCGATGTGCGTTTGCTCCATTTGTCGTATTCTGGCAAGAAATTACGCGACAGTGCGTCTGTTATCAGAATCTAAAAAATATATCGATAACGGATGTTTATTCTGGACTACAGTTCTCTCAGAACTTGTTCAAAGTCTTTTGATTAGAAGACGAGGAAGGCCAGATTAATGAACTGCAAGCTGGTGTTGAGTTTACGCTCGCAGTTTTTCCATAATCTTCTGCTCTTTTCCAGCCAGACGAAACTACGCTCGACGATCCAGCGTTTGGGCATAACTTTGAAGGTATGCAGTTCACTGCGCCTGGCAATCTGCACCGTGACAGGTTCGCCCAGAATTTCTCGCACGCCTTCGGCGAATGGTTCTCC
>WBZO01006337.1_pt1 | contig 11527 bp, 6 predicted proteins | sample 5204261 | NCBI WGS metagenome assembly WBZO01 (sample SAMN12412400, study PRJNA552823) | activated sludge metagenome | isolation source: activated sludge from anammox sidestream of wastewater treatment plant... | place: USA: North Carolina | collected 2017-09 | reverse complement strand
ACACTGATGGCACCCGATTGATTGCGCTTCTTGCGGACAAACATGCCCTCATGGTAGGCCCGGGACACCCAAATGCGCAATCGCCCCTTTGCAAATCAACGACTTACAACGCCATTTGGGGCGCACTCGGAACTCAGGAAGAAGGCCGTGCTCGTTGTCACGGCGAATGAGCGAGACGCGATCAGCGTTCTGCGCGCTCGCGCGACTCCCTAGCGGGCGCTGCGGCGCTAGGGCGAGTTGCAGAGCTGCGCCAGCTCGCGCGCAAGGGACTGTGCAGACTCGGAGAGAGGCCGGAGCTTCGCGGCTTGGGCGAGCGCATCGCGGGCGGCGCAATAATCGCCCGTGCGAGCGAGGCTGAGTCCCCAGTTGTAGAACGCTTGCGGATGTGCGGGATCGAGCGCAGCGCAGCGGGCAAAGGCTTCGGCGGCGTCCGCATAGTTCTTTTCTTTGAACAACGCGCTTCCGAGCGTGTGATAGAGGTTGGCCGATTGCGGATCAATTTCGAGGCCTTTGCGCGCAAGCTTCAGGGCTTCGGCTGTTCTGTCGGCGTGGAGGAGTTGGGTGGCGGCGTTGTAGTGATCCACGGCCCGCAGGTCGGGAAGCGGCAGCGGCCACGCCACTGCGGCGGCGCAGGCGAGGGCCAGCGCGGAGGTGAGGGCGATTTTCCTGCGTGTTCGGATGGATTGAAGGATCGTCTCTGCGCCCGCCGCGCCCATGCCCAGCAGGAGCGGCGCGAGTGCGAGGCGATAGCGGGCCGTGATGAAATAGAGCGCGATGCTAAAGGCGCCCGCGAGGATGGCGATGCGCAGCGGCGCAGCGCGCGGCGCGAGGAAGAGGCCGAGTAGACCGAAGAAGGCAATGGCGGTGAACCATCGGCCCGCCGCGGGCCATGCATATTGGGGCATCAGCAACTGCGCTTGCTCGACCATGCGCAGGTCATCCACATCTCGACCATTCCACACATAGAGAAGTTTGTGCGCAGTGAGGCTCAATGCTTGAGCGGGGTGGGCTCGCCAGAACGCGCGGGCCTGTCGGCTCCACCATGCCGAGCCTTCGGCGTGGGTGAGCGCATGGCCGACATCCGTTTCGGCGGCGCGGTGCGCGTCTTCGAGCATGGCGCGCGCGGTCATCCGAAAGTCGCGGATGCGCAAGGGAAAGCCGGTCGCGCGCTCGTGATTGCCCATGTAGAAGTTGAGTCCACCGTGCGTGGTCAGCAGGACGAATGATCCCTCTGCGCGAGAGTTGTGAATGGCGATGGGCGCGAGCGGGAGGGCAAATGCGAGCGCAAAGAGCGCGGCGTTGCGCGGGGAAGGGCCCGATGATGGTCGGATCGCGAGCCAGTAGAGGAGCAGTGCGGCGACGATCATCAACCACGCAGCCCAGCCGAGCGCCGCGAGGCCCGCGAGAAGGCCAAGGCCGACCCATGCGCTTCCTTTGTCGCGCGGCGCGCGCAGCAGGCCATAGCCGAGCGCCGCGGCGATGAGTGCGTTGAGCGTGTTCGGCATCGTGAGGCAAGAGTAGATGATCGCGAGCGGATACAGCGCATAGAGCAGCGCGGCGGCGCATGCAAGGCTGCGCCGCGCACCGAGGCGCAGCGCGATGGCGCCGATGAAGAAGACGGTCAGCGCGTCGCACACAATCCCCAGCGTGGCGGCAGCGAAGAGCGACGGGCCGAAGAGCGCATAGACTGCGTGCAGCGCCATCGGATAGAGCGGCAGGTAAGCGAACGCGCCGTCGGGGATGAGCGGGGCCTGCGCGGCGAGGTGATAGAGCGTGCGGTCGTGGCCGCCTTCGATGGGAGCGAAGAGGGGTGAGTGCGCGAAACTGGTGAGGAAGACGAAGCGAATTGCCAGCGCGAGTACGGCGAGCCCGATGAGTGGGGCGAATGGTGTGGAGAAGAATCGGCGCAGTGTGGACATCGGCTTCAGTCGGTAGGGAATTGGAGGCGAGCCCAAACGGGATAGTGATCGGAGGGGAGTTGCGCGCGCGTCGCTCCGGTCGAGTTGTTCGTTGCTTCGGCGATGTCGTAGAGGATTATCGCGTCGCGGGCGGCAAAGCCGCCGCGATGTAGAATCCAGTCAATGCGCCAGCGGGAGGGAGGGCGGCCGCCGTGGAAGTCGTGGTAGGTGCCTGCATCTTCTGATGGTTCGCGCGAATCGGTCCAGCTATCGCGAAAATCGCCGCGCGCGCCGTCGCGGGAAAGAGAGCCGGTGAAAAGTTTCCAGGCATCGTCGGTCGGGGCGCTGTTGAAATCGCCGCACACGATTGCGAGAGGAGCGCCGTCGGGGTGGGAGGCTCGCCGTTGGGCATCGCGGACAATCAGCGCTGCGCTGCGCGTTTGCGGATCTTCGTTGAGGTCGAAGTGGGTGGAATAGAAATGGAAGAGTTGCCCTGTGCTGCGCCAGCGGAAGCGGGCCCGAATCACAATGCGAGGGAAGGGATATTTGAGGCCGGGGAAAAAGGCGTAGGGGTCGAACGGCTCGCCCGCGGAGTCGGCGAAATCCGGGCCGGGCTTTTCGCTCAGCGCAAAGACCCCGCGATCAAGGAGGTCCATCTTCTCGGGGTTCCAGGCGATGGCGGCATTTTCGTTCCCGCGCCCGCCACTGGGCTTGGCGCGTATGAACTGGAGATGCGGGAGCAGCGCGGCCAGTTCATCGAGCTGTTCGTCCTCGCCTTCCTGCAGGCCGACAACATCGGGTTGATGCGCTGTGAAGAGGTTGCGCGCGACGAGTTTTCGATTGGGCGTTTGGTTCGGGTTGCGCCAGGCATTCTCGCCATCGGGACCGGAGGCGTAGCGCAGATTGAACGTCATGATCTGGATGGTTTCGGGCATGGCTGGAAAGAGCGCTACTGTACGGCCTGTAGCGGCTCCGTCGCAATCCCAAGCCGTTGCGCTTCGGCATCTGGCGGAGCGCGGAGCGAGGCTTCACGCTGTCCGTAGCAAATCAAAATGACCGCTTTTTGTAGCAAGTGATCTGACCGCTTTTGCTTCCTTTGTTTCTCCCGCCCCTAGGGGAGGGACAGGTTGCGCAGCTCATGCTGCGTCTTGGTTTTGCTTGCTGCCATCCGCCTCCCCGGCGAACCAGGCCACGACGTGCGGCCCGTAACGTACCGATATCCGTCCATCCATATGCTCGCACACCTTTACCGTGCAACGGGCCAGGCTGCTCCGCCACTTGACCGGGGGAATCTGCAACAGCCGCCCTTGGTAGTGAACCGTGTTGTCCTTGTTCACGACCCGCTCGTGCTGCAGGCTGAACGCCACCTCCAAGTCGCCTGCGCGGCAGGGTATGAAGGCCGATCCCTCCTCCCGGGCCTTTCCCTTGAAGTTCCGGTTCATTCGTCCGATCAGATGCTTGCGCAGGTAGGCGTTGGCGGCATGGACATCCGTGATGCCGGCATCGGCGAACTCCTGCGGAATCCGTCCCTGCCATGTCTGGAACATCCGCTCTATCCGGCCTCGTGCCTCGGGGCTGTAGCTGGGGATATGCTCAATCCCGAGGCGCTCCAATACCTGTCCAAACTGCGTCAGCCGGTTCTTGTCCACCGCGCCACCCGCATGGGGGGTGTGGAAAAAATGACTGCCGCGGTCGGTGTATAAACTACAGAACAAGCCGTACTTATCAATCACCCCCCGCAATCCGCGCAGGCAGCTACGTGTATCCTCCTCCTTGACCAGCTCCGCCCAGTACACCTCGTTGTGAGCATCATCCATCACGAGGATCAGATCGTGCCGCTGCCCCCGAATCCATTCGTGGGGGCTGCCATCCATGAACAGCATCATCCCCGGCACCGGCTTGCGCTCACGCTTCTTGCGGTGCGGCGTTCGTCGGCGCTCCTTGGGAACCAGCCCCGCCCCCTGCAAGGCCGCCTTGACCCAGGTGTAGCTCAGTTTGATCCGGTGCTTTTCTAACAACTGCTCGTGATAATGCTTCACATTCCACCCTTCGTATCGCTCCCGGTACAGCCGAAGTACTCGCTCGGCCACAGGCATCGCTACCCGTCGGGGGCTCGGACGCCCTTGCCGCCGGTCGAATAGTCCGTCATAGCCTCGCTGCTCATACCGCCGCTTCCAACGGCGCAACGACCGCGGACTCATCCGCAGAATATCCGCCGCATCCAACCAGCTGATCTTGCCACTCATCGCCCGCAATATGACTTCCTGTCTGGTCATCGCCCGCTCCTGCGCCGCTTCCGGATAGTTCCCCATTCCCATGTCCTCCATGGGCTCTATCCTCTACGACCCTACCGGTCAAATCACCTGCTATAGCACCGGACAAATCATTAGCTACCGACACGGCGATACGTCAATCTGCGGAACAACGCAATTCAAGCCACTCGCATAAACGGTTCAAATTCAGCTCCCGACTGAACGCCTTCTCGGCAAACGCACGGGCCGCCGCGCCGCGGCGCCGACGTTCTTCGGCATCGCGCGACGCCTCAATCGCTCGCATCAGTGCAGGAAGATCGTTCTCGGGCACCACCCACCCGCCACCAGATTCTGCAATCCATTGCGCGATGCTATTCTCGGAACCTCCGACGAAAATGATGGGTTTCCCCACCGCGAAGATCCCCTGCACTTTGCTCGGCACCATGCACCCCTGCCACTCGGCGTCCAGGCTGACGAGATGCACATCCGCACTGCACAGGTGTTCGCGAAGCCGCCCGGCTGGCGCATAGGGCAAGAGCAACACGTTCAAACGGGAGTCGCGCGCGAGAGCATCTTCGATCTCCCCGCGCCGCTTCCCGCCACCGGCAAACACCCAGCGCAGCGACGCCTCGCCTTTCAACGCCTCCGCCGCGGCAAGAAATTCGCCAAATCGGTGCCCTCGCCCCATATTCCCCGAATACATCAGCACCACATCGCGCTCGCTCCAACGCTGCTCGATCCGAAAAGGCGGAGGAGTTGCTTCCGTCCACGGGCGCAATTCGGGCTCACTCCATAGCGGCAGCGATTCGACGGCCCGACACACCTCGGGAAGATCGGCTACACGTCGGCGAATGCGGGCCGCCATATCCTCTCCCAGCGTGACGATCAGAGGGCTGCCACGCAACTCCCTCCGGGTCAACTTCGCCAACTGTCGAAACAGAAAACTCAATTCCGAAACCTTCCCATGCGCGGCGAGGACGTCCGGGTAGATATCCATGATCCAATGCGCGTGTGCAGCGCCCCGCCGATTCGCACCCCACCGCGCCAACAGCCCGACGTGTGGCGGAGTGGTTAGCGCGAGGACGAGGTCGAATTGCAACGAGCGATCGAACAACTTCAGCGCCAGCGCACCATAAAATGACGCGTAGTCGAAAATCTTCCCCAGTCCAGACTTTCTCCCGAACCCAGTCGCTCGCACCCGCTGAACGCGAACGCCGTCAATCGTCTCTTCGGCCGAATAGACCGCGTCACCATTGTACGCTCGCCGCGAACACAACACGCGAACTTCATGCCCGCGCAGCACTAGCGCCTTTGCCAGATCGTGCAGATAGCGGCCCGTGGGCGCGGTATCCGGCGGATAGTACTGATTTATCAATAGAAACTTCATTCGTCGCTAGTTCGCCGCGCCAGATTAACAGGGCCACACAACTCGACAAGCCTGTAAAGCGCACGCGCACCTTCTCGCCCGCACAAACGCAATTTCTCAAATGTGAGATCAGCCCCTCATTCCAACCGCCCTTCGCCAAAGTAAACGATCAATTTATTGGCATTTCCGATGCTTGTACCGATGCGACAGAAAATGGCCCGCCTCCTGCTAATTCCATAAAGAGGAACAGCGTTGGAGATCATGGACCGGGCGCATACAACGACGAGCCAATTTCTACTGTCAGCCGCCGCGGCTGCGCTGCTCGCGTCAGCGGCGGTGGAACCTGCGCATGGCGCCATGCTGGAGCGCTCCGCATGGACCGCGCACGATGCATCGGGTTCCACTCTTCCCACCCTCACAGACAATGATCGCGCAACCGGCGCTCTCCTCCAGAGCACGCAATCCACGCTGCGCTGCATCGCAGACCTCGGCAGCCTGACAACCGTCCACCGCCTATTCTTCACCAGCGCAGCGGCCGATCTCGATCCCAACTCCTCCATAGCGCCTATCGAAACACCGCGCAGTGTTACGGCTCGCATCTACATCACCGACGACCTCGCCCACCCCGGCCCGATTCACGCATCGCTGGATATTGGACAGGTTACGGGCCGCGAGCTTCGCGTCACGGCCAACCTGCGCTTTCTCCCAAAAGCGGGGCGCTTCGCGATCGTCGAACTCTCGCGCGGCGAGCTGCCAAACGCTTGGAATCTCGGTGAAATGGAAATCTACGGCTGGCCCGGCAACGCGCTTCAAGACAAACGCGATGCTGTGGTTCTCCCCGCAAACGCGCCTCAAACCCTGCAGTTGGCCGCGCAGGAACTTTCCTATTATCTCGGCGAGATCGCGGGCCACCCCATTCCGATCATCCCGCCTGACCTTGCAGCGGCCTACACGGGCACGCTGTTCCGCATTGCGGACTTGAAGCCACTCGCCCAAACCTACGATCAGATGACGAACAATCTCGCGCTGGGCGCGTTGCCAACCACGCCCGTGAATGTCGAGCGCGTGGGCCGTGAAATTGTGTTTCGCGCGTGGCCCTATAAGCATGTGTTGTGGAGTGTCTGGGAATTTCTCGATCGCCAGGGTGTGAAATGGCTCTATCCCGATGCGCATGGCGACTTCGTGCCAACGGGGCGAGGCATTGATCTCTCCATCGCGCCATTTCAATACACGCCCTCATCCGACTTCATCTATGCCAACTTCGGCGTCGAATATCTGCGCAACGATCCCGACGCGTTTCTCCACTTCTGGCGCAACCGATGGACCGACACATGGGGCGGGCACCAGCGCGATGCGCTCGGCGGCGAGGAGGTCCCGAAACGCCCCTACCCTCACCTCCCCATTGACCCGGCCTTTGCGGAAGGATTCGCCGGCTATCCGCACAATTTCAACAACGCAATGCCGGAGCGCATTCTTCAAGAGCATCCAGAGTGGTGCGGAATCCTGACCAATGCGCGCTGGGCCTCCTGGGTCGGCGAACAGAACCTCAACCGCCGCGCACTGCCGAGCCAAAATCAATCCACGTTCGATCTCTCCAACCCCGATGCGCGTCAGTTCATCATCAACAAGGCGATCGGCTATTGGAACGAACACGCAAAATACCAAGGCAACATTCTTTGGATGCTCCCCGAGGATTCGACCCTCTTCAGTGAAGACGAAGCGTCCGTCGCCCTCCGTCAGCCACTCGCGGAAGATTTGGAGCCGTACGCGATGCCGTACCTTTACAATGTATCGGGCGACTACTTCGACTTCATCCGCGCCATCGCAAATGGCATTGAAACTGCGCTGCCGGAAGCGAAGGTCGGAGCGATGGCCTATTCCAACACGCATCGCCCCCCGACCCATGCCACCCCGCTCCCGCAGAATGTGCTCCTCGATATCTGCATGTATGGCGCGCGAAACCTTCCCATCAGCTCGCCCAAGAATGCCGAAATGGAGCGCCGCATGCGCACCTGGCAAACCCTTGCCACCGAGCGGCGGAATTATGATTACGACTTGATCCATAGCGAATACGGACCGCTCCGCATGCCCGTCCCACTCGTCGGCGCCATGGAGAGCCGCGCGCGTTTCTATCACGAGCTCGACATGCTGCGTGGCGGCACGCAGGCCGACCTCGACACGCTCCCCTACAACCCGTGGAACTATTACGCCTATCCGCGCTTTCGCTGGAACATCGAGACCACAGAAGCGCAGGCGCTCGACGAGTTCTTTCCCGGCTACTTCCGCGAAGCCGCAACGCAAATGAGAAACTACTACAACACACTTGAGCGCTACCTCATCGCCAACGACGTCTCACTGCAGGCGCGCGGCTACGACTATGGCATGCGAGTGGGCGCCTACCCACTCGGCTTGCTCAAACGCCTGCACACACTGCTTTCCGATGCGGAGAGCCATGCGCAGTATTGGGTCACGCGCGAACGACTGCAGTACATCCGAGAAGGACTGGATTGGATCCTGTCTCAACGCGGCTTGACCTATGCCGACCTGAACCAGCCCACCGCCTTCATGCGCGTGGGCCCCGATCAAAGCGCCGCGATTGATCCGCGTTTCGCGGCGATCCAGACCGCGGGGCAGAATGTCGGCGACGCGTGGTTTCTTTTCAGTTGGGCCCAAGTCGGAGATTATGTCTTCGTCGAGCAGCCGGGCCGCTATCGCGTCACCATTCGCGCGGGCATCGGCTATCCGGACGCCGAGCCCGGCTACCGACAAATGTTGGTTCATATCGGCGGGATTCAATACGGCCCCTTCGAGATTGATCACGAAAGCATGGATAGCTACACGCTTCTCGTCGAAATCCCCTCCGGCATAACCGAGATCGCCGTGGAAGACCTCTACAACCGGGGGCCGTTCAAAGTCAGCTCCATCGCGATCGCACCCGACACGCCGGGGCCACAAATCGCATCGCGAACCAGCGGGGAAATGCGGCTCTTTGACTTCGCTTCGCAGGGCTTCGCCGTGGATAGCGATTGGGACGGCATGTCGGACCTCGTGGAGAGCATTGCGGGAACGGATGAATTCGATCCGGATTCCCTCTTCATCGCCCATCAGATTCGACCCACACCCGCAGGCCCGCAGATTCTCTGGTCGAGCGTCGAAGGCCGCCGCTACTCGCTCTATCGGACCCATTCGCTCAAAGAAAACTTCTCGCTAATCGCCGACAATCTTTCGGCGACGCCCCCGGTGAACAGCTACACCGACCTCGCCTCAGCGGAGGCATCCGCATTCTACCAGATCGCGGTGCAGTAGCGGTTCACTCGCTCTTCGCGCGAGAACGGAGAACGCGCGCAGGCGTTCCACCAACCACCGTCCAAGGCGCGACGTCCCGAAACACGCTCGATCGCGCGCCGACCACCGCGCCTTCGCCGACCGTCACACCGGGCCCGACAAATACATCAGCCGCAATCCACGCGCGCGAGCCGATGCGAATGGGCTTGGCAATCAGGGGAAAGGTCTTCTGATCGGGATCGTGCGTCGCGGCGCACAAAAACGAATACTGACTGACAATCGCGTGCGCGCCGATCTCGATTGGCGCAACATCGTAACAATCCACGCTGTCGCCCATCACACTGTAGTCGCCCATCGTCAGATTCCAAGGCGCCCATATTTTTGCGGAGGCATAGACGCGCACCCCCCGCCCCAACCGGGCCCCGAAAAGCCGCAGCCAGAGACCGCGCCAGGCGTGGAAGGGGCGCGGGGTCGGTCGAAAGAGAAGAACCCAGACGATGCCCCACAGCGCGCGAGCGGCGCGATTGGCGATGCTCAACTCGCTCTTGAAAGTGGACAAATCAACGCCTTGCGAACTCACGACACTCCCCTCCCCATCGTCCTGCGAATAAGCGCATTCAATCGCTCCGCCAACACAAGCACGTGCGGGTCTTGCATCATATTCAAATGCGAACCGGGCACCTTATGCAAGAACACCCGATCGGCAAGATTCAGCCACCCGCACGAAGGATCGCCATACAACTCGAAACGGCTCTCCTCCGGATAGAAGAAGACAATCGGACCTGCGTAGTCCGAGCTGTGATAAGAATGCAGCACGCGCGTCTCCAACACCCAGCGATTCAGGTCTCGTTTCTCCAATTTGTCGGGACTCTTGCGCGCCAAGGCGTCAATCAAACGAGCCTCATGCCGCATCGCCAACTTCGCGGCGATGTGCCGCTTCCAATCGCGCGGCTTCGCTCGCAGCGCGCCGTGCAGTCGCATCCGCAAGTATTCCGAGGATTCTGTTTTCGGACTAAACGGGCGAGCGTCAATCAGGCCCAACAGCCCGATGGATTCCCCTGCAGCGGTAAGCTGACGCGCCATCTCCATCGCCAGCAATCCGCCGAAACAATATCCGGCGAGATAGTACGGCCCGTGCGGTTGCACCGCGCGCAAATCGCGAACAAACCAAGCGGCCAGATCCTCCATCGAACGCAATCCGCGATCATTCTCATACATCGTCGGGCACTGCAGGCCCACGACGGGAATCGCGTCATCGAGGTGCGTCAGCAGATTCGCGTAGATCAGTAAATCGCCAAAATCGGATGGCAACAAACACAACAGCGGATGGCCCGCCTGCCCGTCGCGCAACCGAACCAACGCATCTCCCTGACTCGCGAGAACCGGCGCAGTCACCTCGACGTTGCGCGGTTTCAGCGCAGCCGCCAAGCGCTCCACTGTAGAGTTGCGGAACAATTCAGCCACCTCGAGGTCAAAGCCCGCATCGCTCAACCGGTTGATCAGCTTCAGCGCAGCGAGCGAATGGCCACCGAGCGCAAAGAAATCATCCGTTCGTCCCACGCGGGATACACCGAGAATCTGCTTCCAGATATCCGCGATCAGCGCCTCGCGAGCGGAAGTCGAGTCTCCCGACAACGCGGGTGAAACTCTCGGCGCGTCAGGCTGTTCCAGCGGCAATGCGGCCAGGGCGCGCCGATCCACCTTGCCGCTCGCGTTGAGCGGGAGATTCTGCTGCACCACGAATTGCGACGGAATCATGAATTCGGGCATGTGTAGGCGCAGATAGGCGCGCACCGCTTCACTATCGGGACGCTGCCCTTGCGCCGCGGGCGCGAGATAGGCAACGAGTTGCTTCTCTCCATTGGGCGCTGTCCGCACAATGACAGCGCTATTTTGCAAGCCCGGATAGCCAGCGAGAACGGCTTCGATCTCGCCCGGCTCAATCCGAAATCCGCGAATCTTGACCTGGTCGTCACGGCGTCCCAGGAATTCCAAGCGGCCATCGGCGCGCCATCGGGCAAGGTCCCCCGTTCGATACAGCCGATCGCCGGGCGTTCCACTCAAGGGATTCGGAATAAACGCCTCTTGGGTCAACTCGGGGCGATTCAAGTAGCCGCGAGCCAAGCCGTCGCCTCCGATGAACAGCTCCCCAGCTACACCGATGGGCTGCGGTTGCAATCGCGTATCGAGGACGTACACCTGCGTGTTTGCAATCGGATGGCCGAGCGGCGGCGGATCCGAAATCGTCGAGGCGCTCGTCATTGCTTCCGTCGTCGCAAAAGTCGTGCTCTCCGTCGGCCCATAGCCATTGATCACCGTCAGATCCGGTCGCTGCGCCAGCAGCCGCGCGATCCGGCGGCCGGACGGCGCCTCACCGCCGGTCAGCAACTGCTTCACCGGCGCGAGGCACATTGGGTTCTCGTCCACCACCACATGGAAGAGTCCAGCGGTGAGCCACAACACAGAAACATTCTCGCTGGCAAGCGTGCGAGCCAACAGCTCAATGGAAAACGGGCCCGGCGGCAAAATGGCGAGTCGCGCTCCATTGAGCAACGGCGCCCACAATTCGAACGTCGAAGCGTCAAATGCGAGGGGCGAAAGGTGCAGGAATCGCTCCTCCGCTCCCAGCGAGGCATACGTCACACCTCGCACCAACCGAACGACGCTCTTGTGCTCAATCAACACACCCTTCGGACGACCCGTAGACCCCGAGGTGAACAAAATAT
>WBZO01006336.1_pt1 | contig 11529 bp, 9 predicted proteins | sample 5204261 | NCBI WGS metagenome assembly WBZO01 (sample SAMN12412400, study PRJNA552823) | activated sludge metagenome | isolation source: activated sludge from anammox sidestream of wastewater treatment plant... | place: USA: North Carolina | collected 2017-09 | reverse complement strand
CGATCGGCGCATTGGCGCGGAACCAGTACAACCAGGTCGGCGAGGTCGACGACGGCCAGACGCTCCCTGATTTCGTGGGGAACGCCTCGATCCTCCCCTGAGCGGGCGACCGAGCGAACCGTGGGAGAAGGGCGGGCCCCGGCCCGCCCTTCTCCATTCGTGCCGCTGCCCGCCGATCGAGCTCCTGGTGCGCGACGCGACGAACACCCGAGGAGGGATATGTCGCCATTGATCAGTGTGGTGACGCCCGTGCTCGACGGGCGGGCGCAGATCGAGGAGTGTCTGGCCTGCGTCGCCGCGCAGGACCTGGGGGACCACGAACACGTCATCGTCGACGGTGGCTCGACCGACGGCACCCTCGACATCGTGCGCGCCGCGTCGGCGGCCGACCCGAGGGTACGCCTCGTCGAGGGGCCTGACCACGGCCAGTCGCAGGCGATGAACAAGGGCGTGGTGTGCGCCAATGCGCCGATCGTCGGACTGTTGAACGTGGACGACCGGTACGCGCCCGGCGCGCTGCGCCGGGCGGTCGAGGCGTTGACCGGCGCGCCCGAACCGTCGTTCTTCTGGGGCGGGCTGGACGTGGTCGACCCGGCGGGGACGTGGCACGCGCCGGCGGGCGACCTGCGTCCGTGGAAGCTGCTCGTCGGCCCCGACGACCACCCGTTCCCTGTGAACCCGGCCGCCTACTTCTACCACCGGTCGCTGCATCTCCGGGCCGGCCTCTACGACGAGTCAGAGCACTACGCGATGGACGTCGAATTCCTCCTGCGAGCGTCCTTCCACGTGGCGAGTGTGGTCACCACGCCCGAGTTGCTCGGCGTGTACTACAACATGCCGGGCTCGAAGACCTTCGAGGACTACGCCCACGGCGAGGGCCCGGCCCGCCTCTTGCCGATCTACGCGCACTATCGGGCCCGCCTACCGGCCGGTCGCCGGGTGCAGATGCGGGTCGAGCGCGTCTACCTGGGTCGCATCGCCCCGCGCCTTCGACGGTTGCCACTGGCCGGCCGTCTCGCGCCCGCCCCGCGGACTGCACCGACCCGCGATCGCTGATCGCGCCACCGGCCACGGCCCGCCCGGCGGCGTCGGACCACGGTGGCCGGTAGTGTCCCGAGACACTCGGAGGGGGAACCATGACTCGAACGCCGCGACGGAACCGGGCGCTGGTGCAACGATGAGCCTGCTCGGCAACCGAGTGCAGCGCGTCGAGGACCCGAAGTTCCTCACCCGCGGTGGTGACTACGTCGGCGATCTCGCCCTCGAGGGCGCCGCGGCGGCGGTCTATGTCCGCTCCACCGTGGCGCACGCCCGCATCTTGGGGATCGACACGACGGACGCGGCCACGATGCCGGGGGTGCTCGCGGTGCTCACCGCGGCCGACCTGTCGCTGCCGCCGCTGCCACCCCCGTTCGGGCCCGGCATGTGGCCCGACACGTTCGCCCGCCCCCTCCTCGCGACCGACACCGTGCGCTTCGTCGGCGAGCCGGTGGCGGTCGTGGTCGCGGAGAACCTCTATGCCGCCACCGACGCGGCCGGCGCGGTGATCGTCGACTACGACCCGCTCCCCGCCGTGGTGACGCTGGACGACGCGATGCGGGGCGACGTGCTCCTCTTCCCCGACGCGGGGACGAACCAACCCGCCGCGATGCCGACGGGGATGGTGGCCGACACGTCGGGTTGCGAGGTCGTGCTCACCCAGCGCATCGTGAACCAACGCGTGCACGCCGCGCCGATCGAGCCCCGCACGTCGGCCGCCTGCTGGGACGGCGACCGGCTCGTGCACTACGCGTCGAGCCAAGGCTCCCACATCGTGCTCGGACAGCTCGCGCAGATCTACGGCCTCACCCCCGACAAGATCCGCGTGATCACCCCCGACGTGGGTGGCGGCTTCGGGGCCAAAGGCATCCCGAGCCCCGAGGAGTTGCTCGTCGGCGAGCTCGCCCGGCGGGTGGGCCGCCCCGTGAAGTGGACCGAGACCCGTACCGAGAACATGCTCGCGATGGTCCACGGCCGGGGCCAGCTCCAGACCGTCACGATCGGCGGGTCGCGCGACGGCACGGTCCAGGCGTTCGGGCTCGAGGTGCTCCAGGAGGCCGGGGCCTACCCGGCGCTCGGCACGATCCTCCCCGGCGGGACGTTCATCATGCACTGTGGCGTGTACCGGTTCCCGAGCACCGGGTTCGACTCGAAGTCGCTCGTCACGAACACCGCACCGGTCGGCGCGTTTCGGGGTGCGGGCCGCCCGGAGGCCGCGGCGGCGATCGAACGCGCGATGGACCTCTTCGCGGCCGAGATCGGCATGGACCCCGTCGACGTGCGCCGCAAGAACTTCATCCCGCCCTTCACCCAGACGTACACGACGCGCAGCGGCGCGACCTACGACTGCGGCCGCTTCGAGGACGCACTCGACCTCGCGCTCGAGCACGCCGGCTACCCCGAGTTGCGCGCCGAGCAGGCTCGCCGTCGCGCCGCGGGTGATCGACGGGCGCTCGGCATCGGCATCGGCTGCTACGTGGAGATCACGGCGATGGGCGGCGCGGGCGGGATCACCGAGCACGGGTCGGTCGAGTTGCGCCCCGACGGCACGATCCTCGCGAAGACCGGCTCCACGCCCTACGGCCAGGGCCACGACACCACATGGGCGATGCTCATCAGCGACGCGACCGGCGTGCCGATGGACCGGATCACCGTCGTGCACGGCGACACCGACGTCATCCCGTCGTCCGGGCTCACCGGTGGGTCGCGCTCGGTGCAGATTGCCGGGTCGGCCATGAGTGACGCCGCGGGCCGCCTGACCGACAAGGCGCGCGCCGTGGCCGCCGATCTGCTCGAGGCCGCCCCGGCCGACGTGGTGCTCGATACCGCGACCGGTGCGTTCCACGTGCAGGGCACGCCGGCGAAGGCCGTGTCGTGGGCCGACATCGCCGCGGCCTCGACCGACACGCCGCTCACGGCGGCCAACGAGTTCTCGCAGGCCGGGCCGAGCTTCCCGTTCGGCGCGCACATCGCGGTGGTGGAGGTCGATCTCGACACCGGCCTGGTCCAGGTCCTGCGCCATGTCGCGGTCGACGACTGCGGCACGATGATCAACCCGCTGCTCGTCGAGGGCCAGGTGCACGGAGGTCTCGCACAAGGGGTCGCGCAGGCGGTGCTCGAAGAGATCCGCTACGACGCCGACGGCAACCCGCAGACGTCGAACTTCGCCGACTACGCGGTCGTGTCGGCCACCGAGCTCCCGAGCTTCGAACGCGTCGAGATGGAAACACCGTCGCCGCTCAACCCGCTCGGGGCAAAAGGCATCGGCGAGTCGGGAACGATCGGGGCGACACCGGCGGTGCACAACGCGGTGTGCGACGCGCTCGCCCACCTCGGCGTCCGCCACATCGACATGCCCTGCACCCCGGAAAAGGTGTGGCGGGCCCTCCAAGCCGCCACTGCCCCAGCCTGACCCCCCACCCACCCGTTCTGGGTCAGAAAACCTGCGCCCCGCGCGCGGATTTCCGACCCAAAAACCCGAGCACCCGTTCTGGGTCAGAAACCCTGCGCCCCGCGCGCGGGTTTCCGACCCAAAACCCCGAGCACTCGTTCAGGGGGCGGGGTGGACGCGAACCTTCGCCGCGGCGGCCTTGGCGGTGACGCGCGCGGCGTCGGTGTCGGACGCGACGGCGAGGGCCACGCCCATGCGGCGCCGGGTGAAGCTCTCGGGCTTGCCGAAGAGGCGGATGTCGGTGCCGGGCAGGGCCAGCGCGTCGGCCACTCCGTCGAAGCGCACGGCACCCGCGTCGATCCCGCCGTAGATCACCGCGGATGCCCCGGGGGCCCGCAGCGTCGCATCGACCGGCAGGCCGAGGATGGCCCGGGCGTGCAGCTCGAACTCGCTCTGGTGCTGCGTGACGAGGGTGACCAGCCCGGTGTCGTGGGGCCGCGGGCTGACCTCGCTGAACCACACGTCGTCGCCTTTGACGAACAGCTCGACACCGAAGATGCCCTGCCCGCCGAGATCATCGGTGACCGCCTTGGCGATCGCGCGGGACCGCTCGAGCGCGAGGTGCGACATCGGCATCGGCTGCCAGCTCTCGACGTAGTCACCCTTGTCCTGCAGATGGCCGATCGGTTCGCAGAAGTGCGTGGCGATCGTCCCGTCGGCGCCGAGGGCCCGCACGGTGAGTTGGGTGATCTCGTAGTCGAAATCGACGAAGCCCTCGACGATCACCCGACCGTGGCTCACCCGGCCGCCGGCCATGGCGTAGTCCCACGCCGGGGCGACGTCGGCCGGGCCGTCGAGCTTGCTCTGCCCCTTGCCCGAGGAGCTCATCACCGGCTTCACGACGCACGGGTAGCCGATGCGGTCGTCGATCGCGGCCTGGAGCTCGGCGAGCGAGTCGGCGAAGACGTACGGGCTCGTCGGCAGGCCGAGCGTCTCGGCCGCGAGCCGGCGGATGCCCTCGCGGTCCATCGTGAGCCGGGCCGCCCGAGCGGTGGGGATGACCCGCACCGCTCCCTCGGCCTCGAGCGCCTCGAGCGCCGGGGTGGCGATCGCCTCGATCTCGGGCACGACGAGGGTCGGCTGCTCGGCGAGGATGAGCGCGCGGAGCTGGTCGGGATCGCTCATCGAGATCGTGCGGGCGTGGTGGGCCACCTGCTGGCCGGGCGCCCCCTCGTAGCGGTCGACCGCGATCGTCTCGACCCCGAGCCGTTGCAGCGCGACGAGCACCTCCTTGCCCAGCTCACCCGAGCCGAGGAGCATGACCCGGGGCGCACCCGGCGAGCAGGGGGTGACGAGCGGTACGGTCACGGGATCGGTCGGAGCCGGCATGGGCCAATCCTGGCCGACCGCCGTGACCGACGCCCGATCCGGCCGGCCCGACCGCTCAGGGCGTGAGCGGGGGCCAGTAGACGGGGTCGGTGCGATCCCGCCGGCCGCGACGGTGCGTGGGCGGCGAGTCGAACCACGCACGCGCCGGCACGGCGAGGGTCCACTCGAGGGTGCAGATCCGCCGGGCGATGCGCCACACGCCATCCCGGCACGCGAAGTCGTCCACGTAGCGAAAGCCGCTCTGGTAGTCGTGCTCGGCGCGGGGCCGACCGTCAGGGCGCTCGTCGAGGGCACGGTGCAAGGCGATGCCGTAGGTCTCGCACTTGGCGACCTGACCGTGCACCTCGACGAGCACGTTGCCCACGAAGTGCATGGTCACCTGGTACCGGGGGAGCATGCGATCGAACACCCAGGCGACGTACTCGTCGCGAGTTCCGAAGAAGCTGCCGTGCTCGTCGGTGGCCTCGGGCCAGTAACAGCCGCGCACGAGCTCACGGTCCAGGCGGTCGATACCGCGGCAGTACCGCAGCACCACCTCGTGGATCGCCTGCTTGGCGAGCAGCTCGACGAGCGCGTCCACCGGCGAGACCGCCCTTACGCGAGCGGCCGGAAGTACGGCAGCATCACACCGTCGGTGATCGGGTGGAACTCGACGCCCACCCGCTGCCCGATCTCGACCGCGTCGTGCTCGACCCCGATCACGTTCGACAGCATCTGCCAGCCCTCGTCCATGTCGACGATCACCGCGACGTACGGAACGGTGAAGTCCGGGGTCTGGGGGCGCCAGACGGTGGTCCAGCTGTAGATCGTGCCCGTCCCCGCCGAGCGCTCCCAGGTCAGCTTCGACGACGAGCAGTGGGCGCAGATCCGGGCAGGAGTGTGCGTGATGCCGTTGCAGTCGCCGCAGCGCTGGAAGAGCAGTTCGCCTCGAGCGCAGCCCTCCCAGTACGGCTCGGAGAAGCGTCCGGCGTGCGGCCGGGGGATGTTGCCGGTCTGGGGTTGGAGGAGGGTCATCGGTCGTCCTTCTGCCTCAGGCCGGCGTGTCCGCGCCGACGAGCATCACGTCGTTGAACAGTGCTCCGGCACCACCGCCGGAGGCGAGCGCGATCTGGGCCCCGGTGACCTGCCGGGTGGGGCATTCGCCGCGCACCTGCTGAACGGCCCGGATCACCCGCTGCAGGAGCTGCACCTGGGCACCGCCGTGGCTGAACGACATCAGCCCACCGTCGGTGGTGATGGGGCAGGCACCACCGACCTCGATCGTGCCGCCCATGACGAAGTCACCCCCTTCGCCCTCACCACAGAACCCGAACGCCTCGAGCTGGCGGATGATCTCGAAGCTGAACGGGTCGTAGAGCTCACAGACGTCGACGTCGGCCGGGGTGCACTCCGCGGCGGCGAAGGCCATCTGCGCGGCGCGCCGCCCGGCCTTGCCGTTGATCCAGTCGGCGTCACGCCGGCCGCCCAGCTCCCACGCTGGCGGGTGCTGGTACGAGGGGCCGTAGTGATCGGTGTTGCCGCCCAGGATGAACACAGGCTTCTTCGCGAGATCCTTCGCGATGTCGGCCCGAGCGAGCACGAGCCCGCAACCACCCTCGGCAGTCATGGAGCAGTCGAGGAGGTGGAACGGGTCGGCCACCATGCGACTGTCGAGGATGTCCTGGGGGGTGAACGGACCCCGGCCGTAGTACACGGCCTCGGGGTTGACGTGGCCGTTGTTGCGGATGGTCGCCGCGATGGTGGCGAGCGCCTCGGGCTTGGTGCCGTAGGTGTGCATGTGCCGCCGGGCGATGAGGGCGAACTCCGCGGCGGTGAACATGCCGTAGCTGACGACGAACTCGTGGGTCGGCCTGGTCCACGGCGCGGTGGAGGCCCGCTCGGTGTAGATCCCCGCCGAGCCGGCCGCGATGAGCACCACGTTGGCCATGCCCGTGGCGATCGCCGCCGCGGCCTCGAGTACGCAAGGGATGCCGAGCTGCGACATCGACCGCCACACCGGCCCGATGCGCGCCTGGTAGATGAAGTCACTGCCGTTCGGACCGACGACCCCGTCGATGGCGATCGGGCGGAGCCCGGCGTCGGCCACCGCGCCGAGCGCGGCCTCGAAGGTGATCGTGCGTGAGTCATGCCCCTCGAGCACGCGACCTTGCACGGTGTTGTGCACGCCGACGATCGCCACGTCGTGGAACGGATGTCTTGCCAATGCTGCCCCCGGGATGCCGCACGCCGCCGGGGTCTCGCCACGACGGAACGGACGGACCATATCGCGACCAGTCCGCTACCCTCGCCCCGACCATCGAGGCGTCATGGGGGAAGCGTGCAGCAAGGTCTTTCTGCGTTGCGGGTGCTCGACTTCAGCTTCGGCATCGCCGGCGCGTACTGCACCAAGCTCATGGCCGACGCGGGCGCGGATGTCATCAAGATCGAGCCCCCGGAGGGTGACCCGTGGCGCACGTGGTCGGTGGGAGGCGCCCGGCCCGACCGCGACGAGGGTGGCGCGCTCTTCCGCTTCCTGCACCACGGCACCCGTTCGGTCATCGGTGTCCCCGGCGACGCACACGTCGAAGCCCTGCTCGCCTCGGCCGACGTCGTGGTCGAGTCCTTCCCCGCCGCGGTGTTCGACGCACTCGATCTGCCCCGGCGCTTCCCCGGGCTCGTGTGGCTGTCGATCACGCCCTTCGGTCGCACCGGCCCCCTCGCCGAGCGGCCCGTCACCGAGTTCATCGTCCAGGCCGAATCGGGTGGGCTCGTCGGGCGCGGCAGCCCGACCCAGGTGCCGATCATGGCCGGCGGGCGAATCTCGGAGTGGGTGGCCGGCACGTTCGCGTCGGTCGCGGTCACCGCCGCGGCCCGGCGAGCGCAACGCAGCGGCCACGGGGAACACATCGACTACTCGATCGCCGAGACGATGACGATCGCGGGCGGCAACTACGCCGAGTACGTGCACCAGCTCTGGGGATGCCCACCGATCACGACCGTCCAACGCACCTTCGAGACCCCGTCGATCGAACCCACCCTCGACGGCTTCGTCGGGTTCTGCACCAACAGCCGCCAGCAGTTCGACGACTTCCTGCTGCTGATCGATCGCCCCGACCTGCTGGGTGACGACCACCTCGCCCGTGCCCCGGGCCGCCAGGAGCGCTGGGACGAGTGGAACGAGATCGTCCACGCGTGGACCACGAAGCAGACCACCGCCGACGCGGTACGTCTCGCCTCGGAGTTGCGCATCCCGGTGGCGCCCGTGCACAGCGGGGCCGACATCACCGCGTGCGACCACTTCGTCGCCCGGGGCATCTACGTGGACGACCCGACGGGCACCTTCCGCATGCCCCGGCGCGCCTGGCGCATGAACGACACCGACCCGCCGCCCCCGAAGCCGTCACCCCGTCTGGGGGAGCACACGGGCCGCATCGAGCCCCGCGACCCGGCGCGTCCGGCCGCCCCGCCATCGGCCGCGCCCGAGCTCCCGCTCGAGGGGCTGCGCGTGCTCGACCTCACGGCGTGGTGGGCCGGTCCGGTGGCCGCGGGGATGATCGCCGCGCTCGGCGCGGATGTGATCCACGTCGAGTCGACCGTGCGCCCCGACGGCATGCGAATGACCGGCGCGATGTTCGGCATGGACGGCGCGTGGTGGGAGCGTTCCTCGCACTACCTGTGTGCCAACACCAACAAGCGCAACCTCACTCTCGACCTCACCCAGCCCGACGGGCTCGCGCTGCTCGAGCGTCTGATCGCCGAGAGCGACGCGGTCATCGAGAACTTCACCCCGCGTGTCATGGCGAACTTCGGCCTGACGTGGGAGCGGATCCACGCGCTCAACCCGCGTTGTGTGCTCGTGCGCATGCCCGCGTTCGGTCTGTCGGGGCCCTGGCGCGACAACACCGGCTTCGCGCAGACGATGGAACAGGTCACGGGTCTCGCCTGGCTCACCGGCCACACGTGGGACCAACCCCGCATCCAGCGCGGTCCGAGCGATCCCAATGCCGGCATGCACGCCGCGTTCGCGCTGCTCGTCGGCCTCGCGGAGCGCGACGCGCTCGGCGAGGGCGTGCAGCTCGAGGTGACCATGGTCGAGGGCGCCCTGAACGCGGCAGCCGAGGTCGTCCTGGAGTACACCGCCTACGGGAACCTGCTGGAGCGGGCCGGGAACCGCGTGCGGGTGTGTGCGCCCCAGGGCCTCTACGCGTGCCAGGGTTTCGACCAGTGGCTCGCGGTGTCGGTGGCGACCGACGAGCAGTGGCAGGGGCTCGTCGCCGCCCTCGGCAACCCCGCCTGGGCCTCCGACGCGCGCCTCGCCACCCACGACGGACGCTGGGCGGCCCACGACGAGATCGACGAGCACCTCGCGGCGTGGGCCGCGGCGGGCGACGCCGACGAGCGGGCGGCGACGCTGCAGGCGCACGGGGTACCGGCGTGTCGGGGGCGCGACCCGCGCACCTCGGTCGACAGCCCGCAGCTGCGAGCCCGCGGGTTCCACGAGGTGATCGACCATCCAGTCGTCGGCGCCCTGCCCACGCCGACCGTGCCGTTCCGGTTCGCGAGCGTGGAGCGCTGGTTGCGCACGCCGGCACCTCTGCTCGGCCAGCACAACCGCGAGATCCTCCAGGGCCTGCTCGGCATCGACGACGCGGCCTGTGCCGACCTCGAGGCCCGCGGCATCATCGGTGACCGCCCCAAGGGTGTCTGATCACCCGTACTGGGCGTCGGGGCGCGCCGAGTAGCCTGGACGCGATGAGCGGGGACGACGGCCACCACGTGGGCGCGAACGGTCACGTGGCGGGCGCGGTGGTGGCCGCCACCTCCCCCCGCGACGCGGCAGGCGCCTCCGAGCCGGAGACCACGCCGCTGGTCGTCGGTGCCCTGTGGCGGCGCGTGCTCGCCCGATTCATCGACTGGTTCGCCATGTTCTGGCTGCTGTTCGCGTTCCAGGTGATCGGGTTGACCTTCTGGGTGCGCGACTACGGCGACGACATCGCGCCGTGGCTGTGGGGCGAATGGTTCCTCGTGATCACCACCATCGCGATGCTGTACGGGCTCGTCGAGGTGATCTACCTCGCCAAGCGAGGCCAGAGCCCGGCCAAGGAGCTGCTGAAGATCCGGGTCGCCCACCCCGAACGCGAAGGCGGTGGGCTCGGTTGGCGCCTCGCGCTCCTGCGGTGGGTCGTGCCGGGTGTCGTGATGGCGTTGCCGATCGTGGTGTCGCCGTTGGTGCTCGCGGTGCTCGGCGCGCCGGCGTTGTTCGACCCGCAACGCCGCACGCTCTATGACCGCCTGGCGGGCACGACCGTCGTGCCCTACGACGCCCGTGCGGTCGAAGGGCCGATCAAGAGCCGGCGCTCGCTCATCCGCAACGCGATGGACCGGCAGATCGCCGCGATCGCGGGCCGGCCCGAGTTGCTCGAGGGCCGCGAGGAGCGCGACGCCGAACGCTAGGTCTCGGTCTGCGTGCCGGTCTGCTCGTCGAGGCGGGCCAGTCGCTGGTCGAGCCTCTCGATCGCGTCGGTGAGCTTCTCGGTGACCTCGCGCAGTTCGTCGAGGGTCACGACGTCGGACAGCGTGAGTCGCACCGCGGCGAGCTCACGGGCGAGGTACTCGGTGTCGGCCTGCGTGCGGGCGCTGATCTCCCGGTCCCGTTCGACCTGTTGACGATCACGATCGGCCTGACGGTTCTGCGCGAGCAGGATCAGGGGCGCGGCGTACGCGGCCTGGGTCGAGAACGCCAGGTTGAGCAGGATGAACGGGTACGGGTCGAAGCCGCCTTCGATCGAGCCGTCGCGCAGACCCCAGCCGATGTTCGTCGCGATCCACACCAGCACGATGATGGACTGGAGCACCAGGAAACGGGCGGTGCCGAGGAAGCGGGCGATGCCCTCGGAGAACTGCCCGAACGCCTCGGGGTCGTAGTGGATACCGAACGTGCGACCGCGGCGGGGCACCGACAGATCGTCGACCCGCCGGCGGGCGAAGCGGGGCATCATGCGATCTTCCCCCGCCGGGCGCGCCGCCAGGTGGCCGGCAGCATGTGATCGATCACATCGTCGACGGTGACGGCGCCGACGAGCCGCCGGGCCTGGTCGCACACCGCGATCGCCACGAGGTCGTAGGCCGCGAGGCGCTCGGCGACCTCGTCGTCGGGTTGGTCGGGGCTGATCGACTCCATGTCGTCGACGCAGTCGTCGAGCTTCGTCCACGGCGGCTCGCGCAACAGCCGCTGGAATCCGATCACGCCGAGAAACCGTCCGGTGGGCGTCGAGGTCGGTGGCTCGACGAGGAACACCTGGGCGGCGAGCGCGACCTCGAGGTCAGGGTCGCGCACCGCGGCGAGCGCGTCGGCGACCGTGGCACCACTCGGCAGGATCACCGGGTGCGAGGTCATGAGACCGCCCGCGGTGGACTTCGCGTAGCTGAGAAGACGGCGCAATGGGCTGGCCTCCTCGTCGTCCATCGCGTCGAGGATCTCGGTGCGCTCGTCCTCGGGGAGCTCACCGAGGAGATCGGCCGCGTCGTCGGGCTCCATGAACTCGATGACCGAGGCCGCCCGTTCGACGTCGAGACCCTCGATGATCACGACCTGCTCGTCCTCGGGGAGCTCCTGGAGGACCTCGGCGAGGTGCTCGTCCTCCATGACCGCCGCGAGCTGCGTGCGCCGCGCCGCGGGCATGTCACGGACGCGCTGCGCGGCATCGGAGGGGTGCATGTCGCGCAGCTCC
>WBZO01006335.1_pt1 | contig 11531 bp, 10 predicted proteins | sample 5204261 | NCBI WGS metagenome assembly WBZO01 (sample SAMN12412400, study PRJNA552823) | activated sludge metagenome | isolation source: activated sludge from anammox sidestream of wastewater treatment plant... | place: USA: North Carolina | collected 2017-09 | reverse complement strand
GCCGCGCCAGCGAGGTGACCCGGGCGGGAGATGCGGGCTCCCAGGGGCAGGACGACCGGCGCGAACGGCGCGACCGCAGGGTCGAGCCGTTCGTCCGTCCAGGCAAACGCTGACCCAGCATCACGGCACATCTCACGCATGACGTCTGCTCCCCTCAGGCTCGGCACGCGCGGCAGCCAGCTCGCCCTCTACCAGGCCAACACGGTGGCCCGGCTCATCACGGAGGCCGGCGGCCCACCCTGCGAGCTGGTCATCATCAAGACCTCTGGCGATCACCTCCAGGAGCGGCCGCTCTCGGAGGTCGGTGGCAAGCGGCTTTTCGTCAAGGAAATCGAGGACGCCCTGCTGCAGGGGTCGATCGACCTGGCCGTGCACAGCAGCAAGGACATGCCGGCCCTGCTCCCGGAGGGGCTCGCGATCGCCGGTGTGCTGACGCGCGAGGACCCGCGGGATGCGGTCGTGCTGCCGGCGTCGACGCACGGAGGGCCACACACCATCGAGGAACTGGTGGCGACCCTGGGTCAGTCCCCGTCGATCGGCACGGCCAGCGTGAGGCGCGTCGCGATGCTGACCCGCCTGCTCCCAGGCGCGAGGTTCGCGCCGATGCGGGGCAACCTCGACACCCGGTTGCGCAAGCTCGACGAAGGGGCGCACGACGCCATCGTCCTCGCGGCGGCGGGGCTCAGGCGGCTCGGGTTCGCCTCCCGGATCTCCTTCACCCTCCCGCTCAGCGCGTGCGTGCCGTCCCCGGGCCAGGGCATCATCGCCATCGAGATCAGGAGCGGCGACGAGCGGGCCGCCCGGGCCGTGCGGTCCATCACGGACACCGTGGCCCAGCAGGCACTCGACGTGGAACGCGCGGTGGTCGATGCGCTGGGTGGCGGCTGCCAGACACCCATCGGTGCGCTCGCCACACCCGTGCGCGAGGACCAGTTCGAGCTGGTCGCCGCGGTCGTCTCGCTGGATGGAAGCCGCATGCTCCGGACGGTCGTGCACGGCGCGCGGGCCGAGGCGCGTGCGCTCGGCGAGCGTGGCGCGGCCGACCTGCTGGCCCAGGGGGCCGCGGAGATCCTCGAGGAGGCCCGCCGCGTGCAGGCACAGAACGAACGCAACTCGCCGTAGAATCGCTGCATCGTGTCTGAACCCATCGTCTACCTGATTGGTGCCGGTCCCGGCAACCCGGATCTCATCACCGTTCGCGGACTCCAGTGCCTGTCCGAGGCCGATGTCGTGCTCTACGACCACCTCGTGCACCCCCGCCTGCTGCGAGCCGCCAGGCCTGGCGCGGAGAAGATCGACGTCGGCATGCCGGCCCCCACGCCGCTCGACCAGGAAGCCATCTGCTACCTCCTCGCCGACAAGGCTGTGGAAGGCAAGAAGGTGGCGCGCCTGAAGTGGGGCGACCCGTTCATCTTCGACTCGGGCGGATCGGAGGCACTGTTCCTGCACGAGCGGCGCATCCGCTTCGAGGTGGTGCCCGGCATCCCGGCCGCGATGGGCGCGTCGAGCTACTCGGGCGTGCCGCTCACCTATCCGGGCGGCGGCGACACGCTGACCTTCGTGCGCGGCAACGAGGGGGCAGCCGACACGCTGCCGGACGTGGACTGGTCGAGCCTCGCGACGCTCGACGGGACGATCGTCTGCTACGCCGGCCCGGACCAGTTGCCGGACATGCTGGACGCCCTGCTGAAGGCGGGACGGCCTGAGGACGACACTGCGGCCCTGATTTACGACGGCACGCTCCCGACGCAGCACACCACGCTCGGGACGCTCGCCGAGATCGCACACGCGGTCAACACCAGCACCGAGCGGCGTCCGGCCATCCTCGTCATCGGGCGCGTGGCCGCGCTGCGCGAGCACCTGCGGTGGTTCGATGCGCGCCCGCTCTTCGGCAAGCGCATCCTGGTCACCCGGCCGCGCGAGCAGGCGGCAGAGTTCGTGAGCCTGCTGCAGGCGCTGGGGGCCGACCCCGTCGAGGCCCCGATGATCCGCATCGTGCCCCCAGCCGACTACGCCCCGCTCGACGCCGCGTGCGCACGCATCGACGAATTCGACTGGGCGGTGTTCACCAGCGGCAACGCGGTGGACTCGTTCATGGGACGCCTCCTGGCATCGGACGCGGACGTCCGCGCGCTCGGCCCGGTGAGGTTGTGCGCGATCGGCGCCGGCACGGCGGAGCGCTTCACGCGCTTCGGCATCAAGGTGGATCTCATCCCGCCGGAATCGCGCGCCGAGAGCGTCATCCACGCCCTGCTCGAGACCGGCGACGTGAACGGTCAGCGCTTCCTGCTGCCGCGCGCGGACATCGGCCGCGAGGTCATCGGCGAGGAACTCCGCAAGCGGGGCGGGGTGGTCACCGAGGTGATCGCCTACCGGACGATCGCGATCGACCCCGAGCGTGAGGGTGAGCCGGACGTGTACCGCATGCTGCTCGACGGACGGATCGACGTGGTCACCTTCACGAGCCCCTCGTCGGTCCGGAGCTTCGCCGAGCTGTACGGCGCGGACGCAGCGGCCGACCTGCTGAACAAGACGAACGTGGCCTCGATTGGGCCCGTGACCGCCGAAGCGGCGGCACAACTCGGGATCGACTGCCGGATCGTGCCGGCGCAGTACACCATCCAGGCGCTCTGCGCCGCAATCGTGAAGCACTTCGAGGGCTCGGCCGCGCCGACCGCCTGACGCAACCAGCCTCCGCCGGAGGGCATGATGGCCAGTGCGCACACCCATTCCACGCTGAAGATGACCCGCCGGCTCCGCCGACTCCGCGCCTCGGAGTCGATGCGCGCGCTGGTGCGCGAAACCCGACTCTCCCCGGACAACTTCGTCCTGCCGCTGTTCGTCTGCGAGGGCGAAGGCGTACGGCGAGAGGTCGGCTCCATGCCAGGCGTGTTCAACCTCTCGGTGGACGAGGCCGTGCGCGAGGCGGCCGCGGCCCGGGCAGACGGCGTAAGGGGGGTGCTGCTCTTCGGCCTCCCGGACCACAAGGACGACATCGGCTCGTCGGCGTACGACCCCGAGGGGCCGGTCCAGGCGGCCGTCCGCGCCATCAAGCGCGAGGTACCCGACCTGCTGGTCATCACCGATGTGTGCCTCTGCGAGTACACGGATCACGGCCACTGCGGGCTGCTGATCGAGGGCGAGATCGCCAACGATCCCACGGTCGATCAGCTCGTGCGGACTGCAATCTCGCACGCCGCCGCCGGTGCGGACGTCGTGGCACCGTCGGACATGATGGACGGCCGGGTTGGTGCTATCCGGCGCGGGCTCGACGACCGCGGGTTCGACGGCGTGGTCATCATGTCCTACGCCGCCAAGTACTGCTCCGCGTTCTACGGACCGTTCCGTGACGCGGCCGGCTCCACGCCGAAGTTCGGCGATCGCCGCTCCCACCAGATGGATCCGGCCAACGTGCAGGAGGCGCTGCGCGAGGTGGAACAGGACATCGAGGAAGGTGCCGACATCGTGATGGTGAAGCCGGCGCTCGCCTACCTGGACGTGATCGCGAAGGTCAGCGACGCATTCGGCTATCCCACCGCGGCCTATCACGTGAGCGGTGAATACGCGATGCTGAAGGCAGCGGCCCGCAACGGGTGGATCGACGAGAGCCGCGCCATGATGGAGACGCTCACCGCCATCCGCCGCGCGGGCGCCAGCATCATCATCACCTACTACGCGCGCGAGGCCGCGCGCGCACTCGCCTGATCCAGGCACCGGTCACACATCGTCCATGAAGACATCCAACTCCACACGCCTCTTCAAGCGCGCCGTCGGCATCCTGCCCGGCGGCGTCGACAGCCCGGTGCGGGCCTTCAAGTCGGTCGGCGCCTCGCCGCTGTTCATCCGGAGGGCCTCCGGCGCGCGGCTCGAGGACGTGGACGGGAACGTCTTCATCGACTACGTGATGTCCTGGGGTCCGCTCATCCACGGACACGCGCCGAAGGGGCTCGTCAAGGCGCTGTCGAACGCGGCGACGCTCGGCACGAGCTACGGCGCGCCGAGTCCGCTCGAGGTGGAACTGGGCGCACGCGTGCGCAAGCTCATGCCCTCCCTCGAGCGCGTGCGCTTCGTCAGCTCCGGCACCGAGGCGGCGATGAGCGCGGTCCGTGTCGCGCGTGCCGCCACCGGGCGCGACAAGATCATCAAGTTCGCCGGCTGCTACCACGGCCATGCCGACGCGTTCCTCGTGCAGGCAGGTTCCGGTGCGCTGACACTCGGTACGCCCACGAGCCCGGGCGTCACGAAGGCCGCGGCGGCCGACACACTCATCGCCACCTACAACGACCTCGCGTCGGTGGAGCGCCTGTTCAGGGCGAACCGAGGACAGATCGCCGCCCTGTGCGTGGAGCCGATCGCCGGCAACATGGGACTCGTTCCCCCCGCAGACGGGTTCCTGCAAGGCCTGCGCGATCTGTGCACGAAGCACGGCGCACTGCTGGTCTTCGATGAGGTGATCTCGGGGTTCCGCGCTGCGCCCGGCGGCGCACAGCAGGTGTACGGGGTCACCCCCGACATGACCTGCCTCGGCAAGATCATCGGCGGAGGGCTGCCGGTGGGCGCGTACGGCGGACGGGCGGACGTGATGGAGCTGGTGTCGCCGGCCGGTCCGGTCTACCAGGCCGGCACGCTGTCCGGGAATCCGCTCGCGATGACCGCCGGAATCTGGTGCCTCGATCAGCTCAAGCCGAAGCTGTACAAGGATCTCGCCGCGCTCGGGTCGAGGCTGGCGGCCGGTCTGGCCGACGCCGCCCGCGAAGCGGGCGTGGCGCTCCAGGTGAACGCGTTTGGCTCACTGGTGACGCCGTTCTTCACCGACCGGCAGGTGCGCGACTACGCGTCGGCCACGAGCGCCAACACCGAGCTGTACGCGCGCTTCTTCAGGGGCATGCTGGCTCGCGGCATCTATCCACCGCCGTCTCAGTTCGAGGCGTGGTTCCTCTCAGCCGCGCATACGAAGAAGGATGTCGACGCGACCGTCGCCGCCGCGCGGAAGGTGATGCGGGAGCTGGCGTAGCGCTGACGGGGAGCAGGTTAGGTGGGTCGGGCAGGTCAGGCCGGTGGGACTGTAATCGGTCCTACCGGTCCATCCCGGCCCCACCAGCCCGTCTGAGACCTACCGGAGGTTCAGCCCCGAATCCATCCTGACGCGCAGGATCGACCCGGCCGGCAGATCGACGTCCTTGCCTTCGGTCGCGGCCACCGTGCCGCCGCCACCGATCAGGATGCCGGCGATCGCACCCTTCACGCCGCCCAGGATGCCGCCAATCACCGCGCCCACCCCGGCGCCGGCGCCGATGCGGCCGGCCTCACCCTTGATGCCCTCGCTCTCGATGGCCTGGGTCACGGTGGCGCGGATCGGGTAGTCGCGGCGGCCGATCGTGATCTGGTCGAACGCCACCGTCATCTTGCCGGTGCGCTCCGTGCGGCTCGTCTTGGTCACCGAGCTGACGATGCCGCGCATCACCGACCCGGCGGGTACGAGCACGCGATCGCCCTGCTTCAGGTCGACCAGGGTCGTCGCCTCGAAGCGGTCTTCCACCAGGTTCGTCGAGGAGCTGAGCGACTGGCTCAGGCGCACATCGAACTCGGTGCCGGCAGGCACGTCGAGCCCGGAGCCGGCCGTCGTGCCGCCCGCCCCAGACGGACGCGCCCCTTCGCCGCGCGCGCGCGAGCGGAGTTCGTCGATGCGATCGCGCAGGTCGAAGTAGTCGGTCCTGGCCACGCTCTCGTTCTTGCGCAGCTTGACCCTGATGTAGGCGACCTCGTCCCGCAGGTCGCCCAGTTCGGTCTCGAGCCGGTTCGCCAGTGCAGCATCGCGGGCGCGAGCCCCGGAGATGTCGCGGGTGGCGTCAGCGAGCGCATCCTGCAGGCGCTGGATGTCGGTGGTCGTCACCGACTGGTTCTGGGCGAGTGCGGTCCCGAGGCTGAGGGCCAGGGCCAGCACGAGCAGACTGCCGAATCTGAAAAGCTTCACCAATGCCCCTCCTGGGTTCAGGCTTAGGACGACCGTATCGCAAATACGGTTCCTTCGGCAAACGCCGAGCTCCTGTCGGGCGGGAGACGCTGACGAGCGGCTAGCGCCAGGGCATCAGCCGTTCGATCCAGCTGATGCGTGTCAGGTCGTTGTAGATGACGGTGACCATGAGGGTCATCAGCACGACGAACCCGGCGAGCAGCATCTTCTCCTTCATCCGGACGCTGAAGTCGCGGCGTGCGACGCCTTCCATGGCCATGATGAAGATGTGGCCGCCGTCGAGGACCGGAATCGGGAGGAGGTTCAGCAGGCCGAGGTTCAGGCTGATCTGCGCCATCAGGCTCAGCACGGCAATCCAGCCGAGCTGGGCTGACTCGCCCGACAGCTGTGCGATGGCCACAGGCCCCATGAGCTGCTTGGGCGACGTTTCCCGTGTGAGGAGCCCCCACACCGTCTGGAAGATCAGGGCCGAGTACTGGACGTTCTTCTCGAACGCCATCGTCACGGCGCCGGCGAGCCCCGGCTTCGTGCTGACCATCTCGTCGCCGATGCCGACACCGAGCAGGCCGATGGTGCCGCTCTTCTTCGGCGTGGCCACGAGCGTCATCGGCTGGCCGTCGCGGAGGATGTCGACCGAGATCTGCTGCTCGGGCCGCGTGGAGATGGCGTTCCGGAGGTGGCCGGAGAACGTGATCGGCTCGCCATTCACCGCCACCACGACGTCGTTCGGCTTGAACCCGGCCTTCTCCGCCGGCTCGCCCGGCGCAATGCTGCGGATGCGCGGGTGCACGTTTGGCAGGATGCCGATGTCACCGAACTCGAACCGGCTGCCCTCGGGCGTGCGGGGTGTGACGTTCACCGTGGAGGTGCCGCCATCGCGCACCACCGTGAGCTGGACCTCGCGGTCCGGCTTGGATCCCACCGCGATGTAGAAGTCCTCCCAGCTCGAGACGCCGCGCCCCGCCACCTCGGTAATCCGGTCGCCAGCCTTCAGGCCCGCGCCCGCAGCCGGCGAGTCGGCCGGCACGACACCCACCACGACCGGCATCGTCTCGTAGGCCGGGCGCTCGGCGCCGTTGTAGAGCACGACCGCCGTCAGGACGACGGCGAGGCCGAGGTTCATCAGGGGCCCCATGATGAGCACCTGGAAGCGCTCCCACTTGCTGCGCGACATGAACTCCTCGGGGCCGCCGCTGGCGGGCTCGTCGGGGTTCTCGCCCGCCATCTTCACGTAGCCGCCGAGCGGCAGCGCGCCGATGCTGTACTCGGTGTCGCCCCGACGCACGCTCACGATCGTCGGGTTGAAGCCCAGCTGGAACTTCAGGACCTTGATGCCGATGCGCTTGGCCGCGAGGAAGTGCCCGAGCTCGTGGACGAACACGAGGACACCGAGCACGAACGCGAAGGACAGGAACGTTTGCAGTGTGCCAGCCACCAACACCTCAGACCTTCAATTGTAGCCCGCGGGCAATTTCGAGCGCGTACTCGCGTGCCCGGGTGTCGAGCGCGCGAACCTGGGCGAGCGTGCGAACCTCTGCGGTGCCCTGCGCATCCATCGTCCGCTCGATCACGCGGGCGATGCCCGGGAACGACAGCCTCCCGTCCAGGAACCGGGCAACGGCCACTTCGTTGGCGGCGTTCAGCACCACGGCCTGGCTGCCGTCACCGCGCAAAGCCCGATAGGCGAGCGCGAGGCACGGGAAGACCCCCGTGTCCGGCACCTCGAAGTCCAGCCGGCGCGGCCGCGCCAGGTCGAGGGGTGGCACCGGCGCCGACCACCGCTCGGGATACGAGAAGGCGTACTGGATGGGCAGCCGCATGTCCGTCACGCCCAGCTGGGCGATCACCGACCCGTCCACCAGCTCCACCATGGAATGCACCACCGACTGCGGGTGCACCACGACATCGATCCGATCCGCGCCGACGCCGAACAGCCACCGGGCCTCGATCACCTCGAGCCCCTTGTTCATGAGCGTCGCCGAGTCGACCGTGATCTTCCGCCCCATCTGCCACGTCGGGTGACGCAGCGCATCGGCAGCGGTGACGTCCTCGACTTCGGACGCCGTTCGGCCGCGGAACGGTCCGCCAGAAGCCGTCAGCACCAGCCGCCGCAGCTCACTGCTGTCACGGCCGTGCAGGCACTGGTGGATGGCGTTGTGCTCGCTGTCCACCGGCAGGATGGGCACGCCCTTCCGGCGCGCGGCCTCCGTGACGATGGCGCCGGCCATCACGAGCACTTCCTTGTTCGCGAGGGCGATCGTCTTTCCGCACTCGATCGCCGCCAGCGTCGCCTCCAGCCCGTCCGTCCCGGACGACGCACACAGGACGATGTCGACATCGGGATGGGTCGCCACCGCCACCAGCCCGGCGCGACCGGGGTCGGCCAGCACGGTCTCGCCGGTCCAGTCCGCGTGTCCGCGCAGTTGCCCCGTAGCGCGGTCTGTTGACATCGCCGCAATCCGCGGGCGGTGCCGGGCCACCTGTGTCGCGAGCCGGTCGCTGTTCTCGCCGGCGGCCAGGCCTACGACCTCGAGCCGATCGGCATGCGTGTCGATTACGGCGAGTGCACTCTGGCCAATCGAGCCGGTCGAGCCGAGGATGGCGACCCGCCGCCTAGACATGCCGCAGCACCACGAAGTAGACCGGCGCGGCGAACAGCAGGGCGTCGATGCGGTCGAGGACGCCACCGTGTCCCGGAATCAGCGAGGAGCTGTCCTTCACGCCGACGCTGCGCTTGAGCATCGACTCGAACAGGTCGCCGGCGATGCCGAGCGCGACGATGGTCACGCCCAGCAGCACGCGCAGCAGAAGCGGCATGGCGGGCAGCCACGACGCACCCAGCACCACGAGCAGCAGCGTACCGAAGACGAAGCCGCCGATGGCCCCTTCCACCGTCTTCTTCGGGCTGATGGTCTCCGCAAGCTTTCGACGTCCGAAGGCCCGTCCGGTGAAATACTGCGCCGAGTCGCTGACGATGACGGTCAGCATCAGGAGGAACAATCCCTGCGGTCCGTGGCTCTCGCGGATGCCGACCAGCGCGCCCAGCGGCAATCCGAAGTAGAAGCAGGGGAACAGCGCGGCTGCCGCGGCCGACACGGCATCCGCCCCGCCCCGCCACGACGCGAGCGACAGCGCGCTGGCCGCCACGAACGCCGTCATCAGCACGAGATCGAGCGGAACGCGTCCCACCCCGGCCAGCCCGGCGTCCGAGAACGAGGCGGTCACCAGGGCCGCGCCAAGGGTGGCCACCACGGCCGGGAAGGGAAGGTTCGCGGCCCGGACGAGCGCGCCGTATTCGTGGCAGGCCAGGCCGACCAGGAGGAAGCCGATCGCGAGGAACAGGGCGGGTGGTGCGTACCAGACGGCGGAGACCGTCAGCGCGATCATCACCGCGCCACTGATGATCCGGGTGGTCACTTGGCGCCGAGGGCGACCGGCGATCCCTTGATCCCGCCGTACCGGCGATCGCGCTTCTGGTAGTCGAGAATCGCGCCGAGCAGGTCGCGGCGGCGGAAGTCGGGCCACAACGTGTCGGTGACCCAGATTTCGGCGTAGGCAATCTGCCAGAGCAGGAAGTTGCTGACGCGCATCTCGCCGCTGGTCCGGATCAGCAGGTCGGGATCCGGTTGTCCTGCCGTATACAGGAACTCACCGAAGCGCGCCTCGTCCAGCGTCTCGGGGTCGACGCCGGCGGCCATGGCGCGACGCGCCGCGTCGACGATCTCCGCGCGACCGCCGTAGTTCAGCGCGATGTTGAACAGCATGCCGGTGTTCTGCTCGGTCTTGCGGATGCCGATCTCGAGCTCCTTCTGCACGTCGGGGGAGAGCTCGGAGGTGCGGCCGATGACCCTGAACCGGATGTTGTGCTTGAGGAGGGTGCCGAGTTCCAGCCTGATGTACCGCTTCAGCAGCATCATCAGCATGTTCACCTCGGTGCGCGGCCGCTTCCAGTTCTCGACCGAGAATGCGTAGAGGGTGAGCACGCCGATGCCCAGGCGGGCGGAGGTCTCGACCACGTCGCGGACCGAGTCGATCCCGGCGCGGTGGCCTTCCACGCGGGGCAGGTGGCGCTGCGCCGCCCAGCGTCCGTTCCCGTCCATGATGATGGCGACGTGCGCGGGCAACTGCTCGAAGTTCACCTGCCGGGCGAGCGCCTCGTCTGGGGATCCTGGCGGAATCCAGGCCAGGAGTTGCTCAAGCGACATGCTGGTCCATTATAGACGCCTAGGTGTACTCCACCCCGACGAGAAACAGGCCGGAGGCGGGTGCCGTACGCCCTGCGTTGCCCCGTCGACCTGAGGCGAGCACCTCGGCCATCCACTCGGGTGCGCGCCGGCCGCGGCCGACCTCGACCAGCGTACCGGCAATCGCACGCACCATGTGCCTCAGGAACCCGTCGCCACGCACCTCGTACGCGATCAGGCGCTCCCCCGCCATCGGCACTGTCTCGTGCAGCGTCGACGAGTGCAGGGTCCTCACCGTCGACTCGACCTCGGCGCCTGCACCCTGGAACGCCGCGAAGTCGTGCGTGCCGACCAGGACGGACGCGGCGTGTTGCATGGCCGTGACATCCAGTGGCGGCCACGCGACCTGCCAGACAAAGGGGCGCTCGAACGGGCTCACGACGCTGCCGTTCCAGATGCGATAGCGATAGGTCTTGGCAACCGCGCTGAACCGCGCGTGGAACCCGGCGTCGACCTCGTCGGCGGCAATCACGCGCACCGCGTGCGGAAGCCGCATGTTCACGGCGCGAACGACGGTTCGCGTCGACACGGTACGGCTCAGCGACACCGAAGCCACCTGCGCCAGGGCATGCACCCCGGCATCGGTCCGCCCCGCGCCGGCCACGCGCACGGCCCCCCCCTCGAGGTGCGCGAGCGCGTCCTCGAGCAGGCCCTGGACGGACACCCCTGAGGCCTGACGCTGCCATCCGACGAGGCCCGTGCCGTCGTAGGCCAGCGTCAGCTTCAGGTGTGTCACCTCAGGCGACCATGGGTCGCGACCCTGGCTTCACCACCGGCAGTCCCTGTGCGCACAGCGGGCACGACTCGGGCTGGTAGGTGGGCAGGTCGACGTCGAGCAGCGCGTGGAACGGCACGTCGAACGTCGCCCGTCCGCCGCTGCGGTCGACGATGGCGGCGGCACCCACCACGTGGCCGCCGGCCGCGGTCGCCACCTGCATCGTCTCGCGGGTCGAGCCGCCGGTCGTGCACACGTCCTCGACGACGAGGACGCGGTCGGACTCGGCAAGGACGAATCCCCTCCGGAGCATCAGCACGCCGTCCTGGCGCTCGGCGAACAGCGCACGCACGCCCAGGGCGCGCCCCACCTCGTGGCCGATGACCACGCCGCCCAGGGCCGGCGACAGCACGACGGTCGGCCGGAGTTCCCGCGCCAGATCCGCAATGGCCCGCCCGAGCTGTTCAGCCGAGGGGGGGTGCTGCAGCACGAGCGCGCACTGCAGGTAACCGGTGCTGTGGAGTCCCGAACTCAGGCGGAAGTGCCCCTCGAGCAGGGCGCCTGATTTCCGGAACAGCTCGAGCAGTTCGTCTCGTGT
>WBZO01006333.1_pt1 | contig 11533 bp, 11 predicted proteins | sample 5204261 | NCBI WGS metagenome assembly WBZO01 (sample SAMN12412400, study PRJNA552823) | activated sludge metagenome | isolation source: activated sludge from anammox sidestream of wastewater treatment plant... | place: USA: North Carolina | collected 2017-09 | reverse complement strand
CCAGGAGGCGGCCCGCCTCGACCCGATGGCCGATTCGCCGCAGGTGCAGCTCGGCATCGCCCTCCGCCATGCCGGCCGGCTGGCCGAAGCGCTGGCCGGACGGCTGGGAGTTGATCCGGCTCACGCACATCCGCAACACCGGGGCGGCGTTCGGCATCCTGCAGGGCGCGGGCGATTTCCTCGTCGTCGCATCGCTCCTCGGGGTGGGCGCGATCACGTTCTTCCTGCTCTCGCTGCCGGGGCACGGCCGCCTCTACCCGCTCACCCTCAGCCTGATCCTGGGCGGGGCGATCGGCAACCTGATCGACCGCGTGCGCCTGGGCCACGTCACCGACTTCATCGACCCGTGGAACTACCCCGCCTTCAACCTCGCCGACTCCGCCATCGTCATCGGCGTGATCGGCATGGCGATCCTTTCCTTCATGGAGCCGGACGAGGCGCCCGCGTCACCCGCACGGACGGGAGGCGAGACGAGCGCGGAGCACGCCGGATGAGCCCGGTCACCCGCTTCGTCGTCGCCGAGGACGCTCGTCTGGACCTCGCTGTGACCGCACAGATGCCGGCGCTGTCGCGCTCGCAGGTGCGCCGCCTGATCGAGGCCGGCAAGGTGGAGGTGGACGGCGCCGCCGTCCTGAAGCCGGGCGCGACCGTCGCCGCCGGCGTCGCCGTCGCCGTCGAGGAGCCGACGCTGCGCGACATGGATCTCGCCGCGGCGGACGTGCCGCTCCGCATCCTCTACGAGGACGAACAGACGCTGGTCCTGGACAAGCAGCCCGGCCTCATCGTCCACCCGCGAGAGGGTGTCCCGGAGGTCACGCTGATCAACGCCGTCCGCGCCCGCTACCCCGAGGTGCGCGAGATCGACGACTCCGACCGCGGCGGCATCGTGCATCGCCTCGACCGCGACACCTCCGGCGTGATCGCGCTGGCGAAGTCGGAGGAGTCACAGGCGGCGCTGAAGGACCAGTGGCGCAACCGCGAGACGCGGAAGACCTATCTGGCGATCCTCGAAGGCCGCATGGAACCGCCGCGCGGCATCGTGGAGGCGCCGCTGGGCCCCGATCCGGAGGCGCCACACCGGCGCGCGGTGGTGGAGCACGGGCAGTACGCGCGCTCCGAGTACCGCGTGCTGGAGCAGTACGGCGACGAGGCGGCACTCGTGCTGGTGGACATCTTCACCGGCCGCACGCACCAGATCCGCGTCCACATGGCCGCGGTCGGCCACCCGGTCGTCGCGGACACCCTCTACGGGCGGGAGTCGGACATGATCCCGCGCCAGGCGTTGCACGCATGGCGTCTCGGCTTCACCCTCGCCTCCAACGGTGCATGGCGCGTCTTCGAGGCGCCGCTGCCGAAGGACATGCGGCGCGCGGTGCGCGCGCTACGGACAAAGCACCAGGTCGCACCGTGCCCTGACGGCCCTTACCCCCGCCCGGGTCCGCTACGCCCCCAGCCCCACCGGCGACCCGCACGTCGGCAACATCCGCATGGCGATCTGGTCCTGGCTGTACGCCCGCCACACCGGCGGCCAGTTCCTCGTGCGCATCGAGGACACGGATCAGACGCGCCTGATCCCCGGCGCGGTCGAGCGCATCCTGGAGTCGCTGAACTGGCTCGGGCTGGACTGGGACGAGGGGCCGGACATCGGCGGCCCGTACGAGCCGTACTACCAGTCGCAGCGCCTCCCGCTCTACCGCGAGGCGGCGGACCGCCTCGTCGCGCAGGGGAACGCCTACCCGTGCTTCTGCTCCGCGGAGGAGCTGGACGCCCTGCGCTCCCGCCAGCAGGCGGCGAAGCGGCCGACGGGCTACGAGGGCAAGTGCCGCACGATTCCGCGCGATGACGCCGCGCGCCGTGCCGCCTCGGGCGAGCCGCACGTGATCCGCTTCGCGACCCCGCGCGAAGGGGCGACGACGGCGAACGACCTGCTGCGCGGCGACATCACCGTGGAGAACGCCACGCTGGACGACTTCGTGATCCTGAAGTCGGACGGCTTCCCCACGTACCACCTGGCCCACCCGGTGGACGACTACGCGATGAAGATCACGCACGTCACCCGCGGCGAGGAGTGGATCCCCTCGCTCCCGCGCCACGTCCTTCTCTTCGATGCCCTCGGCTACCCGCGCCCGCAGTACGTGCACGGCCCGGTCATCCTGGCGCCCGGCGGCGGCAAGCTGTCGAAGCGCCACGGGGCGACCTCCGTGCTGGAATACGCCGAGGCGGGCTACCTGCCGGACGCGCTGCTGAACTTCCTCTGCATCACCGGCTGGGGCCACGGCGACGAGACCGTGTTCAGCCGCGAGCGGCTCATCGAGATCTTCGACATCGCCGACGTGAGCCTCGCCCCGGCCACGTTCGACACCGAGAAGTTGCAGTGGCTGAACGGCGTCTACCTGCGCCAGATGCCGCTCCCCGAACTGACCGAGGCGGTCGCGCGGCGGCTCGAGCGCGAACTGTCCGTGGACGTGCCGCGGCCGCTGGACCGCGCGCTCGTCGCAGAGGTGACGCCGCTCATCCAGGAGCGCATCCAGACGCTGGCGGAAGCCACCGGCCTCGTCGACTTCTTCTGGTCGCCGGTGATCGACACGCCGCCGGCGAGCGAGTTCCTGCAGAAGAAGTGGGCGGGCCAGGGCGAGGCAGCGGCCACCGCGCTCGAGGCCGTCGCCGCCGCGATCGACGCACTCGACACGTTCGAGGCGGCCCCGCTGGAGGCGCGCCTGCGCGCGCTGGCGGACGAGGTCGGCGCAAAGGCCGGCGACCTGTTCACCCTCGTGCGGGTCGCCGTCACCGGGCGGCGCGTTTCCCCGCCGCTGTTCGAGTCGATGGAGATCATCGGCGCGGAGCTGTGCGCGGAACGGCTGCGCCGGGCCGCCTCGGTCGTGCGGGCGGGGTGACCGAACCGGCGTGATCCGGTACGCTAGGCCGTACTGCTGGGGATTCGTCTAAAGGTAGGACAGCGCACTCTGGATGCGTCAGTCGAGGTTCGAATCCTCGATCCCCAGCCAATCTCGACCTGCTGAACGCCCCCGCCACGGGGGCGTCTTCGTGCCCGATCCGTGATATCGACGGGATGGCACGGCGGCAGCGACGGGCATACACTTCGCCCCTTCATCACCAATTGCGAAGGGAACCGCCATGGGCAAGCTGGACGGCAAGGTCGCGCTCGTCACGGGCGCCAGCCGTGGCATCGGGCAGGCGATCGCGGAGCTGTTCGCCTCGGAGGGCGCGAAGGTGGTGTGCGCCGCCCGCACCCTGAAGGAGGGCGACCACCAGCTGGAGGGCTCGCTGGAGCGCACCGTCCAGAACATCGTCGCGAGCGGCGGCCAGGCCGTTGCCGTGACCGCAGACGTCTCCCGCGAGGACGACTGCAACCGGCTGGTCGAGGAAGCGAACGCCGCCTTCGGGCCGGTCGACGTCCTCGTGAACAACGCCGCGCTCAACTACTACATCCCGATCGTGGACTACCCGGCCAGCCGCTGGATGCGGGCGTTCGCGGTGAACGTGCACGGCCCGTTCATGCTCTCGAAGGCCGTCCTCCCCGCGATGATCGAGCGCAAGGGCGGCGCGATCATCAACATCTCCTCCGGCGCAGGCATCGGCCCCGGCCGCGGCCCCTACCCGGGCGCGCGCGTGACCGGCGGCACCATGTACGGCGCCTCCAAGGCGGCGCTCGAGCGGATGACGCAGGGCCTGGCGCAGGAGGTGTACGAGCACGGCGTGACCGTGGCGTGCTTCTCGCCCTCGCAGGTGGTGCCCACGCCCGGCACCGTCTTCCACCACCTCGTGGACGGCCTGGACGACCCGAAGGGTGAGCCGCCGCTGATGATGGCGCGCGCCGCGCTGCTCCTCGCCACGGAGCCCGTGGACAAGGTCACCGGCCGCGTCACCTACAGCCAGCAGATCCTGCAGGAGTTCGGCTGGATCACCAACGGCAAGGGCACGGGCATCGACCGCCCCGGCTCCGGCTTCTCCCAGATGTAGGGATTCCCGTCCAGTCGTACGCCCTCGGCTACGGCCGAGGGCGTACGATCACGTTCCACCAGACCGCCACGACCGCACGGAAGGGACGACCAGATGCACGAGGCCATCCGCGCGCTGGACGAGATCCGTCCCCTCCGCGACCCGATCCTCCTCGGCGCCTTCACCGGCTTCACCGACGCCCCCGGCGCCGCGACGCACACCATCGACTACCTCGTGAAGCAGTGGGTGGCCACGCCGTTCGCCGAACTCGACCCCGAGCGCTTCTACGACTTCACCGTCCAGCGCCCGCGTGTCCGCCTGGAGCACGGCGAGCGCGTCCTGGACTGGCCGGCGAACCGCATCTACCTCGCCTCCCCGGTGGGGGCGACGCGGGACGTGCTGCTGATGACCGGCCAGGAGCCACACCTGCGCTGGCGCACCTTCTGCGACGCGATCATCGAGGTGCTGCGCGCGACCGGCTCCACCACCAGCGTGACGCTGGGCGCACAGCCCGCCGGCGTGCCGCACACCCGGCCGCTCCCCGTCTCCCTCTCCGCCTCGCACGAGGAGTTTGAGACGCTGTTCGGCCTGAAGGCGCCGGCCTCCCGCTACCAGGGGCAGACGGGCATCGTCGGTGTCCTCAACCTGCAACTGCGCGCGCAGGGCTGGAAGAACGCCAGCCTCTGGGCGATGGCGCCGCACTACCTGACCGTGGGGCCCAACCCGCACATCGCCACGGCGCTCGTGCGCCTCGTGGACCGCGCGCTCGGCACCAGCACCCCGGTGGGGCCACTCACCGAGGAGGCGGAGCAGTTCGACGAGCAGGTGCGGCAGGTGGTCGCGGAGTCGGACGAGGCGGCCGCCTACGTGCGCCAACTGGAGGAGCAATACGACTCCAGCCGCCCCGCCCTGCCGCCCGGCGCGCCGGAGACGCCCGCCGAGGACCTGCCGCCGACGCCCGAGATCCTCGACGACCTCGAGCGGTTCCTGCGCGAGCAGCGCAAGGGCGACTAGCGCCCGGACGCCAGCACCGCGAACGACACGGCGAGGAATGCGACCACCGCTCCGAGCAGCGGCGCGTCTCGCATCACGAGTTCGTCCACCGGACGCGCACCGGACCGCCTCGCGAGGATGGCGAAGCGCCAGAGGCCCAGGGTGACGGGGAGCAACGCGACCAACAGCAGCCCGCCGCCCGGCGCGCCCGGGCGTACCGCGTAGGCGGCGAAGATGCCGCCGATCCACCACCCGGTGAAGCCGACCGCGACCTGCAGGAACGGCGGCCGGTAACGTCGGTGTACCGACCGATGCGCCCCCGCGAGGTCGCCGAGGAGCGCCTGCTCCTGCTCCCGCTTCAGCCAGACGACGAACAGCGCGCCCAGCGAGGCGAGCGACACCAGCCAGCCGGACGCGGGGACATCGATCGCCGCAGCGCCGGCGATCGCGCGTAGCCCGAAGCCGGCCGCGATCGCGCACGCCTCCACCACCGGCACGCGGCGCAGGAATCGCGTGTAGAGCGCGGACAGCGCGAGGTAAGCGAGCACCACCGCCGCGAACGCCGGCGCGAGCAGGTAGCCGGCGGCCAGCGCCACCAGCGCGAGGACGATCGCCCAGCGGGTCGCCTCCGCGGCGGCGAGTGCGCCGGTGGCGATAGGCCGGTCGCGCTTCCTCGGGTGGGCACGGTCAGACTCGGCGTCGCGGGCGTCGTTCGCGAGGTAGACGGCGGAGGAGGCGACGGAGAAGACGGCCACGCCGAGGAGGCCGCGGAGCAGGACGCGCCGCCAGTCATCCAGCGAGCCGGCGTCCCAGTGCTGGTCCACGGAGAACACCGCCGCCGCGAGCAGGAGCAGGTTCTTCTGCCACTGGAGCGGGCGGGCGGCACGCCAGAGTGCGCTCACGGGCGCATTCGCCATCAGGCTCCCCCTGCATCGCGCCGTCCCGCAGTTCACCGAGAGTCTACCGAGGCGTCCGGTTGCGGGGTGCCCTCGGACGCCGCGAACACCGACAATGGCGGGGTGACACACCTCGACCGGGCCACCGCATGACCGACATCTCCACCGCCGGGCGGCCCGGCCTCCTCGGACGCGCGCTGCGGCATCGGCTGGCGCGCGTGGCGCTGGCGGGCGCCGTCTCCGGCGCGGTCGACTTCGGTGTGTTCAACCTCCTGTTGCTCACCGGCGCGCGTGACGCCGGGGCCGTGGTGCTGTTCAACACGCTCGCGTTCGGCTGCGCGATGGTGGTCAACTACAGCCTCAACGCGCGCTTCTCGTTCGGCGTGGCGATGACGCGTGAGAGCGCGCTCCGGTACACGGTGTTCACCGCATTCGGGCTGGTGCTGTACAACGGGAACCTGCTGCTCGTGCGCTGGCTGCTCGAAGCTGAGAGCCCGGTGCTGCTAAACGCCTCCAAGGTGATCGCGATGGGTGTGCTCGTGGTGTGGAACTACCTCGGCTACCACCGGTTCGTGTTCCGCCCGGCGGACGGCGGTGGCCGGTGACGCGCACCCTCTCGGTCGTCCTCCCCGCGAAGGACGAGGAGCGCCGCCTGGGCCGTGCGATCGCACGCCTGCGTGAGGTCGCACCGGCGCTCGGCATCACCGAGGTCGTGATCGTGGACGACGGCAGCCGTGACCGGACGCCCGACCTCGTGCGCGCGGCCGAGGCCGAGGGCGGCGTGCCGGCGTTCCGGCTGGTGCAGCACCCGCAGAACCGCGGCAAAGGCGCCGCGCTGCGCACCGGAATGCGCGCCGCCACCGGCGACATCATTGCGGTGTTCGATGCCGACCTGTCGGTCGACCCCACCTACCTCACGGACGCCCTCGCGCGCATCGATGCCGGCGCCCAAGTGGTGAGCGGGACGCGCCTGCAGCCGGACGGGACCGAGGCGCGCGGGTCGCAGCCGCTGTTCCGCCGCATCGGCAGCCGCGGCTTCCGGTTCCTCCAGCAGACGATCGTGGGCCTGCCGTTCGCGGACACCCAGTGCCCGTTCAAGGTGATGACGCGCGAGGCCCGCGACGCGATCGTGCCGCACCTGGAGATCGACCGCTGGAACTTCGACGTGGAGTTCCTGGTCGTCGCGATGCGTCAGGGGTTCGTGGTGCGTGAGCAGCCGGTGGTGTTCGAGCACGTGGAGGGCTCCACGGTGCGGATGACACCCGGCTACTTCATCGAGCAGCCGCGCGCGCTCTGGGCGATCCGCCGCCGGCACGGCGCCGTGCGTCGGAGCGACCGCCGGTGACCCGCACCCCACTCCAGCGCGCCGGCTCCTACGAACGCCGTGGCCCGCTCGGCATCGAGGCGGCGTTCCGCGGCCTTGGGCGGCGCTGGCTGACGGACTGGCCGCGCCGGTCATGGGACCTCCCGGTTTCCGTGCCCTCGCGCCGCGCGTCCCAGTGGGTGTTTGCGCTGGCGCTGGTGGTCGCCACGGTGAACCTGGCGATCGTGATCTGGGCGGACCTGGACTGGGTGTGGGCGGACGGACGCGCCCGCCTGACGATCGCGCGCTCGATCATCGACAACAAGCAGCCCGGATTCACGCAGTTCGGCAACACCTGGCTGCCGCTGCATCCGGCCTCCATGCTCCCGCTCATCTGGATCGACTGGGCGTTCCGCTCCGGCGCGGCCGGGATCCTCGTCAGTACCATTTCGCTCGCGGTGTGCATCTTCTACCTGCACCGCTTCGTGTTCCTGCTGACACGGTCCATGGGCGGGGCGTTCGTGGCAGCGGTCGCCCTCAGCCTCTCGCCCAACTTCATGTTCATGGCGGGGACGCCGATGTCTGAGACGCCGTTCGCGGCGCTGACGATGGCGGCCTGGTACTACCTCGTGCTGTGGACCCGCGACCCCACGCAGTCGCGAGCGCTCACCATCGCCGGGCTGTGCGTGGGCGCCGGCGCGATGATCCGCTACGAGGCCTGGTTCTTCGTGCCGGCGGGCGCGACGTTCATGGTGCTGAGCCGCATCCAGAAGGAGCGGCCCACGCCGTTCTGGCAGACGCGCATGGAGGGCGAGCTGCTGGCGTTCGTCTCGCTGGCGGTGTTCCCGATCTTCCTGTTCATCGTCTACAACTGGCTCATCTTCGACCACCCGGACGCGTTCCTGCGGAACAACGAGCAGGCCGTGGCAGAGCAGGCGGTCGGCCTGAACCTGGGCGGGAACCTGAGCAACACCACGCGGGTGCTCGGCTGGACGATCGTCGACAACATCGGCTACATCGCCAGCGCGACAGCCGCGATCGGCCTCGCCGTGTTTGCATTCGTCGGACGGCGTCCGGTCGCATGGATCGCGATGCTGCTCCCTGCCGTGTCGATCGCGTTCTTCTTCTACTCGATCTATAGCGGGGGCTCCGTCCTCCGCCACGACCGGGTGTACGAGGGGTTCGGCTTGCTGAACGCCCGTTACGGCGTGATCGCGATCCCGCCCGCCGCCGTCGCCATCGGCGTGCTCGCTTCGTTCGGCCGGCTGCCGGCGCTGATCGCGCTCGCTGCGGTGGGGATCCAGTTCGGCGCGTTCATGGCCTCCCCCACCCCGGTCATCACCGTCCGTGACGCGACACAGACCGGCTACCGCCACTTCGAGGCGACCGCGCAGCTCTTCGACGAGGTGTACGACGGCGGCGACGTGCTGATGGCGCTGCGCGACCACGCGCAGTTGCTACCCGCGATCCACCTGCACCTCGACCAGGTGATCCACGAGGGCGTCTCGCAGGTCTCGCCGACGTGGGAGATGGCGCTCGCCGACCCCGCCGCCTACGTCCGCTGGATCGTGATCCGCGAGAACGGCCAGGGGAAACTGGACCAGTTGATCCCGCCGATCATCCTCGAACGTGACTTCGAGGTCGTCGGCGAGGTCCGGCTGGAGGCTCCGTACTTCGTGGAGCGCATCTACCGCGTGCGGCCCGGCATCAACCGCGTGCCGGAGCGCTGAGGCCCGCCAACGTCCCAACGACGGGCGGACGTTCGCCCGGTGGCTGTCAGGCCCCCTCGTGACACTGTTGATCTGGGCAAGTGGTCGAACAGGGCGCGACCACGCTGATGCCCGCGTCGATCCGAAGGGGGACCGACATGGCTTCGATGGGCATGGGGTTCGAGGAACTCGCACGTGAGGCCGCGAACCAGCGCGTGGGCCGCCGGCGTGTCCTCCGCTTCGGGCTGGGCGCGATCCTCGCGCTGATCGGGTGGCGGCTCGTCGCGCCGCCCGCCGGCGCCGCGCCGCCCTCGGGTGCCGCGGCCGCTGAACCGGCGGTCACTGCCGCGCCCAACCCGCCGCCGTTCAGCGATTTCCTCCGCATGGCGGCGTCCAACATCGCCAACCTGATCACGCGCCTGACCTCCAGCGACAGCGCCGGTACGTTCGAGGCGGTGTCCACCGGTGACGGCCCCGCGCTGTCCGGCCAGGCGTTCACCGCCCGCGCGGTCGTGGGCACCAGCGTCACGAACGTCGGCGTGTTCGGATACTCCGAGGCGCACGTGGGCGTGGTCGGCGAAGGCGGGGACCGCGGCGTCCACGGCTTCAGCCCGACGATGATCGGCGTCCGTGCCGCCTCCAACACCGGGATCGGCCTCGCAGCGACGAGCGGCAGCCCACCACCGTCCGAGCCCTCCCCGCCCTCGCTCGCCGGCCCCATCGCCGTGGTGGCGGAGTCGTTCAACCCGGGCGGCGTGGGCGTGGTGGCGAAGGGCCCGGAGCGCGGCCTGGACGCGTTCTCGACGACGGGGGTCGGTGCGAAGGGTGAGTCCGTGCAGTCCACCGGCGTGGTGGCCAAGAGCGGCCAGGCGCAGGGGCTGTACGCGCAGTCGGACGGTCTGAACACCGCCGCCGTGGAGGGCGTGGCCACCTCCACCGACCTTGCCACGTTCAACACCGGCGTCCTCGGCCGCGTCGAGCGCGGCCACGGCGTGCAGGGGTACGCCGCGACCGGCATCGGCGTGAAGGGCCAGAGCGAGGAGACGAGCGGCAGCGGCATCGGCGTCCTGGGTGACGCCGCCGCGGGCGTGGCGGTGAAGGGCTTTTCACGAGACGCCACCGGCATTGGCATCGGCGTGCTGGGCGAGGCGCTGACGGGTGTCGCGCTGAAGGGCTTCGTCGGCTCGCCTGGCGGCATGGGCGCCGTCGGCGAAGCGCCCGAAGGCACCGGCGTCCTCGGCTCCTCCGTGGAGGGCACGGGCGTCCACGCCTACTCCGTGAACGGCTGGGCGCTGAACACGCAGGGCCGAGCGCGCTTCGACAGCCTGACCGTGGTGCCGGTGCCCGCCGGCAGGAACGTCGGCCGGCTGACCGGCGTCGCGCATGCGCACACCGGCTCCGTGGGGATCGCCACGGCGCAGGGCACTGGCCTCGGCGTGGCAGTGAGCCACATCGCGATCCCGGAGGACGGGGCGGTGGAGGTGCACCTGACCGGTGCGGCCGCCGCCGCGGGCTACGTGGCGGTGCTGATTCTCAACTAGGCACCGCCAGCGAGACGCCTAGCGCGGGTCCTCGCCCTCGCGGATCGCCTTCGCGTCCCACGCGATCGCGTGGCAGAGCAGGTCGAAGAGCGCCTCCGCCAGGGGGACGGAGTCCGTCTCGACGGGCAGCCAGTCATCCGCGAGCGCAGAGAGCGCACTCGGTGCGCGGCAGGTGAACGCGACCACGCGCACGCCTCGATCCCGGGCGGCCTGCGCGGCGTTCACGATGTTCGGCGAGCGCCCGCTGGTGCTGATCGCGACGAGGATGTCGCCGGGCCGCGTGAGGTCCTCCACCTGGCGCTGGATCGCGACCTCGAAGGAGTCGTCGTTCGACCAGGCGGTGAGCAGCGGCACGTTGTCGTTCAGGCAGAACGCGCGGATCGCCGGACGCCCGCGCACGCCCGCGCCCTTCACGAGGTCGTTCGTGAAGTGGCTCGCCATCGCCGCCGAGCCGCCGTTGCCGACGACGAACACGCTGGCCCCTCGCTCCGCCGACGCAACGAGTTCTTTCGCCACGCGCCGTGTCAGCGCGACATCGATGTGGTCGAGGCCGACGCGCGCGCCGGCGATGAAGTCTTCGATCCGCAGGGGAGTCTCCTCGTCCTATCCGCCGGTCGGCGGGACTTCCGGGAATTCACGCAGCGCCGGCACGGCGGAGCCGCCGGTCACGGTCCGCCGCACGGACAGCAGGATCAGTTTCACATCCGCCCACACTGAGTACGTCCGCAGGTAGGCAAGGTCGTCCAGCAGGCTGGAGCCGAGGTCCGCGTGCTCCCGGTTCCAGGGGCCGGTGAGCCCGGGGGACATCAGGAGCAGCCGGGTGCGCCACGGATCGCGGGCGCTCGCCGCCGTCGCCGGCAGGGGGCGCGGCCCCACGATGCTGAGATCGCCGGTGAGGACGCCGAGCAGGGCCGGCATCTTCTCGGCGCGACCGGACACCGGACGGCCACCCCCCGGCCCCGGACGCGGGGCGAGCAGCCGCAGACGCACCACCCGACCACCACGGCCCAGCACCTCCACGGTCCGGAACACCGGACCGCCCCGCAGCCGCGCCAGCAGCAGCGCGACGGCGAGCGCGGGCAGGAGGGCGAGCGCGATGCCGACGTCCATCGCGCGCTTCAGCAGCGCCTC
>WBZO01006332.1_pt1 | contig 11539 bp, 10 predicted proteins | sample 5204261 | NCBI WGS metagenome assembly WBZO01 (sample SAMN12412400, study PRJNA552823) | activated sludge metagenome | isolation source: activated sludge from anammox sidestream of wastewater treatment plant... | place: USA: North Carolina | collected 2017-09 | reverse complement strand
GTCGAACGCCGCCGCCCAGCGGTCGGGCGCCTCCGTGATCGCGGCGAGCACCATGAACCCGCCGTACGACCCGCCGAGGACGCCGATGCGCTTCGGGTCGACCTCTGCGTTCCCGGCGAGCCAGTCCGCGGCGGCGATCAGGTCGCGCACGGAGTCCATGCGCTTCTCCACGTCGTCCGCGTGGCTCCATTCCTTCCCGTAGCCGGAGGAGCCTCGGACGTTCGGGACGAGCAGCGCCACGTCGCCGCGGGCGAGGAGGTACTGCGGGCCGCTGTACCGATCCCAGAGCGCCGGGCGGCTCTGCATCTCCGGCCCGCCGTGTACGAGCACCAGGCAGGGGAGCGTCCCGTCGCGCGGTGCGCCCTCCGGGACGTAATAGAACGCCGGGATCTCGCGGCCATCGAAACTGCGGTAGCGGATCAGCCGCGGCTCCGGCAGCGAGTCGATCGGCAGCCCGCGCGTCTGGCTGGAGGTGAGGCGGTGCATCGCGCCCGTCTCCACGTCCGCGACCCACACGTCCGGGACGTGTCGAGGCCCCTCGAACGTGAAGGCGAACGACCGGCCGTCCGGGTGCCACGCGGGTGTGCTGGCGACGCCGGCCGGCATCTCGTCCAGCGGCAGCCGCGCGCCGAGGCGTGCGTCCGCCGTCACCTCGTACGCCTCCAGCCGGCCGTATCCGTCCTCGTTCACGACGACGGCGAGGCGGCGTCCGTCCGCGCTGAGCGTGAGCGCTTCGATCTCCCAGTCGCGATCGAGCAGGTACTCGCGTTCGCCGGTGGTGAGGTCGATGCGCTGGAGGGCGAAGAACTCGCGTCCCTCGTTCGCCAGCACCAGCACGGCACCGGCGGGGTGGATGTGTCCGTGCGTCCACTCCGAGAGGTCGTCGTGCGGCGTCAGCAGCCGAGGCGCCTCGACGCCCTCGATGTCGACGAACCAGAGGGTTGCGTCGGCGGAGATCTCCAGGTTGGGGCGGGTGACCAGCAGGTGGCGGCCGTCCGGGGAGAACCGCCCGGCGGCGTTCATCCCGTCCTGCTCCAGCACCAGCCGCTCCTCGCCGGTGTCTACGTCCAGGACGTAGATGTCGAAGAACGCGGGGTTGCGGCGGTTCGAGCCGTACGAGACGAACCGCCCATCCTCCGACCACGCGCCGAAGTTGTGGATCACGCGTGGCTGCGAGGCGAGCGGACGGCTCTGGCCGGAGGCGAGGTCGAGGAGGTGCAACTGGTACTGCTCGTCGCCGCCGTCGTCCGCGATGTAGAGCAACTCGTCGCGGCCGGGGCGGAACGCAACCTGGTAGATGACGCCGCCGGTGTCCGTGAGCGCGCGCGCTTCGCCACCGGCAGAGGGGATGATCCACGCCTGCGAGACGCCCGAGCGGTTCGAGCGGAATGCGACGTTCGCGCCCGTGCGGTCGTATGAGGGTTGCTCCGACACCTCGATGCTTACGAAGTCGTCGAGCGTGAAGTCCGGCATCGCACCGCCCCCCTCGCCGTCGTGCGGGTGACGGCGAGGGATAGTATGCGTGCGTATCGCAACCGTGATGCGTCACGCGACGGGAGAGCGCCATGCCCACCACCTTCGAACGCGCGCTGGAGCGCGCCGTCCCCGGGGTGATCGAGGAGACCGTGCGCGTCACGGAGATTCCCGCGCCGACCTTCCAGGAGCGGACCCGGGCCCGCTACGTCCACGAACGGCTCGCTACGATCGGCGGCTGGTCGCAGCTGAGCATGGACTCTCACGCCAACGTCGTTGCGGTGCGGAAGGGCGATCCCGGGCTCGCGCGCATCCTGCTGTGCGCGCACCTCGACACGGTGTTCCCAGACGCGGCCACGCCCGTAGTGCGGTCGCGCGGCAAACTGACCGGCCGTGGCGTCGGCGACAACAGCCTGGGTGTCGCCTCGATGCTCGGGGTCGCCGAGGTGATGCAGGCGACCGGCGTGAAGGGCGTGGGCGACATCATCTTCGCCACGAACGTGGGCGAGGAGGGCCGGGGCGACCTGCGCGGTGCGCGCCGCCTCGTGAAGGAGTACGCGCGCGACTTCGACGCGATGATCGCGATCGAAGGGCACTCGCTGAACCGCGTCCAGACGCAGGCCGTCGCCTCGCTCCGCTACGAGGTGAGCGTGGAGACGGACGGCGGGCACTCCTGGGGCGCCTACGGCCGCCCGAACGCGATCGCGCTGCTGGCCCGCGCAATCGTGGCCCTCGAGCCGCTCATGCCGGACCCGGCGGCGACACCGAAGACGACCATGAACGTAGGCGTGATCCGCGGCGGGCGGAGCGTGAACACGATCGCCCCGGATGCCGTCTTCGAACTCGACATCCGCTCCGTGGAGCCGGCGAACGTGGACGCGCTGCTGAAGCAGGTGCGCGCCGCGATGCGCGCCGCCGTGGGCGCGGGCTTCGAGGTGAAGATGAAGCGCATCGGCGCGCGCCCGGGCGGGACGATCCCACAGGACGCGCCGCTGGTGCGCGCGGTCGTCGGCGCACGGAAGGGCCTCGGCTTGCCCGCGCCGGAGTTCTACGCGGGCTCCACGGACGCCAATGCTGCGCTCGGTGCCGGGTTCCCGACGACCTGTATCGGCGTGACGACGGGCGGCGAAGCGCACACCCCGCGCGAGTGGATCAGCACCGCGCCGATCCGGCAGGGCGTCCCATACCTCGGCCGTGCGATCGTCGCCGCGGCGCGCCTGCCGAAGTCCACCTTCCGCCGGTCACCCCGCCGCGCATAGTCCTGCGAGAAGTCCCGGCGGGCTCGGGTCGTACGGGCTAGGGCGTAACGTTCAACGCGCTCAGACTGGTGGCATGGGCAGTACCACCGTCCTCGGACGCCGCGCCGACCGCCGCCTTGCGCTGGTGCTGGTCGTCGCGCTGCTGGCGCCGTCCCTCGGGCCGGCCGCCGGGTATGACATGTGGGCGTGGTTCCCCGACCACGGCCACGCCGCGCTCGGCGCGGTGCCGGGCGACCACACTCACCCCTGGGACACCGCCCCCGCTTCGGGTGCGGCCACCGAGGTGGAGTTCACCGCTGGCAACGTGCTCGGTGCCTCCATCCTCCCGGTCCTGATCGTCGCGCTCGCGGTGAGCCCGGTGCTCGCGCCCAGGCTCGTCGGCCAACCCACCCGACAGGTGTTCGTCGCCGCGCGCCCTGCGCCGGAGGCGCCACCCCCGCGCTGACCTCCCGCGTCCATAGCTGACGACCATGGGAGGTTTCATGCAGTACCTGAAGGCAGGACGGCGCTGGATCGCCGCCTCGGCGCTGGCCGTACTCGCCGCGGTCACCCTCGTGGGGTGCCGCGAGGAGACGCCGGACTTCGCCTCGGCGGTGGCCGATCCGCCCGCCGCCATGCCGGCGTTCGAACTGGTGGCGGAGGACGGCTCGTCGTTCCGGCTGGCCGACCTGGAGGACCGGGTGGCGGTGGTGTACGTGGGGTACACCTTCTGCCCGGACATGTGCCCGCTCACCATGTCCCTGCTGGCGGAGGCGGTAGACCTGCTCCCCGCCGAGGTCAGGGAGGGGGTCCAGGTGGTGATGCTCACCGCCGACCCGGAACGGGACACCCCGGAACGGATCGGGGAGTACGTCGCGTACTTCGACCCCTCGTTCCTCGGCGTGTCCGGCGACCCGGATGCGGTGCACGAGGCGCTTGCCTCGTGGGGCATCCACCCGGAGCATGGCCCGGTCTCAGCGAACGGGGGCTATGCCGTTTCGCACCCCACGCGTACCTATGTGTTCAACCGGGAGGGGTTGCTGCGGCTGTACGTACCGCACGACCTGCCGGCTCAGACTGTCGCCGACGACCTTGAACTCGTCTGGCGCGAAGGGAACTGACTGATGTTCACGAACATGATCCGCACCGCCCGCCACGCCCTGCTGTTCGGCGGCCTCGCGCTGGTCGGCCTCACGGCCGTGGCCTGCTCCTCCGACGAGGACGCTGAGGCGACGCCGGCCGCCACCGCCGAGGCCACAGCCGCGGCGACGTCCGAGGCGACGTCCGAGGCGACCGCCGCGCCGACCGAGGCGGCCCAGCCGGCGATCGAAGTCACCGAGCTCCGCGCCCGCGCCACGCCCGGGCTGGAGAACGAGAACAGCGCGGCCTACGCGAAGATCACGAACCGCGGTACGGAGGTCGACCGCCTCGTCGGCGCCTCCGTGGACGCCTCGGTCGCCGGTACGGTGGAACTGCACACCACCGTCAAGGAAGGCGACATGATGCGCATGCAGCAGGTGGACGGCTGGGACATCGCCCCCGGTGAGACGCTGGAACTCGCCCCCGGCGGTAACCACGTCATGATCCTGGGCCTGGCAGACCAGTTCGAGGTGGGCGAGCAGTTCACGCTGACGCTCATCTTCGAGCAGGCAGGCGAGATCCAGGTCGAGGTCCCGGTCATGGAGATCGCCACCTCCGGCATGGGCGGTGGCATGGCGACCCCGGGTGCGATGAACTAGCGCCCGGCCGAGCAGGTGCAGCGAGGGGCGGCCGCACGGCCGCCCCTCTTCATTGCTCGCGGGCGCTGCCACCTACCAGGTGTGCTCCGCCTCGTACGGCGCGTGAGCCAGCCGCAGCGCCGCGTCCCAACGTGCGAGTGCAGCGCGGTCGCGGACGCCCTCCAGCAGCCCGGCGCGGTGCGCCTCGGACGCGGTGTACCGCCCGAAGACGAGCGAGGCGAGCGTGTCGGGCGTGAGCGTGAAGTCCACGTCCGCGCCGTTCAGCCGCGACACCGCGCCGCCCTCGGCGGAAGTGGCCACGCTCCAGCGTCCCGCGTTCCATTCGCAGAACGTGTCGCGCAGGTCGAAGCGGAGTTCCGTCTCGCTGGCGTACGGCCGCGTGGCAAGGACATCCTCGACGGTCACGAGGCGGGCCATGATCCCGTCCCGGAGCGAGGCGTTCAGCAGGCGCGGCTCCACGAGCATGAGCGGGAGCGGGTCATCGCTCGGGGCGTTGTCCCAGACGATCTGCTCCACGTTGTCGTAGCCGCCCAGCACGCCCCACAGCGCCTGCGTCGCCTGCGGCGTCAGGGCGAAGTGGTCCATCACCCGCAGCAGGTGCGGGCCGGAGCCGCCGGCTCGGCCGTGAACGTATATGACATAACCCTGCGGCTCGCCGTCCTCCTCGTAGGCCAGCACGACCTGCCGTTGGCCGGTTGGGGCGTCCTGCAGCGGACCTGCATCCCACATGGGACGGCCGCGGTGGATCATCGCCGTCCGGTCCTCGCGGTACCGCCGGTACACGTCTACCAGCAGGCCGAACTCGGTCGCCACATCTACCTCGCGCACGCGACCGGGCTGCGGAAGGGGATGGTGGAACTGGATGTGCCGGGGCTCCACGCGGAAGGTCTGGCGGACGTTCACGGTGCCGTAGCCGTACCGCTGGTAGATCGCCATCCACGCCGGGTGGAGGCCGGCGATCGCCACCTCGCGGCGCTCGTGCATCTCCTCGAAGTGCTTGTGGGTGACGGCGCGCAGGTAGCCGCGTCGGCGGTGCGCCGGGTGCGTGGAGACCTGCGTGACGCCGGCCATGGGCACGGCACGGCCGTTGAGGCGCACCTGGAGCGGCCAGAAGGCGTAGGTAGTGGCGATCTCACCATCGACGAACGCGCACATCGTCCACTCGGGGGACATGCCGCTGAACATGGCTTCGGGTAGGGCCAGCTGCCTCGACCCCTGGCGCGCGAGCGCCGGCATCTCCTCGACGCGGGCGGGGCGGATCTCCACGTGGGGCACGCTGGCTCCTCCATCGTCAGGCCGCAGGCGGGCGGTGAGTGTATCGGCGGCGAGCCTGGCCCTGCCGACTCCGGCGGTCATCACGGGCGTGGGGTTGAACGTTCCTGACAGACGATGCTATACATGACTAACTCAATCAACTTTAGAAACAACGTTCACGCCCGGATGGGCGTCGCATGAACGTCGACCCGGAAAGGACACACCGATGCCCCTGTTCCTGATCGAGACCCCCATCCCGGACGGCGGCAAAGAGGCCACCGAGGCGCTCTTCGGCACGCTGGCGGAAGCGGCGACCAAGGCGAACGGCGAACTGATCGAGGTCCAGGTGGGCGTTGATGCCGGCCTGGTCTACGCGATCTTCGAGCACCGCGTCTCCGAGGTGCTGGAGGCGATCCTGCGCCAGGCCGGCATCGCGTTCGAGGAGGTCGCCCCGGTGCGCCTCGTCGGCGTGGAGCTGGAGGACGTGAAGGCGCGGAAGGCCTCCACCGGCGCGAACTACCTGGTGGAGTGGGACATCCCGGCCGGGGTGACCATGGACCAGTACCTGAACCGCAAGCGGGAGAAGGCGCCGCTGTACGACAACGTCCCGGAGACCCAGTTCCTCCGCACCTACGTGCGCGAGGACATGGTGAAGTGCCTCTGCTTCTATGACGCCCCGGACGAGGACGCGGTGCGCCGCGCCCGCGAGGCCGTGGACACGCCCATCGACCGCCTGACGCGGCTCGGGTAGCACCATGGCCGAGCCCGCCGCCGGTCCGCGCGTCCTTGCCGATGACGCCCTGCACGAGGCGATCCGTGCCTACGTGGGCCCCCGCGCCCCGGAGGTAGACGCCTGCCAGTGCACGCTGCGAGAGGGGCTGGCCCACCTCGCCGAGCTCGGCGCGGTGGACCTCGGCGTCCTGCGCCGGGACGACGCCTCGGTCTTCGAGCGGATGTGCGAGGTCACGGCGACGGTCGCGCTGGACGACATGAGCCAGGCGTTCTCGCTGTGGGCGCACCGCATGGCGATCGAGTACCTCTTCCAGTCGGACGAGGCGTGCCACCTGCGGGCGACGGTGTTGCCGCGCCTGCTGAAGGCTGAGGTGCTGGGCTCGACCTCGTTCGCCTCTGCTACCGCGAACTACCTGGCCGGGACGCCGCTCCCGCTGACCTTCAGGCGGCGGCCGGACGGCGGGCTGGTGGTGAGCGGGCGGATCGCGTGGGCGTCCAACCTGGAGCCCCCGTTCCTCTCCGTGGCCGCTGCCGCCAACGCGGACGACCCGACCGACCGCGTGGTCTTCGCCTACTCGGAGGCCACGCCCGGCCTGAAGTTGCCGGAGTACCCGCGCATCCTCGCCCTGCAGTCGACCGCCAGCACCTCCCCGCTGTTCGAGGAGGCGCAGGTCGCGCCGGAGGAGATCCTGACGCAGGACTTCGAGGGGTTCGTGGGGCGGATCTTTCCGACCTTCCTCATGATCCAGTGCTCGTTCTGCTGGGGGATGTCCCGCCGGGCGCTCGCGGAGGTGGAGGCCGGACTGGCCGGGCCCGCCGAGATCCTGCGCGACGACTACGAGGCGCTGCGCGCCCGCTTCACGGACGCGGAGACGCGGCTGCGCGCGATGGCGTCCACCGCTGACCGCACGCAGATCGCGCACCGCGACCTGCTCCAGCTGCGGCTCGACTTCGGACGGCTGGCCGTCGATTCGGTGGGGCTGGAGGCGAAGATCGCCGGCGGCCGTGGCTACATGTTGCACAGCGGCACCTCCCGCCGGCTGCGCGAGGCGGCGTTCCTGCCGGTGCAGGCGCCCACGGAAATCCAGTTGCGATGGCTGCTGTCCCGCTCCGCGTAAGCGGGGCCACCCGCCGCTTCCGGGACCGTGGACACCAGTTCACGGTCTTTGAAGGCCTGGACCTGGAGGTCCAGGACGGCGAGATCTTCGTGCTGCTGGGGCCGAGCGGCTGCGGCAAGAGCACGTTGCTCCGCGTAATCGCTGGCCTCGACGCGCTCGATGAGGGCACCGTGGCGCTCGAGGGCAACGAGCACGGGCGCGATGTCGGCATCGTCTTCCAGCAGCCGCTGCTGCTGCCGTGGCTGACGGTGCGCGAGAACGTGGCGCTCGGCCTCGGCTACCGCGCCAACGCTGGCGCACGCCGTGACGGCGTGGTGGACGAGACGCTGGCCGAGTTCGGCCTCGCGGACCTCGCCCACGCGTACCCGGACGAGCTGTCCGGCGGGCAGGCGCAGCGGGTCTCGCTGGCGCGCACGGTGGTGACGCACCCGCGGGTGATCCTGCTGGACGAGCCGTTCGGCGCGCTGGACCCGCTTACGCGCCGCACCATGCAGCGCTGGCTCTTCGGCATCCAGCAGACGCTGGGCCTCACCGTGGTCATGGTCACGCACGACGTGGACGAGGCCGTCCTGCTCGGCGACCACGTTGCCCTGATGTCGCCCTCGCCCGGGCGCATCTTCCGTTCATGGCGCTTCCCGCGCGAGGCGCGCGACTCCGCGCACCTGGCGACGACGCGCGAGGAGGTGCTGCAGGCCTACGCGGAAGTCGCCGGTTCGGCGGCTCTCGTGCCGGCCCATCCCACCATCTGAACCCAGGTCCGATTCCAGCGAGTGAACACGCCGCACCACCGGCGAGATCGAGGTTGAACGAAGTGTCTCCGATTCTGTGGACCCCGCGCGACGGGAACCCGAGCACCCTCGGGCGTCGCACCTTCCTGCGTGGCGCCGGCGCCGGCATGCTTGGCCTGGCCGGTGCGGCGCTCATCGGCTGCTCCGACGACGGCGAGGAGGCGACCGCGACGGCGACCGCCGCCGCGACCGGTACCGTGGCCGCTGGCGAACCGTCCGCCACCGCTGCTGCCCTCGAGAAGACCGAGGTGCGCGTCGGCTACCTCCCGATCACGGACTCCACGCCGCTGGTGCTGGCGCACGGTCTGAACTACTACCAGGAGGCCGGCCTCACCGCTCCCGACCCGACGCTATTCCGCGGGTGGGCGCAGATCGCGGAGGCGTTCCAGGCGCGCCAGTTGGACGTGGTGCACCTGCTCATGCCGATGGCGATCTGGCTGAAGTTCGGCCAGAACGTCCCGCTGCGCCTCGTCGCCTGGAACCACACGGGCGGCTCCGCGCTCACGGTGGCGCCGAGCGTGAACGCGGTCACCGACCTGGCCGGCACCACCGTCGCGATCCCGTTCTGGTACTCGATCCACAACGTGGTGCTGCAGATGCTGCTCCGCGAGGCGGGCCTGAAGGTCCTCACCACGGGTGAGCCCTCCGCCGCCAACAGCGAGGTCAAGCTCGTCGTGATGGCGCCGCCGGACATGCCGACCGCCCTCGCGAACGGCGCGATCGCCGGCTACATCGTCGCCGACCCGTTCAACGCGGTCGCCGAGGTGAACAATGTCGGCAAGATCCTGCGCTTCATCCCGGACGTGTGGTTCGAGCACGCCTGCTGCGTGGCGATCATGCACGAGGACGACGTGACGGAGCGCCCGAACTACACGCAGGCGGTGGTCAACAGCCTGGCCCGTGCGCAGGTGTTTGCGCGCGAGAACCGCGCGGAGGCCGCGCGCATCCTCTCCGGCGACGGTAACAACTACCTGCCGCAGCCGCGGCCGGTCATCGAGCGCGCGCTCACCCACTACGACGTGGGCGAGTACGGCCCGACCGGCGCGATCAAGCACGCCGACTGGAACACGGAGCGCATCGATTTCCAGCCGTTCCCGTACGGCTCCTACACGGAGGAGTTGATCCGCCAGCTGAAGAACACGGTGGTGGAAGGCGACAACGCGTTCCTCCAGAACCTGGACCCGGCGGAGGCGCACCGCCTCCTCGTCGAGGACAAGTACGCACGCGCGGCGATTGACCACGCGGGCGGCGCGGCGAAGTTCGCAATCGACCCGTCGCTCCAGCGCACCGAGCGGATCGGCGTGTGAGATCGCAGCCCGCCACCGGCGAGGCGACACCGGGCGCGGGGCGTGGCTCGAAGGGCCGCGCCCTGGCGCTCGCCGTCGCGTACCCGGTGGCGGGCTTCCTCGGGCTCCTCGCCCTGTGGTGGGCGTGGATCCTCTTCTTCGTGGAGCCGGGCTCCTTCCAGGCGGCGTTCGCCCCGGACCGTGCGTTCGGGGCGCTCCGACGCCTGCTGGAGGACGGGACGCTGAACCGCCACGTCGTCGCGAGCCTGAAGCGGATCGCGGTCGGCCTCGGCATCGCGACGGTGATCGGCATCCCGTTCGGTCTCGCACTCGGTGGGCTGCCGGTGTTCGCGAAGGCGGCGGGGCTGGTCACCTCGTTCGTGCGGATGATCTCGCCGCTGTCGTGGACGCCGCTCGCGATCATCTGGTTCGGCGTGGGCGACCCGCCCGTCTATTTCCTCATCGCCGTCGGCGCGGTCTGGCCGATCGCGCTGAGCACGAGCGCGGGCGTCGCCTCGCTCGACCGCCAGTGGCTGATGCTGGCGCGCAGCCTGCGGGCGAGCCGCCTGGAGGTGCTCCGCACGATCATCTGGCCGGGCGTCCGAGGCGACGTGCTGACGGGCCTCCGGCTCGGCCTCACCACGGCGTGGATCATCCTCGTGCCGGCGGAGATGCTCGGCGTGGACTCCGGGATGGGCTACTTCATCCTCGACTCGCGTGACCGGTTCGCGTACGCCGACCTGGTCGCCGCGATCATCGTGATCGGCGCGCTCGGCTTCGTCCTGGACCGCCTGGCGCAGTACTTCCTCACCCCGCGCCGCCGCACCCGCGCCCGAGGCGCGGCGCCGCCGGTGGCCCGATCCGCGGGCGCGCCGCTCCCCGGCCCGGCCGAGTACCGCATCTAGCGCACGCGCTTCGGCTGGTTGCTTCCCGCCTCGATAGTTGACGTGCGCGTACACGTTCGTGATAGTGCCGCTGCCACCGCGCGCCGGGACACCCTCGGCTGCCGCGTCGAGGCGGGCCGGCATCTGCGCCGGGAAGGGATGTCACATGGACTGGAACGACACGCCGGAGCAGGCGGCCTTCCGTCAGGAAGTGCGCTCGCTGATCCAGACGCGCCTCCCGGAGCGCTACCGCGGTGCGACCGAGGAGGAAGGCTCCTGGGGCGCTGACCGGAAGTCCAGCAACGACCAGGTCCGCCAGGCCGCCATGGACTGGGCGAACGCACTCGCGGAGAAGGGCTGGGTCGCCCCGCACTGGCCGAAGGAGTACGGCGGCGCGGGCCTGACCCCCATGGAGCAGTTCATCTTCCGGCAGGAGATGGCGCAGGCCGGCGCTCCCGCCGTGGGTGGCATGGGCGTCCAGATGCTGGGTCCCACGCTCATCGTCCACGGGTCGCCGGAGCAGAAGGCCTCGCACCTGCCGAAGATCCTGTCCGGCGAGGTGGCGTGGTGCCAGGGTTACTCCGAGCCGGGCGCCGGTTCTGACCTGGCCAGCCTGCAGACGCGCGCCGTCCGCGACGGCGACGAGTACGTGATCAACGGCCAGAAGATCTGGACCTCCGGCGCGCACAACGCCGACTGGATGTTCGCCCTCGTGCGCACCGACCCGGACGCGCCGAAGCACCGCGGCATCTCGTTCCTGATCATGGACCGCCACACGCCGGGCATCACCATCCGCCCGCTCATCAACATGGGCTGGCGCCACGGCTTCAACGAGACGTTCTTCGAGGATGTCCGCGTCCCCGCCAAGAACGTGGTCGGCGAGGTCAACCGCGGCTGGTACGTGGGCGCCTCGCTGCTCGACTTCGAGCGCTCCAACATCCAGGGCGCGATCACGACGCGACGCTCCATCAGCGACCTGGTCGAGTACGTGAAGAGCCCGGACGGCCGGATGAAGTCGAAGCTGGGC
>WBZO01006331.1_pt1 | contig 11540 bp, 9 predicted proteins | sample 5204261 | NCBI WGS metagenome assembly WBZO01 (sample SAMN12412400, study PRJNA552823) | activated sludge metagenome | isolation source: activated sludge from anammox sidestream of wastewater treatment plant... | place: USA: North Carolina | collected 2017-09 | reverse complement strand
CCACACTGACTCGCACCAGGACGCTTACTCGGACACCAACCAGGACTGGAACCCCCTCACCCACAGAGACCAGAACCACGACTCCAACAGCGACCCCGACCTCCACACTGACAGAGACCGCCACACCTGCAGCTTCCCCAACTTCGACATCTCCGCCCACATCGACACAGACTCCGGTTCCCACCGCAACCCCGACTGCGATCCTTTTCCATGCCATCAGGACTCTTCCAGAGTTTTACATCCCCGGAGAGCCTTTCACTGTATCCATCCAGGTTTATCCGGATTCAGGTGCCACTAATTGGAGCGTCGAGGACAGCCCGCAGTATGGGTGGACAATCACCCAGATCAACGAAGATGGCATCTGGGACAGTGTGAACCTCAAGGTGAAGTGGGGGCCATTCTTTGATTCCACCCCGAGAGATCTGACATATCAGGTGACAGCACCGGTTAATGCGAATGGGGAAGCCCTGTTTGAAGGAACTTACTCCTCTGATGGAACCCTGAGTGACATCAGCGGTGAGGTTACGATTGACCCGCACTACCCACACCCGGCCGATATGGATCGAAATTGGGTCATCGATATCAACCAGATGACTGCATACAGTTCCGCATGGAGAAAAGGACTGGCCTGGGCGGTTCTCCCCAACCCCATCCCGATAAATTATGTCACCAATGCCGGGTTCATCTGGAAAACCGGTGAGATCTACTACTATGACGAAATCCCGAGTCCGCCTCAGTGCTGGATCCAGGGAAACGCCCCAGCAACCCTGGCAACCCCCAGCCGGAAAGCCTCTGCTGGGATCAAACGCCGGAACAAAATGATCTCCACTGTTACCCGTTCTTTCATGCCCGAAGTCTACACCCCGGAAATCCCGGTCGTGGTGACCCTGTCAGTCAATCCGGACTCCGCGACTTTTGTCCATGCTGTTGAAGACTCCCCGCCCCCAGGCTGGATCATCGATTCGATCAATGAAAATGGTATCTGGGATCCGGTCAACCTGAAGGTCAAATGGGGCCCCTATTTCGATGCCCTTCCCCGGCAGCTCCAGTACCATGCGACCCCGCCAGCAGGCGAAAGCGGAGAAAAAGTGTTCAACGGGGTGGGAAGCTTCGATGGTTCCGGTGTCATGATCGAAGGCAGCACCACCCTCCATCAGTCCCCAACCGGCATCATGGATTGGCAGAATTATTGAATATCTGCCAGAATAGGCGAATTGGTTGTAACCAGGTTCCCGCCACCCTGATTCAGCCCAACAATTTGCCAGGGGGTTTGATGCCATGGAGAGCAATCATTTTCTAAACACAATCGAGAATTTCCGCCGTGTCGCTGAAAAATGCCAGATTCACCCGGACCTGATTGAACGCTTGAGCCGGCCCAGAGAAACGGTGAAGATCTGCCTCACCCCTCTCATGTCTGATGGCCGGGTTCATATCCATACAGCTTACATCGCCCAGCACAATCGCGCCCTGGGGCCGGCCAAAGGGGGGATCCGCATGGCGCCATCCGTCACACTGGATGATATCTCGGCCCTGGCCATGGAAATGACCTGGAAAACCTCCCTCATCGGCGTTCCCTTTGGTGGCGGAAAATCAGGCATTGTCGCCGACCCGGAATCTTTGAGCCCCCAGGATAAAGAAATCCTGATCCGTTCTTTCACTCGTTCCGCTATTCGACACATCGGGCCGGAAATTTATATCCCCGCCCCGGACATGGGAACCAATGAGCGGGATATGGGGCATATCCGTGATTGCATTTCGTACTCAAGTGGAATTTCTGTAACCCGGGGGTGTTATGTCACCGGGAAGCCAGTTCTTTGTGGTGGAATCCCGGGACGGAGAGAAGCGACCGGAAAAGGTGTTGCCATCACTGTCGGGCTGGCATCAAGGCTGCTGGGTATCGATCTTGCCCAGGCACGGGTGGCGATTCAGGGATTCGGGAATGTCGGTGCGGTTGCCGCCCAGGAACTGTTCCGCCGGGGATTGAAGATCATCGCTCTTGCCGACATCCATGGCACAATCTGGAATCCTTCGGGCCTGGATGTGGATGGCATCCAGGAGCATCTGCGGGGTGGGAATTCACTTGCAACTTTCCCGGGGAGCGAGCCGATCCCATCCTCTGAATTATTCTCCCTGGATTGTGACATCCTGGTCCCCGCCGCCTCATCCAACCAGATTACCCCTGCGAATGCCGAAAGCATCAAGGCACGCCTGATTGCTGAGGGCGCCAATGGTCCGACCACCCCCGAGGCGGACCAGATCCTCAGAAAAAAGGGAATCTTCATCATCCCGGATATCCTGTGCAATGCCGGTGGTGTGTTTGTCTCCTATCTCGAATATACCCAGGAAACTCAGAGGGAGCAGATGACAGTCGAGGAAGTCGAAAACAGGCTTCAGCAGCGTCTGGAAAAATGTTTTGAAGAAGTGTTCTCGAATGCCCGGGCCGGGAATGTCGATATGCGCAGTGCAGCGCTTGAAATCGCCATCCGGCGTGTCGCCGATGCCATCGTCTGCCATGGCTTCTACCCATGACCCGGGAAGTTTTCATGAGGATCAAAAAAAAGTTGTAGTAAAAATGCGGCCCGGCCCGTATTAAATTATGAAGGCTGTTTTTATTCGAAAGAGACAGGAGAACTGTTTTTCAGGCACCAGGGTTTCAGGCTCAGATAAATTCAATTCTTTCCTGACTGCGGCGGGAACAACAGTTTCCGCCGTTTTTTTACAACAGGGTGGTTTTTTTTAGCTCATGGGCAGGAAATCTTCAGCCGTGGCACCCTTCAGATTCAGGACCGTGCGGATTACCTCCCCCACCACCTGATTGGGAGTCGAGGCCCCTGCGGTGAACCCAATCCGGCACTTCCCTTCCGGGAGCCAGTTTTCGGTCACTTTAATTTCATTGCTGTGTGGAAGCTGGTGGGTAATCCGTGTCGTGCCGTCGATGCGTGAGACTTCATCGATATGGTATGTCGGGCAATGAGAACTGCCGATTTCACACAGATGGCCGGTATTGCTGCTGTTGAAACCCCCGATCACAATCATCAGATCCAGCCCCTCCCGGCATAACTCGATGACCGCATCCTGGCGTTCCTGTGTGGCAGAGCAGATTGTATCGAAGGAAAGGAATCTCCGCTGAGTTTCTTCCTCCCCATAATGGTCAGCGATGGCCTGGCGTATCTGTCTGGCGATTTCCAGTGATTCCGAACTGAGCATGGTGGTCTGATTGGCGATTCCAACTTTTTCCAGATGGATGTCGGGATCGAAACCAGGCGAGACAGCATGAGTGTAAATATCCAGGAACTGCTGGCGGTCTCCACGCCGGCGAATCCAGTCACAGACAAATTGAGTCTGTTCGAGGTCTTTCACAACCAGATACTGCCCCCCGTGAACCGACTCGGCACGTGAACAGGTGGCGATGGTTTCCTCATGGTCATACTTCCCATGAATGATCGATGTGTACCCTTCCTTTGAATAGCGTTCCACCCGGCGCCATACATTGGCAACCGATCCACAGGTCGTATCCACCAGAATGCAGCCGGTCTGGCGCAGCCGATCCAGTTCACGGGTGCTCACTCCGAAGGCTGGGAGAAGAACCACATCCTCTTTTGTCAATGTCTCGATGCTGTTCCCGGAAGCGTATCTCCCACTCAGAAACTGGATGCCCAATTCATTCAAACGGCGGTTGACACGGGGATTGTGGATGATTTCAGCGGTCAGGAAGAGTCGTTTTTCCGGAAACTTCTTCCGGGTTTCGTAGGCATAATCCACCGCACGATCGACGCCGTAACAGAAACCGAACTCGCGTGCCAGGCGGATTTCCACCTCAGGTCTGTCCAGGCTGAACTGATGGTGCTGGAGGTATTGCACCAGCTCGCTGTGATAATCACTTTCCAGTTCATCGGCAACTTCAGATTTAAGCCCAAAGCCGCGTTTGAAGATGGGCACATGGCTGATTCTGGTTTCGGACATGACAGAGGTTTATCCTTTTCATCGTTGAGTATAAAGCCTGGGACCGATTTTTCGAAGGCTTTTCCCTGGGGTCCTTGAATTCACCTTCATTGGCAATGGAATCGGAATATCGAAGGCAGCGGACAGAAATGGACCTGCACTTACAATGGCCTCAACCAGCTCACCCGGCAGAATAAATATCCCGCCGAAGGCTTTTGTTTTGATATCAAGCTCTTGTCCTATAGAGAACCATTCCCGTAGGGGCACGGCTTGACGACCGTTGGCCGGGAACGTCCCCAGCGAGGTCTCGTATGTCCCGTAGGGGCACGGCTTGACGTGCCCTCTTGGAAAACGGGTGATCTCCCTTTGTCCTCCCCGCCACCCAACCCGTCATTACCAATCCCAAACCCGTCATTCCCACTCGCCCCCCTTGTCATTCCCGCCCCCTTGTCATTCCCACGAAAGTGGGAATCCAGAAACTGTGGGGGAGACCATGGATCCCCGCTTCCGCGGGGATGACGAAAGGGGAGGATGGGGGCTGTCACAGGCTCTCCCGGTGTGGGCAGCGGACAGAAATGGACCTGCACTAACAATGGCCTCAACCAGCTCACCCGGCAGAATAAATATCCCGCCGAAGGCTTGTGTGTTGAAATAAGGCCCTTGTCCCATAGAGCATCATTTCTGTAGGGGCACGGCTTGACGACCTTTGACCGGAAACGTCCCCAGCAAGGTCCCGCATGTCCTGTAGGGGCACGGCTTGACGTGCCCTTTTGGAAAACGGGTGATCTCCCTTTGTCCTCCCTGCCACCCCAAACCCGTCATTACCAATCCCAAACCCGTCATTACCAATCCCAAACCCGTCATTACCACCCCCCAACCCGTCATTCCCACTCGCCCCTTTGTCATTCCCACGAAAGTGGGAATCCAGAAACTGTGGGGGAGACCATGGATCCCCGCTTCCGCGGGGATGACGAAAGGGGGGGGGATGGGGGTGAGAGGGACGAGGTTGGCAAGGGCGGAGCGGAAAAAATTTGTTCAGATTGTTGAGCCGGATGGGGTATAATCGCCCTCCAGCAGGAACCGCGAGGAATCAGATGACCCAGGCGGAGATCTACATCTCAACACCCGACTCCACTAACGACTCCACCTGCACTTATGACGCGGTCTGGAATGAGCTGGCGACATCTCCATTCAGTGGGCCTCGGCTTGGTAAGGGGTTAACCAGTCGCCAGAGAGACAGCGATTTCCTAACCGATGGATTCTGAACAGGGCGTCAGGGGTTGACAGGTAAGCTTCTCTTCCCACAATTCCTCTGTTCTGCCACATTACCGGTAAAACACCATGGACATGCCGATTCTCATGGGGTGTATGTGGGGGGTCTTGACCGCGGGAGTTCACTTTCTCCTGCTGCGAAAGTCTCTCAACACAGTGGGAAATCGCCCGATGACACCTTCTGTGTGGATCTGGCGTATATCTTCAACTTCACGAATCCTTGCTGTGGGTGTTATTCTCGTGATGGGTGTGCTATGGAAAAATCTCCGTCTGGATGCAGCGATTGTGACCTATGCGGTCCTCCACACGGTGATGATGATTGGTTACGGAGTTTATCTCTCCGGCCATTCAACCCGAACCGGTGTTGAATCGGTTGATTGAAAACCCGATCCAGCTGAAACTCCCGTTGCAGCTCGGACTGGCCGCCAATCGGCAGGAAAGGAAGAAGGATGCCTTACACAAGCGTCTTGGCAAGGCGGTATGCACATGGCCTGCTGGGGGTTGTACGAACTGGTGGAAGATTGCCGGAAACCAGCCAGGAGCTGCACCGTTTCCTCGACCTGTTTACTGAAAATGCAAATTTTCGCGAGGCCATGCTCAATCCAGCTTACAGCGCCCGTGAGCGTCGTGAACTGCTGGATCAAGTCGCCCCGCAGCTCAATCTGTCCAGCGAAACCACCAACTTCCTGCGGCTGTTGATTGAAAAACGCCGCATGGAAAATATTGGCGAAATGGTCGAAGCCTTCGATGAACTGTACCGCCAGGAGGCAGGCATCATCCGGGCTGAAGTCGTTGTCGCTGAGGATGTCAGCCCCGAACTTGAAAACCGGGTGACACAGGTGGTTCAGAAAATTTCCGGCAAAACACCGGAAGTGCTGGTTCAGAAAGATCCTTCGATTATCGGGGGAATGAAAATCCGGATGGGCAACACCATTCTGGATGCCAGCATTAAAACGAAACTTGAACGGTTGAGGGAAAAACTGATTGAACCCTCCACCGCTTCGTAAGCACTAATATCCCGAGAGGAGCACAAGATTTCAGCGATGTCGCACCAGATCAGACCGGATGAAATCAGTACACTCATTGAGCAGCGGATCCGGACCTTTGGTTCGGAAGTCCAGACAGAGGATGTCGGCACTGTCATCGAAGTGGGTGATGGCATTGCTCGAGTCTATGGCCTGGATAAAGCCATGGCGGGCGAAATGGTCGAATTTCCCGACGGTGTCAAGGGAATGGTTCTGAACCTCGAGGAGGGGAATGTCGGTATCGTCCTTTTCGGCCAGGACCGCGGAATCAAGGAAGGGGATACCGTCCGGTGTACCGGCCAGGTTGTGGTTGTTCCCTGTGGTGAGGGGCTGCTGGGCCGTGTGGTCAATCCGCTCGGTGAACCGGTGGATGGAAAAGGCCCGATCAACCCGAAACCGACCGCTTTCCGGAAAATCGAGATGGTGGCTCGCGGAATCGTGGATCGAATGCCAGTCCGCGAACCGCTCCAGACCGGCCTCAAAGCCATCGATTCCATGACCCCGATCGGCCGCGGGCAGCGCGAATTGATCATCGGAGACCGCCAGACCGGCAAATCGGCCCTGGCGCTTGACACCATCATCAACCAGAAGGCCACCCACAAAACCGATTCTCCGGTCTATTGCATCTATGTCGCTGTTGGCCAGAAGGATTCCACTATCGCCCAGGTTGTCAAAGCACTCGAAGACAACGGGGCGATGAATTATACCATCGTGGTCAGCGCGCCTGCCTCCGAATCCGCGCCCATGCAGTTTATCGCTCCCTATGCCGGTTGCGCCATGGGCGAGCACTTCATGTTCGAAGGCAAGCATGTCCTGTGTGTCTATGATGACCTTTCCAAGCAGGCTGTGGCTTATCGCCAGCTGTCCCTGCTGCTTCGCCGCCCCCCCGGGCGTGAAGCCTATCCCGGAGATGTGTTTTACCTTCACAGCAGGCTTCTCGAACGCGCTTCCAAGCTGAGCAAAGAGCTCGGCGGTGGTTCTCTGACTGCCCTGCCGATTATCGAAACCCAGGCGGGTGACGTTTCAGCCTATATCCCGACCAATGTCATCTCGATCACCGATGGCCAGATTTTCCTTGAAACCGACCTGTTCTATTCCGGTGTGCGCCCGGCCATCAATGTGGGTATTTCGGTTTCACGTGTCGGTGGAAATGCCCAGATCAAAGCCATGAAGCAGGTTGCCGGAAGGCTGCGCATCGAGCTCGCCCAGTACCGCGAACTGGCGGCTTTTGCAAAATTCGGATCGGACCTCGATGCCGCGACCCAGAAACAGCTGCGGCGCGGTGAAAGGCTGGTGGAAGTGCTCAAACAGGGCCAGTATGTTCCACTGCCGGTTGAAGAGCAGGTTCTTCAAATATTCGCCGCAACCGAAGGCTTCTGGGATGATGTTCCAGTTGCCGATGTGGTCCGGATGAGCGATGAGCTGCTCGATCACATGCGTGTTTCCCAGTCAGCCATCCTGAGTGAGATTGTGGCTAAAAAAGAACTCAGCGATGACCTGCGCGCACGGATGCGGAAGGCAATCCAGGAATTCAAAGAGGCTCAGCTCGCAGTCAGCGCCAAAGCCTGAGTTCTCCAGCACAAGCAGATAAATTACAAGACTGAATCAGGAGCATAAAAATCCATGGTGGATGGGAAAGTCGTTCAGGTTATCGGTCCGGTGGTGGATGTCGAGTTTGATTCAGGATCCCTGCCGGATATTCTTAATGCCTTGGTCATTCCGAAAGACGGGAATGTCATGGAACGCGATGTGGTCATCGAAGTGGCACAGCACCTCGGCAACAATGTGGTCCGCGCGGTTGCCATGTCCAGCACCGACGGCATCGGGCGTGGCCAGGTGGTTCACGATTCCGGCGCGCCGATCACAGTTCCGGTGGGGCCGCAAACACTCGGCCGAATCTTCAATGTGCTTGGGGAACCGGTCGATAAAATGCCCGATCCGGATACAAAACTGCGTGCCCCGATCCACAAAAAACCGCCTCAGTTTGTCGATCAGAGCACCACTTCCGAGATGCTGGAAACAGGCCTCAAAGTGGTGGATCTCCTCTGCCCGTATGCCAAGGGAGGCAAGGTCGGCCTGTTCGGGGGAGCCGGTGTCGGAAAAACCGTGCTCATCATGGAATTGATCCGTAACATCGCCCAGGAGCATGGTGGAACCTCTGTGTTCTCCGGCGTGGGCGAACGCACCCGTGAAGGAAATGACCTCTGGCTCGAAATGCAGGAGTCCGGAGTTATCGCCAAAACCGCTCTTGTGTACGGGCAGATGAACGAACCCCCCGGGGCACGCCTCCGTGTCGGATTGACCGGTTTGACCATGGCCGAATACTTCCGTGACGAAGAAGGGCAGGATGTGCTCCTCTTCATCGATAACATCTTCCGGTTCACACAGGCCGGTTCGGAGGTGTCGGCACTTCTGGGACGCATGCCTTCCGCGGTGGGTTATCAGCCCAACCTGGCGACCGAAATGGCGGGTCTTCAGGAGAGAATCACCTCCACCCGCAAAGGTTCTGTGACTTCTGTCCAGGCGATTTATGTCCCCGCCGATGACTTGACCGATCCAGCCCCGGCGACCGCATTCGCACATCTGGATGCCACCACAGTTCTCTCCCGCCAGATTGCCGAACTGGGGATTTATCCCGCAGTCGATCCACTCGATTCGACTTCCCGAATCCTCAAACCCGATGTGGTTGGCCTCGACCATTACCTGATCGCCCGCCAGACCCAGAAAGTCCTCCAGACCTACAAGGATCTGCAGGATATTATCGCCATTCTTGGTATGGATGAGCTGTCTGACGACGACAAACTGATCGTGTCCCGCGCACGGAAGATTCAACGCTTCCTTTCGCAACCCTTCTTTGTGGCCGAGCAGTTCACCGGTTATCAGGGTCAGTATGTTCCACGTGAACAGTCCGTCGCCGGCTTCAGGGAAATACTCTCTGGCGATATGGATGATCTGCCTGAACAGGCGTTCTACATGGTGGGTAATATCGAACAGGTCAAAGAGAAGGCTGAAAAGCTGGCCCGGGAGTAACCTGGTAAAAGCCTGTCTGTTCCATTCGGTTTATTCGATGCAACACAGGGGTATGGCAATCCATGCCCCTTTTTTATTTAACAGCCCTGGAAGAACCACAGCCTTGCAGAGGTTCCCGTACAAGCGGGATCTCATCCACACTCACTCCAATCACCAGGCGATAGCAACGCACTTCGGCATCGGATTCCTCTGGAAATCGTGCGATCAGGTAGTATCCATCCAGCCAGGCTGGCCAGCCCAGATCGGGATCCAGGAATCGGGCCTGGATATCCCACGGATCGGGATGGCACACTCCGGTCGGATGAGAATGACAGAGGGCCATGATCTGCTGGTTCCGCCGATGAATGGAAATTTCTGTGCGCCGGACATGCCCCGCATCGAGGAAAAAATCTTTCAGCTGGCCATTGAGATTATCGAGGGGATAAAAGCGGTCAGCAATTCCATGCCGGCCCGCCAGAAATCCACAGGCCTCCCTGGGGGATTCCTTCTTCAGGCTGGCCACCATCTGCTGGTAAGCCTCCTCTGTGATCCGGAATGGGGCTGTCTCCATCATCGCTCAGGATCCTGTTGAGGCGGATTGCGGTCCAGCCGCATGAATCAATAGTGCCGTTTCAGAATCAGGTCAGCGGCGGCGCGCAGGGCTGTTGCATGTTCACCGAACGGAACCAGGCTCTGCTCGGCACGCTGGGTCAGCCCTGCTGCCTTGGCACGTGACTCTTCGATTCCGAAAACCGCCGGATAGGTGACCTTGTTCTGCTCGACATCCTTATGGGAACGCTTGCCCAGCTGCTCCGTGGTTTCCACAAGGTCGAGCAGATCATCGATGATCTGGAAAGCAAGCCCGATGCATTCACCAAAGGTCGCGAGGTACTCGACCTGCTGCCTGGTGGCTCCTGCCGCCTGGCCTCCAGCGACCACACAGGCGCGCAGAAATGCCCCGGTCTTGTTCCGGTGGATCTCTTCGACAAGCTGCGGAGTGGGTTCGTGGTGGACAGATTCTAGGTCGAGCATCTGTCCCGTGACCATCCCGCCGATCCCGGTTGCATCGCCGATGCTCCTGGCTGCGTGTGCCAACTCCATTCCATGATCGACAATCCCCTCGACCAGCAGTTGAAAGCCAAGATTGAGGAGGGCATCCCCGGCAAGAATAGCGGTCGCTTCATCGAATGCCTTATGGCAGGTTGGCTTTCCACGCCGCAGGTCGTCATCATCCATGGCCGGGAGGTCATCATGGATCAATGAATAGGTGTGGATGCATTCCACCGCAGCTCCCACACGGGTTTCCGGCAGAATCGCGGACTTCGCTGCGGGCTGCCCGTTCATCCCCCGGACAGCATCCGCCGCTGCGAACACCAGCAGGGGGCGGATCCGTTTGCCTCCCACAAAGAGGCTGTAACGCATCGCTTCGATCAGGCGCGCCGATGCTCCATCGTCGGCTGAGAGGCGTTTGTCCAGGTATGTTTCGACTGTCTCTTTGACACGGGACAGATAAGTGGCAAGATCAAACATGGCGTGCCTATCATAGCACAGGCTTGTTTTTTAGGAGGAGGCCTCCCGGAAGGAGCGTTTTCATGCGGTCTGTTTTTTTCAGTGCCATCCTGCTGGCCTGGATTCTTTTTTCCATAAGCCAGGCCGAAGACTTTCCCGCTTTGGTGACTTTTGTGAAGGATGGCGACACTTTCGAAGCCCGGCGGAATGGAGAGACTGTGACCATCCGCCTCTTTGGCATCGACTGCCCGGAAAAGGGGCAGCCCTTTGCCGATGCGGCACGCAAGTTCACCGAAAGCCAGGTCCTCAATAAGACTGTTCAGATCCACATCAGGGACAGAGACCGTTATGGCCGCCTGGTTGCGGAGGTGACAGGCAACGGCAAAGAGAACCTCAACCAGGCACTGGTTCGCGAGGGATTCGCCTGGCATTACAAAAAACACAGCAAAGACCCGGCCATGGCCGCGCTGGAGAACCAGGCGCGAGCCGAAAAAAAGGGGGTATGGAGGGATATTCAACCGACCGCACCCTGGGATTACCGTGCACAGCACCGCATCTGGGCGAGCCGTGAACAGCCCAGGTCAAAAGCCTCCACACCGGCTCCCACACCGACCCGAAAGCCCACAGCATCCGATTCTTCTGGGAAGGCCGAAAAGGCAGATGGCCGGGTCATTGCCAACCGCAGGAGCAAGGTCTACCACCACCCGGACTGTCCGAATGGAACCAGAATATCAGCCGCGAACCGAATCGAATTTCCCTCAGCTTCAAAAGCGGAAGCCGCTG
>WBZO01006330.1_pt1 | contig 11543 bp, 9 predicted proteins | sample 5204261 | NCBI WGS metagenome assembly WBZO01 (sample SAMN12412400, study PRJNA552823) | activated sludge metagenome | isolation source: activated sludge from anammox sidestream of wastewater treatment plant... | place: USA: North Carolina | collected 2017-09 | reverse complement strand
GATCTTGAAACCCGAGGACATCGTGGCGTTCAGCCGCGCCCTGCGGGATGAATATGATTTCGAGCTCCTGACCGAAGAGACGGCGGTCGATTATTGGCCCGAACAGACGCCGCGCTTTCACGTCGTTTATCGCTGGCGCTCGTTGAAGCGCAACACGATCATCGGGGCGCGCGTGCTGCTAGACGGTAATTCCCCTTCGATGCCCTCCATCGTCAAAGTCTATCTCAACGCAAATGGTTTCGAGCGCGAGCTATGGGATATGTTCGGGATCTGCTTTGAAGAGCATCCCGACTTGCGCAGGATCATGATGCCGGCCGATTGGGTGGGTCATCCGCTGCGCAAGGATTATCCGTTGGGCTACGAGGAAGTCCAGTTTTCGTTTAATTTCGATGAGATCGATCAGCGCAAACCTTACGCCAAAGAATGAGCTCGGGCGCCGGCCAGAGTTTGAGAAGGTGAGAGACGATGGATATTGATTTAGAAACCAACCTGCCCCCCGACGCGCTGGATGGAATGCAGCACCTGGTGTCCGATCGCGCCGTCCGCGGCGAGACGGTGCTGCTCAATATGGGGCCGCAGCACCCGAGCACACATGGCGTGCTGCGCCTCTTGTTGGAGCTGGATGGCGAAGTTGTGGTCAACTGCGTTCCAGACATTGGCTTCCTGCACACCGGGATCGAGAAGAACATGGAAGCCAAGACCTACCTCAAGGCCGAGGTGATGACCGACCGCCTGGACTATCTTAACAATCTGGGGAACAACCTCACCTACGTCATGGCAATCGAGAAGCTGGCTGATCTGGATGTGCCGCCGAGAGCGCAGGCGATCCGCGTGCTGCTCACCGAATTGCAGCGCATCGCTTCGCACCTGGTGTGGCTTGGCACCCATGCCCTGGACGCGGCAGCCATGTCGGTTTTCCTTTATTGTTTCCGCGAGCGCGAGAGGATCCTGGATATTTTTGAGATGGTGAGCGGGCAGCGTATGATGACCACTTATTTCCGCCCCGGCGGCCTGTGGCGGGATGTGACCAGCGGATTTGAAGCGGCGGTGCGCGATTTTGTGAGCTATTTCCCCCCGCGGGTAACTGAATACGACCGCTTGCTGACCAAAAACCCGATCTTTCTGCGCCGCACAAAGGAAATTGGCTATCTGGAGCCAGAGGTAGCGCTGCGGCACGGGGTGACCGGTCCGATGCTGCGCGCTGCGGGGATCGAATTTGACTTGCGCAAAGCGCAGCCCTACTCGGGGTACGAGCTTTACGACTTCGACGTGCCCACTCATACGGACAGCGACACCTATGCGCGCTACCTGATGCGGATGGAGGAAATGCGCCAGTCGATCCGCATCGTCGAGCAGGCGCTCAACAAGCTGCCTTTGGGGCCGGTGCGCAGCAATAACCGTAAATATGTTCCACCGCCGCGCAGCGAGCTGGGCACGAGCATGGAAGCGGTGATCCATCACTTCAAGCTCTGGACCGAAGGGTTTATCCCCCCAAAGGGCTCGGTATATGTGGCGACCGAATCGCCGCGCGGCGAGCTGGGCGTCTTCCTGGAGAGCGACGGCGGGCCCAAACCGTATCGGGTTCACTGGCGCACACCCTCTTTTACAAATATCCAGATCCTGCCGATCCTGGCGCGAGGCCACCTGGTCGCCGACCTGGTGCTCTTGATCGGGACGGTAGATATCCTGCTGGGAGACGTAGACCGCTGAAGTTGGGTCGGAGAAGACTATGCTGGAAAGAAAATACCTGGCTGAAAAGTATCCTCAAGAGATCCAGAACATCCTGGACAAATATCCTGCTGAACAGCGCCGGTCGGCGGTGATGCCGCTGCTTTACCTTGCCCAGCGCGACAAGATGTACATTAACCGGGAAGACCTGCAGGAGATCGGCGACATCCTTGGCATCACCCTCACTGAGGTGGCTTCGCTTGTTGGTTTTTATACCCTTTACTATGATCAGCCCAAGGGCGTTTACCATATCCAGGTTTGTACCGACCTGCCGTGTGCGCTGCGAGGCGCGGATCGCTTCCTGGCAGAGTTGTGCGACCGGCTGGGCATCCAACCAGGGGAGACCACCCCCGACGGCCTGGTCACCATCGAGCCGGTGATGTGCCTCGCGGCGTGTGACAAGGCGCCCATGTTCCAGCTTCAGTCCGGCGCCGGGTTGACCTATTATGAAAACCAGACCGTCGAGAACGCCCTTTCTTTGATCGAGCAGCTCCGCAAAGATGCCTCTGGGCGCCGGGTCTCCGCACGCGAGCGCGGGAGAGATGGAAATGGCTGATAACGGATACGTGCTTCTGCGCCATCGCGAAATCCCAGACCTGGACAGCCTGGAAGTCTACCGGAAACACGGTGGGTTTCAAGCGCTCGAAAAAGCCGTGACCCGCATGAAGCCCGCGGAGGTGACCGAGGTGGTGAAAGCCTCAGGGTTGCGCGGGCGCGGTGGAGCGGGCTTCCCTACGGGTTTGAAGTGGGCGTTTATGGACAACCAGATCTGGCCGCACTACGTGGTTGCGAACGCGGACGAATCCGAACCGGGCACCTTCAAAGACCGTGAGATCATGGAAGGCAACCCCTACCAGTTCCTCGAAGGGGTCGCGATTTGCGCCTATGCGGTCCAGGCGCACCTGGCGTATGTTTACCTGCGGGGAGAGTTCTGGCAGATTGCCGAGCGCCTGGACAGCCACCTCGCCGCGATGGAGGCAGCCGGCCTGCTGGGCGAGCGCCTGTTTGGCAGCGATTATTCCTTGCGCATCCGCACGCACCTCGGCGCGGGCGCTTATATCTGCGGCGAGGAAACCGCCATGCTCGAATCGCTGGAAGGCAAGCTCGGACAGCCGCGCCTTCGCCCGCCGTTCCCGGCTACCTTCGGCCTTTATGGCAAGCCGACGGTCGTCAACAACGTCGAAACGCTGACAAACGTGCCGCGGATCATCGAGTTCGGCGCAGACTGGTATCGCAGCATGGGCACGGAGAAGAGCCCGGGCCCGAAAATCTTCTCGCTTTCGGGCTGCGTCAACAAACCCGGAAACTACGAGCTGCCCTTGGGAACCACGTTCCGCCACCTGATTTTCGAGTGCGGGGGCGGTGTGCCGGAGGGTAATTCGGTCAAAGCGATTATGTCGGCTGGGGCAAGCTCGTCCTTGATCGTGGCCAACGATCAGGCGCTGGATACCCCAATGGATTACGAAAGCGTGCCGAACGTTGGCGGGCAGCTTGGCAGCGCCTCGGTGATCGTGATCGACAGCTCGGTCAGCATCCCCTGGCTCATCAACAAGACCGTGCATTTCTTCCGGCATGAATCGTGTGGAAAATGCACCCCCTGCCGTGAGGGGACGTTCTGGATGGGGCACCTGACCCAGCGCATTCTGGATGGCACGGCAAAGCCGGAAGACGTCGATCTGTTGTACGATGTCGGCGGACAGATGCGCGGCAAGTGTCTGTGCGCGTTGGGTGAGTTTTCGATCGAAGCGCCCCGCTCCAGCATTGAACGGTTTCGCAGCGAATTTGACCTGGCGCCCAGCCAGCCCAAGACAGCGGTAGATCAGGGCTAATTTAACGAGGACGAAGGACGAATATGACAAAGCCAGTCACTTTGACTATGGACGGCGTCCAGATTGAAGTGCCAGCCGGAACGCTGATCGTGAACGCGGCGAAGATGGCGGGCGTGGACATCCCGGTTTTTTGCTACCACCCAAAGATGGAACCGGTCGGAATGTGCCGGATGTGCCTGGTGGAGATCGGCAGGCCGGTGATCGACCGGGCGACTGGAGAGAAGGTGCTCGAGGAGGATGGGTCGCCAAAAATTCAGTTCAGCCCCAAGCTCGAGTTAGCCTGCGCCACGCCGGTCTCCGAGGGGATGGTGGTGCTGAACAAATCGGAGAACGCCAAAAGGGGACGGAAGGACATCCTCGAATTTTTGCTCACCTCCCACCCGTTAGACTGTCCTATCTGCGATAAAGGCGGCGAATGTCCGCTCCAGGACCTCACCATGGGTTTTGGGCCCGGCGTGAGCCGTTATCTGTATGATGAAAAGAAACACCTTGCCAAGCAATACCCGCTGGGCGAGCTCATCATGCTCGACCGTGAGCGCTGCATCCAGTGCGGGCGCTGCGTGAGGTTTCAGGATATTTACGCCGAGGACCCGGTGATCGCTTTTACGCATCGCGGCCGCTCGATGGAAATCGTCTCGTTCTCAGACCCCGGTTTCGATTCTTACTGGTCCGGGAATACCACCGACATTTGCCCGGTAGGGGCGTTGACCACGATGGATTTTCGTTTTCGGGCGCGCCCGTGGGAGCTGCGAGCGGCGGCTTCGCTCTGCACCCATTGCGCCGTGGGCTGCAACCTGACGCTGAACGTGCGCCGTGAAGCGGCTTCGGGGGGCGAATGGGTGGTGAAGCGGGTGATGCCGCGCCAGAACGAAGAGGTAAATGAGATCTGGATCTGCGACAAGGGCCGCTTTGGGTATCATTACGCCGCCCAAAACCCCGAGCGCCTGCGGCAGCCGCTGGTGCGCAAGAACGGAGAACTGGAGCCGGCTTCCTGGAAAGAGGCGCTGGACTTGATCGCCGAGCGGTTCGAACAGGCAGGTCAGGGGCTGTTGACGCTCGCCGGCGGGCGGCTCGCAAACGAGGACCTGTTCAACCTGGGCAAACTCACCAAGGGCCTGGGCGGGAAGACCGTGCTCTATTCGCACATGGGCGGCGGAAAGCTCACCTCCCGGGTCGGCCTGACGCCGGGCTCGAACTTGATCGACCTGGGCGCGGGAAGCGGCGATGAACCGCCCGATGCCGTCCTGGTCGTCGGGTGCGACCTGGAAGAAGAGGCGCCCCTCTGGTGGCTGCGCGTCCGGCAGGCGGCGCGGCGCGGCGCAAAGCTGATCGTGTTAAACCCGCGCCGCACCAAGCTCGATAATTCTGCCAGTTATGTGCTGCGCTACCCGTTTGGCAATGCCGCCATGGCGGTGCTGGCGATGGTCAACGCGCTCTCCCAGAAACAGCCCGATTTGCCCGAGTCGGTGCAGGCGCTCAGCCGCGATCCGGATTTGCAGGCTGCCGCAAAAGCCTTTGCCGAGGCCAGGAACGCCCTGGTGATTTACGGGAGCGAGGGAATGGGGCTGGTTGAGAGCTCCGCCCTGGCGCAGGCTTGCGCCAACCTGCTGCTGACTACAAATCACGTAGGTCGCCCAAACAACGGCCTGATCTGCGCCTGGCCGCACGCCAACGAGCAGGGCGCCTGGGAGCTGGGTTGGGAGCCGGATGAAAACCTGGTCGAGAGCCTGAAGCAGGCCGAGGCGCTTTACATCGCCGGGGCCGACCCGGTGAGCGACGACGCAGCTTATCAGCCATCCTTTGGGAGCGATAAATTTGTGGTCGTGCAAGACCTTTATCTCTCGCAGACCGCCCGGCTGGCAGACGTGGTGCTCCCCGTCCAGTCCTGGATCGAACGCGAGGGCAGCTACACCTCTGGAGAGCGGCGGGTGCAGCGCTTTTATCCCGCGCTGCCGGCGACGACGGCGCTCCCGCCCAAGGCCGAAGCGCCCGGGGTGCGGGCTGCGTCGGTGTTAACGCGCTCCGCGCCGGAGCTTGAAGGCCCGCAGGCCGACTATGCCATCCCGGCTTTGATCGCAGAGCGCTTGAAAATCGAGGCGTTGAACTATAGCAACGCAGCCGTGGTTTTCGCACAGATCGGGGAAACGATCCCGGTCTTCGCCGGCCTGACTTTCCAAAAGCTGGCGGAGGTGCACGAACAGTGGCCTATCGTCGGGCGCGGGGACATGTATTATGGCGGGACGACCTATGAAAACACCCAGGGACTGGGAGTGCAGCTCAAGCTCGCCGCGCCAGACGCCGGGCAGCCACCGTTGGCCTGGCCGCAGGTGGTGGATTTCAAGCTGCCCAGTCTGGGGATGATGGCTTTCCCGGTCACCCGGCTGTACGACCAGGGCTCCACGCTCATGCGCACCGAGTTGCTCCACCAGCGCATCGGCGAGCCTTACGTGGTGTTGAATGGCTCGGACGCAGGGCGCTTGAAGATCGCCGACGGCGGAAAGGTGCGCATCACCTTTAGCAACACCGAACAGAGCACCATTGTGCAAGTGCGCCTGGATAATGAGCTCCCCGAGCGCGTGGTGCTGGTGCCGCGCAGCTATGGGTTGTTCATCAGCGGACCAACGCCGGTCGAAATCCGGCAGGCCAATTAACCTGTCTGGGGCGGAGTGACTTCATAACGAGGCTGTATATGGACGCTGGAATGTGGATCGAACTGATCGTCAAAGTGATTGTCTTGATTGCCGCGCTGTTGGTCGGATTCGCCTATCTGACCTACACGGAGCGCAAGCTGCTGGCCCGCTTCCAAAACCGCTACGGCCCCAACCGGGCCGGCCCTTTCGGGCTGCTCCAGCCAATGGCGGATGGCCTCAAGCTCATCTTCAAGGAAGAATTGATCCCCGAACAGGCGGACAAGCTGATCTTCATCCTGGCGCCGATCCTGACGGTTGTGCCAGCCTGGATCGTCCTGGCGGTGATACCGCTTGGCTCGATAGACTTGTTCGGGCGGACGATCAACTTGTCGCTTGCCGGCGATTTGAATGTGGGCATCCTGTACATCATGGCGGTGACCTCGATCTCTGTTTATGGGATCGTTCTGGCGGGCTGGTCTTCAAACAACAAGTATGCCATGCTGGGAGGCATTCGCTCATCTGCGCAGATGATCAGCTACGAACTGGCGCTCGGGCTGGCGTTTGTGGGACCGGTCATGATGGCCAGCTCGCTCAGCCTGGCCCGGATCGTCGAAGCCCAATCTCAGCTCATGTGGTTTGCGGTGCTCCAACCGATCGGCTTTCTGATTTTCCTGGTCGCGGCGCTGGCTGAGATCAACCGCGCCCCGTTCGATATGCCGGAAGCCGAGCAGGAATTGACAGCCGGCTATCACGTCGAGTACTCGGGGATGAAGTTTGCGATGTTTATGCTGACGGAATACACCAAGATGATCGTGGTCAGCGTCATCGCGGCAACGCTTTACCTGGGCGGCTTTCACATGCCTTTTATCACGGACCGTTGGCCCTGGATGGGCCCGTTCATGCTGTTGGCAAAAGTGTTTGTCCTGCTGTTCGTCATCATCTGGCTGCGCGCCACGCTGCCGCGCGTGCGTTACGACCAGTTGATGCAATTGGGCTGGAAGATCCTGCTGCCGATCGCCTTTTTGAACGTTTGCGTCACCGCCGGTGTGATGTATTTATTGGGAATGATCGCTTAGCGGTTGAAAAGAGATGTGTAATTCGAGTGGAGGAAGCGTATGTTTGCAATAGAAATCGCAAAAGGACTGGTCACCACGCTTCGAGAGCTGTTTTCCAGGCCAGTCACGGTCCAGTATCCGGAGGAGAAACGGCCCGTGAGCAAGCGCTTCAAGGGCCGGCACGAGCTCAAGCGCTATGACAACGGGCTGGAAAAATGCATCGGCTGTTCTCTCTGTGCCTCAGCCTGTCCGGCGGACGCGATTTTTGTCGAAGCGGCTCAAAACACGGACGATGAGCGCTATTCCCCCGGAGAGCGCTATGCGCGGGTGTATGAGATCAACATGATGCGCTGCATTTTCTGTGGCTATTGCGAAGATGCCTGCCCCACAGAAGCGATCGTGTTGGGCGACAACTATGAGCTCTCCTTTTATGGTCGGCGCAGCTCGGTCTATAACAAGGAGATGCTGATAGACCCGGTTCCAGAGGGCGGCAAAACTACCCCGCAAAAGGTGGAACCGGGCCTCTACACGCGCTCGATCCCGGTAATGAAGGACCCGCCGGATTGGCGCACCCCGTTCTAGATGGAGAATGCCCATGATCCCTGATCTCATCCTGTTTTTTGGACTGGCGCTGGTGGTTGTTGTATCCGCAGTCGGGCTGCTTTTGAGCCGCAACGCGGTGTATGCTGCGCTGAACCTGCTCATCAACTTTACCGCCATCGCGGTCTTCTACCTGCTGCTCGAGGCGCCTTTCTTGGCGATGATCCAGATCACGGTGTACAACGGGGCGATCATGGTGCTTTTCCTGTTTGTGATCATGCTGCTGGGGGCCGAGAGGCTTGCGCCCGGACCAGCGATGCCCTATCAAAGACCGCTTTCCATCCTGCTGGGCGTGATTTTGCTGTTCGAAGCTGCCTACGCGATGTTTTTCCGCTCGAAACTCGGCGTATCTCCCACGCCTGTTCCGGCGGGGTTTGGCTCGCCCGAGGCGATCGGGCAGACGCTTTTTAGCAGCTATCTGCTGCCGTTTGAAGTGATCTCTATTTTGCTGCTGGCTGCCATGGTTGGGGCAATTGTGTTGACGATGAAAACAAGGCGCAGAGGCTGATTTACCCCTGGGCGTGTGAGATGAGCTAATACAGGCGGAGGAGAATGCATGGTACCCGTAGAATACTACACTGGACTGTCGATAATCCTGTTCACGCTGGGGGCGGTGGGCGTGCTGGTACGGCGCAATGCGATTGTTGTCTTTATGTCGATCGAGCTGATGTTGAATTCAGCCAACCTGGCATTTGTATCTTTTGCCCGCAACTATGAGGCAATGAGCGGTCAGGTCTTTGTCTTCTTCGTGATCGCAGTTGCCGCGGCAGAGGTCGCGGTCGGCCTGGCGTTGATCGTCGCGATTTTTCACTCCAAGCGCAGCATCGACATAGACCAGATCCACAGCATGAAGGGATGATCGAGGAATGAGGATAGATTCTGGCGGTTTGCAGGCGATTTGAGATCCAGAATCGAGCGAGGATGCCCATGTTCTTTCAAGAAACGCTCTCACAGGCTCCCCAGTTTTTTGGGCTGGTCCCCTGGATTGTCTTCTTTCCGGTGATCGGTCTGTTATTCAATATCGCGTTCGGGAAAAAGATCCTGGAACGCGGCCCGGCGGGCGAGAAAATCGTTGGCTGGGTCGCCAGCATTGCTTCGGGGCTGGTGTTCCTTGTCTCGGTCTTGTTGCTGGTCTCGCTGCTCGGGCACCCTGAGGGGAAGACCGTTCCGCTGGCCGAATGGATCAAGATCGGGAACTTCCAGGTGAACTGGGCTTTCCAGGTGGACACGCTTTCGGTGGTGATGATGCTGGCAGTCTCCCTCGTTGGGACGCTGATCCACATCTACGCCATCGGCTATATGCACGAGGACGTCAGGCACAACGGCGATCCTGGACGCTTCGGACGCTTTTTCGTCTTCATGAACCTGTTCATCGCCTCGATGATGATCCTGGTCAGTTCCGACAACTTCCTCATGCTGTACGTTGGCTGGGAGGGGGTGGGGTTGTGCTCGTACCTGCTGATCGGTTTCTGGTACGAGAAAGGCGAGGACGGGCTCGGAAACGCGCTGGCGGGCAAGAAAGCCATGATCACCACCCGCATCGGCGATGTTGGGATGCTGCTGGCCCTCTTCGTGATGTTCTGGGCATTTGGCTCGCTGGATTTCCACACGATCTTCGAGAAGGCCCCGCAGGTGGCGCAAGCTTCGCCCGGGATCATCCTGGCGATCACCCTGTTTATGCTGGTTGCGCTTACGGGCAAATCAGCCCAGCTCCCGCTCTACGTCTGGCTTCCGGATGCGATGGCTGGCCCGACGCCGGTCTCGGCGCTGATCCATGCGGCGACGATGGTGACGGCGGGCGTTTACCTGGTGGCGCGGTCGGCCGATTTGTACATTCTGGCGCCACAGGCGCAGACGGCGGTGGCGCTGGTGGGTGGGGCAACGGCGCTGTTTGCCGCGACGATCGCGGTGGGACAGTTTGATATCAAGAAGGTGCTGGCTTATTCGACCATCAGCCAGTTGGGCTTTATGGTAGCGGCGGTTGGGATGGGGGCGTTTGTGGCGGGCATGTTCCACCTGGTGACGCATGCCTTCTTCAAGGCGCTGCTGTTCCTCTCTGCCGGTTCGGTTATCCAGGGGGTGGAGCGCGGCGAGCATCACCTCGCGCACGACCCCAAGCTCAAGAAACACGCTAAATCCCTCGGCCACGAGTTCGACCCGCAGGACATGCGCAATATGGGCGGCCTGCGGACGCGCATGAAGACCACTTTTTGGGTTTACCTGATCGGGGCGATCGCGCTTTCGGGGCTGCCGCCGCTGGCCGGGTTCTGGTCGAAGGATGAGATCCTGGCGGAGGCCAATCAGCTCAACGTCGCCGTCTATGTGTTGCTGACGCTCGCGGCCGTCTTTACCGCGTTTTATATGGCCCGCCAGATTCTGATGGTTTTCTTTGGCAAGCCGCGCAGCGCCGCGGCAGAGCATGCCGAGGAAAGCCCGCCGCTGATGACCATCCCGCTCATGATCCTGGCCGCGCTGACGGTTTTAGGCGGGGTAATCAACCTGCCCGAATGGCACACGTTGGAGCATTGGATCGAACACACGCTCGGGGCAGCCGTTCACAAAGCCGAGTTTGTGATGCTCGTGGCCGTGCTCAGCACGGGGTTGAGCCTCCTGGCGATCGTGGTGGGCTGGTGGATCTACAACGCCCGGCGCTATGAAGCGTTCTGGGCCGAACCGGCTGCCAGGCGCCCCGATGACCCGCTGCGGCGGTTGATCGGCCCGCTCTTCGACCTTTGGAAGAACAAATACTGGGTCAACGAGTTGTACTGGGCGGTGATTTTGAACCCCTACATCGCTCTGAGCCGCTTCCTGGCAGACGTGGTGGACTGGCGTTTCTGGCACGACTGGTTCCACGACCAGGTGTTGGTAGCCGGCTTCAACCGGCTCACCGGTCTGTTGGCGGTGCGGATCGACCTGGGCATCATCGATGGGATTGCAAATGGGCTGGGGAAGCTTGCCCAGCGCGCTGCGGCCACCTTGCGTTTGGCGCAGACCGGTTTTGTGCGCAATTACGCCCTGTCGATCTTTCTGGGTGTGGTCATCATTCTTGGCTATCTGCTATTAAGGTAACTTCTTTCTGATCCTCTTTCCCCGAGGCGCGGCTCGATCTCCAGCGGATGGGCGCCGCCGATGGAAGGGAGAGGCATACGGAGGTACGATCATGAGCTTTTTCCTGCATCCCTTGACCCTGGTCACGTTCTTCCCGCTGGTGGGGGTGATCGTGCTGCTCTTCTTGCGTGATGAGCAGAAGACGCTCGCGCGCTGGGTGGCGCTGATCACTTCGCTCATCACATTCGGGATCTCGCTCGCGGTGCTGGCCCAGTTCAACCCTGCCAACCCCGACCTGCAACTGGCGGTGGATCTGCCCTGGATCCCGCTCGCGGGTTGGGAGATCCATTACTTCCTGGCGGTGGACGGTCTGAGCATCCTGCTGGTGCTGCTGACCACCCTGCTGACTGCGGTTTCGGTCCTCTCGACCTGGACCGCGGTCGAGGACCGCGTCAAGCAGTTCATGATCTTTTTCCTGCTGCTGGAAGTCGGGATGGTGGGGGTGTTCCTGGCGCAGGACCTGTTCCTGTTCTACATCTTCTGGGAGTTCACGCTGGTGCCGATGTATTTCTTGATCGGGATCTGGGGCGGCGGCCGGCGCATGTACGCGGCGGTAAAATTCTTCCTGTACACGATGGCCGGCTCGATTTTGA
>WBZO01006329.1_pt1 | contig 11545 bp, 8 predicted proteins | sample 5204261 | NCBI WGS metagenome assembly WBZO01 (sample SAMN12412400, study PRJNA552823) | activated sludge metagenome | isolation source: activated sludge from anammox sidestream of wastewater treatment plant... | place: USA: North Carolina | collected 2017-09 | reverse complement strand
AACAGGCTCTCCTCGATGACTTCCATCGCCGTCTGGCTACACGAGTCACTCGCCCGCCGGCGCGGCCGGCGTGTCGCCGAGCAGTTTACGGCAGACGGGTACCCCTGCGTGCAAGCAGACGCGCGGGCGCGAAGCTGTCACGTCACGCCCGGGTGCGAAGCGTGTCCCGGGCTGTCGGGCCGTGCCCAGCCATCGTAACCGCTCCATCAGCCCGCAAGAACCACGCACGCGCCGTAGGATGGGCCGCGAGCAGCGCGGCGGCACGCTCCGCAGGCACGATCGACAACGCGGTGGAGAGTCCGTCGGCCAGCGTGGCGCGCGGCGCCGCCACCGACACCGACAGATAGCGGTTGGCGCTGCGGCCGGTGGCTGGATCGAACAGATGATGGATGCGTGGATCGCCGCCGAAAACGGTGCCGCTCGCCGCCGATGTGGCCAGCGCCGGCAGCGTGCCTGCGTCGTCGCCCAGTGCCAGCTCGAACAGTACGCGTTGCAGACTGCGCGGATCGGCGATTGCCGCGCGCCAGCGCGCGCCATCGGCGCGATGGCCGTGGGCGCGCACCTCGCCCAGATCGATCATGAGGTCATCGAGCCCGCCGGCGCGCAGCAGGTCGGCCACGCGGTCGGTGACGAAGCCCTGCGCGATGCCGTTCAGCGTGAGCGCCATGCCCGGGCGCCGCAGCCGGATCAGGTCGGCGCGCAATTCGACACCGGCGAATCCCACGCTCTTCAACGCGTCGGCGATCGCCACCGGCGTGGGCCCGGCGGCAGACGCGCCGGGTCGCCCGAAGTGCGCGGCGTAGAGGCGATAGAGCGGTTGCACCGTCGGATCGAACGCGCCGCCGCTCGATCGTGCCAGGTCGATGGCCAGAGACAGCAACTCGACCAGTTCGAGCGGCGGGTTGCGCAGTGCACCGGCAGCGTTGAGCCGCGACAGCGACGAATCGGGGCGATAAAGGCTGAACACCGATTCGAGCCGATCGATCTCGCCGACGCAGCGCTGCAAGAGCGCACGCGCCTTCTCGCGATCGGGATGCAGCAGCGTCATCGACGCCAGGGCACCCATCGCGGTGCCTCGCCAGACGACGGGGCGGATCGTTGCGGCGACGCTTGCGCGTGCGCCGGCCGCTGGCGCTGCCGCCGCGCAGGCGGCGACGATCGACAGGAAGCGTCGACGATCGGTCATCGCTGTTCTCCTCGATGCGTTGCTGCGGCCGGCACCTCGGCCGGCACTTCGGTCGGCCGCCCGGGCGAGGCGAACAGCCAGGCGTCCGGGATCTCGTCGAGACGCACTACCCGACCGCCGTTCGCAGCCTGGAACGCCTGGGCCGCTGCCTGGTCGGAGAACGGCACCGCTTCGGGCGCTCCCATTCCGCCGCGCGCCTGGCTCTCGATCACGAACCAGGCCTGCCTGGCGTCGACCCAGGCGCCACGATCGGGTTGCTGCCAGTTGGCCGATCGGCCCATGTCGTTGACGTAGGCGGCGGCGATGTCGCGCGGTTCCTCCGGCGAGCGCAGGAAGACGATCGTGTCGCGCACCGACGAGAACCAGATCGGCTCGCTGCGGCTTGCCAGGTGCACCTGGCCCTTGGGGCCTTCGTGCTCGGCAAGCCGCATGCCGCAGTAATAGCCGGTGGCCTCGGCGAGCACCTCGGAGGGCGACGGCCGAGGGCGCTCGGCCTGCCGCCGGTCGCAACCGGCCAGGCCTGCGGCAAGAAGCGCCACGGCGACTACCATGGTGCGTATCGCGGCGAGCGTCGCGAACCGCGGCGTGCGCGACAGGCTCACAACGCTCTCCTCCCGAAGGCGACGATCGCCATCGCCAGCGGCACCACGATCCAGGCCGCGAGCACCGCCAGGAACACCGGCGCCGGCAGTGCCGCCGGATCGCCGGGGCCGGCCATGCCGCTGTAGACCGACACCGCGTGGCTGGCGGTCATGTTGAACAACCTGTAGACGTCGGCCGGATTGAACAGCAGCAACGCATCGAGCACCGGCTTGTTCACGATGCGGCCCTGGTCGGCGACCAGCACGCCGAGCAGCGCAGTGTCGTAGATCAGCACGAAGAACAGCCAGAGGCCGACCGCGAGCCCGGCGGCGGTGGCGCGTTCGTGCACCAGCGTGCTGGCCAGGCAGCCCAGCGACACGAAGGCGGCGCCGAGCATGATCGAGGTGAGCACCATCGCCGCATAGGCCGACCAGGCCTGCGGCCCGATGCCGGCCTTCAGGCCGATCGCGGCAGCGGCGGCACCGTAGCCGATCACCGTTGCCACCGCGAGGATCGCGACCTGCCCGAGACACTTGCCGACCACCACCTGCCAGCGCGCCACCGGGTACGACAGCAGCAGCATCAGGGTGCCGCGCTCGTGCTCGCCGACGATCGCGTCGAACGACAGCAGCAGCGCGATCAGCGGCACCAGGAAGATGGTGAGGCTCGCGAGGCTCACGACGGTGACCGCCAGCGGATCGGCCTTCACGGTGCCGGTGGGCGCGCTGCCGAGCAGCGCCAGCGAGAGCGCGAGTGCCGCCATCAGCACGGTGGTCGCGAGCACCCAGCGGTTGCGCATGCCGACGCGGATTTCCTGCGCGGCGATCACCAGCGCGTTCATGTCGGCTCCCCCGTGGCGGCGACGAGGCGGTCGTAGAGTTCCTGAAGGCCGGGCGCGCCGGTCTCGATGTCGTCCACCAGGTCGGCGGCCTGCGCGAGCACGCGCAGCACCGGCATCTTCCCGTCTGCCGCGACGTCGAGCGTGAGCGACGCGTCGCCGTGTTCGGCGCAGCGCACGCCCTGCGGCATCGCCGCCAGCACTCGTGCGCCTGCGCCGGGGCGCACGCGCACGCGGATGCGTGCCTCCGCCGCGGCCCCGCGGCGCAGTTCGGCGAGCGTGCCGGCGGCCAGAAGGCGCCCGCGATGCATGATCGCGGCCCGGTCGACGCGGTCCTGCACTTCGGCCAGCGCGTGCGTGCACACGAGCACGGTGGCGCCGCCGACCCGCAATGCGTCGATCATCCGGTAGACGTCGCTGCGCGAGGCCGGATCGAGGCCGCTGGTGGGCTCGTCGAACAGCAACAGGCGTGGCGCGCCGATCAGCGCCTGCGCGATGCCCAGGCGCTGCCGCATGCCTTTCGAGTAGGTGGCTACGCGCCGGTCCGCCGCGTGCGCGATGCCGACCCGCTCGAGCAGCGCGGCGTTGTCGCGGCACGGCTCGCCCTTGAGCCGCGCGTGAAAAGCCATCAGTTCGTTGCCGGTCATCGCGCCGTGGAATGCGACGCTCTCGGGAAGGAATCCGATCGCGCGCCGTGCCTCGGCTCCGCGGCCGCCCGCGGGATCGATGCCGGAAATCCGCACGCTGCCCGCGGAGGGCCGGATCAGCCCGAGCAGCAGCTTGATCAGCGTGGTCTTGCCCGCCCCGTTGTGGCCGACCAGCGCAGTCACCTGCCCCGCTTCGAGGCCGAGCGAGACGTCCTCGACCGCGGTCACGCCGCGATAGCGCTTCGTGACCGCACTCCACTGCGCGACGATCGTCATGGCGACACCGGCGGCGGCACCGTGACCGGTCGCATCAGCGGCGCGCTGTCGACGACGCCGCCCGGATAGAGCGCCGGAAAGCGCGCCTGCGCCCAGCGCACCATCTGGACGGCCGGGCTGTTGACCAGCACCTTGGCCGCCGGAAGCGTCCAGAGAATCGCGTCCACCACGTCGTTCGGCCGGTAGGGGCGGTCGGCGATGCCATCGCCGTCGAGATCGAACGCCGGGTTGTCGCTCCAGTAGTTGCCGCGCCCTTCGTGCACCCAGTCGAGGTAGCGCGTGCCGACGTACTTCACCTGGTTGCGGTTGCCCACGAAGGCATTGCCGGTGATCGTGTTGCGTTCGGAACCCGCGGTGAAGTGGATGCCGATCGGGCATCCTTCGAACCAGTTGTCCTTGAGCAGGTTGTCGTTGGCGGCGTAGACGAACACGCATTTCTCGCGCCCGCCGCGCACCACGTTGCCGACCACCTGCGAGCGATTGGTCGAATTGAGCATCAGCCCGTGGTCGCGGTCGCCGTCGGAGACGTTGTCGCGGATCTCGAGCCGGTCGGAATACATGATCGCCCAGCCGACGTGGTTGCCGCGTGAACGGTTGCCGACGATGCGACTGTCGTTCGTGTACATGTAGTGGATCGCGAAGCGCAGTTCGTCGAAGGTGTTGTTCGCGAAGACATTGTGCGAACTGGTCTTCACGAAAATGCCGTCGCGTCCGTGGCGGATCGCGTTGCCGATCACCTGCGCGCCGGGCGCGTTCCAGATCGCCACGCCGTTGCCGGCCTCCGAGAGCCGCAGGTCGCGCCGCCCCGAGATCAGGTTGTTCTCGATGACCGAGCCGGCCGCCCCGTGCACGTAGACGCCGAACAGATTCTCGACCAGCCGGTTCGAGCGCACGCGCGCGCGCACGGCGGTCTGCGTGAGCAGGATCGCCGAGTCCATCGCCGGCGTGTCGAGCCCCGAACCGGTGATCTCCAGGCCCTCGATGCGCACGTCGGGCGCGCTGACCACCACCACGCTTCCGGTGCCCGGGCCGGCGAGCACCGCACCCGCCTCGCCCAGCAGCGCCAGCGGCCGGTCGATGCGCAGCGGACCGGCGTGACGCCCCGGCGCCAGCCGGATGGTGGCGCCGGGCGGCAGCGCATCGAGCAGCGGCTGGATCGGCTCGCCGGGCGCCACGACGCGCTCGCCGCCGCGCGCCGTGTCCGCACCGGCGGCGGCCGGCGCGATCACCAGGCCGGTCGCGAGAACGGCCGCAACCGCAACGCGACGCAGCGCCATGCGTCAGCGCCGGCGCGGTTCGACCAGCATGCGCCCTTTCATTTCCATGTGCAGCGCATGGCAGAACCACTGGCAGTAGTACCAGTAGACGCCGGGCCGGTCGGCCTTGAAAGTGACCGAGGCGGTCGCCTGCGGGCCGACCTCCATCGCGATTCCGTAGTTGACCATCGTGAACCCGTGGGTGAGGTCCTGCACCTGGTCGCGATTGGTGACGTAGACGGTGACCTCGTCGCCTTCCTTCACCGTGAAGTCGGTCATGCTGAAAGTGGGCGCAACCGTGTACATGTAGACGCGCACCTTGTTGCCGTCGCGAATCACTTTCGAGTCGGTATCGAGGTCGACGCCGTCGGCCTGGGCCTGACGCCTCGCGTCCTCCCACATCGGGTCGTCGCGCTTCCAGATGTCGATCGGGTTCACTTTCGAGCGGTGCACGATGGTGGCGTCGTGCGGTTCGGCAAAGCTCGGCGAGTCGTGCACCAGCACCATCCGGTCGCCCGAGATGTCGATCAACTGGTCGCACTCGGCCTTCAGCGGGCCGACGTTGAGGAACCGGTCCTTGGAGAACTTGTTCAGCGAGATCAGCCACTTGCCGTCGGCTTCCTTCGTCTGGCCCATCGACGTGTGGTTGTGGCCCGGCTGGTAGTGGACGTCGAGCTTCTCGACGATCGGGTCGACGTCCTTGCCGGCGAACTTGTCGATCGCCTTCTGGATGTTCCACTTGCAGATCTGGCTGTCGATGAACAGCGTCGTGTAGGCGTTGCCGCGCCCGTCGAAGGCGGTGTGCAGCGGGCCGAGGCCGAGTTCGGGCTCGGCGACCACGGTATCGCGCGGCGCGATCTTGTCGTCGAACAGGTCGTCGAAGCGGCGCACGTCGAAGACGGTGACCGTGGGCGAGAGTTTTCCGTTGGCGACGACGTGAATGCCGTCGGGCGCGGTGTTGATGCCGTGTGGACTGTTCGGCACCGGGATGTAGCGGGTGAACGGAGAACCCTTCCTGCCGTCGAGCACCGGCACGCCGCCGATCCGCTGGAATTCGCCCTTCGCCACCGCCTCCTCGATGCGTTTCAGGTTGAACACCGTGACCCAGTCCTGCTCGGCCGCGGTGCTCTCGGCCAGCGTCACGCCCTCCTCGGAGTTGTAGCTGGTGGCGAACGCGTACTTGCCCTGGTAGTCGCAGTCGACGTTGTCGAGGTTGCCGTTGACGATCACCTGCCAGGCGATCTTCATCGTCTCGCCGTCGACCGCGGTGAACACGTAGCGGTATTCCTTCGGATCGTCGAGGTGACGGCCGTCGTTGGGGATCGGCACGCCGTCCTCGCCGTTGCAGAACACGTAGCCGGTCTTCGGGTATTTCTGCACGCGCAGCCCGTGCACCGTGTGCTGGTTGGGCAGCTCGATGATCTTGTCGCACTTCATCACGTCGCAGCGCACGCGCGCCACGCGCGTGTTCGCCTTGTCGTTCATGAAGAGATAGCGCCCGTCGTAGGTGCCGTCGGTGAACGACATGTGCGGGTGGTGCAGGTCGCCGTTGAAATAGGTGCCGCCGCGCGACGCGAGATACTTGCGGGTCTCGGGCGTCAGGCCCTCGGTGAGGATCTTCAGGCTCTCGTTGGTCTGGCCCCAGCCGGTGGCGCTGCAGCGGTTGAACACCGGCACGCGCATCAGCTCGCGCATCGACGGCAGCCCCACGATGCGCAGCTCTCCGCTCTGGCCGCCGGAGAAGAAGACGTAGTACTCGTCGAGTTCGCCCGGCCCCACGTGCGTCTTCGCGATCGCCGCGGCGGTGGAGGACGCCGGTGCGGGCGTGGCCGCGGGAGCGGCCGGCGGCGCAGCCGCCGATTCCGGTTTCGGCGCCGGCTCCTTCTCGCCGCAGGCGCTCAGCAGCCCGGCGCCCGCCGCGAGCGCAACCGCCTTCGCGCTGCCGCCCAGCATCGCGCGGCGATCCGGGTCGGGCAATTGGTTGCGGTTCTTCTCTTCAGCCATTTCTCGACCTCCCCTGTCGGTTGGAGCGCGCTTCGCGCGCCCGGGACCTGGACATCGTGCCGATGCCCGTTCAAACGGTCGGGCCCGCGATCGCGGACCCGCTGCCGCCGGTGCGGGCCGCGGGCGTTGCCGCCATCGCTGCCCGCTTCTCGCGCTTGAGCCGGCGCTGCACGCGCACCGGGCACTTGTAGTCGTGCCGGTACAGCACCTGGCAATGCAGGCACGAGATGCACTCGTTCGGATTGATGTGCCCCTCCGGATGGATCGCCTCGACCGGGCACTCGTTGAAGCAGCGCATGCACGGGTTGCCGCACTCGCGATAGCGCTTCAGCCAGTCGAACATGCGCATGCGCCCGGGAATGGCCAGCGCGGCGCCCAGCGGGCACAGGTAGCGGCAGAAGAAGCGTTCGACGAACAGGCCCGCGGCAAGCAACGCGAGCGCGAACGCGACGAACCACCATTGGCGCACGAAGCGCAGCACGATCGCGGTCTTGAACGGCTCGATCTCGGCGAGCAGTTCGGCCCAGGCCAGCGAACCGAGCGAAACGCCGAACAGGCCGAGAAAGACGATGTACTTGATCGGCCACAAGCGTTCGTGGATCGCCCAGGGCATCTTCAGTTGCGGCACCTTCAGCAGCCTGGCCGCGCGATTGGAGAGTTCCTGGAGCGCGCCGAACGGACACAGCCAGCCGCAGAAAGGCCCGCGCCCCCAGAACAGCAGCGCCGCCGCCACCGAGCACCACAGCACGAAGATCAGCGGATCGATGAGGAACTGCGACCATTCGAAGCCCGAGCGCAGCGCGTTGGCGAAAGTGAGCACGTTGACCACCGACAACTGCGCCTGCGCGACCCAGCCCAGCCAGAACAGCGTCGCCAGCAGGTAGACCAGGCGCACGCGGTCGAACAGCCGCTCGCGCGCGACCAGCACGTCCTGGAAGAAGAAGATCAGCGTGAGCACGCCCAGCATCACGCCCAGCATCGCCAGCGCCGCGACCCTGCTGCGCCAGATGCGCATCCATAGCGGCTCGTGCGGTTCGTCGGATGGCACCGCCGCCTGCGTGGGCGCGGATGCGGCCGTTGCCGCGCCCTGGGTCGCCGCGTCAGCGGCCGCGGTTGCCGCGGCTTGCGCCGGTGTTGCGGCCGGCGCATGCGGCTGTGCCGGCGTGACGGGCGCGACTGCCGGCACCGGCACGGTCTTCGTGTAGCGTTCGGGCAGGCGGTAATCGAGATCGAACGACACGAAGGCCTTCTCGAGCGCACCCACCGAGCGCTGGATGAGCAATTGCAGGCGCCACGGCGCCGCCGGATCGAATTCGGACCCGGGCGGGACGACGAAGACGCCGATCTCCCGCAGTGTCGGCGCGCCGGCGGCGCGCAGGTCGCCGACGCGGCGATGCAGGTAGTCACGAAAGCGGATCGTCTCGGCACCCTGCAGCAACTCGATGCGATCGAAGATGCCGCCGCGCACGTAGCCCGAGCCCTTGAACGAATACAGGCCGTCGCCGGCCACCAGGATCGCCTGCTGGCCGGGCGCGAGCATGCGCACGACGCTCGCGTACTCGTCGTCGCCGAGCAGGCTGCGCCCGATGGCCGGTTGCGAGACCAGCGCGGCGTAGAGGTCGATGAAGGTCTCGTCGGCCGCACCGGGTTCGGGTCGCGCGGCCGCCGCCTTGTTGCCGGCAGCGACGAAAGCCTTGTTCACGTCGCCGATCGTCAGCCGCAGGCGGTGCACCGCGCCCTCGCGCAGCAGTGTCGGCCAGTCGGCGATCGTGCCGGCCTGCGGGTCGATCACGCGGGTCGCCGCCTGTGCCCCGGCCGCAGCAGTGCCGAGATGCAGCGCCCGCGCGACGCGCACCGCCGAGCGCACGACGCTCTCTCCCATCACCAGCACGGTCACGGTGGCACCGCTGACGATATCGGCCTGCGGCGGCCCGCGCCCCTCGGCGGCAGCGCGAAGCGGGTTGTAGCCGACGAAGTGCGCCAGGTAGGCGACGACGCGCTTCTCGGGAATGCCGATCAGGACGATCGGCTCGCTGTGCGCGACCAGTTTCGCACCGACGATCGTGCCTTCGAGGTCGAGGCCCACCACGATGTGGATCGGCTTGCCCGAATAACCGACCGCATCGACGTGCTGGGAGTTCAGGTACGCATAGCCGACCAGCGCATCGCCGCGGTACGCTGGCGCCACCGCGGGATCGGACTGCACCGGGCCGAACCGGTCGGCACCCGGCACCACCTCCGAGGCGGCGAGTCCGGCGAGGAACTGTGCGAGATTCGCCGCGACGGGCTGCGCCGCCGCCACGGTCGACCCGAGCAGCGCGACGACAATGAGGCCGCGCGCGACGATCGCCACGACCGCCGCGCGAGCGCTGGAGACGGACAAATCGGATCCCCGGAAATGTTCTGCTTCATGCGATTATTCCAGTTGACCGCAGGGCCCGTTTGCTCATGGTCAAGATGCATCACGTCAGGGAGGCCGGACGATGCGCGCGTCGCTGCTCATGCGCGACCCCGAGATCCAGTCGGTGAGCATGCCGCTGCTGGTGGGGATCGCCAACGCGATCGAACGTGAATCGATGAAGCGCTATGCAGCGCTCGCCGACACGATGGAGCGCCGCGGCGACGCTGCCACTGCCGCAGCCTTTCGGGTCATGCTCGAGGAAGAGCGCCGCCACGCCGACGAGGTCGCACGATGGGCGGCCGGCCTTGGCGAAGCCGTTCCCGAGCCTGGCAGGTTCGATTGGCAGTTGCCCGCCGAACTGTCGGATTCCTGGGACGAGATTTCCGGCAGCGCGCTGCTCACGCCCTATCGCGCGTTCGCGATCGCGGTCGACAACGAGAAGCGCGCGTTCGCGCTCTACAGCTATCTGGCCGCGCGCGCGACCGATCCGCGCGTCAGGGCGCAGGCCGAGCGCCTGGGCATCGAGGAGCTGGGTCACGCGGCGGTGATGCGGCGCTGGCGCCGCGAAGCCTGGCATCGCGAGCGGCGTGCCGCGCGCGAGGAGCCGTTGTCCGAAGCGGCGCCGATCACGTCGGCCGAAGCGCTGAACGCTTTGCTCGCCAGGCGCGAGGCGGCGATCGCGCAGGCTCACCGGACGCTCGCCGCGCGGCTCCGACAGGCGGGCGACGACGAGAGTGCCCGCCTGCTCGAGGCGCTGCTCGAGACGCCGTCGCATCCCGCGGCGAGCGCCGCCCGCCCGCCGGCACCCGTTCCCGACACCGACGATCCGCTGCCCCTGCTGGTGGCCGCGCAGAGGCCGCTCGAGGCGCTGAGCGAGGAGCTCGAGGCCGTGATGGGTACAGCCACGGGCGCGCTGTTCGAGCAGGCCGAGGCCGCGCTCGTCAGCGTGGTCACGCGCCTTGCGCGCATCGCGCTGCGCACCGCGAGCGCGATGCAGGCGCCAACGCAGACACAGTAGGTCTCGTCGAGCAGCACTCGTGCACGCGCATGCGCCGGCGCGCCCGTGCGTGCGTTGCAGGCGCTGGCGACGGAGGCTCAGGCGCCGCGAGCGGCCGCGAACGCGACGAACCAGTCGATCGACGCCGGATTGGCCATCGAGTCGCGGTTGACCGACTGCTCGACGGGTCGCCCGAGCAGGATCTTGCGCACCGGCACCTCGAGCTTCTTGCCCGACATCGTGCGCGGCACCTCGGGAATCGCATAGACCTCGTTGGGCACGTGCCGCGCCGACAACCGCGTGCGCAGCGCGTCGAGGAGGCGCTGGCGCAGCGCGGGGTCCACGCCCGTTTCCCCGCGCGCGGCCGACGCGCCGTCGCTGGCCGGACCCTTCGCTCCGATGCCGGCGATCGTCGATCCCGGTTCCCGCAGCACGACGAACAGCGCGAGGAACGAGTCGCGACCCAGGTACTCCAGGTCGACCACGAGCGAGTCGGCGACTTCTTCGAATTCCTCGACCACCCGGTACAGCTCGCTCGTGCCCATGCGAATGCCGTGCCGGTTGATGGTGGAGTCGGAGCGGCCGTAGATCGTCGCGGTCACCGACTCGGCGCGCGGCGTGAGTTCGAGCCAGTCGCCGTGGCGCCACACGTTGGGCGGCCCCGGAAAGACGTCGAAGTAGCTCTCGAAGTAGCGGCGGCCATCGGTGTCCCCCCAGAAGTACAAGGGCATCGACGGCATCGGCGCGGTGCACACGAGTTCGCCCACTTCACCGAGCAGCGGCCGGCCGTCGTCGCCGTACGCGTGGATCGCGCCGCCCAGCGTGCGGCACTGCATCTCGCCGGCATGCACGGGCAGGATCGGGCACGCGGTCAGGAACGCGCAGCCCGGGTCGGTGCCGCCCGAGATCGACGCGAGCAGCACGTCGGGGTGCACCGACGAGTAGATCCAGCGATACGCTTCCTCGGTGAGCGGCGAGCCGGTCGATCCGATCGCGCGCAGCGCCGACAGGTCGAACTGCTCGCGCGGCTTCATGCCCGCCTTCATGCACAGCGAGACGAACGCCGGGCTGATGCCCAGGAAAGTGAGTCGTTCGCGCTCGGCGAGCCGCCACAGCCTGCCCAGGTCGGGGAATCCCGGGTTGCCGTCGAACTGCAGCAGCGTCGCGCCGGTCATCAGCGTGGACACCCAAAGGTTCCACATGATCCAGCCGGTCGAGGAGAACCAGAAGAAACGGTCGTCCTCGCCGACGTCGAGGTGCAGCAGGTTGGTCTTGAGCGTCTCGAGCACGAAGCCGCCGTGGCCGTGCACGATCGGCTTGGGCATGCCGGTGGTGCCCGACGAATAGACGATCCACAG
>WBZO01006328.1_pt1 | contig 11546 bp, 11 predicted proteins | sample 5204261 | NCBI WGS metagenome assembly WBZO01 (sample SAMN12412400, study PRJNA552823) | activated sludge metagenome | isolation source: activated sludge from anammox sidestream of wastewater treatment plant... | place: USA: North Carolina | collected 2017-09 | reverse complement strand
ACGCCCGCCGGCGTGTTGTTGGTTTCCACGTTCGGCTGAGCGTGGCCCCATTGAAGCTTCGCAGAGCGGACGAGCGCCCCGACCTTCCGCGCGTTTCCACGTTCGGCTGAGCGTGGCCCCATTGAAGCAACTTTTGCAAGGCGAGTTTTCTCCGCGCTCTCGATCGTTTCCACGTTCGGCTGAGCGTGGCCCCATTGAAGCGCGTTCGCCTCTGAAGTGCCCTCCGCGACCGCCATGTTTCCACGTTCGGCTGAGCGTGGCCCCATTGAAGCAGCGTGGTTACTCCGTCAGCGAGTGTGATGATGATGGTTTCCACGTTCGGCTGAGCGTGGAAACATTGAAGAGTATTGCGGGCTGCCGTTGCGCTCCGCGATTATTCGTACCGCAATGCGTCAATCGGGTCCAGTCCGGCTGCCTTGCGCGCGGGGTAATAGCCGAAGAAGATCCCGACCGCTGCTGAGAAGATCACTGAGCCGATGATTGCTATGAAAGATATGAGTGTTGGCCAACCCAGCATTGCCGGGATCAGAAGCGAAATGGTTATGCCGAGCAGGATTCCGATCATGCCGCCGGTCAGGCTGAGCACGATGGATTCGATCAGGAACTGCGTGCGGACGGCGGACGAACGGGCGCCGATCGCCATGCGGATGCCGATCTCGCGGGTGCGCTCGGTTACAGACACCAGCATGATGTTCATGATGCCGATGCCCCCGACCAGCAGCGAGACGCTGGCGATGCTGCCCAGCAGGATGGTCATAATGCGGTTGGTCTCGTCGGCGGTTTCGGCGACGTCGGTCATGTTGCGCACATTAAAATCATTATCCTGGTTCGGGCCGAGTTTGTGCCGCTGGCGGAGCAGATCGGTGATCTGCTCCTGGGCGCTATAAGTCGCGGCTGGAGAGATAGCGGAAACGTAGGCCATCTGTAGATGGGTGATCGAAAGCAGCTTTTTCTGGACGGTTGTGAAGGGCGCGAAGAGCGTGTCGTCCTGATCGCGTCCGCCCGCGTCCATGCCGCGTTTCGACATCACGCCGATGACACGGAAGGGCAACTCGCGCACTCGGATCATCTGGCCAATCGGATCGGAGCCGGGGAAGAGATTGTCCACCACCGTCTGGCCGAGCACGACGACGCGGGCCGCGGTGCGCACGTCAGCTTCGGAGATGAACTCGCCGCTTTGAATCGGCCACTTGCGAATCTTAGGATATTCCTCGTTGACGCCTTGAATGCGGGTGTTCCAGTTCTGGTTGCCGAAGACGAGTTGCGCGCTGGAGCCGACTGAGGGCGAAATCATGGCGACGGTCGGGCACTCGCGCTTGATGGCTTCGACATCCTCCACCGTGAAGGTGTTGACGCTGGTCGAGCTAGTCCCGCTGCGCACGCCTCCAAAGTTCATCGAGCTGGAGAAGATCGTGAGCATATTGGTGCCCATGCTGGAGATCTGCTGCTGGATCGAAGCCTGCGCTCCCTGGCCGATGCTGACCATGGCGATCACGGCGGCGACGCCGATGACGATGCCGAGCATGGTCAGGGCCGAGCGCATCTTGTTGCGCGCCAGCGCGCGAAAGGCGATTCGGAAAATTACGAGTATGTTCATGCGATTCAATCTTCAGTTATCAATATGACCGATAGGATTGACAGGTTCCATGCGCGCTATCAATCATCATCGTCGTCATCGTCCAACACGGGCAGGGTCTTGAGTTCTTCGGCGGCGTTGCGCTGCTGGATCACCGGTTCGTCGCTCTTGATCTTGCCGTCGCGGAAGATGATGACGCGCCGGGCGTATTCGGCGATGTCGTGTTCGTGAGTGACGATCAGCAGCGTGATGCCGCGTTCGCGGTTGAGCCGCTGGAATATATCCATCACTTCGACCGAAGTGCGGCTGTCGAGCGCGCCCGTCGGTTCGTCAGCCAGAATGATTGTCGGATGATTGACCAGCGCCCGCGCGATGGCGACGCGCTGCTGCTGCCCGCCTGAAAGCTGGTTCGGGTGGTTATGTTCGCGGCCTGCCAACCCGACGGCTTCGAGCGCCTCCTGCGCGCGGCGATGGCGCTCCGCCGTGTCAATGCCTGCGTAAAGCATCGGCAACTCCACATTCTCAATCGCCGATGTGCGCGAAAGCAGGTTGAAGCCCTGGAAGACGAAACCGATCTTGCGATTGCGAATGTCCGCGCGGTCGTCTTTTGAAAGCTTCGACACGTCATGGCCGTCCAGCACGTAAGCGCCTCGCGTGGGCTGGTCGAGACAGCCGATGATGTTCATCATCGTTGATTTCCCGGAACCCGAAGCGCCCATGACCGCGACGAACTCGCCCTGGCGAATCGTCAGTGAAATTCCGCGCAACGCGTGCACTTCGATGTCGCCCATCTTGTAAATTTTGTGAATGTGATCAAGTTCAATTACAGGATCGAGCGGGGCGCTCTCATTCGCCAACTCTGATTTCATCTCAGCATTTGATTCAACTGCTTTGGTGTCAGCTTCTGCTACCAACTGCACGTGCCTGCCTCCATCTTGAAAGCCGGCGCCGAGCGCGGCAACCACCGGTTGCGGAAATGCTCGGCGCCGGTTGTTTACCTTACGGTTATCGGCGGCCGCCAAAACCGCCGCCGAATCCTGGCGGGCGCTGGGTAGTCTGCGGTCTGGCGTCGCCGGAGATGTTCTGGCCAACGATGATCATCTCGCCTTCTTTCAGATCGCCTTCGATCATTTCGGTCGCCGTGCCATCGGTGATGCCGAGCTTGACCCTGCGCGGTTGCGGTTTTTTGTCGGGGCCAAGCACCCAGACGATACGCGTCTGACCTTGCTGAATTGGCGTTGTGGATGGGGCGGGGCGATTGCTTGCGCCATCTGATCCGGATTCGCCGCCTCTGCCTGCTCCGCCGCGCCGCTGTCCGCCGCTATCCGCAGCGTCTCTGTGTTGGCCGCGCGCCTGATCGCCCTGACGCTCAGTTCTTCCGGCCTCTCTGCCGCCGCTTCCACCATCGCCTCTGCCGGCGTTTTGGCTCGCGTCTTTCATCACGCCTTTCGCCCCGGCGTCTTTCGCCCCGGAGTCTTTCCCGGTATTTTCACCGGCATGATTGCCGGCGCCGCCGCGGAACAATTCACGCATCTTCTCCGGCGTCATGCCTTGCGGTCGGAAGCGCATCGCGGCGTTGGGGATTTTGAGCGCGTCCTGGCGTTCGGCGATGGTCATCGTCAGATTCGCCGTCATGCCGGGTTTGAGTTTCAGGTCGGGATTCTTAACGTCTATCACCACGTTATAGGTCACAACGTTCTGGACGTTCTGAGGGTTGAGCCGAATCTGGTTGATTGTTCCGCCGAAGTTCACCCCCGGAAACGCGTCAACTGTGAAGCTTACATGGTTGGTCTGATTGATCACGCCGATGTCGGCCTGATCAATGTTGGCGATTACCTGCATCTGGGTCAGGTCGTTGGCGATGGTGAAGAGGGTCGGCGCCGAAAGGCTGGCTGCGACCGTCTGGCCCTTATCAACATTGCGAGAGACGACTACGCCATCAATCGGCGAGGTGATCGTCGTATGGCTCAAATTGACTTCGGACAATTTCAGCGACGCTTCGGTTTGTTGAACCTGCGCCTTAGCCTGTTTGACCTGGGCTTCGGCTTGCGCCAGTCCGGCGCTGGCGGAGGTCTTCTCGCTCAATTGCGCCTGCTGGAGTTGCGCCGCCGCCTGGTTGTAACGCGCTTCAGCCGCGCGGGCGCTGGTTCGCGCCGATTCAAGATCGCGGTCCGCGACGATCCCGCTTTTCGCCAAAGACTCCTGCCGCTGAAGCAGGCTGATCGCGTCGTCGCGTTGCGCTTTGAGCGCGGCCAGATTGGCGTTGGCGCCCGAAACGCCCGCGCGCTGATTTTCGACCGTTGCTTTGGCCGTCAGCACTCGCGCTTGCGCGTCGGCCAGATTGGCGCGCGCCTGCTCCAGGTTGGCGCGCGCCGAAGCGACCTGCGCCTGAAAAATCGCGGGGTCGAGTTGCGCGACCACCTGTCCCTTCCGCACGTTTGAATTGAAGTCGGCATATAAAGCCGCGATTGTGCCAGAAACCTGGCTGCCGACCTGGACAGTTGTTACAGCCTGAAGCGTCCCCGTGGCGGACACTGTATTGCGAATTGAGCCTCGTTCAATCTTCGCGGTTATGTATTCTTCGGATGAGGCGCGGCGGCCCCACAGGGTATAACCTCCCGCTCCGCCTACAAGGATGACGCCAACGGCCGTCAGGATGAGTTGCTTTCTGCTAAGCTTCAGTTTCATTTTCCTTCCCACTGATAATGTTTAGATGATCACTCCCAAACAGTTTCAAAACAAAAGCCGTGTGAACCAGGATGCAAATATCAGCCCCGATTCAGACGCTCCCAGATTTAAAGACACCAAGACGGCCCGTTTGGTTACGGCTTAGCGAAATTAAGAGCGATAAAATGAAAAGAATTCCAGTTTTGAGATGTCTTCATTGGTTTATATGCCACACGGAAAACGGCGTTGCGGTCAGCATCACGATCAACGCCGCAATGCCCAGACAGGCGCCGAACGGGAGCGGAGCTTTGAAACCCTGTTTGCTGCGGAAAAAGAAGATCACACCGATGACTGAGCCGATGATCGAGCCGAGCAGCAGCACGCCTAAGGCCACGTGCCAACTGAGAAAAGCGGCTACAACAGCCATCATCTTCACGTCGCCAAGCCCCATTCCCTCGATGCGGCGCAGCAGAAAATAGGCGGCGCGGATCAACCAGATCAGGCCGCCGATGATCAACGCTCCGAAGCTTGCGCGCGTCAGGCCGTTGTACGCGGCTTCAAAAGCCTGATGATGCTTCGCCGAAAACAAGACAACCAGCGCCGCCCACGCGACGGCCACGACGACGCCAAAAATCATCGTCGCGCGGATCGCGCGGTTGTGACGGCGTTCAATCTCCATCTCTTTTTCAATCTCTTTTTCGTCTATTTCTTCATCGTTCTCTGCCCAATCGAAATATCTGCTGAACAGGAGCGCATCCAGCCTGTCGAGCAGCCAGAATCCGGGAGCGGCCAGGGCGAAGAGCAGCGCGCCGAACAGCGCCGCGCGCCAGGGCATGAACGCCGAGCGCAGTCCGGGAATGACGAACGAGATGTCGAAGGTCAACAGCGTCTTGTCGCTCCATCCCGCTTGCGCGGTCGCGCTGGCGAGCGCAAAGATGAAGGCCGGATAAGTTATGACGTTCGGCAACAGATGATGGCGCGCGTCAATGAAGACGAGCGCGATGATCACGCTGGCGAAGGCGAATTCGAGCAGAAGCTCCCACGACGGGCCGGTTTTGAGCATCAGCGCGGTGAACATCAATCCGGCGCCCAATTCGACCGTCGGATAGGCGGCTGAGATGCGCGCGCGACACGAACGGCATCGCCCGCCGAGCAGCGCGAAACTGACGAGCGGAATGTTGTCGAAGGCGGCGACCGGCGCGGCGCACGAAGCGCAATGAGATCGGGGAAAAACTACTGACATCCCGCGCGGGACGCGGTGAATCACGACGTTGAGAAAGCTGCCGATGATCAATCCGAAGATAAAAGCGGTGACAGCGTAAAAGGGAAATGGCAAATCAAGTCCGGTCACGTGTGGCATCCTTTGTCAGCTTGCGTTAAAGTCACGGCAATCATAACGACTGCAAAAACACATATGGAAACCGTGAGGAGATCAGGGGCGATCAGAGGCGATGAAGATTCTACAGGTTTGTTCCGCAGAAAGCTTGGGCGGCGGTGAACGCCACGTCATTGATTTGACGCGGGCGTTGATCGAACGCGGGCACGAGTTGCATCTGGCCGTGCGCCGCGACAGCCCGCTCGTTGACGCTCTGGCCGGTTACCCGATTCACTGGTACGAACTCGGTTTGCGCAACGCGCTGGACGTGATCAGCGCGCAGGGCATCGCCAATGTGATCCGCAAAAACCGGATTGACATTCTGCACGCCCACATCGCGCGCGATTACACCTATTGCGGGATCGCCGCGCGGATCGCCGCCGGGATGGGCCGCCCGGTCGGATTTTTCATCACGCGGCATCATTTCAATCCCATCAAATCGAACCCGGTTTACGCCTGGACTATCGGCGAGGCGCGCGCGCTGATCGCCGTGTCGGACAGCGTGCGCGAAACCCTGGTCAAATCATTCCCCGATTTCGCCGACCGCGTCGTTATGATCCCGAACTGGATTGACGTCGGCGGCTGCGGCAAATTGAGCCGCGAAGTGGCGCGCGCCCGGCTCGGCGTCACGAAACGTCTGGCCGTCGGCCTCATCGGACAGGTCACGCAGCTTAAACGCCAGGACTTGTTCATCAAAGCCGCCGCGCATTTGATCAAGGATCGTTACTGGAACGACGCGGAATTTCTGATCGTGGGCGAACCCGGCCCCGATGACGAAGATTACGCAAACCAGTTGCGGCAGATGGCGGAAAAACTTCGCGTCGGCAATCAGGTCAGATTCACCGGCTACGTCGCCGACCTGCCCACGCTCATGGCGGGATTCGACATCATCGCCGCGCCTTCGGACAACGAAGCTTTCTCGCTCGCGCTGGCCGAAGCGATGGCCGCCGGTTGCGCCGTCGTCGCCACGCGCGTCGGCGGAATGGCCGAGATCGTCGAAGACGGCATCACCGGATTGCTCATCGAGCCGGACAACGCGTGGGCGCTGATCGCCGCATTGTCGCGGCTGCTGACCGACAAACGGCTGCGCGAGAAGATCGGCGACGTCGCGCGGGCCAGCGTGATCGAACGGTTCGAGCGCCAGAACGTGATTGACCGCATCGAGCGGCTTTACCTGAACGGCGGTTTGGAAGCGGAGAGCTGATCAAACCGCAAACGCGTCACGCAGCAGCTTCAAACTCTTCGGCACAGCTACATCAGCCGCCTCTTTGCCTTCCATCTCAAGCGAGACGTAGCCCTTGAATCCGGCGTCGCGCAGAATCTTCGCAATGCGTTTGTAATCCAGCTCGCGCGTGTAATAGACGCCGCCGCCGTAATAAGTTTTGGCCTGTACGACCGTCGCGTGCGGCGCCAGCTTCTCCAACTGCGAATACGGATCGCCGAAGAAATTGCCGGTGTCCAGATTGATGGCGAGCCAGGGTGAATTGACCTCTTTGTAAATCCGCAGCAGCCCATCAACCTTCGTCGTCAATCCCCAGTGATTTTCCAAAGCCATGATCACGCCCGCGCCTTCGGCGTGCGGGATGCATTCGTTGATTGACTCGATGCACCATTTGAACGCGTCGTCGTCGGTATAGCCGGGCAGCGGCGTTTCCTGTCCCCCGGAGTCCAGCATCTTCTGAAAACTGGGGATCGTGTTCCACCGGCCAGAATTCAAGCGGATCGCAGGGCAGCCCAGGTAATGCGCCAGATCAATGCATTTCTTCGTGTGGTCAATATGTTCCTGCCGTTTGGCCTTGTCCGGCCAGACGAAGTTCTGATGGATCGAAAGGAAGAAGAGAGCGATCCCGTTGGCGAAAGCCGTCCGTTTCAGGTTGTTCAGATACTTCTTCTCTTCGCTCTCCATCTGCCGATGCAGAATCTCGACGCCGTCGAAGCCGATCCGCGCGGCGTTCTCGATGACCTTTTCAATCGGGTATTTGACCCTGTCGAAATGCCAGTAAGAGTAAGTCGAAACGCCGATACGGATCGGTTGAGTTGATTTGGTTGGTTGAGTTGTTTCAGCGAAAGTGTTGTCGGTGATGATTGCGGCGCCGGCAAGCGCGCCGGTCTTGAGCAGATCGCGTCGGGATAGACTCATAGCGTCTCCTTGTTCAGGTTGTCAGGATTTTTGTTTAAGAAGTTCGTTTTCAGCGCGCAGCCTTTCAACTTCGGCTTCAGCGCGCATCCGGGCCTCGGCCTCTTCGTCGGGAGTTAAAAGGAATTTTCCATCGCCAGGGTTCAGAAGCCGCAACGTGTTTCCAACGACGACCAGATCGAGTCCGAGTTCATCGCTGCGCAGACGATCACCGTTCAACTCCATCTCCACGTACTCTCCGCCTTCAAGCCGGAATCCGATCAAAGGCGAGCCTTTCATGTAGTCGGAGGTGGGATCGAAGATGAAATACTCATGCACGCCGAGCTTTTCGTAGGTGTGAAACTTTTTGAAAACGTCATCTTTCCAGGTGTGTTCCGACGATAGCTCAATCACTACCTGCGGCGCGACGCCTTCTTCCCAGAGAAGGTAAACGCGCCGATCTCCTTTCGGCACGCCACGCACGAAGAAGACATCAGGAGCGATGCTCTTTCTGGGATCGCCTTTGACGTAGTAAAGGAACAGATTTCGTGAGACATAAACTTGCGGGTCGTTGCGAAAGAAGTTCTCCAGCGCAAACCACAGATTGAACATCAGCTTTGCGTGAATATCAGTTTCGGCCATGGGGGTACCGTCCGATTCCGGGTAGAAAGGCTTTTCGATGTAAGCTGGATTTTGCATAGGCGCCTCACAACATCCGCACTTTAACGCAATTGCGGTGGCAGAACCAACCTCATTGAACCTGATCCAAATGCGCGCGGTACCAATCAATCGTGCGGCGCAATCCTTCATCCAAATCTATCTCCGCGCGCCATCCCAACCTAGCTTCGGCCTTCTCAGCCGATAGGAACTGCGCGTCAATCTCGCGTTCGATCTTCCGTTCGAGCATCACGCGCGGTTCGACGCGGCCCTCTTTACCTGCAAGCCTGATGATGCGTTTGACCAGGTCGAGCACGCGAACAGCTTCGCCCGCGCCGAAATTGAACGCTTCCCCGATCACCTCATCAATTCTTTCGGCCAGCGTCAGATAACCGCGCGCTACGTCGTCAACGTAGATGAATTCGCGGATGGGCGTGCCGTCGCTGCGGATGATCGGCGCTTCGTCGCGCAGCGCCGAAACGATTGTGCCCGGAATGATGCGCGACATGTTCATATCGCCGGGGCCGTAGATGTTGGCGAAGCGCGAAACGACGACGGGCGTCCGGTAGGTGTGCGCGTAAGACCGCGCGATGATGTCGGTGCAGGCCTTTGACGCGTCGTAGGGAAAAAGCCCCAGCAGCGGATAATCCTCGTTGTAAGGCAATTCGTCGTGCGAGCCGTAAGCTTTGTCGCTCGACGCGACGACTACGCGCCGGATGGTCTCGACGCGGCGGCAGGCTTCGAGCAGCGAATACGTGCCGCGAATGTTGGCCTCGAAGGTCGAAAGCGGCGAACGATTGGCCGCGCCGACTATGGCCTGCGCGGCCAGATGGAAGACGGCTTCGATTTCGTATTCGGCGATGATGCGCTCCATCAAGCCGAAATCTTCGACCGAGCCGTTGACGACGGTGACGCGGCGGCGCAGGTCGAAGAGATCGAGCGAATTTGCGCGCACAGCGTCGCGTTGCAGACAGACGACGCGCGCGCCCTGTTCGACCAGCATCCGCGTGATGTGCGCGCCAGCGAAGCCAGTGGCGCCGGTGACGAAAGCGTTACGACTTTTCCAGAATGAATTACTCATTGAGCCAGTACTCGGAACCTTTCCAGTGTTTATATTCCATCCATTGCGCGGTCTGTTCGGCCACATCGTCGCCGAGCAGTTTGGCCACCACGTGCAGCGACAGATCAATGCCCGCCGAAATGCCCGCCGAACTCAGTACGCGCCCGTTGTCAACGAACTGTTTGTCGGCGCGAACTTCCGTGTTCGGCGCCGACTCGCGCAGCAAATCCATCGCCGCCCAGTGCGTGGTCGCCGACGAGCCTTCGAGCAATCCGGCCTTCGCCAGCAGCAGTGAGCCGGTGCAGACCGACATAATCAATTCGGCTTTCGCATCTGTGGCCTTGATCCATTCGATCAATGGTTGATTGTTCATCTCGCGCCGCGTGCCGTAACCGCCGGGCACGACCAGGATGTCGGATTGCGGGCAGTCGCTGATCGTGTAGCGCGGGTTGACGCTCAAGCCATTGCGCGCGATTACAGGCCCGGACTTTTCGGCGACAGTGAAAACCTCGAAATGCGGTTGGCCGGGGCCGCGCCCCGTGACTGCGAAAACCTCGAACGGCCCGCAGAAATCCAGGACTTCAACTTCGTCGAAGATCAGGATGGCGACTTTTCTTACTCCCACGTTTTCCATTCGGCTCCTCCCGCGTCCCAGAGTTGGTTGAACTCCAGGTTGTCCTTGTAAGTGTCCATGCACTTCCAGAAACCGGTGTGCCGATAAGCGATCAACTGCCGTTCGCGCGCCAGGCGTTCAAACGGCTCGCGTTCGAGCACGCAGTCGTCGTCGAGATAATCGAAAATTTTTCGGTTGAAGACGAAGAAGCCGCCATTGATCCAGTCAGTGATGACCGGTTTCTCGTCAAACTCCATCACCGCGCCTTCATCTTCCAGTTTGATCAGCCCAAAGTTCGAGCGCGGGTGGACAGCGGTGAGCGTAGCGATGCGGCCATGCCGGTGGTGAAATTCGACGAGCGCGCCGAGGTCAATGTTCGCCAGCCCGTCGCCGTATGTCACGCAGAACGTCTCGTCGTCGCCGATGCTGTGTTCGATGTAATGTTCGACGCGTTTGAGGCGGCCTCCGGTGTTGGTGTCGAGGCCGGTCTCGGCGAAAGTGACGCGCCAGTCTTCGTCAATCAGATCGTGCCTGCGCAACTGATAATTACCGCCCCGGCTCATTTCCAGCGTGAAATCAGAGTAGAGCCAGTGGTGTTCGAGAAAGTACCGTTTGATCGCGTCGCCAAGATAGCCCAGGCACAGCGTGAAATCGTTCAGCCCGTGACTCGCGTAGATTTTCATCAAATGCCAGAGCACGGGACGACCGCCGATTTCGATCAGGGCTTTGGGAATGTTGGCGCCGTGTTCGCCCAGGCGCGTGCCGCGCCCGCCGCATAGTATGACTGTCTTCATTTGGAGTTTGTTGAGTGAGTATTGAGAGGGTTAATTTCGTTGGCGTATCCGAACCATTCCAGGCGAGACTGCGCTGAAATTTTGCATCAGTTTCGCTTCGTGCTCTTGCAGGGCCTGGGCCGCAATGCAGGCCTTAGTCTCCGGCGATAAGCCCGCCAACCGTAAAAGCACGACGCCGGAATGCGCCAGCCTCTGCCGAAACACCAACTCTCCGAAATCTTTGTCGGCGGTTATTAACAAGGCGTTCTTCTCATTTGCTCTGCCAAGCACAATATCATCCGTGATACCTGGCTCCATTTCAGTGACGAACAGAACGTCATGACCTTCCTCTCGCAACCGGTCAACGATCTGCTGGTCAACGCTTTCATCAGCTAAAAGATTCATGCCGCCTTTTCAGAGAACTGGTTGCAAGTTTCAGCCTTCACAAAACTCTCTGAGATTGATGAGGCTGAAGGCAATGAGTTTGAATCCGAGATGACGTTTCTGCTTGGTTTCATAACGTAAGACCAGGCGTTTGAACTTGTCTTCCCAGGCGAACACACGTTCGATGGTGAAGCGTATCAGGTAAAGCGCGTCATCGAAGAATCGTTTGCGCCCGCGCTTGGCGGTTTTGCGATTGCGTGGGTTCTCCTTGATGTTGGGTTTCATCCCGGCGTTGAAGATGCATTTGCGGTTGGCTTTGCTGTCA
>WBZO01003659.1_pt2 | contig 11546 bp, 14 predicted proteins | sample 5204261 | NCBI WGS metagenome assembly WBZO01 (sample SAMN12412400, study PRJNA552823) | activated sludge metagenome | isolation source: activated sludge from anammox sidestream of wastewater treatment plant... | place: USA: North Carolina | collected 2017-09 | reverse complement strand
CCGTCACAAAAAAATCACCAAGATGGCTAAAGGCTATCGAGGTCGCGCAAAAAATTGCTTTACCGTTGCGATTGAAAAAGTCGAAAAAGGCCTGAAATACGCCTATCGTGATCGTAAAAACAAAAAACGTACTTTCCGTGGCTTGTGGATTCAACGTATTAACGCCGGCGTGCGTGAATACGGCCTGACCTATTCCCAATTCATGGGCGGTGTGCACAAAGCTGGCATCCAATTGGATCGCAAAGTTCTTTCCGATCTCGCTGTGCATGAGCCGGAAGCCTTCAAGGCTGTGGTTGAAGCTGCTAAAAAAGCGCTTGAAGCCGCTGCCCCTGCTGCAGCAAAACAGAAAAAAGCTGCTTAATCCGGGCATCGGATGCCCCAGGAAGCAAAGCAAATGAGTATTCAGCCGTCAGTATCTCCCGCAGAACTGGCGGCTGAAGCCCTTTCTGCCATCACTGCTGCTGAGAATCTTGAAGCGCTGGACTCTCTGCGCGTTGATTATCTGGGTAAAAACGGCAAAGTAACAACATTGTTGAAGAGCCTTGGCGCTATCCCTGCCGATCAGCGCAAGGAAGCCGGCCAGGTGATTAATACCGCGAAAATACAGGTTGAGGAAGCAATCGCCAACCGTCATGCAGCATTGCAGGCTGCCGCGCTGGAGCGTCAACTCCAGACTGAAGCGCTGGACATGACTCTTCCTGTGAGACCTGAAGCAAAAGGCACTTTGCACCCGGTTCCCCAGGTCATCGAGGAAATCACCCAGATTTTTGGCCAACTGGGTTTTCATGTTGCCGAAGGCCCGGACATTGAAGACGACTTCCACAATTTTGAAGCGCTGAATTTTCCGCAGGGCCACCCTGCGCGGGAAATGCATGATACTTTCTATCTTGTTGGGGGGCAGGTACTGCGCACCCACACTTCCCCCGTCCAAATCAGGGCCATGAAGAACAGCCCGCTGCCGCTACGCTGCATTGCTCCGGGCAACACCTATCGCTGCGATTCTGACCAGACTCATACCCCTATGTTCCATCAGGTTGAGGGGCTGGTAATCGATAAGAATATCACCATGGGCCACCTCAAAGGCACCATTATCCATTTCCTGCAGGCCTTTTTTGGCGTGGATGATCTGCCGGTGCGTTTCCGCCCCAGTTTTTTCCCCTTCACTGAACCTTCCGCTGAAGTTGATATCGGCTGCTCGCGTGAAGGCGGTAAGATTTCCATCGGCGCCGGTAAGGATTGGCTGGAAATCATGGGTTGCGGCATGGTTCACCCCAACGTTCTCAAAAACTGCGGCATTGACCCGAATGAGTGGAACGGCTTCGCCTTTGGCATGGGTGTTGAACGCCTCGCAATGCTGAAATACGGAATTCCAGATTTACGCACTTTCTTCGATAGCGACCTGCGGTGGCTGGGGCATTACGGATTCACCCCGCTGGGAGGCGAATAATTATGAAATTCACCCTCTCCTGGCTTAAAGAACATCTTGATACCTCCGCCTCTGTGGAAGAAATCAGCGTTGCGCTTACAGCTTTAGGACTGGAGGTTGAGGAAGTGATCGATTCTTCTTCTACTCTTAAGCAATTTACCGTCGCAAAAATTGAAGAAGCAACACAACACCCAAACGCCGATAAACTTCGAGTTTGCAAAGTTAATACCGGCAAGGAAATTTTACAGATTGTATGCGGCGCCCCTAACGCGCGCGCTGGCATTAAAGTGGCGCTGGCAAGTGTGGGAGCAGTAATTCCCACAAATGACCTAGTCATTAAAAAATCAAAAATCCGCGATGTCGAGAGTAACGGTATGCTCTGCTCAGCCCGGGAATTAGGTTTGGGCGATGATCATGCAGGAATCATTGAATTGCCTGAAGATGCGCCCCTTGGTGAATCTATTGTAAGTATTCTTGGGCTCGATGACCCGGTTTTTGATATTGCGATTACCCCGAATCGGGCAGATTGCCTTGGCGTTCGCGGCGTGGCGAGAGACCTTGCCGCTGCAGGTCTCGGTGTACTCAAACCATTAACGCAGCCTTCCTGGAAAGCTTCGGGAGAAAGCAAAATCAGCGTCAAAATTGAAAATAGAAGCTGCAGGGAATTTATTGGTTGCACCATTACTGGCGTTAAAAACGGACCAAGCCCCGAATGGATGCAGCGACGCCTGAAAGCTATCGGCTTAAGGCCGATTTCAGCCCTGGTAGATATCACTAATTATTTCTGCTTTGACCTTGGGCGTCCTTTGCACGTCTATGATGTAAGTAAATTAAGCGGCGATATCAAAGTCCGCAGCAGTAAGACCGGGGAGTCACTGGCAGCATTGAATGATAAATCCTACACACTGGAAGAAGGCATGATAGCCATTACCGATGCTTCTGGCGTGATTGGACTGGGTGGCGTCATTGGTGGCATCTCCACTGGCTGCGATGAAAATACGACCGCTGTTTTTCTCGAATGCGCTTATTTTGATGCAACCGCTATTGCTAAAACCGGCCGGACGCTGCAAATCAACTCTGATGCACGCTATCGCTTTGAACGAGGGGTAGATCCTGCCTTTCTGGAACAGGGCAGCACATTAGCCGTACAGATGATACTCGATCTTTGCGGTGGCACAGCAAGCAACCTCACACGTGCTGGTGAAGCTCCTTTGTGGCAACGCAAGATCAGTTATAATTCATCCAATGTAAACAAACTGGCAGGCTTTGAGATCGTAGAGACAAGGCAAAAGCAGCTTCTTGAAGCACTTGGATTTGTTGTAAACACTAACGAAGTATCCCCGCCAAGCTGGCGTGCCGATGTAGAAGGCGAAGCCGATCTGGCTGAAGAGATTTTAAGAGTCATCGGATACGATGCGATTCCCGTCACGCCACTGCCTAAACCTGCAATTTTAAAGTATCAGCCCAAAACCGCGGCTCAGCTGCGCCATGTACCCATACGCGCCAATCTGGCTATGCGTGGACTAAGCGAAACCTGCACATGGTCTTTCCTTGCAGAAGAAACTGCAAAACTTTTCGGTGGTGTTGATACTTCCCTCAAGCTTGCCAACCCCATCAGCAGCGACCTGGATATTATGCGCCCTAGCCTGCTGCCTAATCTCATTGATGCAGCAAAACGGAATATTGCACGCAGCCAGCATCGTATTGGAATCTTTGAACTGGGTTTACAATTCAGTGGGATTGGCACTGATAAGCAGCACCTGATGGCAAGCGGTGTGCGATGTGGACTGCTGCAGCCTAAAAACCATTATCACAGCGAGCGCGCTTCAGACGCCTTTGATGCCAAGGCAGATGCTATTGCTGCCATTGAAGCAACCGGCTTTGACGCTTCCTCGCTGCAATTTCATGCGAATGCTCCTGCCTGGTATCATCCCGGGCGTTCTGGCAGTCTCATGCTTGGCAAGCAGGCGATTGCTTATTTTGGCGAACTTCACCCTGCACTGCTGCAACGGATGGATGCACCGGCTCGTATAGCAGGATTTGAAGTTTTCGTTGATCACATTCCTCTGCCCAAACGAAAAACATCTACACGACCTGCGCTTGAAGCTTCGGATTACCAGCCCGTCGAACGTGATTTTGCCTTTTTGGTGGATGAAAAGCTTCCGGCGAATGATTTATTGCGCGCCGTAAGAGCCAGTGAAAAGACATTGATCAAAGCGCTGTATCTTTTCGACGTTTATCAAGGTAAAGGGGTTGAACCTGGCAAAAAATCACTGGCCTTAACTCTTACCTTGCAAGCAAGCGATCGCACATTGAGTGAACAGGATCTGGAAGCAGTCTCCAAGCGGATTATTGAATCAGCCGCAAAAATCGGCGCTGTGCTGCGCGCTTAAGCCTTTAATAAGTTTACGTGACCCATTTTTCGGCCAGGGCGAGCTTCTTTCTTACCATAGAGGTGAACCTTAGCATGCGGCTGCTTAAGGTACTCTTCCCATTGATTAACGTCTTCGCCAATCAGATTTTTCATCTCAACTTCACACAGACGCTCGGTGCTCCCCAGTGGCAAGCCACAAACAGCACGAATGCATTGCTCAAACTGACTGGTAATGCATCCATCCATAGTCCAGTGCCCTGAATTATGCGGACGGGGGGCCAGCTCGTTCACAAGAATTTTATTATCGCGTGTGAGGAACATCTCCACCGCAAGCAGTCCCTGGAGTTTTGCTGCTTCTGCAAGGGTCAGCGCAATATGGCGCGCTTCCTGTACCAACTCTTTACTAAAGGGCGCGGGCGCAATGGTTCGATCAAGAATATGATTTTTATGAATGTTATGCACCGGTACATAGCAAGCCTGTTGACCGTTGGCGCCTCGTGCCACGATAACGGAAAACTCCATGGTGAAATCAATTTTCTGCTCCAGCACGCACTCGGCCTGATCAAGCTTCTTCCACGCTGCTTCTGCTTCCGTTGGTGAATTGATCGAAACCTGGCCCTTGCCATCATAACCAAGTTCTGTGGTTTTCAGGATGGAAGGAGTGCCCAGCTTCATAATGGCTCGCTCGAGTTCCTCTGCCGAAGTCACACGATGATAATTGGCTGTAGGAATATCCTGCGCGTTGATAAAATTTTTCTCTCGCAGGCGATTTTGCGAGATTTTAAGCAGTTCAGGTGAGGGATGAACCGGCACATGCTTTTCAAGAACCGCAAGGCTCGCATGTGGTATATTCTCGAATTCAAAAGTAACAACATTCACGCTATTAGCAAAATGCGCAAGCGCGTCCTCATCATCATAAGGCGCAGTAGTGGTGCGCCAGGCGGCTTGCGACGCAGGCGATCCTTGCTCCGGCGAATAAATATGAACCTTGTAGCCAAGTTCGGCAGCAGCAGTGGCCAGCATCCGGCCCAGTTGCCCCCCGCCTACGATACCAATCACTGATCCGGGAGGAATCTGCTTCATGCTAAGGGATCCTCAGCGACTGACGCTGTCTGCCTGGCGCGGTATTGCTTTAGTTTTTCGGCAACAGTTTTATCTGTTAAGCCCAGAATTGATGCAGCAAGCAAAGCAGCATTTACGGCCCCTGCCCGGCCAATGGCCAGCGTTCCTACAGGTATACCCGCTGGCATCTGCACAATAGACAAAAGGCTGTCTACACCGTGCAGAGTTTTACTTTTGATAGGCACTCCAAGCACAGGCAACGGAGTCATAGAGGCCGTCATACCTGGGAGATGTGCCGCGCCACCAGCTGCAGCAATAATCACCTGAATACCATTTTTTTCCGCATTACGCGCAAAGTCATACAGCCGCTCGGGCGTACGATGCGCCGAAACTATGCTTGCTTTGTAACCGATGTCGAATTCATCTAGCAGTTCTGTTGCATGCAGCATGGTCGGCCAGTCTGACTGACTGCCCATGATAACTGCAACTTTTACGGATTTTTCTGCCATCTGGCCTGCCATTTAAATAGACACTGCCGACATCAACCTGGAACCCAGGAAAACGCCGGCAGAACTATTAATCTAGTCGTTGTCGCTCATTTTGCGGGAAAGTTTGCGGGCACGGCGAACCGATTCAGCTGCCTTACGCACACGCGCTTCGGAGGGTTTTTCATAGTGACGACGTTTTTTCATTTCACGAAATACGCCTTCACGCTGCATTTTCTTTTTCAGAACACGCAGGGCCTGCTCTACGTTATTATCACGTACTGAGACTTCTATCATTGCCAATTACCTCCTCTCAAGAGGGCGGGATAATACGTGCATCTTTTCGCAAAGTCGAGTGTTTTTCCGGTTCCTGTAGATTAAAATCTGTGCTTTAACGGCTCTCCCTATAGATTATGGAGATAAAATATGGCTAAATTCGGAGGCGTTTCCGGCGATCAATTACGCAGCATCATCGAACGCGTTGAAAAGCTGGAAGAAGAAAAAGCAGCATTGGCTGCTGACATTCGTGAAATCTTTGCGGAAGCAAAAGGCAATGGCTTTGACACCAAAGCGATTCGCCAGGTAATCAAGCTGCGCAAAATGGAAGCCAGCGAACGCCAGGAACAGGAAGCCGTGCTGGATACCTATCTGCACGCTCTGGGCATGCACATGGAAAAAGCGGCTTAAATCCTCAAACCCGCTTAGAAAATGAATCGGCCAGCACTAAGGCTGGCCGCTTCTTCTGCAACTTGAGGGGATGGGCCCCTCTTCCGTCAGCTTGTGCTCAAGCCGCTTGCTGAGCGTCGGTTAGACGCTGCAGCTCTTCTTTAATACGTAATTTCTGCTTTTTCAACTCCGTCACTCGTGCAAAGTCCGGAAGCGGGCGAGCCGACTCAGTATGAACTGCATTTTCCAGTTCAGCATGTTTTTTTTCCAGAGCTTCAATATGAGTAGAGAGTGACATAGTTATATCCTTGCGTTGTTGTTTTATAATCCCCTGCAAATGGGGGAAATTGAATTAAAACAAAATCGGTCTTTTTATGCAATATTAATTTTATGTCAACAAAAAATTAAATAATTTTGATACAAAATCTGTATAGCCTAAACGGCTTTATATGACTCCCCCTAAAAGACTTATTATAGGCATCAGTGGCGCAAGTGGCGCAATTTACGGTATAAGGCTGCTTGAATTGCTGAGAGACCTGAGGATTGAAAGACATCTGATCATTTCGCAGGCCGCCACATTAACAATTACACAGGAAACATCCTATTCCTTGGAAAATGTTAAGCAGCTGGCCGATATCAATTATTCTCCCAAAGATTTTGCTGCGGCGGTTTCAAGCGGCTCCTTCCCCACAATGGGAATGATTATTGCCCCATGTTCCGTGCGCAGCCTCGCAGAAATCGCTTCCGGGGTAACGACCTCATTGTTAGGCCGCGCCGCCGACGTAACCCTCAAGGAACGTAGAAAACTCGTGCTGATGGTGCGCGAAACCCCGCTGACAAGTATACATCTGGAAAATATGCTGCGGGTTACACAGGCTGGCGGAATTATTGCCCCCCCCGTCCCTGCATTCTATCATCAGCCCACCACATTAGATAATATGATCAACTACACTTTAGGGCGAGTGCTTGATCTTTATGACCTTTCACTTCCAGAAATGAAGCGGTGGAAGGGTTTGCATTGCAAAAAAGACTAGGATTTTTGCTGTTTTTTGAGTATAGTACCGTCCTGAAGCAAGAGTACACATGAACGACGAAATCATTTTATTCAAGCGGCTCGAGCTGCTTAAGGAAAAGCATCGCGTACTGGACGAGACTATCGATCAGATCGCTAACAGCCAATTTACCGACCAACTCCAACTTCATCGCCTGAAGAAAGAACGCTTGTCGCTTCGCGATCAGATTGGGCAAATCGAAGAACTGCTTTATCCTGATATTATTGCCTAATTCAGTTTATCTAAAGCATTTGCAACAGGAATACCAATAGTCGAAGCAAAATTAATGCTTCGCCTTCCACCTTCGCGAACATGAATCGACATGAGCTTAGCCATTTGCCTGCTGGAAGGCAAAACTCCCTGTCCTAGTCTATCATTAGCGCCACTCCATACCCAGTCCATCAAACCGAATAATGTCGAGGAAATACCGGCCTTCATTAGAAGTGCATTAAGCTGCCTGGTATCAGCGGGATTGATTTCAAATTCCTTTGAAGGAATACGGGTAACCTCCGAAAGCAAAAGATAAAAGAGAGTAATTTGCCCCAGACATACGCTCAGCAGAAGAGTCATCATATTAATGCGTCCGGCTTTATGAAATCTATGAGCAAGCATGCTGCATTGCTCTTCAGATGGATTTGCTCCCAGCATTACAATGGCAGAAGCTAAGCTGAATAACTCTTGCGGCGGTAAAGTAGCAAACGAAGATATCCCCTGCTTTTCCTGCAATGGCGCATCGAGCATCTGCGCTTTTTTCATTTTCTCAATTGCACTAACAGGCTGAGGCACCCTTTTCATCATATGCTGCAGCACAACACTGCTTTTCTCATGCAGCGCAACCATGCGGAGATAGGTTGGCTCTTCTATTCTCGCAGTATCATTATTCAGCAGCGCTGCGCATACGCTTTCATGTTTTTTCTCCACCAGAAGGGAGCTGATAGTCACAGAAAGGAACTTCCTTTCCGCAACGGCAATAAGACGAATTTGCTTGTCGGTTTCATTAATAATCTTAGTAATATCAAAATCTTCCAATATCGGCGATTCACGTAGAACTGGAATTGCAATTTCATCAACGCTATCATTGGCGAGCCTTAAAACCAGATCTTTAGGCACGGCCTTTGAATTACGAATCCCCTCCGCCAATGTCTGGCGGACCTGGCTGTTTTTGTCCTGCTGCAAATGAAAGGCAATATCTGACGCCAGCTGATAGGCAGATGAATCCGGCGCAGAGGATTCCATATGCAATACTATCTTCTTTGCAATCGCTGCACGGGTATAGGGTTGTGGATTCTGCTTAAGTCGCAGAAAATCCTCTTGGGTAAGCGGAATAGTAGAGTTATGTGCCATAAAAAGACACCTTACTCTTATATACTTAAATGAAGTTTAAGATTTGTGCTGTTAACCGGCTTTTTGCTGCAGCCAGCGGCTTCCGGGCTTGGTGATAGGAAGTTTGCTTAACTCTTCAGGCACTTCTTCTGGCGGGTAACTGGGCACTTCCAGTGTGAGTAAAGAAACAAATGGCACCCCAAGATCGGCCTGTCCATTGCTACGATCAATCAGGGAACATTCAGCCAGCACCTTACCGCCAGCTTTCTCAATACATTGGAATGTCTCTTTGGAAGAAAGCCCGGTGGTAACAACATCTTCCACAACCAGCACTCCTGCACCTTTGGAAATCTCGAATCCACGGCGTATGGCAAACGTCCCTTCCTGGCGTTCGCAAAAAATAGATGGCTTCTTAAGGTGCCTGGCTAATTCATAACCAACAATCACACCACCCATGGCAGGGGCAACGACCATATCAATCATAGATATATCTATCGTCTTTTGCAGCTTTGCAGCCAGCGCTATACATAATCGTTCTGCACGTGCAGGATCCATCAAAACACGCGCGCATTGAAGATAAGTAGGGCTATGACGGCCTGAAGACAGCACAAAATGTCCGCTTAAAATTGCTTCTGCAGCTTTGAATTCCGCCAGAATCTCATTCTCATTCATGCCTTAAGGCCTCACAGCGATGTTATCAATCAATCGGGTTTTACCCAAATGCGCCGCCACAAGCAACCTCGCCGGGCGGTCTAATTCCGATAAAGACTCAAGATTATTTGCATCACACAGTTCAAGGTAATCGAGCTTAGTGAAACCTGAATCCAGCAGCTTTAGACGTGCAGCATCTAGCAACTCTGCAACTTTTGCTTTCTCCTTTTTAAGCTGTTCAGCCAATTCCTGCAGCACCGCATGCAATTTTGGAGCGATTTTCCTCTCTTGCAGGGCAAGATATTCATTACGTGAAGACATGGCGAGCCCATCAGCTTCCCGCATAGTGGCCCCTGCGACTATTTCTACCGGGATATTCAAGTCAGAGACTAAACGCCTTATAATTTGAAGCTGCTGATAGTCCTTCTCGCCAAAAACAGCGACATCGCAGCCTGACTGAAGCAATAATTTCGCGACTACCGTCGCCACACCATCAAAATGCCCGGGCCTGAATTGCCCGCATAGCCTCTCACTTAATCCGGCGACATGGATTGTGGTAGAAAATCCTGCCGGATATATAGCGTCCACTTTTGGTAAATACAGCGCATCAACATGCATGGATGTGACTTTTTCAGTATCTCTCACCTCATGGCGTGGATACTTGTCTAAATCCTCATTCGGGCCAAATTGCATCGGGTTTACAAAGATGCTCACAATGACTTTATCTGCCTGCTGGCGTGCCAGTTCAATCAAGGATAAATGCCCGGCATGCAGCGCCCCCATCGTCGGGACCAATGCTATTTTCTGCCCTTGCTCCTTCCAGGACGCCACTAACGAGGAAAGGTCTTGCAGTATATGAACAACTTTTGTCATAGTGGTTGCGGCTTATTGGGTCTTTGCCTAAAAAGCAAGTTCTCATGACGCAATCTCCCCTGGAAACCTACAAGCGAAGTAATCTGGCTGCTGACGACGCACAGCTTGCAGTAATGGAACAGCTGCAGGCGCTGTATGACCGGCTGACTTCTGTGGATACCAATAAAGCTGGCTGGCTCAATTGGTTTCAGCGTAAAAGGCAGTCAACATTGCAAAGTCTGTATCTTTGGGGAGATGTTGGACGCGGCAAATCAATGCTGATGGATATTTTTGCGGCTTCCATGCCAGAAGGCTTTCCGTGCCGCCGCGTGCATTACCATGCTTTTATGGCAGAAATTCACCACCAACTCCATGAGCAGAGGCAAAAAGGCGCGGACATCGCCGATGCCTTGAAGCCTGTGGCACTGAATTACGCCATGACCCTCCGCCTGCTCTGCCTCGATGAATTCCAGGTGACGGATATTGCCGACGCGATGATACTATCGCGTCTTTTCACATTATTGCTTGATGCAGGGCTGGTTGTCGTTACCACGTCTAATCGACCGCCGGATGAACTTTATAAAAATGGGCTGCAGCGTGATCAATTCCTCAAATTTATCGCACTGGTTAAGCAGCGCTTTGATGTGCTGGAACTGAACTCACCACATGATTACCGATTGCAAAAGCTGCAAGGCCACCCGGTTTATTTCACACCTGGCAATAATATTTCTGAACTTAAAAGCATTTTTGAATCTCTCTGCACTCAATATCCGGCGCCTAGCGCACTTTTAGTCAATGGGCGTGAAGTGACCCTGCCTTTTACCGCTAATGGCATGGCCTGGTGCCATTTTGATGACCTCTGTCGCAAGCCGCTGGGAGCGGAGGACTACGCGGCGCTGGCAGCCGAGTTTCATACGGTTTTTCTGATTGGCATCCCCAAAATGACACGAGAAGACCGCAATGAGGCCAAGCGGTTCGTAACGTTGATCGATACATTGTATGAACACAAAACACGCCTGCTTGCTGCCGCAGACGCCTTGCCGGATGAGCTTTACCCGACAGGTGACGGCAGCTTCGAGTTTCAGCGTACCGCCTCCCGCTTGCACGAAATGCAGTCGCAGGAATATCTGCAGACAAAAAAATAACCCCCGGCCACGAGGGGGCGGAGGTTATTTTTCAGGGGTCTATTGCTACTTAAGGTTCTGCATTAATTTCAATATCAATGTAGATGGTTGGGGGCGGAATTTTCTGCTGTTCCTCCAATAACTTCTCAATCCGGCTGAGTTTTTGATAACATAGCCATAGTAGGTAGAGAATTCCCGCCAGCGCAACAGGCACAAAGTGCGTGATGATAAACATCAGCGCAGCAATCACGGCAGCAATGAAAAGGAGTGGATACAGGATTTCCGTCAGAAGAAAGTCCAGCATCTTTCTCACTTCCTTTCGGAGAAGCCATAATGCCCACAAGAGAATGACACCCCCTGCAACATAGCAGGTGTTGATGAATAGGGCTGTCATTGCCCTTAATGGGCTAGCTAACATCGTGCCAAGCGCCAACAAAGCGCATCCCCCAGTAAAAAACCAAAAGAAACTCCATGGATTCACCAGGTCTCTTAGAGGCCAGTTGCCACCTTTGCGGTTTCTATTGATCTGTG
>WBZO01006326.1_pt1 | contig 11547 bp, 8 predicted proteins | sample 5204261 | NCBI WGS metagenome assembly WBZO01 (sample SAMN12412400, study PRJNA552823) | activated sludge metagenome | isolation source: activated sludge from anammox sidestream of wastewater treatment plant... | place: USA: North Carolina | collected 2017-09 | reverse complement strand
GGCCCGGCCGCGTCAACGACACGACCTGCCTCCCGCGCCGGGTGCGCCTATCGCCTATCGCCCATTGCCAATCGCCTACTCGAGGATCTCGGTGATGGTACCGGCGCCGACCGTGCGGCCGCCTTCGCGGATGGCGAAGCGGGCGCCCTTCTCGAGCGCGACCGGGGTGAGCAGCTCACCCGTGATCGTGGTGTTGTCACCGGGCATCACCATCTCCACGCCCTCCGGCAGCTTCAGCGTGCCGGTGACGTCGGTGGTGCGGATGTAGAACTGCGGACGGTAGCCGTTGAAGAACGGGGTGTGACGGCCGCCCTCTTCCTTCGAGAGGATGTAGACCTCACCCTTGAACTTCGTGTGCGGGAGGATCGAGCCGGGCTTGCAGAGCACCTGGCCGCGCTCGACGTCGGTCTTTTCGACGCCGCGGAGCAGCACGCCGATGTTGTCGCCAGCCACACCCTCGTCGAGCAGCTTGCGGAACATCTCGACGCCGGTGACGACCTTCTTCGTGGTCGGGCGGAAGCCGACGATCTCGATTTCCTCGCCCACCTTCACCTTGCCACGCTCGACACGGCCCGTCACGACGGTGCCGCGACCCGAGATCGAGAACACGTCCTCGATCGGCATCATGAACGGCTTGTCGATGTCGCGCTGCGGGAGCGGCACGTAGCTGTCGAGCGCCTCCATCAGCTTCACGATGCTCTCGACGCCGGCGGGGTCGCCCTGCAGCGCCTTCAGCGCCGACACGCGGACCACCGGAACGTCATCGCCCGGGAACTTGTAGGTCTTGAGCAGCTCGCGCACCTCGAGCTCCACCAGGTCGAGCAGCTCGGGGTCGTCGATCGCGTCGACCTTGTTCAGGGCAACGACGAGGTAGGGCACGTTCACCTGGCGGGCCAGCAGCACGTGCTCGCGGGTCTGCGGCATCGGGCCGTCGACCGCGGAGACCACGAGGATGCCGCCGTCCATCTGCGCCGCGCCGGTGATCATGTTCTTCACGTAGTCGGCGTGACCCGGGCAGTCCACGTGCGCGTAGTGCCGGTTCGCCGTGGAGTACTCGACATGGCTCGTCGCGATCGTGAGAATCTTCGTCTCGTCGCGGCGGCCCTGCGACTCCGAGGCCTTGGCGACTTCGTCGTAGGGGACGAACTTCGCCCAGCCCTTGTCGGCGGCCACCTTCGTGAGCGCCGCAGTCAGGGTCGTCTTGCCGTGGTCGATGTGACCGATGGTGCCCACGTTTACGTGCGGTTTGGAACGATCGAATTTCTCTTTAGCCATGTCAGCGAACCTCGCGCTCTCGTTATCTCTGCTCGTCGTGCGGTCCGCCTTCGCCACGCTTCGGCGGACAACCTTCGCCTATTCTCTTACGGGCCTGACAACCGATACCCACTCCCGCATGGGCAAGGTTGGAGCCGATGACCAGGATTGAACTGGTGACCTCGTCCTTACCAAGGACGCGCTCTGCCAACTGAGCTACATCGGCCTAACGTTCGTCAGTCAGCAGTTGCCTTCCAGCCTCGTCCAGCGGGCCCGGCGGTCCGTGCCGCCGGGCACCACGCGGCTGCGGCGGCGCGGAGGCGGATGCCCTTCGACCGACCCAGGGCCTCCTGAGCCTGCCAAAGGATGGAGCGGGAGACGGGGATCGAACCCGCGACCAACAGCTTGGAAGGCTGTGACTCTACCACTGAGTTACTCCCGCACTCCCTCTACATGCTGACGTCCACCAGGAGCGCCTGGCGGACTCGCTGCTACTACTCTCTACTTCGTCGTCGGCGCTGTTGAACGCTCGTGCTGTCTGTGGCTCGCCGACCGAAGCCCGCTCCGGCAGCCGGAGCGATGTATGGTGGCGAGGGAAGGATTCGAACCTTCGAAGCCGCAGGGGCGACAGATTTACAGTCTGTTGCGTTTGACCGCTTCGCTACCTCGCCAGTAGTTCTGTGTGCTTGGAATCCGTGTGCGTCGACGATTACCTTGCGGACCTGACTGCCCACATCGTTGGAGCTGGCGAAGGGATTTGAACCCCCGACCGGCTGATTACAAATCAGCTGCTCTACCGAACTGAGCTACGCCAGCCAGACAAAAGTAGGACTTTAGCACGTCCTATGCCACAGGTGCAACCGCAGAAATACGTACTGAATTCATTCCCGCCGCCCCCGTGTCCCGCGCTGCCGCTGCCTCACCGCCTCGAACAGCGCGACGCCTGCGGCCACGGACACGTTCAGGCTCTGGACATGGCCACGCATGGGAATGGAGACCAGCCAGTCGCACCGTTCCCGCACCAGCCGACGCAGCCCGGTCCCCTCCGCCCCGAGGACGAATGCGGTGGGTACGGTTAAGTCTATTTGATCGTAGCGATTGGGAGAATCTCCCGCAAGCCCGACCGTCCAGACTCCGGCTTCCTTCAATTCCTCGATGGATCGCGCAATGTTCACCACCTCGGCGATGCGCACGTGCGACGCTGCCCCTGCCGCCGCCTTCGCCGCCGCGCCGCCAAGCGGCGCCGCACGGCGCGACTGCCGGATCACCCCGTCCGCCCCAGCCGCATCCACCGTCCGGAGAATGGCGCCCACGTTGTGCGGATCTTCGATGCCATCGAGGACCACCAGCAGCGGCACACCGCTCGCGCCCGACACAAGGTCCGACACGCTCCAGTCCCGGGGCTCCTCGACCTCCGCCATCACCCCCTGGTGCACGCCGCCCCGCGCCGCGCGATCCAGGTCGACCACCTGCACCAGGCGCACCTCGATTCCCGCACGCGCCGCCGCCGCAGCCACCTCCTGCACGCGCGACCCGGCCCGCTCGGACACGCGCAGATGACGCACCCGCCCCGCGCGAATGGCCTCCAGCACCGGGTTGACTCCGTAGATCAGCACGGCATCGGCCTCACGACAGCGTCTCCAGCGCCGCTGCGAACTGCAGCGCACGCTCACGGCACGCCACGATCGGCGGAATGCCGCTTCCGGGCGGCAACGCGGCCCCCCGGTCGATGGCCGGCACCACCAGATCCAGTTCCGGTCCCTCCGCACGCCCGGTGAGCACGATGCGAATGGGATGAAAGAGCCCCTTCCCCTTCTGGCCGGTGCTCGCCTTCACCGCATTCGCCGCGGCGCGGAACCGATCGCGGTCCAATCCGGGCAGCCCCGCCAGTTCCGCGGCAAGCGCACGCGCAATCGCCCGTGCAGCATCCGTGCGCATCTCCGCCCGCACGACCTCGTCGCGCAACGCCGCGTCGACCGAGTAGTCGAAGATCGCAGATAGCCTGCCCGGCACCTGGTCGAGCCGATCGACCGATCCGCTCGCAATCGGCACGACCGAGGCCAGATACTCGGCGCCGGCCGCATCAGGCGCCAGACGCACGCCAGCCGCCGCAAAGTACGGTAGCGCCAGTGTCGCCAGCCTGGCCGGGTCGGCCATCTTGAGGTAATGCCGGTTGACCCAGGCGAGCTTCTCCTCGTCGAACACCCCCGCGCTGAGCCCCACGTCGTCGAGGGAGAAGCGGCGAGCCATCTCGGCGGCGGGCAGCAGTTCCTCGTCGTTGCCGGGCGACCATCCGATGAGGGCGAGGTAGTTCACCAGCGCTTCCGGCAGGTAGCCTTTCGACCGGAACTCGCCGACCGACGTCGCGCCGTGCCGCTTCGAGAGCGGCGTGTGGTCGGGACCCATCACCAGGGCCAGGTGCGCGAATGCCGGCGGGGTGAACCCCAGCGCCTCGTACAGCAGGATCTGGCGCGGCGTATTCGAAATGTGATCCTCGCCCCTGATCACCTGCGTGATGCCCATCAGGGCATCGTCGACGACGACGGCGAAGTTGTAGGCGGGAACGCCTTCGGCCCGGACAATGATCGGGTCGCCGATGACGTCGGTATGGAAGCGCACCTCGCCCCGCACCGCGTCCATGAAGCGGACCTCGTGATTGTCGGGGACGCGGAAGCGGATGGCCGGCTTCTCGCCCCCGACCACGCGCGCCTCGGCCTGCTCGCGCGCAAGCCGGCGACAGGTGCCCGCATAGCGCGCCGGACGCCCGCCCGCCAGCGCCGCCGATCGCTCGGCCTCGAGCTGCTCCCGCGAGCAGAAGCAGTGGTAGGCGTGGCCGGTCTCGAGCAGTTGCTGCGCATAGCGCGCGTAGATCGACGCGCGTTCGCTCTGGCGGTACGGGCCGTACGCACCACCCGCGTCGGGGCCCTCGTCCCAGTCGAGCCCCAGCCAGCGGATGTCGGAGAGGATGGCGGCTTCCGACTCGGCCGTCGAACGCTCGACGTCGGTGTCCTCGATGCGGAGGACGAACGTGCCGCCGGCGCCGCGGGCCAGCAGCCAGTTGAACAGCGCGGTGCGCGCGTTCCCCACGTGCAGCTTCCCGGTCGGGCTGGGTGCGAATCGGACTCTCATGGACATCTGAACAGTACAGGCTCGGAGTTGGCGGCGGTCAGGCGCGACGCAGCAGCGCCACCGCCTGGGCGGCAATGGCCTCGCCACGGCCGACGCTGTCCACGCCCTCGTTGGTCTTGCCCTTGACGCTGACGGCGTCCACCGGAAGACCGAGGGCGGCAGCCATCGACTGTCGCATGGCGTCGACGTAACCCTTGATCTTGGGTCGCTCCAGGACGATCGTCACGTCGACGTTGACGACCACGTATCCCGCGGCTCGCACGAGCGCATACGCCTGCCGCAGGAGGTCGACCGAGTTCGAATCCTTCCAGCGCGGGTCGCTGTCCGGGAAGTGCCGTCCGATGTCGCCGAGCGCCGCGGCGCCGAGAATGGCATCGGTGAGGGAGTGGCACACCACGTCTCCGTCGGAGTGCCCGAGGGGCCCGCGCTCGAAGGGCACGGTGAGGCCGCCGAGGACCAGGGGCCGGCCCTCGACAAGCCGGTGCAGGTCGTAGCCGGTGCCGACACGGATGGCCGCGTCGGCCTCCTCCGCTCCGCGCTTCGCGATCGCATCCACCACGGGCAGGTCCTCCGGCGTCGTGATCTTGATGTTGGTCTGCTCGCCTTCGACGAGGCGCACGGGATGACCGGCCCGCTCCGCGAGGGAGGCTTCGTCGGTGGCGTCGGGACCACCCTCGCCGAGCGCCAGCGCCTCGCGCAGCACGCGACGCGTGAAGGCCTGGGGGGTCTGCGCCAGGTAGACCGACTCTCGGGGAATCGTCTCGCTCACGAATGGGGCGCCCTGGCCGCTCGTCCGCTTGACCGTGTCCCGCGCGGGTACGGCCGCAAGCGCCGCCCCACACTCGGCGGCGGCCGCAATCGTCCGCGAGATGAGGTCCGGCGACGCAAACGGCCGCGCGGCGTCGTGGATGACCACGAGGTCGGCTGCCTCGGCAATCGCGCTGAACGCATTCTGCACCGAGTCCTGACGCCGGGCGCCTCCGGACACGACGCGGATCGGCTTTGCACCGGCGCGCAGGTACGGCGGAGGCGCCGCCACGAACTCGGGGGGCAGGGCGACGATCAGCTCGTCGATCCCGGGGTGCGCCAGGAACAGTGCGACGCTGCGCTCCAGAATCGACTGCCCGCCGATGCTAAGCATCTGCTTGGGAACCGGGCCGCCGAAGCGCTGCCCGCGGCCGCCGGCCGCAATGATGGCGGAGACGAACATAGGGAACCAGTCATTATAGGTCCGCCACCAGCCCGGCGGGTGCCTCCACGCCGGTCTCCGGCGGCGTCACGCCCTGGCGGCAATGCCGCTGCGGTCGTGCACGGTCCTGGCCACCACCTCGTGCACCCGGTCCGCGAGCCGCTTGGCATCGCGGACCGTCGGCGCCTCAATGGTGGGTGGGTAGATCGGTTCATGCACGATGAGCTCGACATTCCCGGGCTCGGTCCGCAGCCGGCCCTTCTGCATGACGTGCCTGGTACCGACGACGGCCACGGGGACGATCGGCAGCCCGGCTTCCAGCGCGAGCAGGAAGCTGCCAGCCTTGAACCGCCCGACCACGCCGTCGAAGCTCCGCGTGCCCTCGGCAAAGATGATGAGCGACAGGCCGTCCTTCACCAGCGCCCGCCAGCGGCCCAGGATGCCCGCCCTATCCGGATGATCGCGGTCCACGAACAGGTGACCGCCCCGCCTGAGGTGCCAGCCGAGCACCGGGAAGCGCGCAAGCGACGCCTTCGCGATGATCCGCAGCTGGTACGGCAGCGACGCGAAGATGACCGGGATGTCGTAGATGCTCTGGTGGTTCGAGACGAACACGTAGGTCGTGCCAGGGGTGATCGTCCCGAGACCCTCGACCCGGACGCGCACCCCGGTCGTCTTCAGGATGAGCCACGACCAGGCACGCGCGCACCGGTGCGCGAAGTGGCCGCGCCGGTCGAACAGGCTCGACACGATGGACGCCGCGCCGAGCACAATCGTGTAAATGCTGATGGCGGGGATGAGGTAGAAGACCGTCCGCCACCAGTGGAATGGAGGGATGCGCCGCAACGGAGTCGAACGTCTCAGGTCTGCTGGGATGCCGGCGTGGCCGACGCCGGAATGCTCGGAGCCGGCGCCGTGGCCGACCGGGTGCGCTCCACGGCCGGGTGCGCCTGCGCCTGCCCGGCCATGCCCGGCTCGATGTAGCGCCCGAAGATCATCTTGCCCGCCGTGGTCTGGAGCACGCTGGTCACCACGATGTCGATCGTCTTGCTGATCATCTTCCGGGCGTTGTCCACCACCACCATCGTCCCGTCATCGAGGTACGCCACACCCTGGTTGTATTCCTTGCCTTCCTTCAGGATGAAGACCTTCATGATCTCGCCCGGGAGCACCACCGGCTTGAGCGAGTTCGCGAGCTCATTGACGTTCAGCACGGACACGCCGCGCAACTGGGCCACCTTGTTCAGGTTGAAGTCGTTGGTGACGATCTTCCCCTCGAGCGACCGCGCCAGTTCGATCAGCTTCAGGTCGACCTCGCGGATCTCGGGGAAGTCCATGTCCGAGATCATCACCTCCACACCGGCCATCTTCTGGATCTTCTGGAGGATGTCGAGCCCGCGGCGGCCCCGGTTGCGCTTCAGGGAATCCCCCGAGTCGGCCACCAACTGCAGTTCCTTCAGCACGAACTGCGGGATCACCAGGGTGCCGTCCACGAACCCCGTGTCGCACACGTCGGCAATGCGACCGTCGATGATGACGCTGGTGTCCAGGATCTTGTAGCGCCGCTGCGCGCCGGTGCTCCGGAACAGCGCGACGAGACGAGCGGGCTCGAGCCACTCACCGTTCTTCGCCCCGAGCACCAGACCCAGGTACGGCAGCACGATGACGAAGAAGGAGTGCAGGAACTCGACCTTGCGGTCGCTGGAGTCGGCGAAGAAGAGCCCCCCCTCGATGGCGCGGGCAATCGTCAGGCCGATGGCGCAACCGAGCAGCGCCCCCAGCACGCGCGTCGGCGCGGTCTCGCGCAGGCGCATCTCGAAGAGGACAACCAGCCCGGACAGGACGACGGCAAACGCGACATTCGGTAAGAGGCCGACAGGCAGTGGCTGGAGCAGCGCGGCGGAGTACGCCACCGCCGCAACGATCAGCACACGGGCTAGGACGAACCAGGCCATTGGGGACTCCCGCTATGAAGGGCAACCATACCATCAAATCACGGGAGGAGGGCGTCGAGCGCCTCCCCGGCGCTGCGGACACCCACGAGTTCGCACGCCCCACCCACGGCGATCCGTTCTTCTGGATCGATATTGGCCTCCGGCATGATGCAGCGGCGGAACCCCATCTGCGCCGCCTCCCGGATCCGCAGCCCGGCCTGCGTCACGCCACGGACCTCCCCGGCCAGCCCCACCTCGCCGAACACCGCCGTGGTCGGCGGCACGACGCGGTTCCGCACGCTCGAGGCGATCGCCGCCACGATGGCGAGGTCTGCGGCCGGTTCGTCGATCGTCATGCCCCCGGCAATGTTGACGAACACGTCGTCACCGATCAGGTTGAGCCCGGTGCGCTTCTCGAGCACGGCCAGCAGCAGCGAGAGCCGCTGGGCATCGACCCCGTTGGCCATCCGACGGGCATTGCCGTAGGTGCTGGTCGAGACGAGGGCCTGCACCTCCACCAGAATCGGCCGGGAGCCCTCGACGGAGCACAGCACGGCCGATCCCGGCGCATTCGCCGGGCGCTCGGCCAGGAACATGCGCGACGGGTTCGGGACCGGCTTCAGCCCGGCAGCCGTCATCTCGAACACGCCGAGCTCACTGACGGCGCCGAAGCGGTTCTTCACCGCCCGGACCACCCTGTGCGAATGGTGCCGCTCGCCCTCGAAGTACAGCACGGTGTCGACCACGTGCTCGAGCGCCTTGGGGCCGGCCAGGCTCCCCTCCTTCGTCACGTGTCCGACGAGGAACACGGGGACGTTCTGGCCCTTGGCGGCGAACAGGAGCTGCGTCGCCGCCTCGCGCACCTGCCCGATGCTCCCGGGCGCCGACTGGAACTTCAGCGAGAAGATCGTTTGAATTGAATCCACGATGACCAGCGCCGGCCGGATCCGGGCGATCTCCTCGAGGATCCGTTCGAGGCAGGTTTCGGCCAGGAGGTAGAGCGGGGCATCCGCCACGCCGAGCCGCTCGCCACGCGACTTGACCTGGTGCTCCGACTCCTCACCCGAGCTGTACAGGACGGGACCGACGGTCCTGGCCATGTTCGCCGCCGCCTGCAGCAGCAGCGTGGACTTGCCGATGCCGGGTTCACCCCCGAGCAGGACGAGCGACCCCGGCACGATGCCGCCGCCCAGCACCCGGTCGAACTCGCCGATCGAGGTGGAGATGCGGGGATGGTGCTCGACCGAGATGTCCGCATACAGGCGCGCGGTGCCGCCGGCGCCGAGCGCATAGCGGTGTCCGGCGGCAGAGGCCCCGCCCCCCTGCGGCGGATCGACGGGACGTTCCTCCACGAAGGAGTTCCAGGCACCGCAGTCCGGGCACTTCCCCAGCCACTTGGCGGCCTGGGAACCGCACTCCTGGCACACGAACACGGTGGACGGACGTTTCGCCATAGGCCGCTGCTGAATGAAGGAACCTGTTGGGCGTGCGGTTGGCTACGCGTACACCCGTTCGATCCGCGAACCGACGCGACAGACCACTTCCCACGGGATGGTGCCGACCGCAGCCGCCATCTCCCGCGCATCGATCCGGTCCTCGCCCTGAGCGCCGATGATCACCACCTCGTCGCCGGGCGACAGGTCCATGCCGGTCACGTCGGCCATCAGCATGTCCATGCAGACCGACCCGACGATGGGTGCGCGCCGCCCGCGGATCAGCACCGCCCCTCGCCCTGCCAGGCGCCGGTCGAGACCATCCGCGTATCCGGCCGGGACTATGGCGAGCGACGTCGGCCGCTCGGCGAGGAAGCGGCCGCCGTAGCCGGTGCTCTCGCCCGTCCGCATGCCCTTGACGGCCACCACCCGGCTCGTGAGGGTCATCACGGGTGCGAGCGGCACGGTCGAGGCCAGCGGAGGCGGCACGATGCCGTACACGAGCAGCCCCGGTCGTACGAGGTCGAACCACACGCGGGCATCGCGCAGCAGCGCGGCGCTGTTCGCCGCATGCCGGTATCGTGGCCGGCCGCCGAGCGCGGCGACGTCGGCCAGCGCCCGCTCGAAGCGGGTCCGCTGCTGCTCGAACAGCGGCGAGTCCGGCTCATCGGCGGTGGCGAAGTGCGTGTACACGCCCTCCAGTTCCAGGTTCTCGCTCGCCAGCAGCGCGGGAATCGTCCGGCGCAGGTTGTCGAACCGGAACCCGAGGCGGTTCATCCCGGTGTCCACCTTGAGGTGGTACTTCAGCCGACGCCGGTACTTGCCCGCCACCGCCTGCACGGCCTGGGCCGCACCCGGGCTCGAGATGGTCGGCGTGAGGTCGAACTCCACGAGGCCATCGAGATCGCTGACGCTGAGGGCACCGAACACGAGGATCTGCGCACGCACGCCCGCGGCCCGCAGCACGGCGGCCTCCTCGATGTCGGCACAGGCCAGGATCCGCGCCCCTGCCTCCTCGAGCGCCAGGCCCACCTGGCCCGCCCCGTGGCCGTACGCGTTCGCCTTGACCACGGCAATGACCCCAGGGGGCTGGTCGGGCCGCTCCCGCTGCACGAAGGCGACGATGTTGCGGTAGTTCGCCCGCAGGGCATCCAGGTCGACCCGTGCGGTCGTCGGACGGATCACTCCATGCCCCCGCCGCCACCTGCCAGGTTCTCGAAACGGGTGAACTCGCGGATGAATGCCAGCTTCACCACCCCAGTGGGCCCGTTGCGCTGCTTCGCGATGATCAGTTCCGCGGTGCCGGTCGCCTCGGTGGGCGGCGCGTTCTTGTCGGCGTACTGGTCCTCCCGGTAGATGAAGATGACGACGTCCGCATCCTGCTCGAGGGCGCCCGACTCGCGCAGGTCCGAGAGCTGCGGACGATGGTCGGATCGCTGCTCGGAGGCGCGGCTCAGCTGCGACAGGACGATGATCGGGACCTGCAGCTCCTTGGCAAGCCCCTTGAGCGAGCGCGAGATCGACGCCAGCTCGAGGGAGCGATTCTCGAAGCGCCCGCGGCCCTGCATCAGCTGCACGTAGTCGATGATCACCATGTGCAAGCCGTGCTCGGCCTGCAGGCGCCGGCACTTGGCCCGCATCTCGAGGACGCCGATCGACGGTGTGTCGTCGATGAAGATCCTGGCCTCGCTGAGCGTGCCGAGCGCCTGCGAGAGCTTGCCCCAGTCGCGCTCCCCGAGGAAGCCGCCCCGGAGGCGGTGGGCGTCGATGCGCGCCTCACCGGTGAGCATACGGAGGAACAGCTGCTCCTTCGACATCTCGAGGCTGAAGATGCCCACCGTCATGTCGGTCTTCGTCCCGACATGCTGGGCCATGTTCAGCACGAGGCTGGTCTTGCCCATCGAGGGGCGGGCCGCCACGATCACGATGTCCGATGGCTGGAGCCCCGAGGTCATCTCGTCCAGGTCCGTGAAGCCGGTCGGCACGCCGGTGACCAGTTCCTTGCGCGAGGCCAGCTTCTCGATCGTGTCGAGACTCGTCTCGGCCAGGTCCTTCAGCGAGACGAAGCCGTCGCGGACCTTCTTGTCGGCGATGGCGAAGATGGCACTCTCGGCGTTGTCGAGGATCGTGTCGGCTTCCTCCTCGGCGTCGTACGCATTCGCGAGGATCTTGCTCGCCGAGTGGATCAGGCTCCGGAGTGTCGACTTCTCCTTGATGATCCGGGCGTAGTGCTCGACGTTGGTCGACCGCGGCACGCCGTCCACCAGGGCTGAGATGTAGGCCGGCCCGCCCACCTCGTCCAGCTCACCGGTCCGCGTCAGCTCCTCCTTCAGCGTGACTAGGTCGATGGCATTGCCCCGCTCCTGCAGGCGGACCATCTTCTCGAAGATGCGGCGGTGCGCATCGCGGAAGAAGTCGCCGGAGTCGATCACCTCGACGGCGGTGTTGAAGGCGTCGTTGTGCAGGAGGATCGCGCCGAGCACGGACCGCTCGGCCTCGAGGTTGTGCGGGAGGGTGCGTTCGGCAACCGCGGCTTCGGCCATGTCGGGAGGAAGTGAGAACCCAGAAGTCAGAAATCGGAAGTCGGAGGCCCAGGTGCAAGGGAACG
>WBZO01006325.1_pt1 | contig 11548 bp, 11 predicted proteins | sample 5204261 | NCBI WGS metagenome assembly WBZO01 (sample SAMN12412400, study PRJNA552823) | activated sludge metagenome | isolation source: activated sludge from anammox sidestream of wastewater treatment plant... | place: USA: North Carolina | collected 2017-09 | reverse complement strand
CGACCACGAACCGTCGCTCGGCGAGCCGATCCTGGGTCACCCGAAGGGCACGCGCGCCAGGGCGCACGGGCACCCCCAGCGCCTCGATGGCATCCACCAGTCCGGGCGCGACATGCTCCAGCTCGTACGTCACCACATCGCAGCCACGCGCCAGTCGCAGCGCCGCCTCAAGGTCATCGTAGCCGCCAACCTCCACGTGGTCGGCGATGACCGACGCGGGGCACAGCCGATCGGGATCGAGCACCCGGAAGCCATACCCCATGGCCCGGGCGGCGTAGCCCAGCATCCGCCCGAGCTGGCCGCCACCCAGGATGCCGATGGTGGCGGGCGGCAGGACGGGCGTGGTGGTCGTCATGCCCCAATCGTGGGCCATCCGTCCGTTCGATGGCGTGATGCCCGTCGCGGTCGGCTACGGTTGTCACGTGACCAGCACCACCGAGCTCCTCATCGACTGTGACACGGGCATCGACGATGCGCTCGCGCTGCTGCTCGCCTGCGCGTCACCGGAGGCGGACATCCGGGCGGTCACATGCGTCGCCGGCAACGTCGACGCACGCCAGGTCGCCGCGAACACGCGCTCTGTGCTTGGGCTGGCCGGACGGGAGGACGTCGAAGTTGCGCTGGGTCGGGAGGTGCCGCTGCTGCGATCACTGGTCACGACACCCGAGACGCATGGCCCGCACGGTCTCGGCCACGCGACGCCGCCCCCGCCCAGCCGGTCGGTCTCGGCGCGTCATGCCGTCGACCTCATCATCGCCGAGGCCACCGCGCACCCTGGGGAGCTGACCGTCGTGACCCTGGGTCCCCTGACCGATCTCGCGGTGGCGGTGCTCCGGGAGCCGCGCCTGCCGCGACTCCTTCGACGGCTGGTGCTCATGGGCGGCGCGTACGGCGCCGCAGGCAACACCACCCCGGTGTCGGAGTGGAACGTGGCCGTCGACCCCGAGGCCATGGCGGTGGTCCTGCGCGCATGGGCTCCGGATGGTCCGATCGCCTGGGGCGACGACGCGCCACCGCGTCCGCTGGCGCTGGGCCTCGACGTCACCGAGCAGGCACGGTTCCTACCCGAGCATCTGGCACGACTCGCCGCCCGGGCCGGATGCGGCCCCGACGGGATGCCCTTGCATGGGGACGGGCTACGCAACCCCGTGGTGGGGCTCGTGGCGGACGCGCTGGCCTGGTACTTCGACTTCCACGAGCGCTTCGACGGCTTCCGCGGGGCGTTCATCCACGACCCGTTGGCTCTCGCCGCGGCACTCGACCCGTCACTGGTGGAGGCACGACCCTTGACCGTGGAGGTCACCCTGGGGGGTGCGGCGGACGGCCAGACCATCGCGGACCGCCGGGGCCATTGGGGTCGCCCTCCCAACCTGGACGTGGCCGTGTCCGCGGACGTGCCCAGGTTCCTCGATCGGTTCATCGAGCGCGTCGGGGGACTGGCGGCGAGCATCCCCGGCGTGGCACGCTAGGGGCCGTCCGATGGCCCGGGCGTCGGGAGGGGATCTGGAGGGCGGCGTGTCACAGCTCATGGTCCGCGTCGGCGCGGCGATCGCCGGCTTCATCGTGGTGGCCCTCATTGGCATCGCGGGCCTGCTGAGCTTCGCGCCCGAGCAGGCGAGCGGCTCATGGGCGCTCGTGGCCGTGGCCTCGCTGGCCGCCGCGATCCTGCTCTACGGCTTCGTGGAGTACGCGCAGACCGGTCAGGTCGCGTCCATCTCGCGCCAGTTCGACACGCGCACGATCGTGCTCATCCCGATTGCCATCGCCATCAACATCGTGCTCGGTCAGGCCGTGTCCGCGGCGCTCAAGATCCCCGTCTACCTCGATTCCATCGGCACCATCCTGGTGGGGGCGCTCGCGGGCCCCATCCCGGGGGCCATCACGGGTCTGCTCGCGAACCTGCTCTGGACCTACGTGGTGCCGCCGCCCTTCCAGAGCCCGTACGCCGCCCCGTTCGCGGTGGTCGCGGCCGTCATCGGCCTGATGGCGGGCGGGTTCGCGTATCTCGGCTGGATGCGCCCGAGACCTGGTCGGTCAGGCCGCGAACTGGCAACGGCGGCGATCATCGCGATCGGGCTCATCGTGGTGCTGACCGTCCTCGCGGTGCTCGGATACCGGGCGATCCTGGGTGACACGGGTCTGACGCCGACGTCCAGTGACACGGTGTTCGTGGTCCTCGGCTGGCTGGCCATCCTGCTCGTGGTGGGCACGGTCATCGGCCTGCTGTACCTGTTGTTCGCACGGCGCGACGTCACCGCCGCATACGTGGTGGTCGCGGGCGTCCTGACGGGCATCGTCGCGGCGGTCATCAGCGCCCCCATCAGCGCCAACGTGTTCGGGGGAGTCACGGGGGCGGGCACCGACTTCCTGGTCGCCGCGCTGCGCCAGGGCGGCGCTGACATCGGGGCAGCGACCCTGGGCCAGGGCCTCATCTCCGACCCCATCGACAAGGTCATCACCTTCTTCGTGGTGTATGTGATCCTGGGAGCCATGGCCGTCCGCACCAAGGCGCGATTCCCGCAGGGCGAGCGCCTGATCAGCACCGACGACGGGGGCGACACGGAGGCCGGCACGCCCGGGCCGTCGCGCTGACGGAACCCGCCACCGAGCCGACCCAGGGCCGACTGCCGCCATTCCTCGGCCAGGCCGGGCCCACGCCCTGGCATCGGCTCAACCCGCTCACCAAGCTCGTCATCGCGATCGTGACGTCGGTCGTGGTCGTCCTGATGGGGGGCGTGGTCGGGCCGATCGGGCTTGCGGTCGGCGCGGTGCTGCTGCCTGCTGCCTGGGCAGGCGTCTTGCGAGCAGTGGTCCGAGCGAGCATCCTCCTGGCGCTCCCGCTCTCGGTCAGTGCCGCCCTGGTGAACCTGTTCTTCTTCCCAGGGCCCGGCACCGTCCTGTTCCAACTCGGCCCTGTCACAGCCACGAGCGAGGGCGCGCTGTTCGCCGTCGAGATCGTCATCCGAGTGCTCGTGATCGCGGGCGCCCTCACGCTGTTCTACCTGACCACCAGCACCTCCGCCCTGGTCATCGACCTTGAGCGCAGGGGCGTCTCACCGCGACTGGCGTTCGTGGCACGCTCGGCGGTGACGATGGTGCCGGAGATGGTGGAGCGTGCATCGACCATCACCGACGCCCAGCGAGCGCGGGGGCTGGACACGCAGGGCAGCATCCTGCGGCGGGTCCGCGGCATCGTGCCCATGGTGGGCCCGACCGTCATGGGGGCCATCAACGAGGTGGAGGAGCGGACGCTGGCCCTGGAGGCCAGGGCGTTCACGCATCCGGGGCGTCGAACCCTCCTCTGGGCACCAGCCGACTCGCTGCGACAGCGTCTCGCCCGCTGGCTCGTGGTGGCAGCGATCCCCCTCATGCTCGCGCTCCGGGCGTGGGGCCTGGTCCTGCCGTGATCCGGCTCGAGGGGGTGACCTATCGGTACGCGGGCGCCTCGAGGCCCAGCGTCCGTGACATCGACCTGGAGCTGCGGGATGGGCAGGTCGTGGGCCTCGCGGGGGCCTCGGAGTCAGGCAAGACCACGCTGTGCCTGGTGGCCTCGGGTCTCGCGCCGCGGGCCATCCGCGGCCACCTCTCGGGCCGAGTGGTGATCGACGGCGAGGACGTCGCCACACGACCGATGCATGAGCTCACCGCACTGGTGGGCATCGGGTTCCAGCATCCGGCGACACAGCTGTCGGGCGTCGCGGACACGGTCTACGAGGAGGTCGCGTTCGGGCCATCCAATCTTGGCGTCCAGCGGGCGGACCTCATGGGACGTGTGGAGGACGCGCTGGAGCGCCTGGGCATCGGGGGGCTCGCGGCACGCGACCCGGCGCGTCTCTCGGGAGGCCAGATGCAACTCGTCGCGATCGCCGGCCTGCTTGCGCTGCGACCGCGCCACCTGGTGCTTGATGAGCCGACCGCCCAGCTCGACCCGGCGGGGACCACGCTCGTGGCGGACGCGCTCGCCGCCCTCGCCGCGGCTGGCTCGTCCATCCTCATCACGGAGCAGAAGACGGACCTCCTCGAGCGCATCTGCGCGCGTGTGTCAGTGCTGGAGACAGGGCGGATCGCCCTTGAGGGGCCGACCAAGTCGGTCCTGGAGGACCCGCGCCTCGAGGAGCTGGGCGTGCCGCTCCCTTCGGCCCTTCGACTACGCCGTGCGCTCGACGAGGCGGGCCTGCCGCCCGTGCCATCAGATGGGGCAAGCAGGTGACCGAGCTGGTCCTCGAGAGCGTCTGTCACGTGTATCGCGATGGCGGCGTGCGTGCCCTCGACAGAGTCGACCTGCGCATCGGGCACGGCGAGAACGTGGCCATCGTGGGCCAGAACGGGAGCGGCAAGTCCACGCTGGTGCGTCACCTCAATGGCCTGCTGCGACCGACCGAGGGGCGCGTGCTGCTCGATGGACGCGACACCCGGCCGCTGCGCGTGGCGGAGCTTGCCCGCAGCGTGGGCCTGTGCTTCCAGGACCCCGATCGACAGGTGTTCTCGCGCACGGTCCGGACCGAAATCGCGTTCGGACCTCGCAACCTGGGGCACGGGGGGGAGGCCCTCGATGCCAGCATCGCCGCCGCGCTCGAGGCAGTCGGTCTGGAGCACGAGCCCAACACGAACCCCTATGACCTGGGCCACTCGCGGCGCAAGCTCCTGGCCATCGCCTCGGTCCTCGCGATGTCGACGCCCGTCGTGGTGCTCGACGAGCCGACGACGGGTCAGGACGCGCGGGGGGTGGCGCGGGTGGCGCGGATCGTGCGGAGCCTCGCGGCAGAGGGCCGGACGGTCGTCGCCATCAGCCACGACATGGACTTCGTGGCGGAGCACTTCCGGCGGGTCGTCGTCATGCAGAACGGCCGCGTGGTGCTGGACGGCACACCCCGCGAGGTCTTCGCGCAGGCGGCTTGGCCCACGCTCGCGAGCACATACCTCGAGCCGCCCTACGCGGCCGTCGCGGGCGCGCGGCTGGGCCTGGGCTCGACGCCCTCCATCGACTCGGTCGTGGAGGCGCTCCGGGGGCGCTCCCCTGACCCGGTGTCACCAAGGCGTCACCCGCCGGCCGCTTGACACATCCTGCGTCCCGGCGGCACGCTCCGCCGCAGAAGGCTCGCGACGACCCGTCGCCCGCATGGAGGAGGGAACCATGTCCAGTCGCCTGTCCCGTCGTGGCGCTGCGGTGACGGCCGCAGCGGTGCTGACGGCGGTGTCCGTCTCGGTCCCGGTGATGGCACAGAGCCCGGCTGCCGAGCCGATCGCGGTGTACGGCGCCTTCGCCACCCAGATCGAGGAGCCCTGGGACGGGGTCATCCACGCGGCGCTCGTGGCCGAGCAGGAGAAAGGCTCCATCACGTACGACTACACCGACGACATCGGGTACACCGGGGACATGGAGCCGACGCTCCGCCAGATCGCGGCGCAGCAGCAGCCTCGGATCATCTTTGGCGATGCGTTCGTGAACGAGGCCGCGGCACGGCTGGTCGCCGCGGAGTACCCGGAGATCGCGTTCGTGTTCGGCTCGGAGGGCGGGTTCGTCGAGCCCAACTTCTCCGTGTTCGACAACTGGATCCACGAGCCCGCCTATCTCTCGGGCATGCTCGCGGGCGGCCTGACCAAGTCCAACGTGCTCGGGGTGGTCGCCGCGATGCCCATCGCGGAGGTGAACCGCCTCGTCAACGCGTTCGCGGCCGGCGCCCAGGCGGTCAATCCCGGCGTCGAGGTCAAGGTGACCTTCATCAACAGCTTCTTCGACCCGGCCACCGCCAAGGAGGCGGCGCTCGCCCAGATCGGCGCCGGCGCCGACGTGCTGTACGCCGAGCGCGCGGGTGTCATCGAGGCCGCGGCGGAGAATGGCGTGCTGGCGGTCGGCAACATGAGCGACCAGCAGTCGCTGGGACCTACGTCCGTCATCACGAGCGTGACCTGGAACATGACCCCCACCGTGGAGTACGTCATCGACCAGGTGAGGGGCGGCACGTACGAGGCGCAGGACCTCAAGGACTTCAGCATGTTCGCCAAGGGTGGCGCCGCGCTCGCGCCCATCAACACGGGTGTCACGGGTGGCATCCCGCAGGCGCTCATCGACCAGGTGACCGCCAAGGAGGCGGAGATTCGCTCCGGCCTGTTCCGGGTCCCCATTGACGAGTCCACCCCGCCGGCATCGATCAAGGGCATGGCCAGCCCGGCACCGTGACATCGACGAGCGCTGACCCGACGGGGTCGACGCTCGGGAGCACGGGGCTGGACGCTACGCGCGACCCGGCCACCGACCTCGCGGTCCGTCTGCGAGGCATCACCAAGCGCTTCGGGCTGCTGGTGGCCAACGATGCGGTGGACCTCGACCTGCGCAAGGGCGAGGTCCACGCCCTGCTGGGCGAGAACGGCGCGGGCAAGACCACGCTCATGCGCATCCTGTACGGGCTCACCAGCAAGGACGCGGGCGAGATCGTGATTGATGGGCGCGCCGTGGACGTGCGCTCGCCGCGTGATGCCATCGCCGCGGGCGTCGGCATGGTCAGCCAGCATTTCACCCTCGTGCGACCCATGACGGTCGCCGAGAACCTGCTCCTGGGTCGTGCCCGAGGTGCCACCCTCGACCTCGCGTGGGCGCGGGGCGCCGTGACGGACGCCGCCGCGCGGCTCGGCACCACCATGGACCCCGACGCCCGCGTCGAGGAGCTGTCGGTGGGCCAGCAGCAACGGGTGGAGATCCTCAAGGCGCTCTCCCGCGACTGTCGGGTGCTCATCCTCGACGAGCCGACGGCCGTCCTAGTGCCCCAGGAGGTCGAGGCACTCCTCGCCACGCTGCGACGGCTCGCGGCCGAGGGCATGGCCATCGTGTTCATCAGCCACAAGCTCGGCGAGGTGCGATCGGTCTGCGACCGGGTGAGCGTCCTGCGGCAGGGTCGTGTGGTGGGCACGGTGCCCGCCACCACCTCCGAGCGCCAACTCGCGGCGATGATGGTGGGCCGACCCACGTTCGGGGTGACCCGGACGGGATCGACGGCGAGCACGGCTGGCGCGACCGTGCTCCAGGTGGAGGGCCTCTGGGCCGTGGGTCGACAGGGGCTGCCCGCCCTCCGCGACCTTCGGTTCGAGGTCCGCTCGGGTGAGATCGTGGGCGTCGCGGGTGTCTCGGGCAACGGCCAGACCGAGCTGACGGAGGTCCTCTCGGGGATGCGAGAGCCGACCGCAGGGTCCGTGCGCGTGGGGGACGTGGAGCTCGCCGGCGCGCGGCCGGCGACGGTCATGGCGGCGGGGGTGGGCCGCATCCCTGAGGATCGCCACGCGAGCCTGGTGCTCGACCTGTCGGTGGCGGTCAACCTGGCCATCGAGCATCTGGACGACTTCGTGCAGGGCGGGCGCCTTGACGCTGCGGCCCTCCGACGGCACGCGGTGGACCTCATCCGGCGCTTCGCCATCCGCGCCGGCCCCGACGATCGCGTCCGCACGCTGTCGGGCGGCAACATCCAGAAGGTCCTCCTCGCGCGCGTGCTGTCACGCGACCCGCGCCTGATCGTGGTGTCGCAGCCCACGCGCGGACTGGACGTGGGCGCGACCGAGTACGTGCGCTCCGAGCTCCTCGCCCGACGAGACGGGGGGGCCGGCATCCTGTTGGTCTCGGAGGACCTGGACGAGCTGCTCGCGCTGTCGGACCGGCTCGTGGTCCTGTACGAGGGGACGCTCGTGGGTGAGGTGTCCGCAGGCGATGCCGACCCTGACCGCCTGGGGCTGCTCATGGCCGGGCGCGGTAGCCAGGCTGCCTGAGATGCTCCGGTCCGCGGTCGCCGCCTCGGGCTCGACAGGGCTGCTCCGTGCCGCGCTGGTCGTCGGCCTGGTGACGTTGGGCGTGCTGAGCTCGCTGTTCCTCCTCGCGGGCGCCGACCCAGTCAGGGCATGGGCGGAGTACCTGGTGGTGCCACTGACGTCCTCCTTCACGGCGCTCGAGGTGCTCGTCTCGGCGACGCCCATCCTGCTCACTGGCACCGCCGTGGCCATCGCGTTCCTGGCGGGTTTCTGGAACATCGGCGCCGAGGGACAACTGCTCGCGGGTGGCATCGCAGCGGGCGCCGTCGGACTGGCGGTCACGGGCCTCCCACAGTGGCTCGCCGTGCCGCTGGTGCTCATCGCCGGGGCGCTCGCTGGCGGGCTGTGGATCCTGGGACCGGCGCTCATGCGGGTGCGACTGGGCATCGACGAGGTGGTCACGACGCTGCTCCTCAACCCGGTCGCGCTGCTCCTCGTGGAGGCGCTGGTCCACGGGCCATGGCGCGACCCTGCCACGGGCTTCCCTGAGTCACCCCCGATCGCCCCCTCGGCGGAGCTGCCGCGGCTCGTCGCGCGGTCGCGGGTGGACCTCGGGTTCGTGCTGGCACTCGTGGTCATCGCGATCGCCGCGTGGGTCCTGGCCCGCACGCCCGTGGGGCTGCGGCTCCGAGCCGTCGGGCTGTCCCCGCACGCGGCCCGGTTCGCCGGCATCCCCGTGGAACGGACCCTGCTGCGGGTCGCCCTGGTGTCGGGCGCCATCGCGGGCCTCGCAGGAGCAGTGCTCGTGGCGGGAATCCAGCACCGGCTGACGTCGGGCATCTCCGACGGCTTCGGCTACACGGGCATCGTGGTCGCGATGCTGGGCGGGCTCGCGATGCCCGGCGTGCTGCTGGCGGGCCTGCTCCTGGGTGACATCAACGTGGGCGCGGACTCGGCCTCCCGAAGCCTGGACATCCCCTCCCAGATGGGCGCCGTGGTCCAGGCGGCCCTGCTGCTCGCCGTCGTGGCGATCCTGGCGACGCGGCGGGTGGCAAGGGCACGAGCCACCACTGCGGAGGACGAGCCTCCTGGTCCCGCCGGACCCGATGAGCGCGTCGGGGGGACGGGCAGCGCGCCCTCGGAGGCGATGCCCGGATGACCTGGCTGTTCGACCTCATCGCGGCCACCCTGCGTAACGCCACACCGCTGGTGTTCGGCACGGTGGGCGAGATCTACGCAGAGCGCGCGGGCGTGCTCAACCTGGGCATCGAGGGGATCATGTACGCGGGCGCGTTCAGTGGCTTCGCCGTCGCCTACGCCACTGGCTCCCCGCTCCTGGGTCTCGCGGCCGCGATCGTGGTGGGGCTGGCGACCGGGGCGCTCATGGCCTTCCTGACCGTGACCCTGGGCGCCAACCAGCACGTCTCGGGTCTGGGCCTGACCATCGGCCTCGTCGGTCTGTGCGAGTTCGCGAACCGGCTCATGTTCACCGGCAGGTCCGGGATCGAGTTGGCCCACATCGACCCGTTCCCGGTGTGGGACCCGCTGGCCGGCCTCGGGGATGTGGGCACCATCTTCGCCCAGTACGGGCTCACGTACGCGGCGTTCCTGTTGGTGGCACCGCTCGGCGCCTGGGTCCTGGGTCGGACCCCCATCGGGCTCGCCATCCGCGCGGTGGGCGAGGACCCGGAGGCGGCCGACGCCGCTGGCATCAGCGTCGCGCGCGTCCGCTATCTCGCGCTCATGGCCGGGGGTGCGCTCATGGCGGTGGGCGGCGCGTTCATCACCCTCGCGGTGGTCGGGGCGTTCACGCTCGACATCATCGCGGGTCGCGGGTGGGTGTGCATCGCCCTGGTCATCTTCGCGCGGTGGCGCGTCTGGCGCGGCGTGGCCGGGGCGCTGTTGTTCGCGGCGGTCTATGCCCTGGGCCTGCGCCTCCGCCTGGTGCCCGGCTGGGATCAGCTGCCGTCCGAGGTGCTCCTCGCGCTGCCCTACCTAGCGGTCATCCTCGCGCTCGTGGTATCCGGCCGTGGCGTCCGCTACCCCGGCGCCTACCTCAAGCCGTATCGCAGGAGCTGAGCATGAACGGAGGGGCACAGACATGACATCGGGCGCTGAGCAGCGGGCCATCGACGAGCGGTTCCTGGCGGTCGCCATCGAGCAGGCGCGCATCGGCCGCGATGAGGGCGGGGTGCCCATCGGCGGCGTGCTCGTCGCGGATGGGGAGGTGCTGGGCGCCGGGCGCAACCGACGAGTCCAACTCGGGTCCGCCATCCGTCATGGCGAGACCGACGCGATGGAGATGGCGGGACGACTGCCGGCCTCGGTCTACCGCCGCGCCACGATGTACACCACGCTCTCGCCCTGTGACATGTGCACCGGCACGATTCTGCTGTATGGCATCCCGCGGGTGGTCATGGGCGAGAATGAGACGTTCGTGGGTGGCGAGGACTATCTGCGCGCGCGGGGCGTCGAGGTCGTCAATCTCGACTCGGATGCGTGCAAGCAGCTCATGCGCGACTTCATCAGCGATCATCCGGACATCTGGAACGAGGACATCGGCGAGTAGTCAGGGGCTGACCAGCCCCACCTCGGACACCGCACCGGCCCTGATCGACCAGGTCCGGATGACCGGTTCCTCCCCTGCCAGTGAGCAGATGAGATACAGCGCGTCGGGCCACGCCGCGAGACCCACGTCCGTGTCGGAGGGGACCGCCGGCGAGGTGACGTGGCTATGGACGATCCCCCACACCTCCTCGCCCGCGTCGTCGATGTCGATGATGGCGCGCAGCTGATCCTGTGGGTCGATGAGATAGCGATAGGGCGAGGCGGCGGCGTTCGCCAGCGGCAGGAACCGGGTGGGCGAGCCACCCTCGCCCGCCAGCACGGGACCCGCAAGCAGCCCACAGGCCTCGTTCGGCCTCCCAGCGAGGCACCATGACACGACCTCGTCCACGAGCGCCGCCGGGATCCGGGCGACGAAGCCGGCCTCGATCATCATCTCGCGTCGAGCACGTCCCGCGTCCGCAGCAGCCTGCCACGCAGCGATGGACGGGACCGACGGGTCGGCGCCAGTGGACGCGGGCTCCGACCACGCCGATCGGACGCCTCGACTGCCCGGCTCAGTCAGCTCCCGGTACAGGGTGTCAGCGATGGCTACGGTCGTGCGCATGGATGCATCGTAGCGTCAGTCGGGCGCATCTTGAGCACGCGTCGAATCGGGTCACCAGAGGCTCAGGCCGTCAATCTCATCCCGGTCGGCGGCGAGGTCACGGGTCCAGACATCCTCGGACAGGTACTTCCAGCCGCCGTCCGCGAGCAGCACCACGATGGTGCCCCGCTCCATCGTGGAGGCGACCCGCTGCGCGGCGGCGATGGCTCCGCCCGAGGAGACCCCCGCGAAGATGCCCTCCTGCTCGGTCAGGTCCCGGAGGGCCGCAATGGCCTCCGCATTGCTGACCAGCATGCGCCCGTCGAGCAGCGCGGGGTCGAGGACCTCCGGGATGAACCCCTCATCGAGGGATCGCAGGCCCTGGACGGGGTCTCCCGGCAGCGGCTCCGCTGCGATGACCCGGATGTCCGCCCGATGGCGCTTGAGTCGTCGGCCCACGCCCATGAGCGTGCCACCGGTGCCCAGACCGGCCACGAACACGTCCACCTCGGGGCAGTCCGCGATGATCTCCTCCGCCGTGGTCATCTCGTGAACGCGTGGGTTCGCGGGGTTCCCGTACTGGTAGGGCATCACGAAGCGCGGGTCGCGCGCCACCAGCTCCTTGGCCAGGGCCACGGCCCCGTTGGATCCCAGGGACCCGGG
>WBZO01006324.1_pt1 | contig 11548 bp, 8 predicted proteins | sample 5204261 | NCBI WGS metagenome assembly WBZO01 (sample SAMN12412400, study PRJNA552823) | activated sludge metagenome | isolation source: activated sludge from anammox sidestream of wastewater treatment plant... | place: USA: North Carolina | collected 2017-09 | reverse complement strand
CATGCCATTCAGTAAGCTATATCCATTCCGGGCGATATTTATAGGGCGGGACTGGTATTCGCCAGCGGATTCAGACCACCAGCGATATGCGGCGCAGGTTCAATAATGATAACTAAAAATAGACCGGTGATAATGTCGTGTGCTGCGTCGTTATTGCTCGCTGCATGTGGTGGAGATGGCGGCGCCTCCAGTGACCAGGGCGAGTCTCCGAATCCACCGACACCCCCTGAGCCGAACCCGCTGGTTCTGAACGACATCTCATGGTCGCTCAATAATACGGATCAGCACTCTTATACATTGAAATGCCGCGATTCGGATACGGACGACGTTTGCTCATTCAGCATTTCTTCCGCGCCACAGCATGGCACCGCCAGTATTTCTGGCGATGAATTGCTCTATACCATTACGCCTGGCAGTCACTACGATGAATTCGAAATCGTTGCCACGGATACGAACGGCGCATCGGATTCGGCGATCATTGAAATAACCTATATAGAAAAATCCTATAACAGCTCAGCCGTACCTATTGGCAATTGTACGGAACTTCAGAATATAGGCATCTCCGGTAATTACGCGCTCTCTAATGACATCGACTGCTCGCAAACGGTCACCTGGAATGATGGCCGTGGTTTCAACCCGATAGGTGGAGAGTCGGCCGGCACGTTTTTCTCCGGCACGATTGAGGGTAATGGATATAAAGTTACCAATCTTTATATCAACAGGCCCTCCGCGGTGGTTGGGCTGATCGGGGTTGCCACGACCTGTGCGCAAATCAGAAACCTCGGGCTGGAAAATGTGGAAATAACCGGTTCGCCGAATATCGCCGGAGCCGGTGCCGTTGCGGGTATTGCGGACCTCACCGAAATTTCCAATGTATATTCGACAGGCCAGGTAACCGGCAGGTCTTCGGTGGGCGGGCTCGTTGGAGCGTCATCGAGAACGATCGTTTCGAATTCATATTCGACTGCCGGCATATCCAGTAATTCGACGTCGGCTGCCAATATAGTACTGGGAGGTCTGGTAGGTGTTAATAGTACGGGCCTGATCCCTCTCCCGAGTGCCCCCTGCCCGGCGCCATCACCAAATCAATTAGAGGCCAACTGGATTGACGGGATCTACAATTCTTATTCGGCCGGCCCGGTGACGGGCAGCGGTTCCTTTATAGGCGGATTAGTCGGTTCAAATTTTGGCACGATTGAAGATTCGTATTGGGACATACAAACTTCTGGTCAATCATCCAGCGACGGAGGTAATGGAAAATCTACGTCAGAGATGAAAAGCGAGACAACGTATGCCGGATGGGATTTTACAAATCTGTGGATAATCGAAGAAGGTAACTCTTATCCACACTTTTGATTATTAATGAATTGGTCTAAGCGCAAAACCGGGGACAGACCACGGTTTTGTCAAGACATCGAGGAACTCCCTGCCATATCAGTCGACAAAACCGTGGTCTGTCCCCGGTTTTGCGAATGGAATGAAGCCCAACGCTGGCCGGGTGGCGATGTTGGGCTTCGCGGTGCTCAGCCCAATCTACGCTTGCATCGGATAACCATCCACTGAAAGCTCTTCGTGAGAAGAACCCCAGGGAAAGGGGTTCTCCGCCTGTTGGATCGCTCCCCAGAGCATTTCCGAATAATAGTGCGCCGTGGCGTAGACACAGTATCTGACGGACTCGTAATCCGCTTCCGAGCAGACCATCTCATGGAGATAACCTTCCATCAGCTTGTTATGCAGAACATCAACGGTGGCGTGATCCTGTAAAAATGTCATTGCCTCCTTGGGGGTGCCGATTTTGGACAATATCTGCATATAGCCGGCACCGCTCTGGGTAGGCATCCATTCCAGAAAAAGTATGGAGCCGAGATAGCCCGCGGGGTTCCGGTACATAATCTGGTAGATCGGGAACGTTGTCAGCGGAAGCGTCGTGGGTAATGGGTTCTCATAGGGGATGCTCGAAGTATCGACGCCCAGTATATTGAGATCGTTGATTGCCAGTTGCTCGTGACCGATCTCAGATACGGCGTGCTGATAAAACCGTTTAATTATGTTGCGTTGATGCCCCCTGAAACGACTGCCAGCAAGGGTTTGTAATTGTGGATTCTCTCTTGTGTAATGAAATATCTGTTTGAGGATCTCGATGTAATGCTTCTTTTGAAACTTATCGCTAATGACAAAATCCATTGCCATAGAATTATTAAATCTAGCTAGTGCATCATTGGCGGCCTGGAATATCTGTTTTGTATAATCCACTCAGCACCTCATTAGCTGGTTAAGCAAGGTTTCTTCTTCAGAAAAGTCGCCCTCGGTTTTTCCTTGCCAATAATCGAGTATTCTGAGGAAGTGCGATCCCATCTCGGCAAGATGCAGATTGTCCTCAAGATCAAGAACCATGCATATGGCCTCGCCATATTTTGGATGACATATCTTCGGGTTATGTATGTGGTAGCCCATTCTTTGAAACGTACGCAACATAAATTTTCGACAATCGATAAAATTAAAGCGAATCCCATGAAGAAGCCCATATGCATATGCCGCCCCAGACAGGCGAAGGACAGCGCTTGATCCGCGAGTATCCTTCCGTAAGATTAATTTTGTGCATATCGATGTGCGGTATGGATGTAAGAAATTTCTCGCATCTTTATTGTTCTTCATTTGATATAGGTCTTCGTAATACCCTAATGATATTGATCTAGATAGAGTAACAAGGACGGTGCCGAGAACGTCGCCATCGCTGTTAGAAAGATACAAAAGCCTTCCGTTTAAATCTCTTTCGTCGCTAAGAGTTTTTCTGTCGTGGTCTGCCTCATCAATATGCCGTCCCATCTCGGATACATAGACGTCATACCAAAGGCGTCTGCATTTGGTGAGCTCTTCTTCAGTGGAGGCGGCGCGCAGAAACATCTGATTCCAATCAGCCTTCTGACTTCGAGGGCTTCAGGCTGCCCTCTCTGGTTTATTTGTTGGATTTTTCCATCAGGACCGATATCAGAGCCGCACCCCCAGCATGAGCATCAGCGATGTTTCATAGGACTTTTTGTAGGAGATTTCAGTCGCTCCGGTAGGTAATGGGCTTCCTTCGGAGATCCCATTCACGAAAGTTCTCGTTCTGTGTACGACAGGCCCGAGCCCGATATAGAAGCGGGAGATCTTCGATTTCTGTGTCGTGTCACCGAATCCCATTTTGAAGGATGCGAGGACGACACCGAGGCTGAAGGCATCCATGATGCCGGAATTCTGGCCGGCCAGTCTTACGCCTGTGAATACCCCGCCGGTGCAAACAGAAGACGTACACTTGTCTTCTCCAAGGCCAAACCATTTTTTGTCGGACAGCCATGAAAACTGCAACCAGAATGATGGCTGAACATTGTATTTGTCGGTGACCCTTACGATTCCATCACCACCTATGCTGGCGTCTGCCAGATACGCATCCCTGTAGTCTTCGACGCCGAATCCGAGATCGAATCCATAGGCGGAAATATCTTCCAGTCTTTTGACCTTGTTTTCCAGATCGGAAACCTTCGCCGACAAGTCACTCACCTCTTTCTGGGTGGCGGCCGTATCCGCGGCGAATGCGTGGGATGAGGCCGTTATTGCCGCGGCAATGAAAAATGCACTCACGGTGTTCAGTTTCATCATTCCTCCCTCGGGTTTTAATAGACCAATATCGACTTGTGTCTGGTGTGGGCGTGATTTAAGTGCCTTGGGCACGAGTTCGCCGCGCTTGGTTTTGGAGGTGGCGTTCATAGTGATCGACAGTGAGTCTTCCCGTCGGGATGTGTGGCATCGGGGATGACGGTTCGAATGCTGAAGACACACGACAGAACTACAGCCATCCTGTTCATGGGCCGCACCTCTTTGTTGGTCGTTCTTGTCGGGGTGGCGCCATCATCGACGGATGGTCGGCCGGTCAGGGCAATAAGCAGTATTATTTGGGCTCGGTTCTAGAGCGCCGGGGGGGGGGGGGGGCGTCAAGCTGAGCGGTGGGATTTCGGAGTGATGGTAGTGTGGTGTGTGGTGTTGGGTTCGAGGCGATTTCGGTTATTGTGGGATCGCGTTGTGCCGGAGAGGGTTATGGGCGGAAGGTTTTTGATGTGCTGAAGGGATGGGGGTGATGTTGGGCTTCGCGTTGCTCAGCCCAACCTACGGATCACGGTTCGCCTGTACTCCTGTAGGTTGGACTGAATGGAATAAAGCCCAACATCGACGGCCATCGCAGCCCGGATGCAGGCGCATCGCGCCGGAATCCGGGGGGAGTTGAAAGGAGGTATTCCCGGATTCCGCTGTGCTTCATCCGGGCTACTGGCTTTTGATTATTAATGAATTGGTCTAAGCGCAAAACCGGGGACAGACCACGGTTTCGTCAAGAGATCAAGGAACTCCCTGCCGTATCAGTCGACAAAACCGTGGTCTGTCCCCGGTTTTTTGCAATTCCGTGTCCACCCTACGCTCAGTTCGGTTTCAGTGTCTCGGCCAGATACAGCCCCGGAAACTGCCGGCTCAGATTCCGCACCTTGGGCGCGTCGTTGATCACGATGTAGGGTTCGTCGGGGTGGCGCTCGGCGTAATCCTGGTGATGCGGTTCCGCGATGTAGTAGCCCTGGAGCGGGGTCACCTGCGTGACGATCGGTTGCGGGAAGGCGTGCGCTGATTGCAGTTGATCGATGTAGGCCTGGGCGACACGCCGCTGCGCTTCACTGGTGTAGAAGATGGCGGAGCGGTATTGCCGCCCGCGGTCCGGGCCCTGGCGGTTGAGCTGCGTGGGGTCGTGGGCCACCGAGAAATAGATCTGCAGCAGCGTGCCGAAGCTGACCTGGGCGGGATCGAAGGTGATCTCCACGGACTCGGCGTGGTCGGTCGTCCCCGAGCTGACCTTCCGGTAGCTGGCGGTCTCGGCCGTGCCGCCCGCGTAGCCCGCGCTGACATCGACGACGCCCCTGACATGCCGGTAGACCGCCTGCACACCCCAGAAGCAGCCGCCCGCGAGCACGGCGACCTCCCGCCCCGACGCCGCCGCGGGGACGTCGACGCGCGGGGCCGGCAACGGTGTCGCGGCCTGCGCGCAGGCGAGCAGGGTGGCCAGCGGCAGGGCGGCCAGAAAGGGAAACAGCCTGTTCGGAGCGGGATGTGTCATGGCGATGACTCCTCGTTGAGCTGGGGTCGTGAAGCCGGGGTCTGTGAAGCCGGGGTCTGACCCCGTTTTATTGGGGTCAGACCCCGGCTTCACGACCCCGGTTTCAGAGCGGCACGAAGTTCAGCGCCACCGAGTTGATGCAGTAGCGCAGGCCGGTCGGCCGCGGTCCGTCGTTGAATATGTGACCCAGATGGGCGTCGCAGCGCCGGCACGAGACCGCGGTGCGCGTCATGCCGAAGCTGAGGTCGGACGATTCGACGACGTTCTGCGGCGCGACCGGTTCCCAGAAGCTCGGCCAGCCGGTGCGCGAATCGAATTTGGTCGTCGAGGAGAACAGCGCGGTGTCGCAGCAGACGCAGCGGTACAGGCCGGCGTCGTGCAGATCCCAGTACTGCCCGCTGTAGGCGCGCTCGGTGCCGTCGCGGCGCGTGACCTGATAGGCCAGCGGCGACAACTGCCGGCGCCATTCGGCGTCGTCCTTCACTATCTTGTCGACGCGCTCCGGCGCCAGCGCCCGGCCGGCGGCGGTGACCGGGACGATCCACACCGGATCCTGCTGCCCACTGTCCTGGGCGGCGCGACCGGCGGCATACGGCCCGCGCACGCGGGAACCGACGAACACGGCGGCGGCGACCGCAGCGACCGCGATCAGCAGGCGGCGGCGCGTGAGGCGCGGCGCGGCGTCATTGGAATCGAAAGACAGATGTGACATGACGAGACTCCTTCAGCCGAAAGTGAACGCGTAGGCCCGCACGCCGGGGTCGAGGAATTCGATCTCGAAGGTGCGCTCGCCGGCGTCCCCGCCCGCCGCTTCATTTACCTGGCGGATGAGCTGGTACAAGCGATGCTCGCGGACCATGCCCTCGCCGCGCGCGTCGACGTCGACCCCATGATCCGCGCCCGGCGGCGCGCCGTCCAGCGTCACGCGGAAACGCACCGGTTCGCCCGTCTCGTCCGGCCCCAGCACCAGGTGCAGGTCGCGCGCGCGGAAGCGATAGACGATGCGCCCGGCCGGCGTCAGCAGCCGCGCGTCCTGGGCGCCCACCCACCATTCGCCGGCGAGGCCCCATTCGTTGCGCGCGGGCCGTTCCGGCGCGGCGTAGATACGCGGCTGGTCCCGGTCGATCCCACCCGGCGAGGCGAACTGTTTCGCGCGCGCGTAGCCGAGGTAGGTCTCGGGTGAGCGCCCGGGGATCCGTCCGGCGGCCGCCTCGGCGCCCTGCCCGACGGGTGAACTGAAGGCCGTGGGCATGGACCGGCCGTCGCGCTCGGCGAGGAGCTGCCGGATGAGGGCCTCGGACTCCTCGTATTCGCCCTCGCCGAAGTGCTGATGGCGCAGCCGTCCGGAGGCGTCGAAGAAATAATGCGCCGGCCAGTAGCGATTGTTGAACGCGCGCCACACCGCGTAGTCGTTGTCGGTGGCGACGGGGTAGGCGATGGCGAGGTCGCGCAACGCCTTGCGCACGTTGCCGGGATCCTTCTCGAAGGCGAACTCGGGTGTGTGCACGCCGATGACGACGAAGCCCTGGTCGCGGTATCGATCGGCCCAGGCGCGCACGTAGGGCAGGGTGCGCAGGCAGTTGATGCAGGAATAGGTCCAGAAATCGACCAGCACGACCTTGCCGCGCAGCGCGGCCGCGTCGAGCGGCGGCGAGTTGAGCCAGGCGGTGGCGCCGGCGAAATTCAGCAGCGGGTTCAGCCCGTCCTGCGCAGCGGCCGGCATGGAGCCGGGGCCCGAGGCGGCGGGGGCATCGGCCATGGGCATCTGAAAGCGATCCAGCAGCCATTGCTCGATCTGCGTGGTGCGCGCCAGCGAGACCTGCGTCAGGAGGCCGCGGTCCGCTCCGAGTACGATCGCGGCCACGCCGGCCAGCACGGCGACGCCGAGTCCGCGGCGCAACCACGCCTCCGCGCCGAGCGCGCGCTTCATGGCCCGGAACACGCGGCCGCCGGCGAGCAGGGCGAGCGCGAGCGAGGTGGCGGCGCCCGCCGCGTAGGCGAGCAGCAGCAGGCCGGTCTGTACGTTGGCGCCCTGCAGCGCGGCGCCGGTCAGCACCAGCCCGAGGATCGGCCCCGCGCACGGTGCCCACAGCAGGCCGGTGGCGATGCCGAGCACGAAGGAACCGCCCGCGCCGCCGCCGGCCGTTTCCGATAGGCGTCCGCCCAGGCGCACCAGCGGCCGGGTCAGGCGCTCGGCGAGCCCGCTCCACAGCAGCGTCAGCCCGAGCAGCGCGAGCACGACCAGCGCCGCGACGCGGCCGTACTGGTTGGCCTGCACCGCCCAGTGGCCGCCGACCGTCGCGAGCGTCGCCACGCCGGCGAAGGTGATCCCCATGCCGGCCAGCAGCGGCAGCCCGTGGGTGCGGAAGGGTCCGCCGGCGCGGGCGAACACGAACGGCAGCACCGGCAGGATGCACGGGCTCGCGATGGTGATGACGCCGCCGAGATAGGAAAGAATGAACAGGGTCATGCCGGATGTGCTCCAGGGTTATGGCGGATCACCGCGCCGATCGTATGTTACCCATTGGTCGCGGCGGGCGGGCATTCCTTACACTTGGAGGATAAACCGTCGTTCCGGGTTCCCGGATTATAGGCAGGGTGGGCACGAACACCGCGCCCACCCTGCGATTTCATCACGACGCGTCATGAGTTCCGCTCCCCCCATATAGCGCTCTGGGGACGGATTTCAAATCCGTCCCCGGGGGGCGCATTTCCCGGCTCGATGTTGGGCTTCACGTTGTTCGGCCCAACCTACGGCTAGGGGACGGACTTAAGTCCGTCCCCGATAACCACGAACCGAATCAAACCGGGGTCTGTCCCCGGTTTCGCCAGGCGCGGATCACGGCCTTTTCCAGTTCCGCGAAGACGAAGATCAGGGCGCCGGCGCCGATCACGCGCAGCCACTCTTCGGTGTTCAGCGCGGTGGAGTGGAAGATCCGTTGCAGCGGGCCGGCGTAGGTGTAGGCGATCTGGAGCAGGACGCAGGCCGCGATGGCGATCAGGACGTAGCGATTGCCCAGCAGCCCCTCGCGCGACAGCACGGAGCGATGGATGTAGCGGCTGCAGAGCAGATAGAACATCTCCGCGACCACCACCGTGTTCACGGCGATGGTACGCGCCGTTTCCAGCGCGGCCCCCCGGCCCAGTTCCCACAGGAACAGGCCGAGCGTCCCCGCCATGATCAGCAGGGAGACCATCAGTACGCGCCAGACGAAGAACCAGGACAGCAGCGATTCGCGCGGGTCGCGCGGCCGCCGCCGCATGACGTCCGCCTCCGGGCGTTCGAAGGCGAGGGCGAGTCCCAGCGTGCTGGAGGTGACCATGTTGATCCAGAGCACCTGCGCCGGCGTCATGGGCAGCAGCAGCTCGAACAGGATCGCGGCGATCACCACCAGGCCCTCGCCGCCGTTGGTCGGCAGCATGAACAGGATGAATTTCCGGATGTTGTCGTAGATGCCCCGCCCCTCGCGGACGGCGTTGCTGATGGTGGCGAAGTTGTCGTCGACGAGCACCATGTCGGCCGCCTCCTTGGCCGCTTCGGTGCCCTTCATCCCCATGGCGACGCCGACGTCGGCGCGTTTCAGCGCCGGCGCGTCGTTGACGCCGTCTCCGGTCATGGCCACGACCTGCCCGTTCGCCTGCAGGGCCTGCACCAGACGCAGCTTGTGTTCCGGGCTGGCGCGCGCGAAGACGTCGATGTCGGTCGCGAGCCGGCGGAGCCGGTCGTCGTCCAGGCCCTCGATCTCGCCGCCGGTCAGCGCCGGTTTGCCGCGCCCGATGCCGAGCTGGGCCCCGATGGCGCGCGCCGTTTCCGCGTGGTCGCCGGTGATCATCTTGACCCGGATGCCGGCCGAGGCGCACTCGGCCACCGCGGCCATGGCCTCTTCCCGCGGCGGATCGATGCTGCCGAACAGGGCCAGCAGCGTGAAGCCGGATTCGGCGTCCGAGAAATGCAGCTCCTGGCGGGGGGCGGGGAGGCGTTTCACCGCGATCGCCAGCACGCGCAGGGCGTCCGCGGCGCATTCCGAGGCCATGCGGTGCCAGTATTCGGGATCGAGCGGCTGGTCGCGGTCGTCCGCCCGCTGCCGGTCGCACATCCCCAGGATGCGTTCCGGCGCGCCCTTCACATAGATGAGGCCGTGGTCCTCGTGGTCGTGGTGCAGCGTCGCCATGAATCGATGCTGCGATTCGAAGGGGATGACGTCGGTGCGCGGCAGCCCGGTGCGCGTCAGGTCCGCGTCCAGGCCCGCCTTGAGCGCGAGCGTCAGCAGGGCACCCTCGGTGGGGTCTCCGTCCAGTTGCCAGGCGTCTCCCCGGCGGTGCAGCGCCGCGTCGTTGCACAGCAGCGCGGCGCGCCCGATCTCGGCGAGTTCCGGGTAGTCGTCGACGAGCACCGCTGTGCCCGCGAGGTGGAAGCCGCCGTCGGGCGCGTAGCCGGTCCCGCTGACGTCCCAGACGCGCGCGGCGGTGACGAGCTTCTGCACCGTCATCTCGTTCCGGGTCAGCGTGCCGGTCTTGTCGGAGCAGATGACCGTGACCGAGCCCAGGGTCTCCACGGCGGGCAGGTGGCGGATGATCGCCTGCCGGCTCGCCATGCGGCGGACGCCGAAGGCGAGCGTGATGGTCATGATGGCGGGCAGCCCCTCGGGGATGGCCGAGGCCGCCAGGGCCACCACCATGATGAACATGTCGCCGGGGGTGTGCCCGCGCCACAGTACGCCCAGCACGAAGGTCCCCGCCGACAACAGCAGAATGACGCCGGCCAGCCAGCGGCTGAAGCGGTCCATCTGGCGCAGCAGCGGGGTGGTCGTCGCCCGCACCTGCTCGAGCATGACGCTGATGCGTCCCAACTCGGTGTCGCGGCCGGTGGCCACGACGACGCCGGTGGCCATGCCCGAGGCGATCAGCGTGCCCGAGTAGAGCATGCCCTGGCGGTCCCCCAGCGGGCTGTCGGCGGGCACGGGCGCGCTGGATTTCTCCACCGGCGCGGACTCGCCCGTGAGCGCGGCCTCCGCCGCCTGCACGCCCTTCGCCGCGATCAGGCGCAGGTCGGCGGGCACCTTGTCGCCCGAGACCAGGACGACGATGTCGCCCGGCACCAGGGATTCGGCCGGCACGGTGCGGCGTTCCCCGTCGCGGCATACGGTGGCGTGCAGCGAGAGCATGCGGCGGATCGCGGCGAGGGCGGATTCCGCCTTGCCTTCCTGGATGAAGCCGATGACGGCGTTGACCAGGACCGCGATCAGCAGCACGCCGGTGTCCACCCAGTGTTCGAGCAGGGCGGTGACCGCCGCGCCGGCCAGCATCACGTAGATGAGGACATTGTGGAACTGCAACAGCAGGCGCAGCCAGGGCGGGCGCCGCGGCGGGGACGGCAACTGGTTGGGCCCGTGGCGCGCGAGCCTCAGTTCGGCGTCATGCGTCGACAGTCCCCGCGCGGCGTCCGTCTCCAGCCGCGACAGCACCCCGCTGGCCTCCCGGCTGTGCCAAGGGGGTTCGGCTTCGGTGAGGCGTAGCGGTTCGATCACGACGTCGGTTCACTCTTCAGATCCGTTCCGTGCGCGGCGCTACGGGGCGGGCGGCGCCATGTGGGTGAGGATATGCCGCGTCATGCCCAGGGCCAGTTCGTGTTCGCCCATGAAGACCTTGCCGATGTTTTCGGTCCGCAGCAGCGCGGACTCTTCCTCGCTGTGCGTGCGCACCACGACCTCGATGGCGGGGTTCAGCGTGCGCGCGGTGGCGACCATCTTGCGCACGTTGAACGTGTCGGGCGTGGCGATGACGAGCATGCTCGCCCGCGCGATGTGCGCCTGGATCAGCACGGCGGGATCGGAGGCATCGCCCGAGACCGCCGGGATGTTGCGCGCGCGCAGTTTTTCGACCGCCTCCCGGTTCTGTTCGGCGACCACGAACGGGATGTGCCGCTCGGTCAGTGCGTCGGCGATGCGGCGACCCACCCGGCCGTAACCGACCAGCACCACCTGGCCGGACAGATACTGCTCCTCGACCGACATCGGCAACTGGGCGAGAGGATCGTCGCGCGCCTCCAGGCGCCGCGCCAGTTTCGAGCGGGCGCGCAGCCAGTTCTGCGCCGGTTTGATGATGGTGAACAGCACCGGATTGAGCGCGATCGAGATCAGGGCCCCGGCCAGGATCAGGCTGTGCCCGGCCGCGGGCAGCAGGCCCAGGGAGGCGCCCATGCCGGCCAGGATGAAGGAAAATTCACCGATCTGGGCCAGGCTCAGGCCGACGATCAGCGCGGTGTTGAGCGGATAGCGGAAGGCGAGCACCAAGGCGATCGCCGCCAGGGTGCTGTTCGAAGGCAGGCGCGCGGTGGGCGTCGAGTTTCTGCAGAACGGGATTCGCTGCACGGCGCGCGCAAACAAGGAAGTAGTTCTGGCGGCCGGCTCGGTC
>WBZO01006323.1_pt1 | contig 11549 bp, 2 predicted proteins | sample 5204261 | NCBI WGS metagenome assembly WBZO01 (sample SAMN12412400, study PRJNA552823) | activated sludge metagenome | isolation source: activated sludge from anammox sidestream of wastewater treatment plant... | place: USA: North Carolina | collected 2017-09 | reverse complement strand
GTGCCAGCGTCCGGTGTGCATCGGACCTCCAGGCTCCGGCTCAGTGAGCCTCCATCATCGATGCTGCGCCTTTCGGCCTCGCCGGGGCGTCGTCGGTGGACGAGCGCGCATCTCAGTAGCGCAACGACCCGTGTGCCGACAGGAGGACGGGGCCGGCGCCCCTGGCTGGGTCAGCTCGGAACGGGGAGGTCCGCGACGTCCGCCGGGGGCGCGGTGACCACGCGCAGCCACGACCCGCGCTCCGGCGACGCCGCTGTCCGCCAGATCGCCCCGAACGCCCCGCGCCCGAGGTGGGGACGCCCGGTGATCGAGTACGCGCGTCGCGTCGCCGTACAGCCGCCCGCGCCTGATGACGCTCTCACTCAACCAGGTGCCGGACCTGATGGGCTTCACGACCCCATCATCGGCCACCACACCGGCTGGGCCGTCAGCCGCAGCGGCAGCCTCCCCGCCCGAGCGCGACACGACCGCGAGCCGCCAGCACGGGAACGTCTCCCCCGCCCGCGCGGCGCCCCTGATCGAGTCCTGGTGATCGCCGAATTCGACTCCGCCGAACGCGGATCAGCGGCCGCGACGATCACCATCCCGCGTGACCTGAAACTGCGGGCCCGGCCAGGTCCCTGGACTGTGCTATAACCCTGACGGCTGTTTGACAGGGTTTGGGGTCAGGTCCCTGCCCACGTAGTCAGGGCGGGGAATGACTCTTATTCGAACCCTTCGAGCCCTCGGGCTCGCGATTGCGGTGTGCGCAATCATCCTCGGGCTTATCGTCGCATCACCTTCGACGACCAGCGCCTCCAATGTTTCGCTCACTATCCCGAGCGACCCGGATGCGGACCCGATCGAGCTTTCCGGGCTGAGTTTCGCGGACGCCTCGTCAACGCTGGCACCGCTCTCCGGGACGCCCCTCCTGGTGGACCTGCCGGGTCTCCCGGCGCAGACGCTCGAGAGCATCGAGGTCGACGCGCCACACGAGATGGTGGTGTTGACCGGCTCGTCGGGCGTGATGGTCCTCGCCACGTGGGGCGGTGCTCCCGTCCCCCGGGTCGTCTTCGCGGTCGATGCGGGCGCGCGGTCGTTCTCGGACCTCGGCTTCGTCGGTGACCTGATGGACGACGTGCTGCCGCGCATCGTCCTGTCGACGACCGCCGACGGCGCGCCGATCACCATCCCCGCCGCGACGCTTCCCGCATCAGCCACGGCCCTCCTCGGCGGTCTGTATCCGGGTGCGCCCGTCGGGCAGATGGTGCTGTCGGGTCAGCTCGACGCGGGCGCGCGCCTCAGCCTGGGTTCGCTGCCCGCATCCCTCTCGACCGCGCTCGGTGGCGGCGAGGTGCTCGTCACCGGCTCGCTCGGCGCAAACGACTTCCGCGTGCTGAGCGGCTCGGCGGCGGACACGTCCTCGCTGCAACTTCAGGCGTCGCTGCCCTCGCTCGGCGTGGGTGCGCTGCCCGATTGGCTGACGCTCACCGCCCCGAACCTCACGATCGCCGTGGTCGAGGGCGCCGCCCGTGCCTCGCTCACCCTCGACGCCACCGCCGACGTCGGTGGCAGCGCGCTGGCGTTCGGCGTCGGCGCGGTGATCGACTTCGACGCCGGGACAGCCGTCCTCGACGCCACGCTGGCGTCGCCGTGGGCCGCGCCGTTTGGCGTCACCTGGCTGACGCTGGACCAGACCACCCTCACCCTGGAGATCGACAGCGGTGGGACGGTGAATGCGTCGCTGTCCGCCGCGATGGATGCGGGCGGCGTCCCGGTGTCGCTCGACATCGCGTTGAGCGGCGGCGAGGGGGTCCTCACCGCGAGCGTCGCCTCGCTGTCGTCGACGAACCTCGCCGCACTCTTCGGCTCCGAGGCGGGTGTCCCGACGCCCACGAACCTGCCCGACCTGTCGCTGAGCAACCTCACCGTCGCGGTGGACACCGCGACGGAGGCGTTCTCGGTCGCCGGTGACGTCACCTTCTCCGGCGTCTCCGGCTCACTGCTGGCGTCCGTCATCGACCGTGGCGATGGGCGCGAGTTGATCCTCGGCGTCGGCATTTCGTCGACGACGCTGGGCGCCCTGCCGCTCGGCCTCAGCGGCGCGGCGGCGGCGGTGACGCTGCCTGCCGTGAGCCTCGCCTACGTGGACGCCCCCGCATCGGTCGCGATCGCCTTCGACCACCTCACCGCCGCCGAGCAGCTGTTCTTCAGCGGCCGCTTCGGCATGACCGGCGATCCCGGTTCCGCTCTGAGCCTGGTCAACGGCCTCAACCTCGAGGCCGACCTCCCGCTCGCGGAGCTTCCCGCCGCCCTGCGCGACGCGCTCGGGCTCGGCTCGTCGGGATCGCTGCTGCTTGCGGGCTCGCTTGAGATCAGCGGTGGCTCGGTCGCCGCGGCCACCCTCGACGCATCGCTCCCCGGCACCCCCACGATCAGCGGCATGCCCGCCTGGTTCGCCGGCGACCCCGGCGTGCCGTTCGACCTGGGCATCACCTACGACGGCTCCGTCGGGACGTTCGGCGTGTCCGCGGGCTTCCTCGTCTCGCCTGACGGCGACGACACCGTTCCCTTCCTCCTGACCGCGGTGATCGCCACGGACGGTTCGGTGGCGGTCTCGGGCGCGTCGACGGCTGCCTGGCCGACCCCGTTCGGGCAGCAGTGGCTGGCGTCGCTGGACGAGACGTCGATCGCCATCGACGTGAACCCGGGCGGCGAGTCCAGCGCATCGCTCACGTCGTCGTTCGTCGTCGGCACCACCACGTTCACGCTCGAGCTGGCGGCCACCGGGGAGAGCGGGAGCGTCGACGCCTCGTTCACGGCGACGGCCGATCAGGTCACGGCCGAGGACATCCTCGCCCTGCTCGCGGCGACCGGCGCCGACACGTCCGGGCTCGAACTCCCGGAGGTCACCGCGCGCGACATCGTGCTCCGCGTCTCCGCCGGGACCAGTGGCTTCGCGTTCGAGCTCGGCGGCGAGGTCGACCTGTTCGGGCGGACCGGCCTCGACCTCGCGCTCTCGCTCGTCGCGGACGGCAGCGGCGGCCTGAGGGTCGTGGGCGGCATCCGCGCGACCGACCTGTCGCTGTCCGACCTGGTGCCGGACACCGCCGGCACCTTCGCCGGCGACCTCACGCTCGAGAACCTCGCGGTGGTGGTCAGCGTCGGTGGCGAGCCGGTCGCGTCCGGCGACCTGTCCCCCGTGCTGCGCGACTTCTTCGACCCGATCTATGGCGCCTCCGCGTACGAGGTGGAGCTCGGGAGCGGGGTGACGCTGATCGCCTCCACGAGCATCCCCGAGGAACTCACGGCGGTGACGGACGCGCTGGGCGGCCTGACCGTCAGCAACCTCGTCATCAGCGGCAGCATCGGCATCCCGTGGGGCAGCGGCTCGTCCGCCGGCCTGTCGCTCTCGGCGGAGATCCCGCGCCTCGAGTTCCCCTCGGGTGGTCCAGACTGGTTCCGCTACGCCTCGCTCACGTTCGAGATCGCCGCGAACGCCACGACCGGCACGTTCGAGGTGCGACTGGGCGGTGAGCTCGGCGTCACGATCACCGAGAGCCCGACGAAGAGCTCCGACCTGACGTTCACCGTGGATGGTGAGCTGAAGGCCGCCCCCACCGGCGTCCAGTTCTCCCTCGGTGGCGGCCTGTCGGCCGACGAGCCGTGGGAGCAGCCGTTCGGCATCGAGTGGCTGGTCATCAACGACCTGAGTATCTACCTGTCCTTCGACGCCACCACGCAGGGGTTCGGCGTCGAGCTCGGCGGCGACGTCGTCCTCGGCGTGGCGCCCCAGGCGAAGCAGCTCGCAGTCGCGATCGGCCTTGAGTTGAACGTGGCGACGGGCATCCCGACGAACTTCGTCTTCGAGGCGAGCAGCACGTCGTCCTGGGGGCTGCAGGACCTGGTGACGCTGTACTCGTACCTCGACCCTGCCGGTGGCGAGGTCCTCGCGGACATTCCGGACATCCAGCTCCGTCCGGTCGACGCCGACACCCCGATCCGGGTGAAGTTCGCGCTGAAGAACTCCCCGAACGTCTCCGCTGGCTTCCAGCTCAGCGGCGCGCTCTGGGTCGAGCTGACCCTGGACCAGCCGCTGCAGGAGGTCGCGGTCCTCGACATCGATGTCGGGACCGCGGGCATCTTCCTCGATGGCTCGTCGTCCATCCCGATCTCCCTCGGGGTGGCCACGCTCCAGAACGCCGAGTTCGACCTGGACTGGACGTTCCAGCCCGCGCCGGACTTCGCGTTCTTCGCCGCCGCCGACCTCGAGAGCGAGCTCTTCGGCAACACGCGGCTCGAGGTGCAGATTCCCTTCGACCTCGACTTCAACGCGCTCCTCGAGCAGACCCTCGCGGACCTGCAGGACGTCGAAGCGATCTGGGCGGACCTGAAACCGCTGCTCGAGAGCGACCCGCTCGCGACGCTGGACAGCCAGACGATCCGCGACCTGTACGCGCAGGCAGGCCAGACGCCGCCTGAGTGGATCCAGGAGCTCCTGGCGGCCATCGACGCGCTCCCGAACATCGAGGGCGTCCCGACGAGCCCGGTCGGGCTGGTCGACGCGGTCCTCGGTGGCTTCACGATCTCGGTGCCGCCGGGCCAGGGCTACCCGGTCGGTGGCGTTGCCGCGGGGACCTGCGCCCCGTTGGCGACCGGCTCGAACGGTCACTGCTACATCACGCTGCCATCGGCCGGCGTCGAACAGGGCTTCGACACCGTCACGGTCTGTGACTTCGCCATCTACGAGGACGGCGACTGCTGGATCGTGCCCCCGAGCCTCACGCTCGAGACATCACTCCAGACGTTCTGTCCCACCGGCTTCTCGGAGAACGGGCGCTGCTGGCTGATTCCCCCGAGCATCACGACGACGGTTTCGTCGATTCCCGGATGCGCCGACTTCGGCGCGATCCTGGAGGGCGGTCGCTGCTGGTCGATCCCACCGAGCGTGACGTGGCAGAGCGGCTACGTGTTCGGCGTCTGTGCCGGCATCGTCGCGAACGGGACGTGCTGGGGCATCCCGCCCGGACCGCCCGTCTCTGCGGCCCACTCGTACCCGACGCAGCTCTGCCCGGGCCTCACGATCCTCAGCGATGGCAAGTGCTACGAGCCGATCCCGGGTCCGCCGCTGCTGACGTACCCGAGCTACCCGACCACCGGCTGCGTGCCGCCGCTCATCGAGTCGGACGGCTCCTGCTGGTCACCGATCCCGGGGCCGCCGGTTGAGGCCAACACGGCGCCGTACCAGAAGCAGGTCTGCGCGATCCCGGGGGTGATCCAGGACGGGAAGTGCTGGGTCTTCGGTCAGACCCCGTCATCCGGGACGCCGGTCGGCGGGTTCGAGCCCGGCTGCCCCATCTGGGTGCCGTTCTTCGCCGAGGGCGATTGCTGGACGTTCCCGCCGACGGCCGAGATCGAGTTGATCTCATTCCCGGGCATCTGTCATGAGCTCGACATCGCCTGCTCGCTGAGCGGGCTGATCGAGGAGTCGATCATCCAGCCGATCGTGGACGACATCCGGACGGACCTGACGCCATACACCGTGGCGCCGAGCAACGCCGATCCGATCGCCAGCGCCGGCGGGCCGTACACGGTGTCCGAGGGCGCATCGATCGGCCTCTCCGCCGCCGCGAGCTCGGACCCGGACGGCGACGCGGTCACGGTGGCGTGGGACCTGGACAACGACGGGCTGTTCGATGACGCGAGCGGCGTCTCGGCGACGTTCTCCGCGGCCGGCCTTGACGGCCCCGGGACGCGCACCGTCGGGGTTCGCGTGACAGACGCCGTCGGCAACACCGACATCGCACGCGTCGCCGTGCAGATCGTCGACACGCCGCCGTCGCTGACCGTCACCGGTCCGGCGCAGATCGGTGAGATGGCCCCCTACACGCTCCGACTCCGAGCGACCGACCCGGGACCGGACACCCTGGCCTGGTGGATCGACTGGGGCGACGGGCGCACGTCCACGGCCTCCGGGCGCAACGCCGATCTCACCCACCGGTTCACGGGCAGCCCGCTGAACCCGACGATCGTCGTCCGTGCCAGCGACGAGGATGGCGAGTACAGCGCGGCGACGAAGCCCGTCACCGTGATCGCCGTCTCACCGACGATCGACGCGACGATCACCTCCCCGATCGTGGAGGGTGGCGTGGCGATGCTGACCGGCTCCATCATCGAGCCCGGTGGCGACGACGCGCTCGTCTTCACGGTCGACTGGGGCGATGGCCCGGTCGACGTGATCAACGTGCCCGCCGGCGCGACGAGCTATGCGTTCACGCACCGCTACCTGGACGACCGTGCCTCCGGCGCGGACACGTATCCGGTGCAGGTGGAGGCCGTGAACGAGGATGGCCTCAGCGACGGCGCGACGGCGACCGTCACGGTCAACAACGCCGCGCCGACGCTCGACATCACCGGGGCCGCCGGTGACGAGGGCGCCCCGGTGCGCCTCCTCGGGCTGGTGCAGGATCCCGGCCCCCTCGATGCGTTCACGGTCGAGATCGACTGGGGCGATGGCATCAGCGAGACCGTCCACGGTTCGGCGCATGCGCGTGGCCTGAACGTCCCGCACACCTACGCGGACGACGGCACCTACGTCGCGACCGTCCTCGTGACGGACGACGACGGTGGGACGGGGTCGGCGACGGCGACCTTCGAGATCGCGAATGTCACACCGACCATCGTGGGTCTCGCCGCGGTTCCCGCGGCGATGCACGAGCACGACGCGGTCCAGCTCCACGGCTCCATCGTGGAGCCGGGCGCCGACGCCGTGTCCGTCGAGGTGGACTGGGGCGACGGCACGGTCGAGACGTTCCAGTTCGGGGTGGGCGAACAGGCGTTCAGCCTCACGCACCGCTACCTGGATGACCGCTCCGGCGAGGACGACCTCTACCCGGTGTCCTTCGAGGTGACGGATGATGACGGTGGCACCTCTGCCTCGACCATCGACCTCGGCGTCGCGAACGTCGCACCGGCGGATGTCACGCTCACGCTCGTCGATGACGCGATCGACGAGGATGGCACCGTGCAGCTGTCCGGGACGTTCGCTGACCCGGGCACGCTCGACACCTTCGTGGTGGTGATCGACTGGGGTGACGGAACCGCTCCGACCGAGCTCGAGCTCGGCGCGGGCGAACGCTCCTTCGCGGCCGACCACCGGTACGCGGATGACAACCCCACGGGTACCTCGTCCGATGCCTATGCCATCAGCATCGACGTGACCGACGATGACCTCGGACACGGCACCGGAGAGACGGTCGTGACCGTCGCCAACGCCGCTCCCCGCGGCGTGCAGCTCTCACTCGCTGCCCCGACGATCGACGAAGACGGCATCGTGGACCTCCACGGGCGCTTCGCGGACCCGGGTGCGGACGACACGTTCACGGTGTCCATCGACTGGGGCGACGGCTCGGAGGCGACGCTGCTCACCCTCGACACGGGTGAGCGCGACTTCGACGCGTCGCACCGCTACCAGGATGACGCTCCGACGGGCACCTCGTCGGACGCCCACACCATCAGCGTCGAGGTGCTCGACGATGACGGCGGCACCGGCACCGGGACGTCCGAGGTCCTGGTGCGGAACGTGGCGCCGTCGAGCGTCGTGCTCGCGCACCAGGACGAGATCGCCGAGGACGGCACGCTCGGCCTGGGCGGGACGTTCGTCGATCCCGGGATGCTGGACACGTTCGTCGTGACGATCGACTGGGGCGACGGCTCGGACGCGACGGTGCTCGAGCTGTCCGCCGGTGACCGAGCCTTCGACGTTGAGCACCAGTACCTGGACGACAACCCGACGGGAACGCCCCTGGACGAGTACGTCGTGACGGTGGCTGTCGACGACGACGACCTCGGGAGCGCCACGACGACCTCGGCCTTCACGGTGCGGGACATCGCTCCGGTCGTGTCCGGAACGCCGGCGACCGCGACGATGCTCGCGACGGAGACGCACACGGTGGAGGCGTCGTTCACCGACGTCGGCGCGCTCGACACGCACACCGCGGTCATCGACTGGGGAGACGGGACCGACGAGGTCGTGACGGTGGATCAGTCCGCCGGTGCCGGCACGCTGACCGGTTCACACCGGTACGTCGACCCCGGCAGCTACGTCATCACCATCTCCGTCACGGATGACGACGACCTCGTCGGGGTGACCACGCTGGCGCTCGAGGTCCTCGGGCCGCGTGACCTCAAGGAACAGGTGCTCGCGCTCCTCGACGGCTACGACGATGTCCGGCGCGTGCGCGGGGCCATCGACGACGTCGAGGACAGCCTCGAGGATGACCTCTGGACCGACGTGATCCGGCTGGATGACCGGCACGGGCACAGGGTCTTCGACGCCGAGCGCCGGGCTGCACAACAGCTCGCGCAGGCCCTCACGAAGGACGGTACCCGCCTGGGTACTGCCGGCCGTGCGGACGTCCAGGAGGCTCTGATGCTCCTCGCCACCGCCGACTGGATCATCCTGAGGGTCGGCTGGGTCGATGCCGAGCGGTTCGACGGCGGGATCACGGGCAAGCACGCCGCACACGTGCAGCGTGAGCTCGACCGTGCCGAGGACGACTTCGCGGACGGTGAGGCAGCCCAGGCCGCCGCCCGTCACGACGACGCAATCAAGGCGTACCGCAGCGCGTGGCAGCACCTCCAGCAGGCGTTCGACCACGCGGCGAAGGACTAGGCAGGGGCGACCTGGGCCAGCGCCGGAGTCGCTCCCGACCGTTGCCCCGCGCCCGGATCTCGCGAAGCCCGCCGAACGGCGGGCTTCGCATTCCCCGTCGTGGCGTGGGCAACGGGACTCGTGAGCACGCACCCCGCGCGCCCTGGCGCGTCCGAACGTCGCCGTCCCTGGCGGGGTCGGGCTCGCGGGTGCTCTCCGGCGTCATGTCGGGAGCGTCGCGCGCTGGACCGCGCCACGGTCCGAGGACACGGACGGACGCCGGCCAGACGGCCGGCGTCCGTTGTTGTGCCCCGAGCGCGATCCCGCGGGTGACGCGTCGAGGGCTACAGGCGTATGACTCCCGCGGACGGATCAGACCAGAACCGAGGCTCGCCCGACGGCCGCGGCTGCTCAGCTGGGCTGGCGCCGTGATCCCCGTCGCCGGGATCTCGACGCGTCGACACTTAGCTGCCGGCGCAGTAGTTCGCCGCGACCTGGTGCAGTTCCTTCACGCTCATCTGAGCCGCATCGGCGAGGTTCCCAATGCCGTGGATGTCAAGGTACTCCCCGGCCTGGGCGAGCGCGGCGACCGTGAGCCCACGGCAGTTCTTGGACTCGGGGCTCGGGAGCTCGACATGGTTTGGAGAGACAGCGAAGGCGACCGGAGTGGCCGCCACGAAGAGGCCCGTGGTGAGGGCAAGAGAAAGGAGACTTTTCTTCAAGTTGATGAAGCCTTTTCGGTGTGCTTGAGAGTGTTCACGGCTACTGGGACTTACGGGACGATAGCACCTGCATCGAAACGCCGGGGAGACGGGTCAGACGGTGGAACGACATGTCCACCGTGCGGACGCGCACACCGTCCTGAATGTCTCGCCGACAGCGGCCACCTCTGATGGGTAATCCACGAATCGCCATTTCTCGCAGATCACGAGTGGCGGACCCCGGGCGTCGCATCGTCGCCACGAAGCCTGGGAGTATCGGCTCACCGAGAGCATCGCGAACTGGTGCGCGATCTGCTGCGGGATGACCCTCCTATTCGACTGGTCCCGACGCGGCTGCGACCCCGCGCAGCGCCGTGTTCTGAGCCGCTCACATAGAGAGGGTCTCTCCAACGCTCGCACCGTCGAGCTGGTCCTCGACCGTCCTGCGACGACGCGGCCCGCCCGGTGGGGTCGCCGGCTGAGCCACGCCGCAGCCTGCCCGGAGCCGTCACCCGAGCGGCCACGCGCCGCGGTCCGGGTCCTCGGCGCTCCGCCAGATCCCCCCGAACGCCCCGCGCGGATGGCGCTCGAGGTGGCGCGCGCGCGTGAACCAGGCCGGGAGCGCCACGCCCGACGCGCGGCCGGCCTCGCGCACCGCGTCCGCGAAGCGCTCCTCGCCGCCGGCGGTCTCGCACACGACCAGCAGCGCGGGCGGCGTGGCGAAGCGCGCCCGCCACGCCGCGCCCGCGTAGTAGGCGGCGAGGCCGGCCAGCTTGCGGCGGTAGTCGCGCCGGCGCATCGTGCCGCGGTCGTACTCGAGCAGGAACGGCCGTGGCGCCCCGCCGCCGGCGGTCGCGAGGGCACCGGCGGCATCCGGGCGCACCCAGTGGCCGCGGCCCGCGTGCTCGAACGCCACGGTCGCCTCCGCCTCGTTCCACCACGCCGGGTGCGGCCGCCCCGCGGCGCGCGCGCTGCGCGTGATCGCCGCGACCGCGGCGAGGACCCCGACCGTGTGGTCGAGGTGCCGGCGCAGCGCGCGCAGGCGCTGGCCGCCGTGGCCGCGCGCCCCGACCTCGACCGCGAGCGCGCCGTGCTCGAAATAGCGCTGCGGGGGCACGCCCTCGCGCGCGGCGAGCACGCCGAGTCCGACGCGGGTGACGACCGCGCGGCGTACCGGCCGCCGGCGCCGCGGGGCGGTCCCATCCGCCGGGGGGTCGTGGTCGACCCAGGCCAGGGCCCCGCCGCGGCCGAGCAGGCGCAGCCGCTGCTCGACCTCGTCGGGCGCGGCCGCCGCCAGCAGCGCGAGCTCGGCGACGCTCAGGAACGGCCAGCGCGCGAGCGTGTCGAGGCAGTCCAGGCCCAGGGCGTCGAGCCGCAGCCGCAGCCCGGCGACGCGCGCCGCCGCGGACGCGGCGGGGGCGCGGGTGACGGCGCGCCCCCAGGCACTGACGGCCGGGGCACGCGCGGCCACGCCGCGCGCGATGCGGTCGTGGTGCACGCGCGCCGGGAGCGCGAGCGGCGGCGGCAGCGGACGCGGCGCGAGCCAGGCGGCGATCGTGCGGGGCTGGCCGTCGCCGTCCCACCACCAGCGCGGCGCGCGCGCGTCGTCCGGCGCGTCCGTCCGACCCATGACCACGACCGCGGCGGGGAGCGGCGCCTCGTGCCCGGCGGCGGCGTCCGCGGCGAGCAGCCGTGACCAGGCGCCGGCGGTGGGCGCGTCGGGGGCGAGGACGAGGACCTGGGGGAGGCGCCCCGCGCCCCAGTAGTCGGCGGCGCGCTCCGCCGCCCGCCACGCCTGCAGCCGCACCGCGCGGTGGGCGTCGGGGGCGCGCGCCCGGTCGGCCGCGACCAGCAGGTGCCGGTGGGCGCCGTCGGCCCCGCGCACGGCGAGGTAGCCGTCGCAGGCATAGGGCCACCACGGCGCCCCGCGGCGCCCGCCGTGCCTGAGCAGGCGCAGGTCCACGACGCGGCCGGCGCCGCGGAGCGCGGCGGCGAGGTGCACGAGCGCCTCCGTCGTGGCGGTCACTGTCTCGGCGCGGGCGAGGCACTCGCGGAGGGCGGCGTCCCCCACCGGCCAGTCCCGGCGCACCGCCGCGCGCTCGAGCCCGAAGGCCTCGGCGAAGGGGCCGACCGCCACGGGCCGCAGCACGAGGCCGCGCGCCGCCGCCGGGGTCGTGTCCGGCACGCCGACCGGCTCGATCCAGCCGAGGGCGCGC
>WBZO01006318.1_pt1 | contig 11557 bp, 9 predicted proteins | sample 5204261 | NCBI WGS metagenome assembly WBZO01 (sample SAMN12412400, study PRJNA552823) | activated sludge metagenome | isolation source: activated sludge from anammox sidestream of wastewater treatment plant... | place: USA: North Carolina | collected 2017-09 | reverse complement strand
CGCGACGAGCATCGCCACCGCGAGCAGGCTCATGGAGTACGTCTTGGTGGCTGCGGTAGCCAGCTCCGGCCCCGCCCCGATGTCGATGACATGCTCCGCGGCGGCCGCGAGGTCCGAACCTGGGTCGTTCGTGATGGCGACCGTGGGCGCACCCTGGCGTCGGGCCGACTCGAGCACGCCCACCACGTCGGGAGAACGCCCTGACTGGCTGATGCCGATGACCAGCGCGTGCTCCAGGCGCGGCTCGATGCCATAGACCGAGGTCAGCGCCGGGGCGGCCAGAGCGACCGGGATCCGATGGAGCGCGCCGAACAGGTACTGGGCGTAGATGGCGGCATGGTCGGAGCTGCCGCGGGCGGCGATGAGCACCAGGTCGATGCGACGGCCCGCGAGCGCAGCCGCGATCGCGGCGACCCCTGGTGACCCTCGTGCGAGCAGGTCCCGTGCGCGGTCGGGCTGTTCGGCGATCTCGTCATGGAGGGTCATGGCATCGCTCCGTTGGAGGGGCTCAGGGGCATCCGGCCGGTGGCAGGCCGCTCGCCGAACAGGACAGCCGCGGCGGCCTCCGTCGAGGCATCATGGATGGACCAGCAAGCGATGGCCGTGTCCACCTCGGGGATGGCCTCGGCGTCGGTGGGCATGCGCATGGCGACGAGGATGACACGTCGACCAGCGGCGACGAGCGCCCGGGCGAGATCCCGCTGGCCGTCATGGCGGAAGGCATCGATGGTCCCGAGGACCACGAGGTCGGCCTCCGCGGCCGCTGCGAGGGCCGCCGCGATGTCGGTGGCCGTGGGGTCCGTCGCGGTCACCAGCGCCCGCGTGGCGGGGGCGCGACGACCGATCGCGTCCGCCAGGTGGGTCGTCACGGTGGCGGAGGTGTCGGCGGGCGTCAGGTTGGCCGGCGTGGGCGTCACCACCAGCGGTCGTGCCCCCTCGCCCGGGCGGGCAGGGAGGATCGCAGCCCGGTCCCGGAGCAACGTGATGGAGCGACCCGCGAGCTCGGTCGCCAGGGCATCATGCTCCACACTGCCCACCACGTCGAGCGACGGCATCGACCATCCTGCCAGCCAGCTCCGCAGGCGCCCCACCCGCATCGCCGCCGCGCGTGCGGCGGGCAGGGAGCGCAGACCCGCCACCATGGCCCCCAGCTCATCGGGTCTGGCAGCCTGGCCGGGCCCGGCAAGCAGCAGGTCGACCCCCGACTCGACCGCGTCGAGGGCCGCGCTGGCGACGTCCGCCTGGTCCACCGCTCCCATGTCCAGCGCATCGGTGACCACGACGCCCTCGAAGCCCATGCGGTCCCGGAGCAGGCCCCGCAGGATGGCCGTCGATCGGAGCGCCGGCCGGACGTGACCATCAGGCTCCAGCGCCGGATACGCGCCGTGGGACACCATGACCATCGACGCGCCCGCACCGATCGCGGCGCGGAAGGGCGCCAGCTCGCGCGCCTCCAGCGTCATCGCGTCCACATCCACCACCGGCAGCCCGTGGTGCGGGTCCGCCAGCGTCTGGCCACTGCCCGGGAAGTGCTTGACGCATGCCGCCACGCCTCTCCCCTGGAGGCCAGACACGAACGCCGCGCCCAGTGCCCCGGTGACCGCTGGGTCGTCCCCGAACGCGCGCGTCCCCACCGCTGGGCTCGACGGGGTCGTGGCGAGGTCGAGGTCGGGCGCCCAGTCCACGTTGATGCCCATCGCCGCGAGCTCCTCCCCGATAGCGGCGCCCACGCGTCTCGCCAACCCCGGCTCGCCCGCCGCGCCCATGGCCATGGGGCCCGCGAACTGGGTCGCGGGCGTGCCCACGCCCATGAGCTGACCGCCCTCCTGGTCGATGGCCATGATCGGCACGGGATGCCCGCCCTCGGCCGCCGCCCTGCGGAGCGCCTCGCCCAACGCCCGGAGCTGCGTGGGCGACCGCACGTTGAGGTCCCGGTACAGGGCGACGCCCGCGGCCTCGCCATCACGCAGCGCGGCGAGGACGTCAGTCGGTGCCACCTCCCCCTCGAACGCCCGAAGCAGCGGCACCGCGGGCTCGCGCGCCACGGTCAGCCCTTGACGGACCCGGACAGGATCCCCCGCACGAAGTACCGCTGGAGCGCCAAGAACACGATGACCGGCACGATCATGGTCAGGAACGCGCCCGCCGTGAGCAGGTGCCACGACTCACCGCGCACCCCCACCAGCTGGTACAGCCGGAACGTGAGCACGCTCACGTCGTTGCTCGCGCCCAGGAACACCAATGCCACCAGCAGGTCGTTCCAGACCCACAGGAACTGGAAGATCGCGAACGCCGCGAGCGCTGGCACCGATAGCGGCAGCACCACCTTGGTGAACATCTGGAAATGCGTGGCGCCATCGAGACTGGCCGTCTCGAACAGGTCGTTGGGCAGTTGCGACATGAAGTTGTACAAGAGGAAGATCGCCAACGGCAGGCCGAAGCCGGTGTGCGCTAGCCAGACCCCAAGGAACGTCCCGTTGATGCCCAGGTTCGCGTAGAGCTGGAGCACCGGGATGAGCGACATCTGGAGCGGCACCACGAGCAGGCCCACCACCAGGACGAACAGCGCACGACGGAACGGGAAGCGGACCCACGCGAAGGCATAGGCTGCGAACGCCGCGACCGTGATGGGGATGAGGGTGGATGGCACGGTCACGATGAGGCTGTTGAAGAAGCCCGCCGCGAACCCCTCGGAGCCTAGGATCTGCTCGTAGTTGCGGAGCGTGAAGGAGCCCCACGCGGAGGGGTCGAAGATGACCGTCCACCAGCCGTTCTTGGTGATGTCGAGGGGTGGTCGGATGGAGCTGATGAGCAGGCCAAGCGTGGGCAGGGACCAGATGAGGCACATCCCGATGACCGCGATGCGCAGTGGCAGGCGGCGCACGAACACGTTCTGCCAGTTGGACACAGACCCGGTGCCGCCGGCGGCCGAGCGTGGCGCGGTCATGCCGGCAGGCCTTGGCTGCGCATCTGGCGCACGTTCATGACCATGAGCGGCAGCACCGCAACGAACAGGATCACGGCCAGCACGGCCGAGCGCCCGTCATTGAAGTACTGGAACTTCTGCAGGAACATCTGGTTCGCGATCACATCGGTGTCGAAGCGACCGCCGGTCAGCGTGTACACGATGTCGAACACCTTGAGCACCACGATGGCGGTGGTCACGGTGACTGTCAGGATCGACCCCTTGATCATGGGCACGATGATCTTGACAAACATCTGCCGCTCGCTCGCGCCGTCGAGCTTGGCGGCCTCGGTCACCTCGGCCGGCACGCCCTTGATGGCGGCGGACAGCACCACCATGCAGAACCCGGTCTGGAGCCAGATGAGGATGACGATCATCAGGTAGGTGTTGATGGGCGGGGTCTGGATCCAAGGCACCGGCGATTGGCCGAGCGCCGTCCAGACCGCGTTCAGGAGGCCGTACTGCTCCTGCCCGGCCGGCTTCCATGCATACACGAACCGCCAGATGACCGACGCGCCAACGAGCGAGATGGCGAGTGGTAGGAACACCAGCGTCTTGGCTACCGATTCGCGCTTCACCCGGTCGAACAGACCTGCGATGAGCAGTCCGAGCCCCACCGCCCCCGCCGTCCCCACGATGAGCCACGCCACATTGTTGCGATACACCGCCCACATGGCCTGGTCGGTGAGGGCCCACTCCCAGTCCTTGAGACCCTTGCCCGACGTGAAGCTCGCGATGATGGTCAGGACGGCGGGCATGACCAGGTAGATGGCGAGCAGGACCAGCGCCGGCCCCACGAAAATCCAAGGGATGACCCGGCGGGCCGACCGGTCGGGCAGGAAGCGCTCCACGAGCGCGTTCATGCCCGCGAAGAAGAGCCACACGCCCCCGACGCCCACCACGACTGAAACCACGAGCGCGATGAGCTTGGCCAGGGTCTGGTCCCCACCCCCGCGTCGGAGCGCGGTGGCCTCAGTGGTGTTGCCCACCAAGTCCCAGAACACGGCCGCCACGTTGGCTGCCGCCTGCCGGTCGGCGAGGAACATGAGACCCAGGACCACGGCCACGGCGCCGAGCAGCACCCCGATGGGCATCAGCAGCAACCGCCAGCCTCCCTCGCCTTCACGACGGCCGGACTCAGTGGTCATGGACACCGGCGCTCCTCCTGCGACGGGTAAGGCAGGGGCGCGTCACCCGCGGGTGACGCGCCCCCGTTCAGGAACGGATCTTACTGCTGCGGCCAGCTGGCGTCGATGGCCTGGAGCCGAGCCTCGGTGTCAGCACCGTTGGCAGAGATCCACTTGACCATCTCGCTCCAGAAGGAACCCGCGCCGACCTCGGCTGGCATCAGGTCGGAGGCGTCAAAGCCGAACGCCGTCGCATCATTGACGATGCTGGAAGCGACCTCCAGCTTGTAGTTGCCGGCGTACCAGTCGGCCGGGACGGTGGTGTTCGCGGACAGGGCGGACCCTGCCTTCACCCACGCCTCGATTCCGGCGGGTGTCGAGAGGTACTGCGCGACCGCGCGGACCTCGGGTCGGTCGGCCATGACCATCAGGCCATCGCCGGCGCCAAGCGCGGGCTTGCCCTGTGCCTCGTCGATGGGCGGGAAGTAGAAGATGCCGATGTCCTCGCCGATCACGAACTGCGAGGGCTGGCCCGTCGTGCGCTGGTCGGGGAAGAAGTCGGGACCGTACCAGGTCGCCTGCTTCTGCATCCAGCAGCCGGGGGTGAAGCCGTCCCAGTTGCCGTCGGTCGGGAACATCGGGTCCATGGGCTGGGTCTGCGGGGTGGCCACGATGCCGGTCGTGCCGCCGTACACGTACCCATCGGTGAAGAACACCTTGGCCAGGATGTCCATGGCGTTCTTGATCTCGGGCGAGTCGAACTTGATCTCGTGGGTCACCCATTTGTTGTAGGCGTCGATGCCGGCCGTCCGCAGGACGATGTCCTCCAGCCAGTCGGTGGCCTGCCAGCCCGTGGCCGTCCCGGCCTCCATGCCGATGCACCAGGGGTTGCCCTTGCCATCCGCGACGATCTTCGCCTCGAGGGCCTCGAGCTCCGCCCACGTTGTGGGCACGGCGTATCCCGCGGCCTCGAAAGCCTTGATGGGATACCAGACGGTGGACTTCACGTCCACCTTGTACGGGATGGCCCAGATGCTGTCGCCGTCCTGGTACAGGCCGACGGTCGCGGCATGCTCGTCGGCGAGCTTCTTGGCGTCAAGGATGGTCGCGACGTCCACGAGCTTGCCCGACGTGCCGTACGCCCTGATGGCGGCCGGCTGGGCCAGCATCGCGAGGTCAGGCGGCGCCCCGCCCTCGATGCGGGTCTTGAGCACCGTCTCATGGCTGGAACCGATCTGGTCCACTTGGACGTCGATGCCCGTGGCCGCCTCAAGGGGCGCCAGCGAGGCCGCGAAGTTCTCGCCCTCGCCACCAATCCACTGGGTCTGGATGGACACCTTGCTGCCCGCGAAGGGCTTGTCGGCGCCCATCGCCTGGTCGAGCTCGGCATACCCGGTCGCCGCCGGTGCCGCAGGGCTGGCGTCCTGCGCGACCGCGCCGCCCACGCTGCTGATGGCCGTGCCGACGGCCACGATGCCCGCCAGCAGGGCCGCTCTCTTCGATCGGATCATGATCTCCTCCGTGCCATGTCCGGCATCTGCCGGACCTCCAAAGCATCCACCGATCGACCAGCCCCTCACCGGGGTCGGCGCGATCGATGCGGATGACCTGACTACGTCTCCTGCCTCGGTTCCCTCCTCTCGTGCGCGTCTGTCATGGTCCATGTGGTCCGCTCGCGCGTCGCGCATGCGACCGCTCGCGTGATGTGGTGGCGCCGGGCCGCGACCGGGCGCCGACGAAGCCCGCTCATGCGGCGCGGCTCAGGCCGAGCTCGGCCGTCATGAGGAGCGCGGCGGCCCCCAGTTCCTCCACGTCCGGTCCCAGGTTGCCCAGCGCGATGCGGGTCGGCTCCGCGAGCAGCGGCAGCGCCGTCCGCTGCGCCTCCTCGCGGACGGTCGCGAACCAGTCCTGACCGAACGTGGTCATGGGGCCGATGAGCACGATGTGGCGGATGTCCAGCGTGTCGATGAGCGCCCCGAGGGCACGCCCCACGTAGAGGGCGGACTCCAGGACCGCCGCCCGGACCGCCGGGTGCCCGGTCTCGAACGCCCGGACCGCCTGCGCCAGGTCCGGCATCGTCCCGCTGCCCAGGGCGACGCGGACGCGCTCGAGGGTCGCGGGGACGCTCGCCACGGTCTCCAGGCAGCCGGTCCGACCACACCGGCACCGGATGCCGTTGGCCGCGACCGTGGTGTGACCGATCTCCCCGGCCCCGGCACCGTCCCCCTGGTACAGCCGGTCGTCGATGACGATCCCCGCGCCGATGCCCATGCCCACCCGCACCGCGACCATCGCTCGGGCCGTGATGTGACCCCCGAAGGTCCACTCCGCGAGCGCCGCAGCCTGCGAATCGTTCGCGACGTAGACCGGCAGGCCCGTCCGGGCGCGCAGCCGCGGCCCCAGGTGCATGTCCCGCCAGTCGAGGTGGACCGCCCAACGAACCATCCCGGTCGCGGTGTCCACGATGCCCGGCGTCCCGATGCCGATGCCCAGCGGGACGTCCCGCGCATGCCCCACGAGCCGGTCGATGAGCGTCTCGAGGTCCCGCAGGGCGGCCGCACCGTCACGCGCCTCGAGGTCGATCCGCTCGCGGTGGGACACGTCCCCGGCCAGGTTGACGATGGCGCCGCGCACGTGCCCGTCGCCCACGTGCACGCCGACGATCTGCCGGGCATCCCGCGGGATCTGCAGCAGGATGGGCGCCTTGCCGCCACTCGAGGGACCTCGGCCGACCTCGCGCACCAGCCCCGCATCCGAGAGCTGGGTCACCACGTCCGAGACGGTGGTCCGGGTGAGCCGCGTGCGGCGGGCGATGTCCGCGCGGCTGATGGGCCCGAGGTTCGCCAGGGCGCGCAGGACGAGTCGCACGTTGTGCTCCCGGGTCGCCTGGTGCGTCGCCTTGGAAGGCAGTTCCACGCCGCTCGGCTCCTCCATCTCGAACACCTGTCGCGCGGTCGCCACTCGACAGCCGTGCGGCGTCCGCTCGCTCGTCTGTGCGGACCCGTGCGGTGCCGACGCGGCGATACCCGCCGAGCCGACGCCTCCGCCCGGCACCCTGGTGGCTTTGGCAAGTGTCTGGACGAAGCAACGATATGAGTCTGTCGAGACTTTGTCAATACGTCTCCCGAAGTGCTGGGCCCACCCAGGCTCAGCGGGTGGGGCCACCCCTCTCGACCCTCGGACCCCTGTCACGCCGACCTCCCGGCCCGCGACGCTATGCTGCCGGCTGATGGGCACACCCAGCGACGACGGGGCACACCGGGACCCTGACCCACGCCCGGCATGGGAGGGGCCGTCACCCTCGGACATAGAGCCCACCCAGCGCGCGGCATACGAGGCGGCACGCCTCTTGAACGCGGACGGGGCCATCGTGTACCTCATGGATGCCGACGGCATGACCCTCCGCTGGGCCGCCGACGCGGGTATCAGCGACTCACCCGAGCGGGCCTGGATGCGCTCTCTCGCGGTGCCGCTCGGGGTGGGCATGTTCGGTTCGGCCCTCGCTGACCGCGCGGTCCGCATCACGGACGACTATCCCGCCGACACCACGTTCCGCCACGCCTGGATGACCGACCAAGTGGTGCGTGGCTCGAACATCCGCTCGATGGTGGTGGCACCCATGCTGGACGGCCAGCGCCGTCTCGGCGCCCTCGGCGTGTACAGCGCGCGGGTCGCCGCCATGGGCGAGGCGGAGGCCACGCTGGTCAGGTCGCTCGCGGACCATGCCGCCGCGACCCTCGTCGCGTCCCGCCTCCTGGGGGAGTTGACTCGCTCTCGGGCGGAGCTTGCGCGGCGCGTGGAGCAGGAGCGGACGCTCCGCGAGATCACGGCACGCCTGGTGGTCCTGCGCGAGCCGGCCGAGGCACTCCAGCGGATCGTCGACGAGTCGCGACGCCTGCTGCATGCCGACGACGCCCACCTCACCCTGCTCGAGGAGGGCACGCAGTTCCTGGTCCCCGCGGTGATGGCGGGCGACACGGACACAGCCACCCGAGAGTGGCTGGCGACCATGGAGTTCCCACTGGGCGGCGGCATCAACGGCCTGGCGGCATCGGAGCGGCGGGTGTTCTGGACGCCCGACTACCTGGCCGACGAGCGCATCCCCCAGACGCCCGAGGACCGGGCGGTCGCCGCCCGCATGGGCCTGGGTGCCATGGCCGCCGCCCCGTTGCGAGGGCCGCGCGACGAGGTCATCGGCACGCTCGCCATCTCGTACCGCGAGCCACGCGACGTGGCCTCCGACGACCAGGAGCTGCTCCAAGGCCTGGCCGACGTGGCCGCCATCGCGGTCGGCAACAGTCGCCTGTGGCAGGACCTCCGCTCATCCGAGCAGCGCTACCACTACCTGCTGCGGCACTCGCCCGACGTGGCGTGGCAGACCGACCGCCAGGGCTGCTTCACCTTCCTCTCCGACTCCATCGAGCGCGTGGCTGGCCGCACCGCCGAGGGCCTCATCGGGGAGCACTTCCTGGTCATCGTCCACGCCGACTCCCGCTCGGTGCCCGAGGAGGCCTATCGGCGGATGAGCGTGCCGCCCTACCCCGACCAGGGATATCGCTTCTTCCTGCGCGACCCGGCAGGGCGCCCGGTGCCCGTGGAGATGCGCGCGGTCGCGGACCTGGAGGAGGGCGAGTACCGGGGCGCCCACGGCATCATCCGCGACCTGCGGGAGCAGGTCCGCCTCGAGGACGACCTCCGGCGGGGCGCCGCGGACCTCGCCTCGGCCCGGGAGCGGGCGCGTCTCGCCCAGGACCTGCACGACTCGGTGACCCAGGCCCTGTTCAGCATGACCCTCACCACGAGAAGCGTGGAACTGCTCATGACCCGCGACCCGGCCGCGGCCCTCCAGATGCTGGGGGAGCTTCGCGAACTGGAGCGCGAGGCGCTCGCCGAGATGCGTGCGCTCATCTTCGAGCTGCGGCCCGCCAACCTGGAGCAGGACGGGCTGGTCCAGGCGTTGCGGACCCACGCGGCGGGGATCCAGGGTCGCGTCGGTCTCTCGGTGCGGGTCGACTGCGACATCGGTGACGAGCGCGCGCCGCTGGACGTGGAGACGGCCCTGTATCGCATCGCCCAGGAGGCGCTCCACAATGTGGTCAAGCACGCCGAGGCACGGAACGTCACCATCTGCCTGACCGGCTCGCGCGATGCCGGGTTCCGGCTCCTGGTCGAGGATGACGGGCGCGGCTTCGACCCCACGGTCATCCCGGTGGGTCACGTCGGGATCGCGGGCATGCGTGCCCGCACGAGCGAGATCGGCGGCACCATCAGCGTGACCAGCTCGACCGACGTGGGGAGCCGGGTCGAGGTCACCGTGCCCGCGGCACACGCGGACCCCGCCGGGGCTGCCGCGGCCACCGGGCCCGCCGGGGCTTCAGCGAATGGCGGCGCGTCCGGCACCACCTGACGTCCGACCGCACGCCCGCCTGTTCGCCGTCGTCAGGTTCACCCAGGAATCGGGCAGATGGGTGAGGCAGGTCCAGTCGACAGGCCCGGTCCGGGCCGAAGTGGGGCTGTCTGCGGGCCATGCATGCGCATCCCGCCCTCAATCTGGGTGTTCCGGCGAAGCGACCGGGTAGGCATCGGCTTCAAGGATGCCTGCGACGGGTCGGCGGAGCCTCTCCCCCATCTGGACGCCCGGATTCTGGGCGGAGCGGCCAGGCGGCCGGGGCCCAGGGCGCCCCCGCGGCCGGGCCAAGCGCAGCCCCCGCGGCCGGGCCCAGGGCGCCCCCGCGGCCGGGCCCAGGGCGTCCCCGCGGCCCGGCGGCCTGCCCTGACGCCCGCTACGTCATTCGTCGCATCGTGCGACCGGACATCCGTCCCATGCGGGGCCACGCACGAGTGGTCGACGCTCACCAAGGTGACCGGCCCGACAATCCGCGAGCCCGTGCGTGTGCTCGTCGTCGATGCGGATCGGCGCGTCCGCCAGAGCCTCGCCGGCCTCATCGGGGTATCGGACGGGCTCACGCTCACAGCCTCGGTGGGTGATCCCGTCGCGGCCATCACGGTTCTCGAGAGCACCGGCGCTGATGTCGTGGTCATGGACCCCCGGCTGCCTGAGGCGGAGGTGGGGATAGCCCTGATGGGTGAGATCCGAGCACGCTGGCCACTCGTCGGCGTGGTGGCACTCGCGGCGGTCGGTGACGCGGCGAGCCAGGACGACGACCCCGACCAGCCCATCGTCGTCTCGGCAGCATCGCCCGAGCTGCTGGTCGAGACACTCCGGGCATGCGGCCCGACAAGCTCACGATCGGGTGCCGACCCGTGGCAGGATGGCGCCACGCGCGCGGCCGGATGATCGAGGCCGTCCAACGCGATCCGATCGGGGGCGACCGTGACCCAGCCTGACGATTCCACTGAATCCGCACGCATCCGTGTGCTCTTGGTCGACGACCATCAGGTCGTGCGCAAGGGCCTTCGCACCTTCCTCGACCTCCAGGAGGACATCGAGGTCGTGGGCGAGGCGGGCGACGGCGCGGAGGGGGTCGAACGCGCCAAGGCCCTCGTGCCGGACGTGATCCTGATGGACCTGATGATGCCCGTCATGGACGGCATCACTGCCATCGGCACCATCAAGGCGGCACATCCGGAGATCGAGATCGTCGCGGTCACGAGCTTCATCGAGGAGGACAAGGTCACCTCGGCGCTCGAGGCCGGTGCGAGCGGCTATCTGCTCAAGGACGCCGACGCGGAGGCGGTCGCCGCGGCCGTCCGGGCCGCGCACGCGGGCGAGGTACACCTCGACCCAGCGGTGGCACGACTCCTCGCCCAGCGTATGCGGGAGCGTAAGGCGTCGCCCCAGCTGATCGAGCCGCTCACGGAGCGCGAGAAGGAGGTCCTGTCGCTGGTCGGGCACGGCGCCAGCAACAAGGAGATCGCGTCCGACCTGTTCATCACCGAGCGCACCGCTCGGACGCATGTCAGCAACATCCTGGGCAAACTCGGGCTCTCGAGCCGGACCCAGGCCGCCCTGTACGCGGTCGAGCACAAGATGGTCCGGCCGAGACCCGGCGGCTGAGGTCCGTCGAAGGGCATCCGGCAGCCGGAGCAGCAGGTCGCCGATGCGTGTCCGGTCCTGACACACCGCGGACGCATGACGTAGTCGAGATCGCGACCCCCGTCCGATGGTGGGGCAGGCCCCCGAGATGCATCCTCCATTCAACGCACCGCGCCACCCGGTGCGGAGAAGGGAGGCCGACGATGCCATACATGGAGCACGAACTGGCGCTCATCCGCCAGGCGGAGGTCGCCCGCCGGGCCGCGGAGCGGAGCCGGTTGGGGGAGATCCCGTCACGGCGCCGGACCGGACGGATCCGGAGTCTGCGCCGGACCGACGGCTCGCTGTGGGTCTTCCGCCTCCCGCGGCGCGCCGCCACCTGATCACGAACCCTCCTCCCTCCACCATCGGCCGCGACACGCTGGGGCGCGTCGCGGTCGTGGTGCTCTTCGGGGCAGGACCGGGGTC
>WBZO01004501.1_pt2 | contig 11558 bp, 8 predicted proteins | sample 5204261 | NCBI WGS metagenome assembly WBZO01 (sample SAMN12412400, study PRJNA552823) | activated sludge metagenome | isolation source: activated sludge from anammox sidestream of wastewater treatment plant... | place: USA: North Carolina | collected 2017-09 | reverse complement strand
TTCGTGCAGCGCAGCGCCGAGCGCGACTGGCCGGCGCTGCTGGCCTGGCGCGAGCAGGCGCCGCACGCGCTCGACATGCACCCCAGCGACGAGCACCTGCTGCCCTGGTTCGTCGCCGCCGGCGCCGGCGGCAGCGCGCATCCGCCGCTGCGCCTGCACGCCAGTGTCACCGCCGGCAGCCTGGGGATGGATGCGTATGCGTTCGGCGCGCAGGCGGCGGTGCTGCAGGCCGCGCTGGCCGACCGGGCCGCGGCACTGGCGCGCAGCAGCACCTGACGCAAGCTCGCAAGCGACAGCCGCGTCACCGGCGAGTTCACCGACACCGAGCCGCGCGCTTGCACCCCGCGCGAGCGGCCGGCGCCGCCGCATCCGACCGGGCCGCCAGCGCCGGCGCCGGCCCCGCAGCCACCGCCGCTGTCGGCCCCGGAATCACACTCGACGCGGCGGGTGCCGGCCCGGCGCCAAGCGCAAGTCGCCGCAACTGCGCCGCCGCCGCCCCGCACTTCGGCCCTTCGCCGCGCCGCCCCCCCGCCTAGACTGATTGCAACGGGCGCCGCCTGGCGCACCGCAACCAGCTGTCGGGGCGCAAGTAGCGATGAAGGCGGTCATCCTCGCCGGAGGTCTGGGCACGCGGCTCGCCGAGGAGACCTCGGTGCGACCGAAGCCGCTGGTCGAGATCGGCGGGCGGCCGATGCTGTGGCACATCATGAAGCTGTACTCGCAGCACGGCATCCACGACTTCGTGATCTGCCTCGGCTACCGCGGCTACCTGATCAAGGAGTACTTCGCCAACTACTTCCTGCACATGTCGGACGTGTGCTTCGACATGTGCGACAACCGGATGGAAGTGCTGGAGCGCCACGCCGAGCCCTGGCGCGTGACGCTGGTGGATACCGGCGAGCACACGCTGACCGGCGGGCGCCTGAAGCGCGTGCGCCGCTACCTCGGGCGCGAGACCTTCTGCTTCACCTACGGCGACGGCGTCGCCGACGTCGACATCGGCGCGCTGGTCGACTTCCACCACCGCCAGCGGCGGCTAGCGACGCTGACCGCGGTGCAGCCGGCCGGTCGCTTCGGTGCGCTCGACCTCGTCGACGGCAACCGGATCGCGCGCTTCGACGAGAAGCCGCGCGGCGACGGCCACTGGGTCAACGGCGGCTTCTTCGTGCTCGAGCCGGAGGCGATCGAGTACATCGACGGCGACCAGACGATGTGGGAGCGCGAGCCGCTGGAGCGGCTGGCGCGCGACGGCCAGCTGTCGGCCTGGACCCACGCCGGCTTCTGGCAGCCGATGGACACGCTGCGCGACAAGTCGCGGCTCGAAGACCTGTGGCAGGCCGGATCGCCGCCGTGGAAGACCTGGAGCTGAACGCCGCCTGCGAGGGCCTGTTCGGCGGCAGCTACGCCGGCCGGCGCGTGCTCGTCACCGGCCACACCGGCTTCAAGGGCTCGTGGCTCGCGCTGTGGCTGCGCGCGCTCGGCGCGCGGGTGGCCGGCCTGGCGCTGCCGCCCGACACCGAGCCCAGCCACCACCGGCTGCTGCAGCCGGGCGCGGTCGAGCCCGCTGTCGACTTGCGCGACGCGCGCGCGGTGCGCTCGCGGCTGGCCGACTTCGCGCCCGAGATCGTGTTCCACCTGGCCGCGCAGCCGCTGGTGCGCCGCGGCTACGCGGCGCCGGCCGACACCTTCGCGACCAACGTCAGCGGCCTGATCCACCTGCTCGAGGCGGTGCGGGCGACGCCGTCGGTGCGAGCCGTGGTCAACGCGACCTCCGACAAGTGCTACCTGAACCACGGCCGCGGCCAGCCGTTCCGCGAGGATGACCCGCTCGGCGGCAGCGACCCGTACAGCGCGTCCAAGGCCTGCGCCGAGATCGTCTCGGCCTGCTGGCGCGCGAGTTTCCTCGGCACGCGAGCGGGGCGACCGGTGCTGCTGGCCACCGCGCGCGCCGGCAACGTGATCGGCGGCGGCGACTGGTCCGAGGATCGGCTCGTGCCCGACCTGGTTCGCGCCACGCTCGCCGGCCGCGCGCTGCCGATCCGCAACCCGCACGCGGTGCGGCCCTGGCAGCACGTGCTGGAGCCGCTGGCCGGCTACCTGCTGCTCGGCCAGCGCCTGCTCGACGGCGACGCCGGCGCTGCGCGCGCGTGGAACTTCGGCCCCGGCCCGCAGGGGCAGCTGACGGTGGCGCGGCTGGTCGAGGCCTTCGCCGGCTGCTGGCCGCAGCTCGCGCTGCGCATCGACGACCGCGCGCATCCGGCCGAGGCCGCGCGCCTGCTGCTCGACTGCCGCGAGACCCGACTGCAGCTCGGCTGGCGCCCGGTGTGGCAGCTCAGCGAGACGGTGCGCCGCACCGCCGCCTGGTACCGCGGCCAGGCCGCGCTCGGCAGCGTCGACAGCCGCAGCGACCTGCTCGCCTACGTCACGGCGGCGCGCAGCGCCGGCCTGCGCTGGACCGGCACCGAAGCGACGCCGCGCCCCGCGCCTGCCGCGATGGCAGGGCCAACCGTTGTGCCGGCCAGGGCCGCGGCCGAGAACGCCTTGTCATGAAACCCGATCCCGCCCCACCGTCCGCCCCGGCTGCCGCCAACGACGCCGAGCAGCTGCGTCGGCGGATCGCCGCGCTGGTCGACGAATACGCCACGCTCGCCTTCGCGCCCCGCACCTTCGAGCCGGGCCGCACGCCGGTGCCGCCGTCGGGCAAGGTGATCGGCGCGCCCGAACTGCGCGCGATGGTCGACGCCGCGCTCGACGGCTGGCTGACCGCCGGCCGCTTCAACGACGCGTTCGAGCAGCGGCTCGCCGAGCGCGTCGGCGTCGCGCACGCGCTGACCACCAACTCGGGCTCGTCGGCGAACCTGCTCGCGTTCGCGACGCTGACCTCGCCGAGCCTGGGCGAGCGCGCGATCCGCCCCGGCGACGAGGTGATCACGGTCGCGGCCGGCTTCCCGACCACGGTCAACCCGATCATCCAGTGCGGCGCGGTGCCGGTGTTCGTCGATGCGACGATGCCGACCTACAACATCGACGCTGCGCGCATCGAGGCGGCGATCGGCCCGCGCACGCGCGCGATCGTGATCGCGCACACGCTGGGCAACCCCTTCGAGCTCGACGCGGTGACGACGATCGCCAGGCGGCACGGCCTGTGGCTGATCGAGGACTGCTGCGACGCGCTCGGTTCGCGCTACGACGGCCGCAACGTCGGCACCTTCGGCGACCTGGCGACGCTGAGCTTCTACCCGGCGCACCACATCACGATGGGCGAAGGCGGCGCGGTGCTGACCAACGACGCCGGGTTGCGCCGGATCGCCGAATCCTTCCGCGACTGGGGCCGCGACTGCTGGTGTGCGCCGGGCCGCGACAACACCTGCGGCCGGCGCATGTGCTGCAGCCGGCAGCTGGGCGAGCTGCCCGCCGGCTACGACCACAAGTACACCTACTCGCACCTGGGCTGGAACCTGAAGATCACCGACCTGCAGGCCGCCTGCGCGCTCGCGCAGCTCGACCGGCTCGACGGCTTCATCGCCAAGCGCAGGCGCAACTTCGCGTGGCTGCGCGAGCGGCTCGCCGCCTGCGAACAGTTCCTGGTGCTGCCCGAGGCCACGCCGCGCAGCGAGCCGTCGTGGTTCGGCCTGCCGCTGACGCTGCGCGACGACGCGCCGGTCGCGCGGCGCGACCTGCTGGAGTGGCTCGAGCAGAACCGGGTCGGCACGCGGCTGCTGTTCGCCGGCAACCTGGTGCGCCAGCCGTACATGCTGGGCCGCAATTACCGCGTCAGCGGCGAGCTCGCCACTGCCGACCGGATCATGAACCAGACCTTCTGGATCGGCGTGCATCCGGGTCTGGACGAGCCGATGCTCGAGCACGCGGCCAGCTGCATCGAACGCTTCCTCGGCGTGACCTTCTAGCCCCGGGCCGCAGCAGGTTGACGGCCATGCGGGTGTTCGTCGTGTCAGGGGCCACCGGCTTCCTCGGTGGCCGGCTGACCACAGCGCTGCTCGCGCGCGGCGACACGGTGCTCGCGGCGGTGCGCAGCACAGCCGCCGCGCAGCGGCTGCGTGCGCAGCACGGGTCGGCCGCGCTGCAGCCGGTGGCGGCTGCACCAGCGGCGCTGGCGACGGCGCTGGACGAGGCCTGCGGCAGCCCGCGCGGCGCGACGCCGGCGCTTGCCGGCGTGATTCATGCCGCCGCCTGCTACGGCCGTCGCAACGAGCCCGACGCGGCGCTGGTCGAGGCCAACGTCGCGCTGCCGCTGGCGCTGTGCGCGTGGGCTGCGCGGCGCCGCGCAGCCGGCTTCGTGCTTGCCGACACCGTGCTGGCCGCGGCCGCGAGTCGCTACGCCGCGAGCAAGGCGCTGGGCCGCGAGCGGCTGCAGACGCAAGCAGCCGCACTCGCAGTGGTGAACCTGCGGCTGGAGCACCTCTACGGCCCCGGCGACGCGCCCGAGCGCTTCGTGCCCTGGCTCGCCCGCGCCTGCCGCGAGCCCGCCAGCGAGGTGCCGCTGGGCAGCGGCCGGCAGCAGCGCGAGTTCGTCCACGTCGACGACGCGGTCGACGCGCTGCTGCGGCTGCTCGACACGTTGCCGCGGCTGCGCGCCGGCTGGCACGCGACCCGGGTCAGTGGCGAACCGACCACCGTGCGCGCGCTCGCCGAAGCGGTGCACACGCTGACCGCGAGCCGCGCGACGCTCGCCTTCGGCGCCCGGCCCGACCCGCCGGCCGAAGCCGACCCCGACGCGCCCGACGACGCACTGCTGCGCCGGCTCGGCTGGCAGCGCCGGATCGCGCTGGCCGAGGGCCTGCGTCACACCTTGAGGGAAGCAAGCACTTGAAACTCCTCGTCACCGGCGGCTGCGGCTTCGTCGGCAGCAACCTCGCCGCGCACGCGCTGCGCAGCGGCCACGAGCTGTGCGTGCTCGACAGCCTGAGCCGCCAGGGCGCGGCGCGCAACCTCGCCTGGCTGCGCAGCCTGGGCAGCTTCAGCTTCGAGGCCCTGGACGTGCGCGACGCCGACGGCGTGGATCGCCTCGTGCAGCGCTTCGCGCCGGAGCACGTGTTCCACCTCGCCGGCCAGGTGGCGATGACGACCTCGATCGCCGACCCGCTCGCCGACCTGCAGATCAACGCCGCCGGCACGCTGCACCTGCTACAGGCGCTGCGCCGCCACGCGCCCGAGGCCGGCTTCGTCTACGCGTCGACCAACAAGGTCTACGGCGACCTCGACGGGCTGCGTCACGCACGCACGCCGACGCGCTGGACCTGCCCCGACCACCCCTTCGGCTTCGACGAGACGCTGCCGTTCGCACCCAGCACGCCCTACGGCTGCTCGAAGGGCGCCGCCGACCGCTACGCGAGCGACTGGCACCAGGCCTTCGGCCTGCGCACCGTGGTGCTGCGGCATTCGTCGATGTACGGCGGCCACCAGTACGCGACCGAGGACCAGGGCTGGGTCGGCTGGTTCTGCGGCCGCGCCGCGGCCTCGCTGCGCAGCGGCCGCGCCGAGGCCTTCACCGTGTCGGGCAGCGGCCACCAGGTGCGCGACCTGCTGCACGCCGACGACGTGGTGCGGCTGTACTTCGAGCTGGCGGCGCAGATCGACGCGGTCGCCGGGCGCAGCTTCAACGTCGGCGGCGGGCCGGGCAACGCGCTGTCGATCCTCGAGCTGCTGCAGCGGCTGCGCGACGACCACGGCGCGTTGCTCGCGCCCACGCAGATCGCGCCGCGCCACAGCGACCAGCGGGTGTTCGTCGCCGACTGCCGCGCGCTGACCGCGGCGACCGGCTGGACGCCGCAAGTCGGCATCAACGAGGGCCTGGCCGCGATGATGGCCTGGGAGCAGCAACGCGCAGGAGTCGCCGCATGAAGAGAATCGTGATCATCGACCCCGGCCTCAGCGGCCCGGGCGGGCACAACGGTGCGCTGTTCGAGGAGCTGGCGCGCGAGCTGCCGCGGCTGGGCTTTGCACCGCACTTCCTGGCCAGCCGCGGCCTGGGCGCGGGCGCGCTGGCCGCGCCGCAGGCGACCGTCGAACCGGTGTTCGCAATCGACGGCTACGCGCCGCACGCGGCCTTCTTCGCGAGCGAAGCGGCCTTCGCTGCCGCGCTTGACGCGATCCAGACCGAGCTCGACGCGCTCGACTGGCGCAACGTCGCCGCGGTGCTGATGCCGACCGTCTACCCGCTGCACCTGATCGCGCTGGCGCGCGTGCTGCCGCAGCGGCTGCCGCCGCAGCAGGTGCCGGTTGCGCTGGGGCTGCTGATGCCCACCTCGTTCTGGGCCGCCGACGCGGGCGTGGCCGACGCGCTCGGCGAGCTGATGCTGACCGCACTGCAGGCGCTGCGCGCGCTCGGACCCACGCTCGCCTATGCCGAGGCCGGGGCCTATGCGTTCGGCGCGCAGCGCCTGGAGTTGCCGCGGCTGCTGCCGCCGGTGGCGCAGGACACCGAGGCGCTGATCGAGACGCTGCGCACGGCCGCAGCCCTGCCGGAGCCGACGCGAGGCTTGCGCTTCGGCTTCTTCGGCTCGCCGTTCACGAGCAAGGGCATCCGGCGGCTGCACGAGGCCTGCGCGCGAGCCGCGGCCGACCCCGGTTGGGCGAACCGCGTCGAGATCGTGATCCCGCCCGGCCACGCCGCGGTCGCCGCCGCCTATGCTCGCCTCGGCCCGCGGGTGACGGTGCGCGCGGACCAGCGCGACAACCACGACTACCTGCGCGCGATGGCCGCGGTCGACGTGGTGCTGCTGCCCTACGACCCGGCACACTACGGCGCCAAGCTCTCGGGCGTGCTGTTCGAGGCGATCGCGCTGGGCAAGCCGGTGGTCGTGATCGATGGCTGCGAGCCGTTGCTGCAGTGGCTCGACCAGACCGCGCCGGGCACCTATGCCGGCTGCGCCGACGACGCCGACGCGCTGGCCGAGCTGCTGAAGCTGCCGGCCGAGGCCTTCGTGCCGCTGGCGCAGGCCGCGCGCGCGAGCGCGCCGATCGTCAGCGCGCAGAAGTCCACCCGCCGCTTCCTCGCCGCGGCCGGCATCGCGCTGCCGACGACACCGGCGGCAGCCCCGGATGGGGCACCGGCCGGCGCGATTGCCGCCGCGCGATCGGCTCCAGGCGCCGAAGCACCGATCGTCTCGATCGTGATCCCGACCTGGAACCGCGAAGCGATGGTCGCCGACGCGATCGAGTCCGCGCTCGCGCAGACGGTGCGGCAGATCGAGGTGATCGTCGTCGACAACGCCAGCAGCGACGCGACCGTGGCCGAGGCGCGCCGCCTCGCCGCCCGCGACGAGCGGGTGCAGGTGGTGGTGCAGCCGCGCAATCTCGGCCCGGTGCGCAACTGGCTGGACGGCATCCGCCGCGCGCGCGCGCCCTTCGTCAAGCTGCTGTTCAGCGACGATCTGATCGGCCCGCGCTTTCTGGAGCGGCTGCTGCCCCCGCTGCTCGACCAGGAGGTGGCGTTCTCGATTTGCCCGGCAGTGGTCGGCGAGGCGCCGTGGCAAGGCCGCGTGTTCTACGCCGGCTTCGATCGGCCGACGCAGCTCGCCAGCGACGCCTACGAGGCGCTGTCGCTGAGCGCGATCGGTCGGCTGCCGCTGTCGCCCGGTGCCGGGTTGTTCCGCCGCGCCGACCTGCTGCAGTCGCTGCGCACGCACCTGGACGGCGTTGCCGACTACGACTTCTCGGCCACCGGCGCCGGCGTCGACTGGCTCGCCTACCTGCTCACTGCGCGCCGCTATCCGCGCGTGGCCTTCGAACCCGAGCCGTTGGCCTTCTTCCGCGCGCATCCGGGCTCGCTGACCATCGGCGAGCGCAGCGCGCAGGTGTGGCGCGGCTACGAACTGGCGGCCGGCTGGTTCCGCCGCGGCGGCGCCGCCAGCGCCTGACCCGGCGGCGGCCGGCGCGGCTGGCGCGGGCAGCGATGGCTCGCCGCAGCGGCCGCCCGCGTCGTCGTCGAGCCAGCGGCTGCCGCCTCAGCCGCTGGGCGGCTGCGCCGCCAGATGCTGCGACGGCAATCCGGCCTCGTGTCGTGCCCACATCCGCCGGTACAGTGCCTCGAGGTCGCGCGCGAAGCGCCGGCTGTCGAACAACGGGGCATCGGTGCGGGCCCGTACCAGGTGTTCGCGCAGTTGCGCGCGCCGCGCCGCGTCGCCCGCCAGGCGCAGCACGCGCTGCAGGTAGCCGTCGTCGTCGTCGGCCACCCACTCGCCCAGGCCCACCGCGTGCAGCAGGCTCGCGCCCACCCGCGACGCGAAGCCGTCGCCGCACCGCGTGACCACCGGCAGCCCGGCCCACAGCGCGTCGCTGACCGTGGTGTGGCCGTTGCACGGGAAGGTGTCGATGAAGATGTCGGCCAGCGCGGCGCGCGCCAGGTGCTCGTGGGCGACGACCTGCGGTGCGATCACCAGCCGCGCCGGGTCGACGCCGCGCGCGGCGAGTTCGCGCCGCAGGTTGTCGTGCGCGGTGTCGCTGCCGGCCAGCTGCCACAGCACCGCGTGCGGCAGCTCGTGCAGCAGCCGCGCCCAGAGGTCGAACCACGCCGGCACGATCTTGTAGACCTGGTTGAAGCTCGCCAGCACCAGCGCGTCTTCGGGCAGGCCCCAGTCGGCACGGCGGCCGGTGGTGCTCGCCACCGGGCGGCAGCGGTCGTTGGGCTGGTAGCACACCGGCAACTGCGCGATCTTCTCGCTGTAGAAGGCTTCGTGCGCCAGCGGCGTGACGATCGGGTCGCCGATGAAGTAGTCGATCCAGTCGGCGCCGGTCGTCCCCGGAAACCCGAGCCAGGTCGCCTGCACCGGCGCCGGGCGCCAGGCCAGCGCGCCGATGCGGGTGCTGCCGGTGTAGCCCTTGAGGTCGACCAGGATGTCGATCGAATGGTCGCGGATCGCCTGCGCGGTCTGCGCGACGCCGCATTCGCGCAGCTCGACGAAGCGGTCGCAGGCCGCGACCATGCGCGCGCGCAGCGGCGAGCCATCGTCCTTGCCGTGCGAGAACAGCGTGACCTCGAAGCCGGCCGTATCGCGCTGCTCGAGCACCTCGACGAGCAGCATGCTCGTGGCGTGGTGGTGGAAGTCGCCCGACAGGTAGCCCACGCGCAGCTTGCCGCCCGCCTGCCGCGCCGAGGGCGGCAGCGGCACGACGCCTGCCGCCGCCGCGCGGGCACTCGCGCGCGCCGCCATCAACATGTGCCGCGGCGTGTGCGGCAGCCCGACCAGCACGAACGGCGCGGTGAACTCCGCCAGGCCGGCGGCGTCGGCGCGCTCGATCGCCTGCAGCAGGTGCTGCATGTTGTCTTCCAGCGCAGCCCACTGTGCGGCGTACTGGTGGTCGTGGGCAACGAAGGCGTGGCCGACGACGCTGTCGGGCTTGAGCGCCACCACGGTGCGGAAGCACTCGGCCGCTTCGGCGTGCAGGCCGGCCGCGCGCAGTGCATAGCCCAGCGACAAGTAGATGTCGGCGTTGGCCGGGGCCAGCGCCGCGGCGCGCAGCAGGCTGCGGCTCGCCTCGCGGTGCTGGCCGAGCGCAGCCTCGGCCTCGCCGCGATACAGGTGGTAGGTGGCGTCGGCCGCCCTCGCCTGCGGCGCGCACCGCTCGAAGGCCTGCAGCGCCTCGCGGGGGCGGTTGAGCTTGAGCAGGCACAGGCCGGCCTGCAATCCGGCGCCGAGGTCGTTCGGATCGAGCTCGACCGCCTGGCGCGCGGCGTCGGCGCTGCCCGGCAGATCGCCCATCCGAAAGCGTGCGGTCGCCAGCGCCGCCCAGGCCGGGGCCAGGCCGGCGTGCACGCGCACCGTGCGCTCGAGGTCGACCGCCGCGTCCTGCCAGCGGCCGTGCTGCAGATGCAGCCGGGCGCGCTGCAGCCACGCGCGCGAGTCAGCGTTGCGGGAGGGCGTGTGGAGCATCGTCTGGAATCGCCGCGCAGACGGGCGCGGAGCTCGGGAAGACTCTAGGCGGCCGCGCGCGCACGCAACCGCCGAACTGTTGCCCCGCGCGCCGCCATTTCCGCCCGATTGACGCGGCAGCACGCATCGCCGGTGGTTCGTGCAGTTGCGCACGGCGAAAGGGGCAACTGCAGACCAGCCGCCGGTCGCGCCTGCCGGCGGCCGGGTCGGTGACTGCAGCCTGCCGCCGACCAGGCCCGCTGCCGGCGGTGCCGGACCGCGGTGCAGCCGGGCCGCTGCCGGCGAAGCACCGAACAACGCTGCAAGGCAGCCGCATTTCGGCACAGAGAATCCCCCCAGGATCAAGTCGGCCTAAAGTTTTCGCGGCCGTCAGACGAAATGGCGCCAAGTCCCGACGACTGATCGCCGCTGGGACGAGACCCCGGCGCCAGGCGCCGCCTTGTCCCCCCTCAGGAGTCCCCGGATGCCCCAGATCATCAACACCAACCTCGTGTCGCTGAACGCGCAGCGCAACCTGAACGCGTCGCAGAGTTCGCTGGCGACCTCGATGCAGCGCCTGTCCACAGGCCTGCGCGTGAACAGCGCCAAGGACGACGCCGCCGGCCTGGCGATCGCCGAACGCATGAACGCGCAGGTGCGCGGCATGAACGTCGCGATCCGCAACTCCAACGACGCGATCTCGCTGGCGCAGACCGCCGAAGGCGCGATCGGCAAGGTCGGCGACATGCTGCAGCGCATGCGCGAGCTGGCGGTGCAGTCGGCCAACGCGACCAACGGCAGCAGCGACCGCGCGAGCCTGGACCAGGAGTTCCAGGCGCTGGCCGACGAGATCGACCGTACGCTGAAGTCGACCAAGTTCAACGGGCTGGAGATCCTGGCCTCGAACGCCGGCGCGCAGGGCTTCCAGGTCGGCGCAAACAGCGGCGAGGTGATCACGGTGACCACCGCGGCGCTCAGCGGCCATGCGTCGATCACCGCGGCGACCGGCTCCAGCAGCGCAATCAGCTCGGTCGCCAGCGCATCAGCGGCGCTCGACAACATCGACAAGGCGCTCGACCTGGTCAACAGCGAGCGCGCCATGTACGGCGCTACCCAGAGCCGCTTCGAAGCGGTGATCGGCAATCTGCAGATCTCGGTCGAGAACCAGACCGCCGCCCGCAGCCGGATCATGGACGCCGACTTCGCCGCCGAGACCGCGAACTTGAGCCGCGCGCAGATCCTGCAGCAGGCCGGCAACGCGATGGTCGCCCAGGCGAACCAGCTGCCCAACCAGGTGCTGGCGCTGCTGCGCTGACCCTGGCCGGCACCCGCACAGGCCGCCCACCCGGGCGGCCTTTTTGCGTGTGGGCCGCAGGCGGATTGAGCGGTCAAGCGCGGTCTTTTCGTTCGACCTGCGGCGCCGGCCGCTTCCCACAATGCACTCGTCAGGCCGATTTCCAGCCACCGGGCCCACCGTGATCGACCGCGGGGCCGCCAGGCCAGCCCAAGGAGTGCACCGAAATGCCGCAAACGATCAACACCAACATCGCGTCGCTGAATGCGCAGCGCAACCTGAACGCCTCGCAGAGTTCGCTGGCGACCTCGATGCAGCGCCTGTCCTCGGGGCTGCGCGTGAACAGCGCCAAGGACGACGCCGCCGGCCTGGCGATCGCCGAGCGCATGAAC
>WBZO01006317.1_pt1 | contig 11561 bp, 9 predicted proteins | sample 5204261 | NCBI WGS metagenome assembly WBZO01 (sample SAMN12412400, study PRJNA552823) | activated sludge metagenome | isolation source: activated sludge from anammox sidestream of wastewater treatment plant... | place: USA: North Carolina | collected 2017-09 | reverse complement strand
CTCCCGTGACAGTTCCACTGTACGCCCATAAGAGCGAGTATGTCAATGAGTTATTTGACTTACTTCGTAACAAGTGATCCCGATCTTTGGCAGGCGCGGGCATCGTCCGCCACGATGACGCTGGCTACATCGGACCGGCGCCAGGCTTCACGAGCTTCACCCATGGCATCGAATCGGGGTGCTGGGTGGCGTTCCACTTGTCACTTGGAGCATCGAAATCGAGCAGCGGGTTTGACAGTCACCGTATCATGGCCAGAACACGGCGGTGACCGGGGGCAGCTGTGACAGTGTGTCCACAACGGACGGCGGACGTTGGGCGCAGTGTCCGTACACATCGGCATTCTGGCCGGCCGGTATTCCCCGACCTGTGACACCGTGGAAAAATTGACCATATGCATCCATGATGCTATCCTCGTGGTGGGTGTCCGTACACCCCAACGAGTAGAGATGACGCCGCTGACCCGGTCTGGGTCATACGGAGCCGTCGGGGTCGTGGTAGCCGCCGCGGGTCGATGCGCTGGGATGGAGTGGTCGAGTGGATCGACGAGACTGGGGCTCGCGAGATCCGGCCGGCGGGGCCGGACAGCCGCGTGCGGGCATGGGCGAGGCGGCCGTGACGCTGACGCCCTTCATCCCACGCTTCGAGTGGTCGCCGGAATCCCGCGACTTCCCGCTGCCGTTCCCCGGCGCAGACCGGACGCCGGTCGCGACGCGGTTCGAGGAAGCGCGGCCGGGCGCGTCGCTCGAGGAAGTGTTCTCGACGACGCCCGGTTGGATGAAGCTGGCTCCGGTCGCGTTGCTCCTGCTCGCTGTCACCGCGTTCGCCGCATGGCAGCTCCTCGGCGGTGACGAGGCGAAGCAGCCCGCGACAACCGCGGCTGGCACCGCCGCCCTCTCGACGCCCGGCGGTCCCGGCGCGGCGACGCAACGGCCCGGCGCGGGTGGCGCGGCGGCGAGCCCGACCGGCGAAACATCCGCCGCGGGCGCCACTGGTCAGGCGTCTGGGACATCGGGCACGAATGGCGCCGGCACTACGGGCGAGACAAGCACCTCCGGCGAGACGGCCGCGACTTCCGCGATCGTCAGCACGTCCGAGCAGGCTCCGGTCGTGTCGGTAGCGGCTGACGATGGCGAAACGCTCGCCGACGTCGCGAGCGTCTGGGGGCTGAACGTCTCGACGCTCGTCTGGGCCAATCCCGACATCGAGGACCCGACCGCGCCACTGGCCGGAGGCACGTCAATCGCTGTCCCGGTCGTCGACGGCGTGACCTACACCGTCCAGCAAGGGGACACGCTGGAGTCGATCGCCGCGCGATATGGCGTAGATACGTCAGCGATCGCGGGCGTGATCCAGAACGGGGTCGAGTCCGACGCCGACCTCAAGCCGGGCGCGACGATCACCATCTACAATGCGCGGCCCATCAGCCGCGCGACGATTGCCCACTACACGGTCGCGCAGGGCGACGACCTCTGGAAGATCGCCAGCTTCTACGGGCTGAATCCGGTGACAATCGCCGTCGCCAACGACCTGCCGGACGACTACCTGATCTACCCCGACCAGGTGCTGATCATCCCGCCGGCCGATGGCATCCTCTACACGGTTCAGGCTGGCGACAGCGTCGAGACGATTGCCGAGGCGTATAACGTCTCTCCGGACGTGATCATCAACTTCCCGTTCAACAATCTCGGCGACGGCAAGACCGTCCAGGCGGGCCAGCAGATCCTGATCCCGACGATGGACCTGTCCAATGCCGCTGGTGGCAAGGGCGGCGTCGAGGCCGGTCCGGCGCAGGACCCGTTCGCCGGGACGGCTGAGGTGTCGGGGCCGGCGCAGGCCACCGGGACGTTCGTCTGGCCAGTGGTCGGGACCGTCAGTCAGGAGTTTGGCGGGGGGCATAACGGGCTCGATATCGCCAATGTCGCCTGGACGCCGGTCGTCGCGGCCGATGGCGGGGTTGTCACCTTCGCCGGGTGGAACGACTTCGGGCTGGGCTATGCCGTCGCGATCGACCACGAGAACGGCTACGTCACCTGGTACGGCCATCTGGTCGAGCCGCCAGCGGTCAAGGCTGGCGACCGGGTCGGTCAGGGTCAGTGGCTCGGTGGCATGGGCTCGACCGGCAAGTCGACCGGTCCGCACCTGCACTTCATCGTGTTGCACAACAACATCTACGAAAACCCCCTTCAATATCTGCCATAACCACGGGGTCGCCGGGAGGGAGTACGGGAGTGAGGCCGGCGCGAGCCGCCTCGCTCTCGTCGTTCGACCGCTGTCGCCTCCCGGCCGCGTGATAGACTTCACCGGCGCCCAGCGAGCGGGCTGTATCCGTTTTCCGCGAACAGACGCGGATTTTTTGCTGCCGATCCGGCTCCTCATGAGGTGCTGATTCTGAGGTTTCACGCACGATGATCCGGCCCCTGAACTACTTCTTCGGCCTCTTCAGTCGCGATCTGGGGATCGACCTCGGCACGGCCAACACGCTGGTCTACGTCCGGGGCAAGGGCATCGTTATCTCCGAGCCGTCTGTCGTCGCCGTCGATACCAAGTCGAAGCGCGCCCTCGCTGTCGGCGTCGAGGCCAAGGCAATGGTCGGGAAGACGCCGGAGACGATCGTCGCCGTCCGTCCGCTCAAGGATGGCGTAATTGCTGATTTCGACACCGTCGAGCTGATGCTGCACTACTTCATCGAGAAGGTACACGTTCAGCGGATCATGGCGCCGCACCCGCGCGTCGTCATCGGCATCCCCTCGGGCGTCACCGAGGTCGAGAAGCGTGCCGCCAAGGACGCCGCGCTGTCGGCTGGCGCGCGCGAGGCGTATACGATCGAAGAGCCGATGGCTGCCGCGATCGGCGCCGGGCTGCCGATCAACGAGCCGGTTGGGAGCATGATCGTCGATATCGGCGGTGGCACGACCGAGGTTGCCGTTGTCTCGCTTGGCGGGATCGTCGTCAACCACTCGCTGCGGGTGGCTGGCGATGAGATCGACGAGGCGATCATCCAGTACGCCCGCCGCGACCACAACCTCGTCATCGGCGAGCGCACGGCCGAGAACGCCAAGATCGCGGCGGGCTCCGCCTATCCGCTGGAGGAGGAGCGCCGGGTGACTCTCCGTGGGCGCGACCTGTTGACCGGGCTGCCGAAGTCGGTCGAGGTCTCCAGCGTTGAGATCCGCGACGCGATCAGCGGGCCAGTCAACATGATCGTCGATACCGTGAAGACCTGCGTCGAGGAAACCCCGCCGGAGCTGGTCGCCGATATCATGGAGCAGGGCATCATTCTCGGCGGCGGCGGCGCGCTGCTGCTCGGTCTCGACCGACGGTTGCAGTCCGAGCTCCGGATGCCGGTCCGGCGCGCCGAAGATCCGTTAACCTGCGTCGCGCGCGGCACCGGCCGCGTCGCCGAGGCGCTGCACCTCTACTCCCGGGCGCTGGCCAGCGGCCAGGAGCTCCGGCGGGGGGGCTGACACGCGGTGTTCTCCATCTCCTCGGCGACTCGTCGCAATATCCTCGTGCTTGCGTCGCTGGTGCTGGTGGCGTTGCTGCTGATTCTCGCGGATTCTCGCGGCTGGCTCGACTCGCCGAAGAACGTGGCTGGCGACGTCCTGGCGCCGGCCGGACGCGGGCTGACCTCGCTCGGCGAGCAGGCTGGCGCGCGGGATCCGGGGGGCGACCCGAACCTGCGCCAGCAGCTCTCCGACATCACCGCCGAGCGGGATCGGCTGCTGGCCGAGAACGCGCGGCTGAAGGAGCTCTCCAGCGAGGTCGAGTCGTTGCGCCAGCAGCTGAAATTCCAGGAGTCGCGGCCCGACCTCACGTACGTGACCGCGGATGTCATCAGCCGCGATCCGCAGAGCCGCGAGAAGTACGTCATCATCAATCGGGGCGTCGACGATGGCATCCAGGTCGGCATGGCGGTCGTCAGTCCGAACTTCCTGGTTGGCCAGGTCGTCGAGGTCGAGGCCAAGCGGTCAAAGGTGCTGCTGGTCATCGATTCTGGCTTTCAGACCGGCGGCCGGCTTCAGAATGCCCGTGCCGAAGGGATCGTCTACGGCCTCTGGCAGGAGGGCGGGCGCGTCGAGATGCGCCACATCCCTTATGACGTGAACATCGATGACAAGGAGGTCGTCGTGACCTCTGGCAAGACGGCTGGCATCCCGGAGGGACTCGTCGTCGGCAAGGTCATGGAGATCAGGAAGAACCAGGCGACGAACGAGACGGTCGTCGAGGTCCTGCCGCTGGTGAACTTCGACAATCTCGAATCCGTGACGGTCATCACCGGCACGACCGTCGAGCAGCCGGCTGAACAGGCGACGCCCAGCACATGACGAGGACGATCGATCCGCGGCTGCTGGCCGCGACAACGACCAGCAAGCTGCTGACGGCCGGCATCCGGCGGCTTGGCCGCGGCGGCGGCACCGCGCTGCCCGGCCTCGTCGCTGGCTACCTCGACCCGCGGATGCTCGACAAGCTGGCGCGGCGGCTGCCGGCTGGCACGGTCGTGGTGGCCGGCACGAACGGCAAGACCACGACGAGCCGGATGCTGGCCGGAATGCTCGATGAGGCCGGCCGCCGCGTCGTCCATAACCGCTCCGGCTCGAATCTCGTTCGCGGGATCTCGGCGGCGTTCGCCGAGCAGGTGCCGCTGCTGGGCGACGATGGACCCGAGATCGGCGTGATCGAGAGTGATGAGAACGCGCTGCCGGATGTCCTCCGGCGCGCCCGGCCGCGGGTTGTCCTGCTCCTCAACCTGTTCCGCGACCAGCTCGACCGCTATGGCGAGCTGGAGGCGATCGCCGCCCACTGGCGCGGGGCCTTGCGGGAGCTCGACCCGACGACGACGCTGGTCGTCAATGCCGATGATCCGAACCTGTCCGCGCTGGCGGCCGAGTCGCCCGCCACGGTCGTGACGTTCGGAATGACCGGCATGGCCTCGACCCTGGCCGCGCTGCCGCACGCCTCCGACGCGGCGGTCTGTCGCGTCTGCGAGTCGCCGCTGGTCTACGACGCGCTCTTCCTCTCGCACCTCGGCGACTGGCGTTGCCCATCGTGCGGCGCCCGGCGCCCGCCGCTCGACGTGAGCGCGTTGGATATCCGGCTCGACGGCATGCGCGGCCTGACGATGCTGGTTCGCGATGCGCGGCCGCGCCGGCCGGCCGAGGACCTCGCGCTCGACGTCGCGTTGCCGGGTTTGTACAACGCCTACAACGCGCTGGCCGCGACGGCTGCTGCCCGCGTGCTCGGGCTTGGCGTTGAGCCAATCGGCCGCGCCCTGGCGGGGTTCGAGGCGGCGTTTGGCCGGCTGGAGCGGGTCACGTATCGCGGCCGGCAGATGACGCTTGCCCTGTCGAAGAACCCGACCGGGTTCAACGAGGTGCTGCGGACGATCACTGTCGAGCCGCTGACGGCGCCGCTGGTGATCGCGATCAACGACCTCGACGCCGACGGGCGCGATGTCTCGTGGCTGTGGGACGTCGATTTCGAGGTGCTGGCCGCGCCGCGCCACACGGCGTCGTTCGTCGCCGCCGGGCTGCGCGGGCACGATCTGGCGGTCCGGCTGAAGTATGCCGGGGTTGACGCCGGGCGAATCGACGCGCGAGCCGCTGGCCGGCCGCTTGGCGAGGCACTCGACGACATCGTCGATGCCACGCCGGAGGGCGCGAGTGTCTTCCTGCTGCTGACCTACACCGCATTGCTGCAGTTGCGCCAGGCGCTCGCCGACCGCGGTGTCGTTGAGGAGTTCTGGGCCCAATAGCCGAGGGGGTGCCAACAGTGAAGCTGCGAATCGGCTGGCTCTACGGGCATGAGATGAATATCTACGGCGACCGCGGCAACGTCATGGCGCTCGCCCGTCGGGCGGAGTGGCGGGGCATCGACGCCTCGGTCGCCACGATCGGCCTCGGCGAGCCACTCGATACGGATGACTTCGATATCTACTTCTGGGGTGGCGGGCAGGACCGCGAGCAGGTTGCCGTGTCGCGCGACATGCAGGGCAGCAAGGGCGCGGCGCTGCGGCGGGCGATCGAGGACGGCGCGCCGGTGCTGGCCGTCTGTGGCGGCTACCAGCTCCTGGGTCACCACTACCACCCGTTCGCGGGCGCCGACCTGCCGGGCATCGGCGCGTTCGACGTCGTCAGCGAGGCGGGGCACGAACGGTACATCGGGAACGTCGTCGTGGATACCGGCGACCTGGGCACGCTGGTCGGCTTCGAGAACCATTCCGGCAGGACCTTCCTCGGGAGCGGCGTCCGGCCGCTGGGGCGAGTTCGAATCGGACGGGGGAATAACGGCCAGGACGGCACCGAGGGTGCCCGCTACCGCAACGCGATCGGCTGCTATCTGCACGGCGCGTTGCTGCCGAAGAATCCGGTGCTGGCCGACTGGCTGATCGAGCGCGCCCTGGAGCGGCGCTACGGAACGGCCAGCCTCGCCCCGCTCGATGACGACCTCGAACGCAAGGCGCATGATGGCGTCGTCGCCCGGGCGACTTTGCTGCGACACTAGTCCCGATCAGACGAGGTAGCGAAGCCAGACGTAGCCGGTCGAGAGGACCAGGCTGCCAAGCGTTACCGGCAGCCCGACGCGGGTGAAGCGCCAGAAGCTGATCGGCTCACCGCGCCGCTCGGCGACGCCGGCCGCCACGACATTGGCCGATGCGCCGATCAGGGTCGCGTTCCCGCCCAGGCAGGCGCCGAGGGCAAGCGCCCACCAGAGCGGGATGACCTGGGCATGCTGGGCGAGGTCGGCGTTGCTGAGGCTGGCGAGGTCCGGGAAGAGCAGCCGGGCGACGGCGAAGGTCAGCGGGATGAGCGTCGTCACCGCCGGGATGTTGTCGACGACCGCCGAGAGCGCCGCCGCCAGCCAGATCAGCGCCAGGATCGTGAAGGTTACGTTGCCGCCGGTGATGTCCATCGTGTGGCCTGCGAGGCGGTCGAGCAGCCCCATCTCTTCGACCCCACCGACGAGGACGAACAGGCCGGCGAAGAAGAAGATCGTCGACCACTCGATCTCCAGGAAGACCTGCTGTGTCTCGACCCTGGTGATAAGCAGGAGCAACGCGGCGCCGCCAAGCGCGACCGTCGCCGCTTCGAGGTGCAGCATGCCGTGAAGCAGGAAGCCGACGAGGGTAATGCCGAGGACGGCGAGGCTCTTGCGCAACAGGATCGGATCCTCGATCCGTTCGGCAGCCGCGCTAGCGATGATCTCGGCGTGGCGCTCGATGTCGGCGCGGGCGATGTGCCGGTAGCGGATGGCAGCCGCGACCGCGGCAACGGCCAGGATGATGGCGACGATCGGCCCGAGGTTGGTGAGGAAGCTGAGAAAGTCCAGTCCGGTTGCCGAGCCGATCAGGATGTTCGGCGGGTCGCCGATCAGCGTCGCCGTGCCGCCGATGTTGCTGGCAATCACCTGCGTCGTCAGGAACGGTGTCGATGGCAGCCCGAGCAGATCGCAGAGCGAGATCGTCACCGGCACCATCAGGAGGACGGTCGTCACGTTGTCGAGGAATGCGGACGCGACGGCGGTCATCAGGGCCAGCATCAGCAGCATCGGCAGGACGCGCCCGCCGGTCCAACGCGCGACGGCGAAGCCGAGGTGCGCGAAGATGCCGGTACGCTTGAGCACCGAGACGATGATCATCATGCCGATCAGCAGGCCGATCGTGTTGAAGTCGATCGCCGCGATCGCCTGCCTCTGGTCGATCACTCCGGCCAGGACCATGATCAACGCGCCGGTGACGGCGGCCGTCGTCCGGTCGATGCGCTCGGTAATGATGACGGTGTAGGTGACGACGAAGATGATGGTCGCCAGCGCCAGATCGCTCAACTGCGCGTCCTCGTCCCGCTGCGGATAACCTGCCTGGGCCCCGGCTGCGTTGCGCGGCGCGGGTCCAGCGGCGATGGCGGCGGAATGATGATCGGGCACCGGTATCGGCAGCGCGGGCCAGTCTAGCCGATTTTACAGTCGTCCGTCCATCGCTACGTCCGCACGGAGATCGTGTATCGCGTAGACAGCGACTGCACATTGTTGGCGCATGCGTGATGCGATTCACGATGTTGCCGTACATGCTATACACCGCTACACTCGGACGACGCATAGTTGCGGACCACGAAGGGGGTGCGTATGTCGATTGCGTCCAGCGTCGATCGGGTGCGCGATCATCTCTGCTCGAAGGGCATCTATGGCGACGTCGCCGAGCTGTGCGAAATGCGCGGCGATTGCACCTGGGTCGTGACCTGCCCGGAGTGTGGCTCGATGTTCACCCTTGATGACGACGAGCACGACGAGCTGTTGATCTGGAGCCAGTCGTCCGGGCAGAGTTGCGGGATCAACGCCTAGCAGCCGGAGTTTCCCCACGGCTTCCAGCGTGTGCCGGCGCGAGGGCGTCCAGCCGGTGTGCGGTGCGTAGTCACGCGCCGGAGCCGACGACATCCGGGGGTGACGAGCGCTCGTGCCGCGGCGACGTCTGGCGAGCGGACCAGGTATCGAGCCGCGCGCGGATTGTGGCGGGCGTCTCCTCGCGCAGTGGTCAGCCGCCCGGCTCGGTGGCGTCGGCGCGCCGGCCGTGCTGCGCCAGGCGCGCCGCGCGTTCAGCCTCCTCGGCGCGCTTGTTCCAGAACCACCCCAGCCCCATGACGGCCGCGACGATCAGCAGGATGACGCCGAGCTCGATCGGCCGGTCCATGTGAACGACCTTGCGGACGTATTTGTCCTTGAAGAACATCTCCATCGCGGTGTGGACGAGGATCGCCGCGCCGACGAGGTTGAGCCACGGGTAGCGATCGATCAGCCGGGCGATCGCGCTGCTGCCGAAGAGCAGGATCGGGATCGAGAGCATCAGCCCGAAGATCAGCAGTCCGATATGCCCGTGAGCCGCGCCGCCGACGGCCAGCATGTTGTCGAGGCTCATCACGACATCGGCCATGATGATCGTGCGGACGGCCGCGCCGAGCGATTCCGCCGCCCGGATATCATCGCCGTGCTCCACGCTGGCCGGCCGGACGAGCTTGATCGCGATGTAGACGAGAAGCACGCCGCCGATCGCCTGCAGCAGCGGCACGCCGAGCAGCAGCGCGGCGCCGATGGTGAAGAGGATACGCAGCACGACCGCGCCACCGCCGCCGAGGATGATCGCCTTCTTGCGTTGCTCGACCGGCAGGCGGCGCGAGGCCATCGCGATGACGACCGCGTTGTCTCCGCTGAGGACGAGGTCGATCGCGATGATCGTGAGGACTTTCGTGACGAAGTCAAGGCCCACGTCGCTGGAAACCAATCCTGGTAGAAGCTGGCCGGCTCACTTCGCTGGGCCGACGCCTCATGATACGTAACCGAAGGGTTCTGGCGCGATATTGGAGGAGCGAGCGCGATCCCCGTCCTACCGGCGTCGCTCGAAGGTGTCCTCGTCACGATACCGCGGCTCGTGTCGCCGGTAGTCGGCGGCCATCGCGGCCTGTGACTCGCGGCTCGACGCGCCAAGGTAGTGCATCGACGCCGCGCCGAGGGTGATCAGGTCCCCCTCCTTGAGGATGCGGCTGGAGACGATGTCGCCGTTAACGCGTGTGCCGTTGCGGCTGCCGTTGTCCTGAATCTCGTGCCGGCCGTCAGGCCGCTCGATGATCTCGGCGTGGTACGCGGAGACGGTCGAGTGGTCGAGGACGATTTCGTTGTTCGGATAGCGGCCGATGCGCATGCGTGGCTGGTCCAGCGGGAGCTGCTCGCCGTTGATGAGCAGCCGGGCCGGCACCCGCGGCGTGGTGGCGGGCTGTGGCCGGCCGCCAAACAGACGGTCCCAGAAATCCGCGACGCGCTCGACGAGACCGGGGCTGCTCATGGCGACGGGCGCTGCCGCGACGAAGAAGATCGCCGCGCCGGAGACGACGCGGAATGGGTCGGCATGGTGCTGTTCCGCGTATCGAAAGAGCCAGACAAGCTCGGCGAGCCAGACCAGGATAGCGAGTACCAGAATCACCGTCAGGAGTGTCTGTCCGCTCATCCGCCGCTGCCTCCCCAACCCTTGATGCGCCGCTGCCGGACGCTGCCGGCCATGATCACTTTGGCTCTGGCGAGCACGCCGAATCGCCGCTACCCTCGGCTCCGTCGATCCTCTCGCGTGCGGCTAGTATAACCGACATTGGCTGGTCGCGTGCCCGGAAGTCATCGGCTGCGCCGGCGCTTGCCGATCGCGAACAGCAGTGGAACCGGCAGATCATTCACCAACCAGGACGATGTTCTGGGCCGGCGTGTAGGTCGTCGAGAAGTCCTCGGAAACGACGTTGTCGCCCTGGATGATCCGGCGAGTGACGGTCACGTCGAAGCCATCCTGCGCGTGCTCGACCGAGCGTTGCGACCCTGACGGCAGTGTGTCGGTCGTCTGATAGTGGATCTCCTGATCGGCGGGGATGACATTGGTAACGACCGGCGGGTCCACCTCGACGCGCCACGGCAGCGGCGCGCCATACACGTTGACCCACAGGTCTTCGCCGTCGGCGTAGACCTCGAGCAGGACCGGCGACGGGCCGTCGTTGGTCCATTTCAGGTCGAGCCCGACCGTCGATTCGACGGCGGCGTCGATGCCGACGTTCCCCTGATAGGCGTAGCGCGGAATCCAGTAGGAGTGGCTGGCCCGCTGATCGATGCGAAAGCCGCTGTAGAAGACGGGCTGGAAGACGGTCGTCGCGACCTGGCAGATGCCGCCGGCCTCGGCCGGGACGGTGGTCACCTGGCCGTCGCTCTCGGCGATGCCGTAGGCGATCTGCCAACCCGCCTCAACTGTCGTCGGGCCGACTTCCGAGTTGAACGAGAAAGTCTCACCCGGCAGGATGAGCGCGCCGTTGAGCAACGACGCGGCCAGCTCGATGTTATGGCTGCGTTCCGGGAGCCCTCCGCCGTAGGGTGTGCTGGAGCTAGCAAGGAGCGTCGATACGTCGATCGCGCCGAAATCGGCCGGCTGCGCGGGCGGGTCGATCGTCGCGACCGGCAGATCGACCCGGTTGGCGTCGGTCTCGCCGGAGAACGCCGCCTTGATCATGGTATAGGCCTTGTCCTCGTCGAGATCGCGGCCCGGTTTGGCGTCTCGCGTCTTGACCAGCCGTCCCCCGTCGCCCCACCAGGCGCGGGCGCTCTGGGGGGTCGCGTCGGTGTCGATCGAGACCTCGCGAACGACGGCGTTGAGCCATTCCTCATCGAGCTGGATCTGGGCCGGGCTGCCGCCGTTGGGCGGAACGACCGAGAGGTGGATACTGATCAGGTCTGGCGCGAGCGTCCAGGTCTGATCGGCGGCGACGAGCTCGATCGGCGTGTCCCAGATGCGCTGCAGCCGGTCGCGGGCATCTACGTACTGCGCCAGCGTTGCCGGCGGCGCATCCTCGGTGATAGCGAGGGGTACGCCCGTCGCGCCGTTGGCCAGCGCCGCCATGATCTCTCCCTCGGTCTTCTGCGTGTCCAGTGCTCGCCCGGTGACGGGCGCGACCCAGGTGATGCCGGTCGAGGCGACATCGAGCTCACCATCGACGCGGGTCTGCTGGATCGCGGTAGCGAGTGACCGGAGCTGGCTATCCAGGCGGTC
>WBZO01003660.1_pt2 | contig 11561 bp, 15 predicted proteins | sample 5204261 | NCBI WGS metagenome assembly WBZO01 (sample SAMN12412400, study PRJNA552823) | activated sludge metagenome | isolation source: activated sludge from anammox sidestream of wastewater treatment plant... | place: USA: North Carolina | collected 2017-09 | reverse complement strand
ACTTCACTAAGATTTAGAGATAAAGCCACCCCGCAAAATGCGATAGAAAAAGCAGCACCTATTATTAACGAAGTAAAGAAATACGGTGGCGAACTCATTACCATTTTTCATAATGATACCATGGGCACATCACCCGAGTGGATTGACTGGAAAGTAGTATATGAAGATATGATAAAACTAGCTGTAAAAAAATGATTGTAGTTTATTCGCCCATACAAAGCCCAAGGCTTAATTACACGCTGAATCTAATATTTCATACCATTTTAGGTTGTAAATATCAATTAACACATGATAAAAATTTTTTCGAAACATCAAATCTTCCTAAACTTAATTATTCAACAACTCCCTTAAACTCTGGTATTTTCATACAATCGCATAGCTTACTACAAGAAACAAGCATACGTTCATTTATTCCTCATGCTGAAAATTTAAGCAATGAATTTCCTGTTTTTTTTAAATCAGACATTCACGATTTTTTAGGATTTGATATCCTATCAACCGTTTTTTATGTTGTAACTCGATATGAAGAATATAACGCTAAAAACTTGGATATTCATCATCGTTTTAAAGCCGAGAACAGCCTAGCATATCAATATAATTTTTTAAACTATCCCTACTTAAATAAGATTATTGCATATTTTGGAAGTAAGTTAAAAGAGCAGTTTCCGCAACTAATTTTTAACCAACGAACTTTTAATTTTATATCAACTATTGATATTGATAATGCATTTGCCTATGCACATAAAGGGCTTTTAAGAAACTCACTTGGTTTTATAAAAGACGCATGTGGCTTTAATTTTCAAAAACTGCAATCTAGAATATCCAGTTGTATTAACGAAAGAAATGACCCATATAATACTTTTCAAACAATCAATTCCTTAAGTGAAGCTACCAATACTGCCCTACACTATTTTGTATTAATAGGTGATTATAGTAAGTATGATAAAAATCCACATTATCAAAATAAGGGATTTCAACGACTATTAAAATCACTCTCCAATTCCCATTCTATAGGATTGCACCCATCTTACGTTTCATATCAACATCTCGAAAAGATAGACGTGGAGAAAAAAAGACTAGAACAGATTATAGAAAAAACTATTACAAGTGCTCGTTGCCATTTTTTACATTTAAAATTACCTGAAACTTATCAATTTTATAATGAAATAGGTATTACCGATGATTACACCATGATTTATGCCTCGCAAGTAGGTTTCAGGACAGGGTTATGTGTTCCACATCCATGGTTTGATTTACAAAAAAATGAAGCAACTAAACTTACTATTCATCCCAGTACGATAATGGAGGGCGTTTTAAGAGATTACCTAAATCTTGACCCAATTGTAGCATACAAAACCATAGAAAGCTTAATGAATGAAGTAATGAAATATGGGGGAGAATTTATTTCAATTTTTCATAATGATAGTTTCATAAAAGAACATTCACTTTGGGTTGATTTATATAAAGAAATGCTTTTAACCTCTAAAAAAGCCGTTTAACTATCTTTTAAACCTATTCGTTTTAATTTTAAACCAAACTACCCTAAAAATTTTACCTTTGTATAGTATGGAAACAGAAACATCAAATCAAAATATTGAAATACCTTTTCAAAATCTTTTTTTAACTAAAGGATTTGTTACAGGGAAAAATGAACCTTGGCGATATGTGCTTGGAATTATTATAGCGGCAGTAGGTTATTTTGTTTTCCAATCCATTATTATGTTTCCATTAATAAATGCAGCATTAGAAAATGGCGTTCTAATGAACGAAATTTTACAAAACCCTAATATCATTTTTAGTCCTGAAAAAACAGGCATCAATAAATCTGTGCTCTTAGCAATTATGATGGGAATGTTTGTATTTACCTTATTGTTTTTTTGGTTAGCTATAAAATTTATTCAACAAAAGCCTTTAAATTCTGTTATAACTGGCTATGACCGAATAAGATGGAACCGCTATTTTTTTGCATTCTCGGTGTGGGGTTTATTATTAATTGGGCTCACTGTAGTATCGTATCTTATTAGTCCACAAGATATGGTTTTGCAATTCAACCCATCAGCGTTTATAGTTTTAGTGTTAGTATCTGTTATATTTATTCCTATACAAACGGCTACCGAAGAAATTTTATTTAGAGGTTATTTAATGCAAGGTTTAGGCATAGGACTAAAAAATGGTATTTTCCCATTAATTATCACCTCCATCCTATTTGGGTTAATGCATGGTACAAATCCAGAAGCACAAGCTCATGGCTTTTTAATTATGATGCCTTATTACATTTTATTCGGTGCATTTTTAGGAATGCTTACCTTACTTGATGAAGGAGCTGAATTAGCGATGGGCATTCATTGTGCTAATAATTTATTATCATCACTCTTGGTCTGCTCTAAGAACTCGGTACTACAAACTGATGCCATATTTTATACCTCGGTAGAAAATCCTTCAGGTGAGTTTTTAATTTGGATAATCATGGCTTTAGTTTGTTTTATCATCTTACGTAAAAAATACCAACTTAATAACTGGTCATTAATTCTTCGATAAACTCAAAATCAATACCAACCAATCTTACAATAGAAACATCCATTCCTATGTATAAAATTATCCTAACAATCTGTATTTTCAGTAGCTTATTTGTTTTTGCTGATAACAATTACAGATATTACATTGACTTAACTGATGCAAAAGATGATAAATTGCACATTCGTTTAGTACCCCCAGATATTACTGAGCAAGAGACAGTGTTTATGTTTCCTGCAATGGTTCCGGGTACCTATGAGGTGTATGATTTTGGGCGTTTTATTTCTAATTTAAAAGTAACTGGAAAAAATGGTCAGCAGATTACTGTTAATAAATTAGATGACAACAGTTATCAAATTAATCCAGCTACCCAAATTGCAGAAATAAGTTACGATGTAGAAGATACTTGGGATACAGATATTAAAGAACGAATAGTTTTTGAACCAGGCGGAAGTAATATAGAGGCAGACAAAGTATTTTGTTTAAATACACACTGTTTTTTTGGTTATTTTAAAAATAAAGTAAATAATTTATTTATACTCCAAGTAACCAAACCAAAGGGTTTTTACGCATCTAGTGGCATAACTGACATAGCGAGTGGAGATACAGTTGATGTATTGTCGGTGGAAAATTATCACCACTTAGTAGATTCACCAATCATGTACTGTTTACCAGATACAACAACTATTCATATTGGAAATTCTTCTGTTTTAATTTCTGTATATTCTCCCAACAAAACACTTACATCACAATTTGTAGCACGTAATTTAAAAGAGTTATTATTTGCACAAGCTGATTATTTAGGCGGAGAATTACCAATAAAAAAATATGCTTTTTTATTTTATTTTTCCGACAAACCAACTTTAAGTGGTGCATCTGGCGCACTCGAACACTCCTACTCTTCATTTTACAATTTACCAGAAGCTGATACAAGTATAATGGCTCAAGAAATAAGAGATGTATCGGCGCATGAATTTTTTCATATTGTAACTCCATTAAATATTCATGCTAAAGAAATAGGAGATTTCGATTTTAATAATCCTAAAATGAGTCAGCACTTGTGGTTATATGAGGGTATGACAGAATATGCTGCACACCACATGCAGGTTAAAAGCGGTTTAATAGATTACGATGCTTTTTTTGAAGTTATGATAGATAAATTAATAAATGCAAGAGAAAATTATAACGACACTGTTCCATTTACTATCATGAGTAAATATGTTTTAGATAAATATAAAAAAGAATACAACAATGTATATGAAAAAGGTGCACTAATTGGGATGTGCTTAGATATACAATTAAGATATTACAGTAAAGGAGCCTACGGTACACAAAATTTGATGCAAGATTTATCAAAAATGTATGGAAAAAACCAGGCATTTAATGATGAGGATTTATTTAATGACATTGAAAAATTAACTTATAAAGAAATTAGAACATTTTTAGACACATACGTGGCTGGTTCAAAAACCTTGCCTTACAAAGAGATTTTTAATATGGTAGGCTTAGATTATATTGAAAAACAAACGACCGAAAAAATAACTTTAGGAGGAATATCCGTAGGGTATAACCCCGAAACCAGCCGCTTAATTGTAGTAGGCACTGATAGATTAGATGCTTTTGGAAAAAAATTAGGTTTTAAAGAAGGAGATGAAATCATGATATTTGACAACCGTAAACTAACACTTGACAATATGAGAGAGGTGATGGGAGGATTCTTAGAGCGTGCTAAACCTGGCGATATGCTTACTATAGATGTAACTAGAATGGATAAAAAAGGAAAAGAAAAAATTAAAACACTAAAAGCCAAAGTTAAACCTGTAACCGTTACTGAAACTGATTTTATTATGATAAAAGATAATGCAAATGAGCAAGAACTCATAGCACGTAAAACATGGCTTGGCATAAATTAAGAGAAAATGAATGCTAAAAATAGTATATACTGGAAATGTCAAATCATTGGATGGAGCTTATATACAACAATTAACCTCATATTTTTTAATATTAGTTTTACTACAAATTTTAAGGATAATCTTACTTTTATTTTATGGTTACCTTTAGGAATAGGAATTACTCATGCCTATCGCCATTTTATCGTCAAGTTTCACTTCTTGAAAACACCTTTACTCTCTCAAAGCTTAATCATCTTGGTGTCTTCTATTTTGATGGCAATTATTTTCTTTATTGTCAATATGGGACTTGTAAAAGTATTAGGCATTGCCGAAGACTCTTTTAATTTACTAGCTGCCACATCAAAAGTATTAAGTTTGGTACTCATATTTTTTGTGTGGTCAATAATCTATTTTGGATTTCATTTTTTTGATAATTATAAAAAAACAGAAATTCTTAATTTACGCTTAGAGGCTAACTCAAAAGAAATTGAATTAAATCAATTAAAAGCACAACTCAATCCTCATTTTATGTTTAATAGCATGAACAGTATTAGAGCATTAATAGATGAAAATCCACAGAAAGCGAAACAAGCTATTACTCAATTATCAACCATTTTAAGACATACTTTAATGATGCATAAACATAAATTTATTCCCTTAGAAGATGAGATGAATTTAGTGAAAGATTATTTAGAATTAGAACACATCCGATTTGAGGAACGTTTAAAATACAACATCAATATAGATGACGAAACTAAAACTTTACAAATTCCACCTATGATGATACAAACTCTTGTGGAAAATGCGATAAAACACGGCATTAGCAAATTACCAAAAGGAGGTGAAATAACCATTGATGCAAGAAAAATAAATACAGAACACAAAATACGAATTATAAATACTGGACAACTCAAACCTGAATCTCGCACCGAATCGGGAGTTGGCATTGAAAATAGCAAAGAACGCTTATCTTATCTTTATGGAAATAAAGCCACATTTTTATTAAAGAATTATGATAGCGAACACGTATTAAGCGAAATAATTATAACCCACTAAACGAAATGATATGAAAGCAATTATTGTAGATGACGAAAGATTAGCTCGTCAAGAATTAAAAAACCTACTAGAAGCCCATAAAGAGATTGAAATTGTAGCTGAATGCAATAATGCCGAATCAGCAAAAGAAAAAATCACCGAGCTTAATCCTGACATCGTTTTTTTAGATATTCAAATGCCTGGAAAAACTGGCTTACAATTAGTTGAAGAACTATCCGTTATACCTGATATTGTATTTGTAACAGCTTACGATAAGCATGCCATTAAAGCTTTTGAGTTGAATGCATTTGATTATCTTTTAAAACCTGTTATGCCCGAAAGGCTTGCTGAAACAATTAAAAAACTCACTATTAAAGAAGTTACAGAGAAAAAGGAAAATAACTCTATACTTACAGAGAATAGTCAGGTATTTATAAAGGACGGAGACAAAACTTGGTTTGTAAGGCTTAATAACATTAGACTTTTTGAAAGTGAAGGAAATTATGTGCGCGTGTATTTCGACAATTCAAAACCATTAATTTTAAGAAGTTTAAACAGTTTGGAGAGTCGCTTAGATGAAAAAACATTTTTTAGGGCAAGTAGAAAACACATTATTAATTTAAACTGGGTAGATAGTATAGAAACATGGTTTAATGGTGGATTGATGGTAAAACTAAAAAGTGGACAGGAAATAGAAATCTCTCGACGTCAAGCTGTTAAATTAAAAGACATGATGAGTCTTTAATTTTTCAATTATTAATTAGTTAAATATTAAAAAAACATTATTTTTGCTACGTATATAAAAAATAAATAGAAGATGATTGATTTAACAGGCATTATAGCCATTAGCGGACAACCAGGATTATATAAAGTAATTGCACAATCAAAAAATGGTATAATTATAGAAGCACTAGCTGATAAAAAACGTACTACTATTAGTTCTACCTCTAAAGTAAGTTCTTTAGAGGACATCAGTATGTTTACTAATGGCGACGACAAACCTGTTTCAGAAATTATGAAATCTATTTTTGATAAAGAAAAAGGAGGTGTTGCAGTTGATGCTAAAAGTGATGATAAAACTATAGTAGACTATTTTGCTAGCATTTTACCGGAATATGATAAAGATCGTGTATATGTAAGTAATATGCGTAAATTATTTTCTTGGTACAATATATTACAAACTACTGGTAACTTAAAAGAACGTAGCGAAGAAAAAGCAGAAGACAGTACTGAGAAAAAGATTACAGCACCTGCAATTCAAAAAGCAACTGCAAAAAAAGCAAGCATGAATGAACCAAAAGCTAAAACAAGTGCGGGCGTAAAGAAAACAGCTGGAGTTAGAAAAACTGGTTCTGCTTAATTTTATGTCTACATTTGGTAGTTATTTATTTGAAGGGATAATTTAATCGCTTAAACCCTAACCCCGATGATGGTTACATCATCTATTTGTTCGTGAGAACCCACCCAGTTTTTAAATGTTGTTTCAAGAATTTGGTGTTGCTCACTTAAAGGGAGATTGGCTATAGACACTAATAGTTCTCTAAGTCTCTTTACTTTAAACTTCTTACCATCTGCCCCTCCAAATTGATCTGGGAACCCATCGGTTAAAGTGTAAATAACGTCGCCTTTTTGCAATTTCATCCGTTGTAACTTAAACGGAATATCTTGTTTGTCATGTTTACCAACGGGCATTTTGTCAGGTTTGATTTCGTGCACTTCGAGAGCCTCAGTGCCCGAATTTTTCACAATCCACACTGGATTGTTGGCAGCTGCAACCCAAAGCATCATGTTTTTAAAATCATATACGCATACACTACAATCCATTCCATCCTTACCGCCTTCGGCACTTCCATCACGTTGCAAAACCTTGATTACCTCTTCACGAGTACGATTTAAGATCTCATTCGGCAACTTATAGCCTTCTTTTACAGCCTCATTTAAACAAGCAATATTCAAGATGCTCATAATAGCTCCAGGTACTCCATGACCGGTACTATCGGCGGTAACTAGGATAAAGTTCTCGACTACGCTCGAACTGCCCCAACCGAAGTAAGGGCATTTTTTTGATTTTTATTAAATGCAATATTACTCAAATCGGTGATTTCTACTAAAAAATCATTGACTTCCTCACTTCGACATTCGTCTTTTTGGCGATCATAGATAATTCCTTGCTCAAAGAAGGCATTTTGGAGTTCTTGACGTTGGGTATAATCGCCGGAACGCCACATTTCATTGAGGTTACAGCAAAAGTCTAAACCAAAAGAAATGTAGTCATCCAACCTCGACATGTCAATGGCGTTTTGCTTCATTTCTTTGGCAATTTCCTCTGATTCCTGCTCAAATTTGGCTTTGTACTTATAATACAACTCCGAATTAATTTCCTCCAATATAAAGCGCTCTTCCAATCGTTCCAGTTTCTTGTTTAAATCCGTCAATTGACGTTTTACACCCTCCTGCTTCTCTTCTAATCCGGCATTATGTTCCTGAAAGGTGATTTTTAATTGTTCTTTAATTAAAGGCAGATAATCCCTGTCTATACTATGTTTTGAAAGCATTCCCTCAAATTGTATGTTCACATCGTTGGCATTTCGGTTACATTTACAGCCGGGGGTATTGCATTTGTAATAAGGCATATCATAACCTTTAGCAATATAACCTCGTATTCCTTTATTACAAATGGAGCATTTCATAAAACGCTTTAAGGAAATTTCCGGTCGTTCTTTTTTGGTTTGTAAGCCAAGTTTCTTTTCAGCACAAATATTGTTTACCTCTAAGAATAATTCTTCAGTGATTAGTTTTTCCTGCTTACCATCTACAATATCCCCCTCCAAAGCTTTGTGAGCCATTTTACCACAATAAAAAGGGTTTTCTAAAATTTCACTGATTCTTCTTAGGTTATAATTTAAGTTGTGGGCTTGCAATCTTTTTTGGATTTCCACGTTCGTTAATCGCTCTTTTGCTTTCCATAAAAACATTTTCTTGATGATACGCCCTGTTTCATTGACAACAATTTTACGCTCACCATTTACCTTTACAATATCGTAACCAACAGGAGGTTTCGTACACCATTCTCCATGAAGCAAATGTTCCTTTATTCCTGCCATACTTTTTTGTCGGCGTAATTGGTTATCAAACTCGCCAAAAATGAACAGCATTTTTTGCTGCATAATTCCGGCAGGGTTGGTTGTATCAATAGGTTGTGTAACCGATATAATCTCTATACCCAATTTACGAAGTTGACCGCTTAACCAAATAGAGTTTTCATTTCTTGAAAATCGCTCTAAACTATATACTAAGATTTTAGATACCTTATGTCGGCTGGTCTTAAGGTATTTAATCATTCGTTGAAACTCTTTTCTTTCATCCGAAGCTGCGCTCTCATAAGTTCCTCCGAAATATTCACGAACGACTAAGTGAAATTTTTTGGCATAAGCATTTGTGCCGTTTAATTGAGTTTCTAAACTCATTCCATCCATTTGCTTTGCTCCTGATACCCTTGTGTAAATAACACACTCGTTGCTATCTACTCTGATATTTTTTGTTCCCTTCGCAAAGGTCTTAAACAAATTATTATTCATGTGTTTTCAATTTATTTGTTTTACACTTTATCTATTCTGCATTTTAATTACAACAATTAAGCCGCTTCTCTGTGATTATCTTCCAACCCCTCCTTATCTGACAACTGAATAATTTGTGCCGGAGTTGTTGGGAGTTGGCGATTTGAATACAATTCATAAGCCACTTTACAAAACCGTTTTATTCGTATCATTATTTTATGGATGGTTTCATCACTTAATTTTTTATTTCCTAAAAGCTCTTTTATTTTTTCAAAGCTTAATTCTTTTTCTACAGTTTTCATACTTTCCTTTTTTTGTTCTTGAATTGTTATCTTACTTGAAGAACTTCTCTTGGAAAGTCTAATTTTACTGTATTTAAGTCTAAAATACACAATTTGTTCCACATTAAAAAGTTCTTTTATTAACTCCCTTTTCCCTTTATTTATTGGGGGTTATAGCTGTTTTATCCGGTTTTATTTAGCTCATTTTTCTTATCTCTTTTTTTAGGTTAATTGATAAATTCTCCAAAGTTCAAATCATTGAATTTCTTTTTTGGAATAAAGTGTGAGAGTTCAAATCGGGTAACCATCAACTCCATTTTATTCTCCTTGCTGATTTTAAATTTAATTCTGTCTATATGGTTATTATCGAGACATATTTGTTTCAACTTATCCCTTAATTGCTGAATGTATCTTGTATAAGGATAATTTATCGGCAATTCAATAAAACAACTTGATCTTGTCATTAAAATAAACGCATTACAAACTTCTTTTAAATCATCTACTTCGGAATATTTCATTTCGGAGAACATGAGTAAACATTCGATTAAGCACTTTAATCTTATACTTACCCAATAACTGGGTGCATTATTTTGAGAATAAAAACACGAATTTAAAGCGACATCATTTTCACGATCATTAAATAACTCCACCAGTGTATTGTTAAATCTGCTTTCATACATGATTGGTTCAGACGATTCATTATGTATTGTTTCCTTTTTTATGATTTCTTTTTGTTCGATGAAATCTTGATTTGAATTTTCGTTTATTATTTCTATTTCATTTTCCTTTGGCTCTGAATAATCTGATTCAATAATGGGGTTTTCGGCATTAATTGATAATCCGGTAAGATCGCTTTTATCAGAAAAAACAGAATCCGACGAAATATTTAGTTTTCGGTTCATGTACGCCATTTGTCGGCATGAAGCAGAACAATAAACAACATCTTTTCGTTTAGCATCAAACGATTCATTACAATGTTCACATATCTTTTCCATTAACTTTCCCTCCAATTAAATTGTTCGCTTTCTTCCCATCTGAACTCTTTGTACTCAGTTAAAAGCCGATGAATATTTTGAATCAGCTTTGTATGTCTCATATCAGATTTATTAATGTACAGAGAAACAAAAACTAAGCTTTTATTTTCTGATACTTGGGTTATTTCATGTGGAAGGTTCTCCCGAACGATTATTCCAAGTATTTCTATTAGTAAATCTCCAGGAATACAAATGTTCTCCTCTACTAAATTTGATCTGTTATTTAATTCAGGTTTCATGCCGTCACGTTTATTTGAATTGATTTATTAAAAGCGAACACTTTTTTGAGTGCCTGATAAATTCGAATGTGGAGTTTTCCTTTTTACACTAAAAAGTTCTTCTTGTTTTTCCTGCTTAATACTCTCATTAGGTGGCTCTTTGATTTGTTCTTTTTTAGAACTTTTAAGTAATTGCTCCAATTGTTCTTCTAAATCTTCGATTTTTTCTTCTTGTTTAGATATTTGTTTTTGCAAATCATCAAACTTTTCCTGAAGTGGTTTTATAAATAACAAATAGCTTCCTCCCATTGAGCCTGCTCCTGTGAGTAAGTGCATGACCCAATCCGGTACATTCATACCGTCTGTTTGCTTATTACTATTATTATTTTGATTGCCATTCATGGTTTGATTATTCGTGCTTTGATTTTGGGATTGTTGGTTAGTGGTATTTTTGGAACCACTTTCCTTTTTAGATTCATCATTTGTCATTTTTATGCTTCTTTTAAATGCTCATCTTTTTTATACAAATCTTTAAAAGATTTGAAGGTTCTTTTTGGGAACAATTCTTCCGTTTCTTTTTGAAATTTGATTATAGCTTCATCAAATACTTTTCCTATTTCTTCGCAAATTGCTTCAATAGCATTCATTCCCTTTATAATGGTTTGAATCAACTCTTCTTCCTTTTCCTTGTATTGAATGGATATCAGTAGGTTAAAGTTGTGATCTGTTCCGATAAATTGATGTTTTAAATTGTTTTGAATAATCGCTTTTAAAACTTCTGTTGTTGCTGATCCGGGGATGCTGATGGTGATTGTTCTCATGGTTGTTTTGTTTTTTTTAGATTAATACCTGATGTTTTTTCTGTTTTGTCAATTGACGTTTTGTTTTTTTGTTTAATACAGCAAAGGTCTTGCTGATTTTTTGCCTAGGTCATCCCTATGGGTATACCTATCTTTTGTTTTTCTTGCTTTTTGTTACTGTATAAATAATTTTGTTTCTGCTTTTACCTTTTTTGTCCTCAAAATTATTT
>WBZO01006316.1_pt1 | contig 11563 bp, 9 predicted proteins | sample 5204261 | NCBI WGS metagenome assembly WBZO01 (sample SAMN12412400, study PRJNA552823) | activated sludge metagenome | isolation source: activated sludge from anammox sidestream of wastewater treatment plant... | place: USA: North Carolina | collected 2017-09 | reverse complement strand
CATGCGATTTCCCCCGCCTTGGTTTTTCCCCCTGCACCCCCTTTTCCGAGGCGCCCCCATTTACGCGGAACACGGCAGGGGGAAAAACCCATCCCGCCTTCGTTACTCTTCGGCGGGGGTCGCGGGGTCGGTTCTTGGTGTTGGTTCTGCTGAAAAACCCCCGGTTTCTGAAAATTGCTATGGGAGCGCGCCCCACCACGCATGAGCACAGTAAAAATCATTGGAAATATTGCTGATTCCATCTCGCATGTTTCGTGTTCAGCAGGGAAAACGCCCCACCGGCAGGGTTTTTCAGCGGAACCGGTGTTGTCTACTCTTGATCGTCATCAGAGTAGTCCTTTGCGCCACCGGTGCAGCCGGTTATTCTTCAAGTGGCCTACAGTGCCGATGTGCTGACGCGTGGGGATCCACTTCACGCGCATCGGCTTTTCCGCGTCCACGCAGGCTGGCAGTTCAGCTTTCATCCGATCTCCGTCGTCCAAGGATAGCGCTTCTCGCCATCTTCGCGGCTCAACACGGCCCAGAGCATTCGACGCCTCACTCCTGAATCAACCGATAATAGAGCGTTGCCCATTCACCGGTCGCAGAATAATCCATCCAATTCGTATAAGCAGTAAAAAATTTCGCCACATCCACCCAGTTGCTGATGACAAGATCGGTGCACCGTTGAACGGTCACGGTGGAAGAAATGGAGGGGAAATGAAGGGGTCAAAACGACACGTTCTCACCCACAAAGATCGCGTCACCTGCCTCATCCCGATGCAACGCCTCAGCCCAACTCACCTGCCCAGCATTCGCCCACAAAAGGTAGGGCGGTTTGGCTCAAACCGCCGTGAGCAGCCTAGCCCAACCCACAGCGCTCGACCCTCACCGAGAAAAGGTAGGGCGTCTTGGCCCCAAGGCGCCGCCAAACTCACCCACTCATGCCCCCACCCAAAAGGTAGGGCGGTTTGGCTCAAACCGCCGTGAGCAGTTCCGCCCAACCGACCCATTCCCGCCTCAACCCATCCGGCGCGTTGGGCCAACGCGCCCTACCCACACCGCGCCTGCGATCTCGCGCGCAGTAGTTGTGCCGGTTGACTCATTCAACGCCACGTTCAGCCGCGGTCCCTCCTCCTATCTCCCCTTCGCCTGATATCCCCACCGGATTGGGCGATGGAAAACTTTTCCAAGAAAACGCTTGCACCGCGAAATTGAATGTGTATAACGTCTATCGAATTAGTCGCCATTAGAGATTGGAGAGAGTGGTATGCGCGAGAGCTGTTGATGGAACATTCGGTTCGGTAAGTGGTTGCAGAAAACAATAATCAGTCTTTAAGAAAATTGAGGTACACAATGAGTCAAGTTCACAGTGAAGTTCTTTCGGCCAACAAGGCCTATGCAGAGTCGTTTGGCGATAAGGGCAAGTTGCCGATGCCGCCGGGACGCCGGTTCGCGATTTTGACGTGCATGGATGCGCGTCTGGACCCCGCGAAGTTCGCCGGTTTGGCGGAGGGCGATGCCCACGTGATCCGCAATGCCGGTGGGCGCGCGAGTGATGATGCGATTCGCTCGCTCGTCATTTCCTACAAGCTCCTCGGAACCAAAGAGTGGTTCGTGGTCCACCATGTGGATTGCGGCATGCTCACGTTCACGGATGACGTGATCAGCAAGCTCCTCGCAAATAGCTTGGAGCAGGCCACGATCGGTGCGAATGGCTGGGAAGATCACGGCAAGGGCCCCGGTTCGGGCGAAGGCAAGTTCATCAAGTGGCTCGCGTTCTCCGATCTGGCTCAAAGTGTGGTGGAGGATGTCACCCGCATCCGCAATCACCCGCTGGTGCCCGGCAACATCCCCGTTTATGGATACATCTACGATGTCACCAACGGGAAACTGGTCGAGGTGCCGCAGGCAACCAAGATCGGCGCGGTGAAGGCGTAATTCAGCGCAACGCAGTTTCGGCCTAACACGCGGCCATGATCCCCTGCAAGGTGTGGATCATGGCCGCTCTGCTTATCCCAAAGCGCGACTCGCTCGCCTGAACACTGGCATTTTGCAAAATAACTGCGCATACTGCCCGGCATGAATATTGCAGTTCTTGGCGATGGCGGATGGGGCACGGCGCTGGGCCTCGTGTTGAATCGAAACGGGCACCGCGTGCGCATGTGGGGCCCGTTCGAGGATTATATCCGCTCAATCCGGGAATCGCACGAGAACAAGAAATTCCTGCCCGGCGTCACACTCCCGCCCTCAATCGAGTGGACGTCCGACAAGGCGCATGCGGTGGAGGCAGCCGATGTCGCGGTGCTCGCAGTGCCTTCGCGCTTCTTCAAACAGGTGGCGATTGACTTCGCGCCGCTCCTGAAACCCGGCATTCTCGCGGTCAGCGTCGCCAAGGGGCTCGACAAACAAACGCATCGCCGTCTGACCGAGATCGCAGAGGAGCATCTCCAGATCGGCCCAGTCGCCGCCCTCTCCGGCCCGAGCCACGCAGAAGAGGTCGCCCGCCGAATCCCGACCGCGGTCGTCATCGCGTGCACCGATCACGATCGCGCGGTAGCGCTTCAACGCGTGTTCAACAGCCCCGAGTTTCGCATCTATACCAGCGATGATGTCATCGGCATCGAACTCGGCGGCGCGCTCAAGAACGTCATCGCAGTGGCCGCGGGCATCAGCGATGGCGTGGGCTTCGGCGATAACAGCAAGGCCGCGCTCATCACGCGAGGCCTCGCCGAAATCACGCGCCTCGGCGTGGCGCGCGGCGCGCGGCCCGAAACCTTCGCGGGCCTGAGTGGAATTGGCGACCTCATCGTCACCTGCGCGAGCAAGCTGAGCCGCAATCGCGGCGTCGGCGAGCGTCTCGGCAAGGGCGAGAAAATCGGCGATATCATGGCAGGTATGGAGCAGGTCGCCGAGGGCGTCTGGACCTGTCGCGCCGCGCTCGACCTCGCAAATGAACTCGGAATCGAAGTGCCGATCACCGAACAGGTCGTCGCCATCGTCCACGACAACCGCGACCCGCGCGAAGCCGTTCAAGCGCTCATGGCGCGCGAGCCCAAGCCGGAGCAACACGCGCCAACGAATTGACGCCCTGCGCGCGTCACTTCTTCTTGAAACGGTTTTCCGTTCCGTTCAGCAGACGCCGGATATTCGCGCGGTGCCGCACGATGATCAGCGCGGCCAACAGCGTCAAGGCAATGGGCACCGCCACCCCCGCCGCGCGATAATACAGCCACCCGACAATCGGCACCGCGAGCGCCGCCTGGATGGAGGCGAGCGACACGTAGCGCGTCGTATAAAAGATCACGACCCACACGACCAGCCCCACGCCCACCGCCAGCGGCGCAATCCCCAACAGGGCGCCCGCGCTCGTGGCGACTCCTTTGCCGCCCTTGAAGCCGAGATACAGCGGGAAGTTGTGGCCGACAATCGCCGCCGCGCCGCCAATGAGCGCGGCGATTTCCAAGGATTGGAAGTCCAATCCGAACCGATTTCCAAGCGTTGGAAATACAAACGCGGGCACAAACCCTTTCAAGGCGTCCAGCAGGAAGGTCAGGATGCCCCAGGGCTTTCCGACGGTCCGCAACACGTTGGTGGCGCCGATGTTCTTGCTGCCGACAGTGCGCACATCCACGCCGCGCATTTTGCCGATCAACAGGCCGAAGGGAACGGCCCCGAGCAGATACGAAACGAGACCCAGAATGGCGTAACTCATGATTCCTTTGTGGCCTCCACCCAGCGTACAGCCTCGCGCAGCAACTGCGCTCCGTCCTCGCACATCAACTTCCGTTTGATGCTGGAGCGATGCACTTCCACCGTCCGCGCGCTCAGCCCGAAGTGTTCGGCAATTTTCTTGGTCGTCAGGCCTTCGCCGAGGCTGCGAAAGATTTCTTTTTCGCGATCGGTCAGGCTGGCAATCCCCTTTTCCGATTCGTCTGCGGTGGATTCATTCGCCACTTGCTGCAACATGCGCGCGGCCACATCGGGGCTCGCATAGACCTCGCCGCGCATGACGGTGCGTAGGGCCTCCACGATCACCTCGTCGGCGTTCTCTTTCATTACGTAGCCTCGGGCCCCGGCGCGAAGGGCGCGATCGGCGTATTCGAGTTCATCGTGCATGGAGAGTACGAGGCAGGGCAAATCGGGGTGGAGCTTCTTGATCTCGCGAATCAGGTCCAAGCCGCTCCCGTCCTTCATGGAGAGGTCAATGATCGCCGCATCGGGCGCGCGCTTTTTGACGCGAGCCAGCGCTTCCTGTACGCCGCCGGCTTCCGCGGCCACGACAAACTCGCGGCTCTTGGAGAGCAGGAGCGACAGCCCATGCCTCACAATCGCGTGGTCATCCACCAATAACAAACGAATCGGCTTTGCCATTCCCTTACCTTAATCACGCCCCGGCGGAAAAATCGAGTCCGCTCTGCGCCTCATCACCGCGCGGCATTATTCCCTCGTCACGGCTCCGGCTGCAGCGCGCGCGCTCGCACCGCGCCGCTCCCCAGCTCTCGCTCGATCTCGAAAATTGCGCGGCTGCCGCGCTCCATTCGGCGCAGGGCCAGTTTTTCGTCGCCGCTGAGGTGGCGCGTCAACACATCCAAGTCGCGCAACGCGCCATCGGCACAGCATCCGCGTGAAACGAACTTGCCGTGTTGCTCGGATACGGGCGCCACGAGTCGCGCTCGATTGGGCAGCGCATCGCCCGGCGCGACCGCCTCGGCCGCCAGCGCGAGAAAGCTATATTTCAAATGCGGCAAGTCGCGGAACAGCGTGCGATTGATCTTTTCTGCAAGCGGCGGGGGCTCCCAACGCCGCACTTCGTGGCACCAGTAGCGACCTTCTGCCAAAAGTGGGCACGCGCGCGCGTGAAGGCACGGCGCCACGATGTGCGCCCACGAATCCGCAGCCACTCGATCGCGCAAGTGTTCGAGCCGCTCCGAGGTCTCTTTCAGCGCAGGCTCGAGCAGAATCAAGAGCCCGCCGGGTTTGAGGAGGCCCAACGCGCCTCGCAGCCATGCCTCCACCGCCGCGAGCGGCCGCCCCTCAAACGGCTCGTTGATGGCGAAAGAGGCGATCACCAAATCCCACTCGCCCGAAAGCGCGTCGAGCCGCTGTAGGTCTCCGACGCGCGTCTCCAGCGTTGCGCGAGGCCACAATTCGTTTCGCCCCGACTCGAATCCTTTTCGGAGCGTAGCCAGACTTTCGGTCGAGTGGTCGAGCGCCAACAGGCGCACATCGCGCTCGCGCAGCGCATGCAGAGCGGCAAATCCCGCTGCCCCCGTTCCTGCGCCAAGGTCCAAGACAGCAATCGCTCCGTCGCCCGCTTCGCTCCGAGGGCCGCGCCGCGCGAGACATTCCTGCAGCGCCTGCTGCGTGCGCACAAATGTCTGCGGAAAAAAGAAGAGCCCGTAGGCCAGTCGCGCCTCCGGCTCCTCGCCATAGCGAGTGGCGCCGGCACCGCGCTCGACGGTGAAGCGATCGCTCAATTTCTGAACGTGTGGACGAACGCGCTGCAGCAATTCCTCTTCGGGCAAGAATCCCCAAAGCAGCCGCGCCTCTTCGCGCCAGAAATGCTCGAGCTGACCGGGATAGCTCACGCGGCCCACCGACTGAGTTGCCGAATCGCCGTGCGCAGCTCTTTCGGGATTGGCGCTTCGATGGCGAGGGATCGCCCATCGGCCGGATGCCGAAGGGTGAGGCGGTGCGCGTGCAACGCGAGCCGCGCAATCAGCGGGTGCTCTTTGTGAAGACTCGGCTTGTAGCCGCGCTTGAATTCGGAAAGAACGAGCGGAAGCCCATCGCCATACCACGGGTCCGCCAGAATCGGGCACCCGAGCGCCTTCATGTGAACGCGCAACTGGTGCGTGCGCCCCGTCTGCGGAAACAGGCGGAGAAGCGTCCAGCCGCGAAACGCCTGTTCGGTTTCGTAGCGGGTGATGGCGGGCTTGCCGTGCCGCACGCACTTCATTCGCCCCGGATGCTCGGGATCCTCGGCCATCGGTTGGTCCACCTCGCCCCGCTCGTGGGGTGGTCGGCCACACACGAGGGCGAGATATTCTTTCTCGACCTCCCCGCGTTCGAATTGGAGACACAGACTGTTCAGCGCGTCCTTCGTTTTCCCACAGACAATGACGCCGCTCGTGTCGCGATCAAGCCGGTGCGCGTTGAAAATATCCGGCGAGCGATGGGCGTGCACTTCGTCCATCAGATTCTCTTTCTCTTTGTCCCAGCGATCCGGCGAGATGAGAAGCCCCGACGGCTTGTCGAATGCGAGGATGTGCTCGTCCTCGAAGAGTACGGGTGGAAGTCTGCTCATGCGCCGCTCCTATTTTGCTTCAGGGCGCAGCAGCAATCGCTGAACCACTTTCAATGTTGTGCGATCGTTCTCATTCTTGGCGAGCATCCGCACAGCCTTCCAATAGGAATCATCCGCGAGCCAGAATCCCCAGAAAAGACCCGCGCGCCGAACCAGCGGATCTTTCGAGCCAATGCAGAGCATCGCCAGCGAGCGCGTTCCCCCCACGGTCGGCAGCAATCGCAACAGCGGCTGATAGGCCGCTCCGCCCGACATCGAGCCGAAGAAAAGCTCCTCCGATCCGACCAACCCGCTCAACCATTTCCGCTTGAGCGGATTCGTCTCCAGCTCGCGCCGAATCTTCGCCAGGTGCTCGGCCTTCCCCCACACCGTCATGTAGAGCCCCGCGACAGCCGCCTCGCCAAAACTCCCGGCATCGAGAAAGCGCGAATCGAGCCGCTCAACGCCAGGTGCGCCAACCCCGATGAATCGCGCGCCGTCATACGAACCGCGCGCCATATCCATCACGCCGACTTCTTCGCGATCCACCAAGCCAGCCAATCGCCCAAACATCTCATCGAAGTCGGCCGGAACCTTCGATTCCGCACACGCGACGCCTGCAAAAAGCAAAAATAGAAGCAACGTAGTTTTCATCCCAATCCTTCGACGCTCAATTCGCGCCTTCATTCATTGCGCGCAACGGCGTACACTGCGGGTCGAGGGTATAACACGTCGCCATGAAAAATTCGCTCGAAATCTCCGGCTCGCTCGTCTCCTTCCCCGCGCGAGGGCAAAAACGCCCCTTGGATGGGTTCTGGGCGCGCGGCGCAAAGCGGAGCCACACACTGCTCCTATTCGTCCACGGGATGGGCGGCAACTTCTATCGCTCGCTCTCCAAAAAGGAGATGCTGCGCCAAGCCCCGCGCGCGGGCATTGACGTCCTCTCTTTCAACAATCGCGGATACGAAGGGCAAGTCGCCGACGAAGTGTTTGTCGAGTCCCGACACGACCTCGATGCCGCCCTCGCTTTCGGGCGCGCCAAGGGCTATCGCCGCTTCTTCCTGCTTGGCCACAGCACCGGCTGCCAGAAAATCACCTACTATCAGCACCTGCGAAAGGCGCCCGACATCGCCGCGCTCATCCTCGCGGCCATCGGCGACGACTACGCCATCGTTCGGCGCACGCTCGGCACGCGCTACGCGCACTGGATGAAGGTCGCGGCCGAACTCGTGAAGAAGGGAAACGGCAGCGAGATTTTGCGCGGCAAAGGTTGCTTGGGATTCTCCGCTCGCCGCTTTCTCAGCGTCGCCGATCGGACCCAGATTGAAGCGCGCCTATTCGATATGGACGGGCCGCTGCGCGAGTTCTCCGCGATCAAAACGCCCACACTCGCCGTGCTGCCTGCCGAGGAAGAATTTGCCTGCATCCCCGTGCCCGAAATGGGCCGACGCCTCCATGCCACTTCGCGCGCCCAACCATTCCAATTCCAAATCATCTCCGGCGCCGACCACGGCTTCCACGGGCGCGAAGACGAAACGACGCGCGTCATCCTCAAATGGCTCGACAGCCTTCGTTGAAACCCCTCAACGCGAAGGGCGTCGCACACGAGTGCGACGCCCTCCCGCCATCCATCCGCAACGTTCGCGCAACCTAAATCACGGCACGTACGCGCGCCACACGCCGCTCGTCTGCTGAACTGCCATCATGCTTCCACTTCCATTTCCGCTCCCATCAACCCCCACGCTCACCCCGCGCGAGTTGGAGCCGACAGCCACTCCCACTGCGCCCCAGCCGCCATTGTTGTCCGCCCGACCCGTACCAAAGAACAGCGAAACACCCGCATCCACCCCCTGAGCCGCTCCGACAACGCCGTGATAGGTGTTCGAGCTCGCGGTTGATGGCGAGTCCAAGTTCACATTCACCGAAGCTTGGCCAAAGTCGCTTTCGGCGGCAAACAGCAGACCCGTGCTGTTTCCGTTGGCATTGATTACGCCGCTCGCGCTGACCGTCGAAAGATCCGCCGGATTGGTGCTGGAGCTGTGCGCGATCAGCGATGCGCCAATCCGTCCGTTGTCATTCAGCACAGCATTTGACAGTTGCGCGTCGCTCACGCCCGAAGCGCTTTGCGCCTCAACTCGCAGGCCGTCCCGACCATTGCGGGAAGCCGTAATGCTATCCAGAATCGCAACAGCATTGCGCTCGCCCTCAACATAAACGGCGCCACCCGCGCGGATATTGTCCGTAAGCTCCGCTCGGTTGACAGTTATATGCGCGATTCCCTCAGAACTCTTTGCTTCATAAGTGAGTCCCTCTCGATTGCCCTGTGCCACCACATCGCTAACCAGCCCCATGGCGTTGCTCGCAGCGGCCATGTCAACCAGCAACCCGCTCCAAGCATTTTCATTGAATATTCCATTTTGGATCAGAGCGGCGGCCACTCCGTCGCTCTGCAAATCAACCCGCATGCCGTTGCGACCATTATCGCTCGCCAAGAGCTCTTGCGCGCTAAAATAGGACACCCTGCTCGATTGCACCTCCACGTCAATGCCATTACGCCCATTGTTTGTGGCCGCAATATAGCTCAAGTACGCCATCGCGTTGGACTGACCGGAAAGATCCAGCAGGAGACCCGCCCGGGCATTGTCATTCGCAGCAAGATTCCTTGCGCCAAAGAACAACTCGGCGTCAGCATCGGCCACTATCCGCGCACCTATCTCACCGTTCTGTCGAAACTCACCGCCATCCAGCATGATGAAGGTATTGCTCGCACTGTGAGACCGAACACGGAGACCCTCGTCCCCATTGTTGTTTGCAACAAGTGACCGAGCCTCCAGCAAGACGACACCTTCGGACTCAAGACTCGCGTCAATCCCCTCGTCTCCATTCGATCGGGCCTCAATGTTCCAGAGGTTCACGCGAGCAGAGGCTCCGCCGACAATGTCCACCCCGAGGCCCGCGTCGCCGTTGCCGTGAAAGCGCGAGTCCTCAATCACGATACCTGCATCTCCCGAGGGCGCTTCCATTGTCAGGTCAGCGCCATAATCGAAATTGTTGTGCGAATATAAATTGCGCACTTCCAGCCCCGCATTGCCAGCATCCGAATAGCCATACACAAAGAGACCATCGCTGCCGTTTCCACTCGCATAATCATTCAAGAAGGAGAGCAGAACATCGCCATCTACCAGATCCGCCACAACGCTCAACCCCTCGTCGCCGTTATCGCGAGCAATGTTGCCCTCAAACACGCCGCGATAGTTGCCCAGGACGCTATCCACATCGGATTCAAGACCGCTATAGAGATTATCTTCAAACCGATTATAGGCAAACGCGGTGCTCACATCGCCACCGATATTGTAAATAGCGACGTGCATCCCGTCTTCATTGCGAAGCCCAGCATTTCCCACGCTCACAAGGTTCACATCGCCCATGATATAGCCCAAATGCAGGTCAGCGCCGCTGAAAGCATTGTCCGAAAACACGTTGTTGAACAGATTGACATCGGTGTCACCGAATACATTGAGCATGTAGATTCCGAGCCCGCTATAAATGTTGCCACCCAAATCGTTGTCCTGAATGTCCAAGTACGCACCGGCGTTCAGGTTCATCAGAAAAATCGAAACGCCGTCGCCGCCAGCGCCCACCACGCGATTGCCACCCAGAAACGCGCTAAAGTCGCCCAGAAGATTGAAAGCCGTCAGATCAATTCCCGAGTTTAGGGTGTCGCTCACATCCGTGTTTTCGATGTAGACCTCGGCATCGCCACCATCTCGCGAAGAGAACCATATCCCCTCCGAACCGCCGGAAATCGAGCTGTCCGCGACCTCAAGATAGGCGGAATCCACGGAGTGGAAGAGCGCTGCGATCCCCACGCTATTCGTGCTGGCGGGGGATGTGAACTGGCTGTCCTGCACAATAACGGCCGCCTCCGGAATCCCCAGCGCCAGAAACGCGACGCCGACTTCCTGGCCGCTGAACCGACTGTTGTCCACGAGCAGGCGATTCGCGTTGAGCGCCAGAACGCCGACGCGATCAAGCGATGAGCCAAAGCCGAACGGGTCCAGCAAGCCCATATCCGCTCCACCCGCCGAGCGAGAAAAATCAAACCCCGTGATGAATACATCATCCGCAGCAATGGTCATGGCCGGCCCATTCTTGCCATCCACCACGCCGCTCATCACCGGATACCTGCCCCCGCCGAAAATCTTCCCACCAAACCCCGGAATCGCCGTCCCCTCACCGCGCAGGTTCACACCGTTCTGCTCCACCCACACATGTTCGTCATAGGGCGCGATGCCTTGAAAAACGTACACGTTCTTCAAGCCAAACACGGCATCCACACCCTCCTGCACGAGATGCCACGGATGCTCGGCCGATCCGTCCTCGATTCCCGTTTGATTCGCATTGTTCACAAAGTTCACATCGTCGAGAACCACGTGTCCCTTGCTCGTGGTCTTGCTCTTTCGCGAAACCGTCATTCGACTCGGATCCTCAATCCAGCCCGACTCGTGCATGCGCACATGCGGATCGCGCATAACCATATCGCTCAACCGATCCCGCATTTCGCGCCGCGTCGGACGCGCACTCTCGCCAATGCCTTCAAATGGATTCCGCCCGCGCGCGAGATTCCACAGGTCGAACGGCAGATCCACGCGCATCCCGACAAAGTAGTCGCTCCCCGTCAGCTCTTTGTTCTCGTAGAGTTCCGCGTCCAGCACGAGAGCTGGCAGCGCCCGCACTTCCAAGCGCCCCTTGAACCCATCTATGTCTTCGGTGAAGTCTCCCTCGAACGAGTAGTAGCCCCCGAAGATGCGCGCCTCCAACCACTCCGGCAAATACGGCAATCGCACGCCGAGTTCCAAGTCGTAGCCCTCCAACGCAGCTTCGTAGCGATCGAAATAGCGCGTGGTGGTTTGCGTCGAAACGCGCGTGTAGCGATTTTGCTTCAATTGATAGCGCCGCGCATAAATATCGCCCCACCACGACTGCGAGGACTGTTGTTCCGAAACCTGACTGTCCGAGGCGATGACCCGGCGCTTGTCGTCGGGCCAATAGTAGTTTCCACGCGCATCAATCCAGGTGGATAGCAGTTCGAGCCCCGCGCCGATCTGATCGAATCTATGGTTCTGGCTCGTCTCGCGTTCGTCATAGAATACGTTCGCGCCAAGAATCAGCTCCGGCTTCGGAAGCAAAACGCGGCCGCCCAAGCCGATGCTCCACTCGCTCTCGTCGTCGTCATTGCCTGAAAGCTTCGGGTTGAGAAAAAGAAGCGCGTTCTGCCCACCCACCAGCGGCTGA
>WBZO01006315.1_pt1 | contig 11563 bp, 10 predicted proteins | sample 5204261 | NCBI WGS metagenome assembly WBZO01 (sample SAMN12412400, study PRJNA552823) | activated sludge metagenome | isolation source: activated sludge from anammox sidestream of wastewater treatment plant... | place: USA: North Carolina | collected 2017-09 | reverse complement strand
GCCTTAAAGGTGCAGTCACGCACGATCAGGTCGAGGCGATGACGCTCGGGGACCGCATCTGCGTCATGCAGAAGGGCAAGGTGCTCCAGATCGCGACGCCGCGCGAGATCTACGAGCGCCCTGCGACGAGCTTCGTCGCATCGTTCCTGGGTACGCCGAAGATGAACCTGCTCTCGGGGATCGCCGGCAAGGACACGGTGGTGTGCGGCCCGTTCGTCGTGCCGGCGCCGAAGCGCGATCTCCCCGACCGCGTCGTCGTCGGGGTGAGGCCCGAGGACGTGCGGCTCGTCGAGGACGGCAGCGAAGGCGCCGCGAAGATGACGGTGGCGGTCGCCGAGCCGCTCGGAGCGGAGACCCACCTGCTCCTGCGGGCGGGGGAGGTCGAGCTCCGTGCGCGTGTGCCCGGCTTCGATCCGCGACCGGCGGGCAGCGAGGTCACGGTCTCGCTCGCCGGCGCGAACCTGCACCTCTTCGAGGCCGGGGACGCCGGACGGCGGCTCGAAGAGTGATCAGGCCAACGACCAGGTCAAGATCCGATCGAGCAGCGGGGAGGGCAGGGCGCGGACGTACCGCTCCTCTTCGGGCGTGAGCAGCCCGGTGGGCCTCCAGCGCACGTGCTCGGTGCCGTCCGCGAGGACGGTCCGCCTGGTCGCGAGCCACCACGCGAAGCGATCGCCCGCGCGGGCGATGCGGCGCCCGGCGAGCCACGCGCGCACGGGCCGCTCGTCGAGCCACGTCCGCCTCGCACGCGGCGCACGGGTCACCGCACGCAGCATGCCGTGCCGATCGACGACGAAGCGACGCCACCAGCGCGCGTGGTCCTCCACGTCGCGGAGCACGTGATCGAAGAGGACGTGCCGGCCCGGGGTCGTGCGGACGTCGAACCGTGCGAACAGCTCCGAGCGGACCTTGTCCCAGGGACGCCCGCAGTTGCGCTCGAGGTACCGATGCACCGGGCTCAGCTTGTCGGAGAAGCACGCGCGGACGGGGCGGCGCCGCGGATCGACGCGATCGTCGGCGGCGTCCGGATCGCGCGCGGCACGACGCAAGAACGCGCGGGCGGCGGAACGCTCGCCTGCCGCCTCCGCGGCGACCTCCATCTGGTAGTGCCCGCAGCGCCCGCCCTCGATGGCGGTGCGCGCGAGGTTTCTCGTCGACATCGCGTATGCTCTCGCTCGAGCGCCGCAACGTGAGCACGCCTCCGTCGATCCGCAAGCCCGCCCTGTCGCGCCGCGCGATCCTCGCGGCCCTGGCGACCGCGACGATGACCGCGGGGTGCTCGCGTCCGGTCCGCGACGCGAAGGGCCGCGTGCGGCTCCACGTCTGGTACACGCTCGGCGGCCGCAACCGCGAGACGTTCCTCGAGATCGTCCGGCGCTTCTCGAGCGCGCACCAGGACATCGCCGTCGAGCCGGTCTACCAGGGCGACTACTTCGAGTCGCTCGCGAAGCTCCGTACGGCGATCGCCGCGAAGGCGGCGCCGGCCCTGAGCCACGTCGTCGCCGAGGTCCTTCCGTACCTCGCCCGCGCGAACGCGCTCGAGCCGCTCGACGGCTATCCGGGCATGAAGGAGATCCCGTTCGTGCGAGCGCTCGGGCAGGCGGGCGCCTTCCGCGGCGGGAGCGAGAGGCCGCTCTACGGCGTGCCGCTCAACCGGTCGACGCCGCTCATGTACTGCAACGGCGAGCTCTTCGCGAAGGCGGGCGCGAGGCCCCCCGCGACGTGGGACGAGCTCCGCGACGCCGCGCGCGCGTTCACCATCCCGGGCGGAGCGCGCTGGGGGCACGAGGTGCCGATCTCGTGGTGGTTCTGGGTCGCGCTGGTCGGGCAGGCCGGGGGCAGCGTGTTCGACCAGGACGGCCGCCCCACGCTCGGCGGGGACGCGGGCGCCGAGGCGCTGCGCTTGTGGCAGGACCTCGTGCATCGCGAACGGAGCATGCGCCCGCCGCCGGGACGCGACTACGACGCGTGGAACGTCACCAACCAGGACTTCCTCGGCGGCCGTGCGGCGTTCATCTGGACCAGCACCGCGTACATCCGTTACCTCGAGGACAACGCGCGCTTCCCCGTCGTCGCGGCGCCGCTCCCGAAGAAGGTGCGCGCGTCGGTACCCACCGGGGGCACGTTCTTCGTCGTGGTGAAGCAGGCACCGGAGGAGGAGAAGGCCGCGGCGGCGAAGTTCCTCCGGTTCTTCTGCGAGCCCGAGAACGCGGCCTACCTCTCGACCCGCACCGGCTACCTGCCGATCACCGAGCCGGCGGTCGCGAGCATGCGCGCCGCGGGGTTCTTCGAGAAGCACCCGAACGACGCGATCGCGCAGCGGCAGCTCGCCAGCGTGGACCCGTGGGCGTGGGAGCCGCTCCTCTTCCGCATCGAGCGTGACATCGTCGACCCGCGCCTCGAAGAGGCGGTGCTGCTCGATCGCGATGCGACGGCGGTGCTCGACGAGGCACGAAGGCTCGCAGGGCGTCCAGGATGAGGGGGCGATGAAGCCGCGCGCACGCTCGCACCCGTGGCTCATGCTCGGCCCGTCGCTCGCGGCGTGGGGCCTGTTCGTGTTCCTGCCGCTCGGGCTCGCGGTCCACGACAGTCTGTTCTCGTGGGACATGCTCACCGAGCCCACGTGGGTCGGCGGAGCGAACTACGCGGAGCTCGCGGAGGGCGGCGAGCTCTGGCGCATCCTCGGACGCACGCTGTTCTACAGCGTGATGGTCGTGGCCGGATCGATGTCGCTCGGTCTCGGCCTGGCGCTCCTGCTCGATCGGCCGGGGCGCTTCTTCGGGTTCGTGCGCGGCGCGATCTTCAGCGCGTACGTCGTCTCGTGGGTCGCCGTCGCGCTGCTCTGGGTGCTGCTGCTCGATCCGGATCGCGGCGTCGCCGCGGCGGCGCTCCGGGCGCTTCACCTGCCGCGCATCGGCTTCCTCACCGACCCGGAGGCCGCGTTGCCGACACTGGCGGCGGTCACGGTGTGGAAGATCACCGGCTACGCGATGGTCGTCTTCCTCGCGGGCCTGCGCTCGGTTCCGCGATCGCTGCACGAGGCGGCGGCGCTCGACGGCGCGAACGCGGTCGCTCGGTTCCGCTACGTGACGTGGCCGCTGCTCCGCCCCACCGCGGCCTTCGTCGCCACGACGAGCCTGATCGTGAGCTTCCAGGCCTTCGACGTCGTCCGGATCATGACGCAGGGAGGTCCGGCGCGCGCGACGAGCCTGTTCGTCTATGCCGTCTACGAGCAGGTCTTCCTCAACCTCTCGGTGGGCCGCGCGAGCGCGCTCGCGGTCGTCTACTTCCTCGTGCTCTGCGTGCTCGCGGCGCTCCAGATGCGCGCGTGGCGCTCCCAGAGCGAGCGAGAGGGGCGCCGGCGCGCATGAAGCGAACGTCTGGTGCGTGGGCGAGCGTGCTCGGCGCGATCGCGGCGGCGATCTGGGTGCTGCCCTACGCGTGGATGGCGTCGACGTCGCTCAAGCCGCTGCGCGAGATCGCCGACGATCCGACGGCGCCCTTGCCGAAGCATCCCCAGCTCGACGCGTACCGCGAGGTGTTCGCGCAGGTCGACGTCGGCCGCGCGATGCTGGTGAGCGTCGCGGTGGCGGTGACCATCGGGCTCCTGCAGATCGCGCTCGCCCTCCCGGCGGGATACGCGCTCGCGAAGCTCAAGTTCGTCGGGAGGAAGACGGCGTTCGCGCTCGTCGTCGCGTGCCTGCTCGTGCCGACGCAGGTGACGTTCGTCTCCGTGTTCCTCATGTTCGCGAAGGTCGGCCTGACGAACACGTTCGGCGCGCTCGTGCTCCCGTTCGCTGCGAGCGCGCTGGGTACCTTCCTCGTACGCCAGGCGCTCCTCTCGGTGCCCGACGAGATCATCGAGGCCGCGCGGCTCGACGGCGCCTCCGAGCTCACGATCGTCTACCGGATCCTCGCGCCGCTGCTGCGGCCCACGCTCGTCAGCGTGTTCCTCGTGAGCTTCGTCTACCACTACTCGGACTACTTCTGGCCGCTCGTCATGACGACGGACGAAACGGTCCGCACGCTGCCGCTCGGGGTCGCGCTGCTCAAGGAGCCGGGGAGCGGCGTGCGCTGGCACGTGGTCATGGCGGGCAACGTGATCTTGTCCTTGCCTGTCCTCGCGCTCTTCGCGATCGCGCAGAAGCAGCTCGTGCGCGGCGTGGCCGGGCGCGGCTGACGCCTACTCCACGGTGCACTTGGCGGAGGTGCTCGGCGTGATCCAGGTGAAGACCGGCAGCCCGAAGATCGTCTTGTCCGGGATGTTCGGGTAGTAGCCGATGAAGTCGAAGCACATCTCGTCACCGGTCCCTTCTCCGAAGCCGATCTGCGTGTCGCCCGGGTTCTTCCACGTGCAGCGCGTGCGCATGACGTCGCCCGGCGCCACGCTCGCCGTGATGGGGAAGTTCGCCTGGTTCTCGAAGTCGAACTTCTTCTGCTCGAAGACCATCTGCGGCGCGCCGTTGCCGCCCGGGACGCGCTCGGTCGACATCGCGACGCCGCGCGTGTGCATGTGCGGCGACGCATTGAACATCTTCACGCCCTGGAAGCTCGAGGGGAGCGCGTAGTCGCAGCGGATGGTGTGCGAGGCGCGCGGCGGGATCGTGAACTTCGTCGAGCCGAACGCGAGGACGCCGGCGTCGTTCGGCCGGAGCTGCTCGGTCGTGCACAGCTCGTAGCCGCTCTGATCGGTCGCCCCCGCGAGGTTCAGCGCGTTGTTGTAGTGGAGCTGCAGCACCCAGTGCGTCGTGCCCGGCTCCTGTGGGAAGCCCGCCTCGGGCGGCAGCTCGAGGTTGTTGCCGCCGGGCGCCCACCCGGCGACGAGCTTCCACGCGGCCGATCCGAACGCATCGCAGGGGAAGGGCTCGGAGCTCTCGGAGCTCGGGGCCTGGAACAGGAGGATGTGGTGGAGGATCTTCTTGTTGTCGACCTTCGGCGCCAGCGCCGTGACGTGGCGCTTCTTCGTGACGTCGATGTCGACGCCGAAGCAGACGTACTGATCGAGCGCGCCGCCCTGCTGCATGGTGAAGGGCTTCGACGCCTTCAGCACCGTGTCGGGCTTGCACGAGAGCGGCTTCACCTCGTCCTCCGGCGCCTCGTTGGTGCAGCGCGCGCCGGAGGACCTGGCGCCGCCGTCGATCCACGCGTCGAGCGCCGCCGCCTCCTGGGCGGTGAGGCGAGGGTTCGGCGTCGGCGGCATCGGACGCGCGTCGTCGTGGATGCGCTCCTTCACCAGGGCATGGAGCTTCTTGCCTCCGCGCTCCTCCTGCAGGTCGTCGAACGTCACGAGCGAGGTCGACGCGCCGTACTTCGGCTCGGCGGCGTGACACGTCTGGCACCTCGACTTCAGCACCGCGTCGACATCGCACGGCAGGCCCGTCGCGGTCTCGGCCGGCGCGCCGTTCTTGCCGGTGACGTCGTCGCGCCGCGTCGGTGCGTCCGTGCCCTGGCCGCGGGAGGCCATGCCGGGCGCCTCGACGGTGCACGCGGCGACCACCGCCGCCAGGGCCATTGCCGCCGTCATCCCGAGCGCCGTGCTTCGCGTCGTCATGGCCCGGCCTCGTGCAGGCGGTGGGCCAGACGGTCGATGACTTGGTTATCAGGACAAACGAGCGGCCTTACGCGAGGACCCGCAGAAATCGCGATGGTTGCTGGATCCGCGTGGATTCGGATCATGGTTGCAGGCGCCCCAACCGGCGGTTGTGGCCTTCGACTTGGTAACCAAGTACGCTCCGGATCGATGCCTCGCGGGCGCCATGCGGCCGATCCGATCTTCGAGCAGCTCGCGGCGGCGATCATCGACGGATCGCTCCCGCCGGGCACGTCGCTCCCCGCCGAGCGCGAGCTGGCCGAGCGCTTCGGCGTCTCGCGCGTCGTCGTGCGCCAGGCCGTGCACCGCCTCGCCGACATGGGGCTCGTGCGCGTGCGTCAGGGCGGCGCCTCGCAGGTGGTCCACCCGAACGACGCGCGCGACCTGCGCGTGATCGAGCTCGTCTATCGTCTGGGCCACGGCGGCCCGCGCGAGATGCGCGAGACGATCGAGCGCCAGCTCCTCCACGGCTACGCGCTCCTCTCGCTCGCGGCGCGGCGCGCGAGCAAGGAGCGGCTCCGGGCGATCGCGGAGATGGCGGACGACTACGCGAGCCGCGGCGCGCCCGGCGCGGAGATGGCCGCCTTCGAGAAGCGGTTCTTCACTGCGCTCGCCGAGGCGACCGACAACCGCTTCTACATCCTGGAGACGAGCTGGTGGTTCCGCATGGTCGAGGGGCGCTTCCAGCGGCCCGCCGCGTTCTCCGACGAGCAGCGCGCCGACTTCTACCGCGAGATCGCGCGGCGCCTCGCCGAGGGGAAGGACGCGGCGGCCTTCTACCTCGAGAGGCTCTCGCCGATCCTCGACACGCTCGGGAGCCTCGCGCTGCTCGCTCGCTGAGCGATCAGTGCTTGCCGTAGTCGAGCGCCTTGCCCTTGCGCTGCGCGAGGATGTACGCCTCGAGCGCGCGCATCCGCGGATCGTCGGTCGAGAGCGCCGGGGCGCGCACGGGATGCTCGATGCACCAGTTGATCATGTCGCGGAGCAGCGCGACGCGTCCGAGCTGGGCCTGGAACTTCGGGTACGTCTCCGGGTGCGTGTTCGCCGCGTGCGGATGGCACATGTCGCAGGAGACGCCGATGGTGCTCCCGAGCTCGTCGGGGTCGTGGAACACGCGCGAGCCCGCCGTCGCGGCGCGCTCGGCCTCCGTCTTCCACAGGGCGACGTCCTGCGCGGTGACGCGGCCGTAGGTCTGGCCGTCGACCTGTCCGATCAGGTTGCTGTCGTCGGCCGCGGGCTGGAGCTCGTGCCGGTCGCGCTCCTCCGCCTCCCATTGCGAGCTCGGGTTCTTCCGCATCCACTCGGCCATCAGCGCGCCGGCGACGGCGGTGCCCGGCGTGCCCTGCGGGACGGTGAGCTTCGTCTTGCCGTCGCAGAGCAGGACGTCGATCCCGCTCGACGTCGCGGGCTGCGCGGCGGTCTGTCCGGCCGGCGTCTTCGCGCCGGACGTCGCGACCGCCGGCTCCTTGGCCGGTGGTGCCTCGCGGCCTCCGCACGCGGCGAGCGAGGCGACGACGATGCTGGGGGCGAGGAGGATCGAAGCGCGCATCGCGTACCTCAGTAGCTCCGTAGGGTGGGGACGGCCGGCTTGTCCTTCTTGCCGTTCGACGCGGTGTACGTCCGCGAGACGGTGACCGGGTTGCGGTTCCAGAGGTTGTAGATCTTGTCGACGAGCCCGTCGGCGTGGACCAGCGCCGAGCCGTCGCCGCACCCGTCGTTCGGATTGAACGGGTCGGCGCGGCCCATCTGCACCGTCAGCTCCGGCATGCCCTGCGGCGCGTACGGCCACGGCCATGCCGTCGAGAGGAACCCGTGGAAGTGGATGTTGCCGATGCGGTTCGTCAGGAGCTGGTGCGTGTGCCCGTGGAAGACGACCGCGCGGTCGAACCGCCGGAGGATCGCCTGCACCTCGGCGGCGTCCTCGGTCCAGAAGTTCCACGGCTCGTAGAGCTTGTAGAGCGGAGAGTGGGAGAAGACGACGAGCGGCGTGTCCGGGCGCTTGCCTGCGAGGTCCTTCTCGAGCCACGCGCGCTGCTCGGCGCCGACCATGAACCGGCCCTGGATGCGGTTGTCGAGGCCCGCGACGGTGAGCATGCGCTCCTTCGGGGTCATCTTGCGCTCCGTCCAGAAGTCCTTCTCGTGGATGCTGTTGAGCACCACGCAGTGCACGCCCTTGTGGTCGAACGAGTAGTTGGGCGGGCCGAACATCTCCTGCCACTTCTCGCCGAGGTCGAGGTACCAGTCGTGCTCGCCGACCATCATCTTCACCGGCGCCTTCAGGTTCTTCAGGATCTGCGCGCCGAGCGCGAGCTCCGAGGGCGATCCGAGCTGGGCGAGATCGCCGCCGAAGAGGACGAAGTCCGGCTGGGGGTCCATCGCGTTGACGTCGTCGACCGCGCGCATGATGGCGTTCACGAAGCGATCGTTGAGCTTGCGGTCGTACAGATGGGAGTCGGAGATGTACGCGAAGCGGAACGGCTCCACCTTGCCGGTCGCCTTGGCCTGCGCGTGCGCGATCCTGACCGGCTGGAAGGAGTGCGGGGTCACGCCTCCGCCGCTCGCGGCCACCGCCGCCACCGCCGCCGCGGAGACCTTGAGGAAGGAGCGCCGGTCGAGGTGCTTCAGCGCGCGATAGAGCTCCTCGCGCTCCTCCATGTGCTTCGTCTCGATGCTCTTGAACCCGGGCCGCTTCATGGCTCCCTCACTTCCGTCCGGTGAGCAGGCGCTCGAACTGGAGCACCTTGCGGTTGGCGGCGTCCTCGTCCCTCAGAGGCCGGCGGGTCTGGGCGATCTTCCGCTGCCGCTCCATCTCCGCCTTGTTGTCCTGGGCGAGCCGGTCGTCGGTGAGCGTGAACATGAACGCGACGAGCTGATCGATCTCCTTGTCCGTGAGCGCGAGCGGCTCGATCCCTCCGTCGAGGAACGGGTTCGGCTCGCCGCCGCGGTTGTAGTGGTCCATCACGTCCCAGAGCGTCGCCATCGAGCCGTCGTGCATGTACGGCGCGGTCACGCCGACGTTGCGGACCTGCGGCGTCTTGAACGTGCCGATGTCGGCGCGGTTCTTGGTGACGAGGAAGCGCCCGAGCTCCGACGCGTCGGTCTCGAGCGCGAGCCGATCGATGTCCTCGGTGGTGCTCCCCTTGGCGAGCGCCGCGAGCGCCTTCTTCGCCAGCCCGGCGAAGTCGCGGTGGCGCGCGGACGTACCGACGTTGTGGAAGCGGTTGTCCGTGCCGATCGGGCTCGAGCTCGAGATCTGGTGGCAGGCGGTGCACCGCCCCTTGCCGTTGTAGAGGACCCACCCGGCCTTCGCGTCGTCGTCGATCGCCTTCATGTCGCCGGCGAGGAACCGATCGAACGGAGCGTCGAGGAAGATGAGCGTCCGCTCGAACGTGGCGATCGCGCGAGCGAGGTCGTCGAAGTTGGGCGCTCGCCCGTAGGCGGCCTGGAACATCTTCACGTACTCGGCGTCGTCCTTGATCGCAGAGACCGCCGCTGCGCCGCTCGGCATCCCCATCTCGATGGGGTTCACGATCGGCAGCTTCGCCTGATCCTCGAGCGTCCGCGCGCGGCCGTCCCAGAACTGCGTGTCGAAGAGGGCCGCGTTCAGCACGGTGGGCGCGTTGCGCTGGCCGATCTGGTCGCCGATCCCCTCGGACGTGCTCCGTCGATCCGCGAAGCCCCGGCTGGTGTCGTGGCACGTCGCGCACGCGACCGTCCCGTCCTTCGAAAGGCGCATGTCGAAGTAGAGCCTTCGTCCGAGCGCGATGCGCGCGTCGTTCATGGCGTTGTCCTTCGGCACGAGCGTCGTCCAGTACGACGGCGCGATCCCTGCCGGAGCGCCGCTCGGGGGCATCGGTCGGACGAAGCCGTCGAGCATCGTCATCTGCCGCGTCATCGGCAGCGCGCCGTGAGGGGCGTCGCCGCCGCCGGACTGCACGCGGGCCTGTGGGACCGCGGCGGCGGTGGGTGAAGGCGCTTGCGGCTTGGCCTGCGGAGGCGCCCCGGACACGCGGGCGTGGTGCGCGGCGGCGGCGATCGCGATCGCGGACCCGAGGACCACGCTGGCGAGACGGCGAGGACGCTTCATGGACGGACAGCCTCCACCCGGACACGTTTGGCCTCTCCCCAGGGGGTGTTCAATGGGATCGTCGTCCTCGTGCGGCCGCCTGCGTGCGGCAAATTAGTTCGCGATCTCCTAGCCTTGCGATATTGCGCAGATCCGCCTCGACAACCGTGCGATCGGGCGTCAAGGTTGGCTCGCTCTGAAAGAAGCAGAAAGAAGGAGAGCTGCGGTTTTGCTGCCGTTCCCGAAGCGGATGAAGAGCGACGAGATCGAGCTGGGCGACGAGGACATCCTCCTCGTCGAGGCCGACGACGCCTTCGACGTCGACGTCGAGCTCGATGACCTCGAGGCGGTCCCTGCACGCGCAGCAGCGAAGGCGCGCCATCGCCTCCCGCCGGTATCGGCGCCTCCTCCGAGGGTCTCGCGGCCCCGTCTCGTCAGCAGCCCCGGCTTCGAGGACGGCGTCGCCGACGAGTGCCTCGCGTCGATCGCCGCCGAGACCTCTCGTACGCGGCTCTCGGATCGCTTCCCCGCGTCGATCGTCCCGCCGCCGGCGCGCGTGCCGCGGGCGCCCGCGGTTCCGTCGTTCGACGACGACGTCATCGCCACGGCGCGCCTTCCGGTCGTGACCGCGCCCCCTCCGAGGGCGCGCGCGGCGGTGCCGTACACGCGGGACTCCGTCCCCGGCGTCGCCGCCCCGTCCGCGCCTGCGTCCGCCTTCGTCAGGACTTCGTCGTCCTCGCTGCCCTCGACCGTTTCGTCCGTCGCGCCCGTCGCGATGAGCGCGACGCCGGAGCCGACCGTCATCGTCGTCCGGCAGCCTCCGCGCACCGCCTGGATCGTCGCCTCGGCGGTCATCGGCGCGGCCTTCGCCCTCGGTGCGATGCACCTCCTCCCGCGCGCGAGCGATCCCGCTCCGGCGCAAGCGCCTGCCGTCGCGAGCCCCGCGCCCCCGCCGCCCGCGGCGTCGCCGCTCGCGACCTCGGCGACCGCCGCAGCGCCCGCGCAGGTGAGCACGCATGCCGTCGCGCCGGCGCCGCCCGCGGCGACCGTGAAGTTCGCCGAGGAGCAGGGCGTGGCGATCGTCGCGTCCGCGGCGGCCCCGGCCCCGCAGGCGACGCAGCCGATGCAGCCGACGCGCGCGGCCCATGCGGCGGCCCCCGCGAAGACGGCGCCCGCCAGCGCCGCGCCCGCTCCGGTCGCGGCGAAGCCGGCCTCGAAGGCCTCGTCGCTCGGGCCGAAGCTGCCGGACGGCAGCGTCGCCCTCGGCGCCCGCGTCGACCCCGCGCCTGCGGCCCAGCCCGCACCGCCGGCGCCTGCCCCCGCGCCTGCGCCGGCTCAGCCCAGCACGAAGAAGAAGCTGTCGCCCGAGCAGGAGCTCGCCGAGGCGCAGCTCAAGGCGTCGATGAGGTGACGTTCTCCCGCTGCCCCTTCATGAGCAGCGCGTACGCGATGCCCGCGCCGCCCGCGCCCACGAACCACGCGTAGTCGTAGAGCACGGCGAGGGGCTTCACCACGAGGCCGATCCACGCGAGGCCGCAGCCGATGCCCGTCGCCACGAGCGCGTGCGGGTTGAAGCCGCTCTCGAAGGTGTAGAGGCCGTTCCGCCGGTACAGATCGGCGAGCTTCAGCCGGCCGCGGCGGACGAACCAGTAGTCCGCCACGAGCACGCCGGCGATCGATCCGAGCCCGCCCGAGTATCCGAGCAGCCACTTGAAGATGTAGCCGTTCGGGTCCTCGATGAGCTTCCACGGGAGCATCAGGATGCCGACGATGCCGGTGATGAGGCCGCCGGTCTTGAAGCTGATCGCGCCGGGCTTGATGTTCGCGAAGTCGTTCGCGGGCGAGACGACGTTCGCGGCGATGTTCACGTCGAGCGTCGCGACGACGACGGTGAACATGGAGAGGCC